>Ga0224558_1001029_pt1 | contig 30974 bp, 32 predicted proteins | sample 714S32024metaG_FD_180682 | JGI IMG/M metagenome (GOLD analysis project Ga0224558, IMG submission 180682) | Peat soil microbial communities from Stordalen Mire, Sweden - 717 S3 20-24 | ecosystem: Environmental > Terrestrial > Soil > Wetlands > Peat | place: Sweden: Norrbotten County, Stordalen... | reverse complement strand
GGGCGTAATAACCAAAACGGCAGGGTCCGATGCCGCCGGCCATGAGCACCGTATCCGCCCCCATCTCCCTGGCCTCCAGGAAGTTTCCCAGGTTCAGCTTCAGCGGAAAACAAGCGCATTCAGGGGCATTTCGAACTCCCAGCAGGACTGTCTTCCGGGAGGTGGGAGGCGGCAGCACCGGATCGAGGCCCAGCTTGAGCAACAGCGCCCTCACTGCTATATACAGGTTTCCCATGTGCGGATAGGTAATCTTCATCCCTTTTCCTCCATCGGTTGCTGTTTAGGCCCCCACACCGCGGCGCCCGGGGGCGCCTGATCACCAGAAGCCTGGTTCCTGAACAGCAGCATATCTGTAAAAGCCTCCAGCCTGGTTACCATCCCGGTAGCCGCGGTATGCTCGTCAATCGTCAGCAGCATGAATGGAATGTCGCTGCGTCGCTTTGCCCACCTGGCAACCAGTTCACCAACCAGCGACTCTGGGCCGCAGCCGAACGAGGACAGGTAGATCATCCCGTCAAACTGCCTGCTGCCCCAGAAGGCGAAGGCGGCGCCGATCATCTTTCGGCCCAGGGTCCAGAACAGCTTTTTCGGCAGGGTGCCGGCCTGCTCGTCGATTACCGCCTGCGGCACCAAGTCGGCGGTCGACACCCGGGCGCCCAGCGACCGCAGCCGCTCGATCAGGTTCATGCTGATGTACTCATCGTAGATGTTGTAGGCATGGCCGAGCAGGACGATCTCGATACGCCCCGGGGCGGGCGAATGCTCTAAAGGCCGTTCCCGGGTGCTGCACCTACCCGTGTCCAACATTCTTTCCTTGATTGTTTCCCAGCAGGGCTGGGGATCGAGGCCCAAAGCACCCTCCGCATGCATGGGCGGGGCTTCCTCCGCCTCCAATGCCTCCGGCAGTGGCCGGCCTCTTTCCAGTTGCTGCTGAAACATGGCCTGCGCCGCCAGGGCCGCCCGGCAGGCCTGCCTGATCAGGCGCCGGTCCCTGACCAGCAGCCTGCCCACGGATTCCAGGACATGCCCCCAGTTGCCTTCGGGTGCCGGGTGCCGGGCGTTCCCCCGGCGCGGAGCGGCACGGCTGAAGTCGACCGCCACATCGATCAGCGGCGGCAGGCCGCTGATCCGCGCCCGAAGCATATCCGGCAGCCCCATGAACTTGGGGCAGATGTAGGCGTCGGGCTCGACGCTGATCAGCCTGGGGACAAGCAGGTAATCCACAGAACTGGCCAGTTCCTGAACATGGCCGAAAAAAAGCTTCACTGGCAGGCAGGTCTCATCGAGTGCCGAGCGCAGGCCGGCATCCAGGATGGCCTTGTTGGTCTTCGGTGAAACCACGATCTCGGCGCCCAACTCAGTGAAAAAAGCCCGCCAGAGCGGGTGGTATGAGTAATACAAGAGACCTCGCGGTATACCGACCCTGATCACGTACTGCCCTCCTGCATGCCCTGAATTTCGATGTTCGAAAGCCATCCTGCACCAAGTTTACTTAATTGTTAAGCATTATAAATGATTTTCGATGTTTGCTGCAATAGCTTTTTTCGAGCTTTTTCGTGCCTCGAAGTTCCAGCCTCGAACCTCGGGCTTATTCCTTGGGGTTGAAGAGAACAGCAGCCGCATAGCCGAAAATTACTGCGGCCACTATTCCCGCCGCCGTGGACTCGACCCCGCCGGCAAAGGCCCCCAGCAGACCCCTGGTCTGCACCGCCCGGATGGCGCCCTGGGCCAGGCTGTGCCCGAACCCGGACAGGGGAATGGTGGCTCCCGCTCCGGCCAGCTTGACCAGCGGCTGGTACAGGCCGAAAGCGCTCAGGATCGCCCCGGCCGTCACGTATCCGACCAATACATGACCCGGAGTAATCGAGTGCCTGGTAAAGTCCATGACCAACTGCCCGATCAGACAGATCAGGCCGCCGATCACGAAAGCAAGCAGAAACTGCACCGGCCCTATCCTCCCTCCACCACCACCGCATGGGCTATGCCCGGTATGGTCTCACCCTGCTGGGTGCTGACGGGGCTGAGCAACGCCCCGGTAGGCGCCAGCAGCACCTTCCGGTATCTGCCCTCCCGCAACTGATTCATGATGCTGCCGGCAAAAACGACGGCCGAACAGCCGCACCCGCTGCCGCCAGCATGGACATCCTGCCTGGACTGGTCATAGATCAGCATTCCACAGTCAAAATAGTTGCCTTCCAGGAGATAACCGCGCATCTTCATCAAATCTTTCAGGGCTTCGCTCCCCACTCTGCCCAGGTCGCCGGTAAGGATCAGGTCATAGTCTGCAGGCGCCGTGCCTGTATCCTGAAAATGGCTGATCAGCGTATCCGCTGCTGCCGGCGCCATAGCCGCTCCCATGTTGTTGGGATCGGAGATCCCCATATCGACCACCTTGCCCGCCGTCCCCATCGTCACCACAGGCCCCTCGCCCTGGTCAGCCATGGCCAGCGCTCCGCTGCCAGTAACTGTCCACTGGGCGAACGGCGGGCGCTGCACCCCCTGTTCGATCGGAAAGCGAAACTGCCGTTCGGCGGTGTTATGGTGGCTGCCGGTGGCGACCACCACGCGGGTGCCGAAGCCTCCATCGATCAGCATGCATCCCAGCATGATTGCCTCAGCAAAGGTGGAGCAGGCCCCAAAAAGCCCTAAAAAGGGTGCCCCAATGCCGCGGGCAGCGAAATTGGCGGAGATGATCTGGTCCAACAGATCACCGGCAAGAAAAAAGTCGATCTCCGGAGGCCGCCAGTTGATCTTGCGCATCGCCAGCTTGGCGCACTCGCGCAGTATCTTGCTCTCTGCCCGCTCCCAGGTCGACTCTCCAAACAAAATGTCATCCAGGATCCAGTCGCAGTGCGCAGCCAGGGGGCCCTCACCCTCCATCGGCCCGACGATGTTGGCAGAGGATACGATTACCGGCGGTTTGGTAAAGCGAAAACTGTGTTTTCCGAGCTTCTGTCCCATCCGCCTAACCTATCGGAGCAAGAAATAGATGATCCCGATGAGGACAGAAATCAGGAAGCCATAGACAAGCACGGGACCTGCTATGGTGAACATCCTGGCTCCGATCCCAAAGATAAAGCCCTCCCGTCTGGCCTCCATGGCCGGCGCCACAATGGAGTTGGCAAACCCCGTGATGGGCACAATGGATCCCGCTCCACCGTGCTTCCCAATCCGATCGTAAACCCCAATACCCGTCAGAAAGGCCCCCAGAAATACCATCGTAGCCGATGTGGCTGCCTGGGCCTGCTGCTGCTCCAACCCTTGCGCCGTATAGATCTGTAAGATGAATTGACCGATCAGACAAATGCATCCACCTACTAAAAATGCCAGAATGGCGTTTTTCAAGTATGTATGCCTGGGCATGATCCTGTTGATCAGCGACTGGTATTCCGATATTTCCAGTTGTTGCTCGCCGGAGCCGGTTTTCTCGTTCATTATGTCCACACCATCCAGGTTATATTCCTGTTGCGTTCCCTAAAAACAACAAAGGAGCACCCCTCCGGCGCTCCCTGGGATCAGCCTTTTCATGAGCGGCGCTGTTCCCCGCCATAGTCGGCGTAGGCTATTTTCACATTCGCCTTATACTCCACCACATCCCCGTTCTGAACGTTGGCCGTAAAGTTCATGACCTCCACCCCGGTTATATGGCTGCCGGCCTTGGCGGCCTCTTTTACCGCTGATTTTACGGCGTCTTTCCAACTGTTGGGGGACTCCCCCACCAACTCCGCCACTTTTACTTGCAAAAATACCGCCCCCTATCTGTGTACTGTTCGTATTATGTCCCCTCGGGATGTAAATATACTTGACGCCTCCGGCACGCGGCGCCGCCAAGCCAACCGCTGCCCACGCCAACCAATCATCGCTCATCGCTCGTTACTCATCAAAGTGCTCACGCAGCCTGGAAACGGCCTGGCGCTCCAACCGTGATACCTGCACCTGGGACAACCCGAGCAAGGCGCCGATCTCGGCCTGGGTCTTGTCCTGGAAGAACCGCAGCCAGATGATCTGCTGCTCCCTGGGGGAGAGGTTCGTAAAGGCCTGTCGCAAGGCGATCTCTTCAAACCAGGACTCCTGTCCGTCCTCATTCTTGAGGGAGTCGATAATGCACAGCGGTTCGCTATCGCTCTGGGTCTGAGATACAGTTTCAAAGAGAGAGATGATCGGCTGGGCCGCCTCCAGGGCGGTGATCACCTCATCCTTCCCGCATCCCATCGCCTCGGCTAGTTCCGCAACGGTCGGCTCCCGCCCCAGGGCGCCGATCAGGTTCTCCCTCGCCCTCTTGACCAGGATCCCCCTCTCCTTAAGGGCACGGGTCACCTTAACCGGGTTGTCGTCGCGGAGAAAACGCCTGATCTCCCCGATGATCAACGGTACGGCGTAGGTCGAAAACTTGACCCCATATCCCGGGTCAAAGTGATCGATCGCCTTGATCAGCCCGATCGCTCCCACCTGAAACAGGTCATCCTGGTCGTAGCCGCGCCCCTCAAACCGCTTGACAATATTGTACACCAGCCGGAAGTTGCTGTTTATCAGCTTCTCCCTGGCCTTGCGATCTCCCTTGCGGGCCTTCGCCAGCAGTTTGAAGGTCTCCTTTTCGGATAGCAAGGGGAAATTCGGCAGGCTCATCTCTTGTAAGGACGCCATGGCATCCTCAGTTTTTTACAACTTTGCCGGTAGTCTTACTGGCGGGCAGGGACTTGAGCAGTTTCACCCTCGTCCCCCTCCCGACTTCAGTCCAGACATCCACATCATCCATGAAGGACCTCATAAAGACAAACCCCAGCCCCAAACGCTCGGGGTCGCTCCCCGTCCCAGGCAGCATGGCTTGCTCCAGGTCCGGGATCCCCTTGCCGGCATCCTCGATCACGATCTCCAGGGCCTCATCGGAGAGCGAGGCCGCAAGCCGCACCGTTCCGGTCAACGCCCCCTCGTACCCATGGATGATGGCGTTGGAAACAGCCTCCGATACCGCCACCTTGATCTCTTCCAGGTCATTGAGGTTGAAATCCGCCCCGGACGCAAAGGCTGCCACCGCCACCCTGGCCAGACCGACATTTTCAGAACAGCTCAAAAACTCCAGGCTCATCCTGTTGCTTGTCATAACGGCCTTCTCACCTCTCTCTGTCCAAGTTCCCGCAGTGCCGCGGAGGAATCGGCAAAGAAAGGCATCAGGCGGGGCAGGCCGGAAATCTCCATCACCTTCTGGATATTGGCAGGGGCGCCGGAAATGGCTGCCCGGCCGCCGTTTTCAGAGATCCTGCGGTACCTTCCGAGGATCACGCCCAGGCCTGAACTATCGATAAAAGTCAGGCCTCCCAGGTCAAAGAGGATGTGCTTCGTCCCCTGGGCCTTGATCTGTATATCGATATCCCGCCGGGCAAAATCAGCCCCATGGAGATCGAACTCCCCGTTGACCTTGACGATCAGGGTGTCGCCCTCTTTCCGCATCAGATATCCCATAAAACAACCGCCTCCTTGCTATTTAACTGTTCTCCATTGCCAAATTAATTCCTGCTAATTAATGGTACAAACCCCGTACATTTCCGATGCTGCGGGCCCGGCGCCCCAAGGCGCTCAGGGTGATTGTCCGTTTTGTGATTTATCCAGACAGGAAAGAAACAAGCCCGCAAGATGTCAGATGCCGGATATCGGAAGCGGGTGACCGTAGATCGGCAGTGGCCAGAAAAAAGGCTCCACGCAGACAGAAACCCAGGGTTACCTGAGATCAACCCTGGGTCCTGTTCGAAACGCTCAATCTAGAAGTCAAGCAACTCGCTCTCCCGCTTTAGAAGCGGGAGACTCCTCTGGCGATTAGTTGAACCTCGAACCTCGAGAATGCTTGTCATTTCGCCAGGGAGAACAGGCTCTTGTCGATCAGGCGCCAGAAACTGCCCTTCGGCACATCCTCTTTGGCCTGAAGCACCACCGTTTCCAACACCTTGCCTTGCTCCACCACTTTGACCTCTCCCAGGGGAGAACCCTTTTTCACCGGCGCCCTGATGATACTCGGCAGTTTCAAGTCCAGGGCGGCTGTTCCGGCCTCCCCCTTCTTGATCAGGACGCCGATACTCCTGGGAGCGACAACTTCCACCTGGTCCTGGGCGCCGTTGCCGACCCGCACCTTTCCCATGACCTGGCCTGGCTGGGCCAGGGCCTGAAAGCCGTAATTGGCAAACGCCCAGTTGAAAAGCTTGGTGGATTCCCGGAAGTGGCCGCGGGGTTCGGGCACCCCGAACACAGAGCAGATCAGGCGCAGGTCGCCGCGCTTCACGGTCGAAGCCAGGCAGTAGTTGGCTTCAGATGTCCAGCCAGTCTTGAACCCGTCGGCGCCGTCATACCACCAGAGCAGCTTGTTGGTATTGTCCAGCTTGACCTTGCCACCCCGCAGCTCATAATAATGCCTGATCGAAGTCAGCTCCAGCATCTCCGGGTATTTGAGGGCCTCTCTGCAGATCAGAGCCATATCGTAGGCGCTGGTATAATGGTCCTTGGCGGGAAGCCCGTGACAATTTACAAAGTGAGTATTTTTACAGCCCAACGACTTGGCCCTCTCGTTCATCAGGGCGACAAATGCCTGCTCGCTCCCGGCGATGTGTTCGGCTACGGCAACACAGGCGTCATTTGCCGAGCCGACAGCGATGGCGATCATCATTTCCCTGAAGGTCATCGCCTCTCCCGGCTCCAGCCAGATCTCCGACCCTCCCATCTCCCAGGAGTCCTCGCTGGCGACTACCTTGTCGTCCCAGTTCACCTTTCCCTTATGCAGGGCATCCAGGGCCACCAGCAGCGTCAACACCTTGGTGACGCTGGCGGGGGCCACCTGCTTGTGTGGTTCCTTCTCGAACAGGATCTTGCCCGAATAGGCATCCATGAGCACGGCAGAGGCGGCGTCTGTCTCCAGGGCCGGCTGTTTATCACTCCAGGCTGTCGCCGGCAGCATTTGCAGCATGAATGTTAAAACCACAGCCAGCAAAACCATTTTTCGAGCAAAAAGATGCATTGTTTTGACCCCCTCGTCTATTCTCCTAGTATTATTTGCAGTGTAGGGGCCAAATAACTCAGGAACCCTTTTCCACAGATGGCAAGCTGCTCCGACGACGACCAGAGGGACGGTTCTCCTGGCTCCGACCAGGAGAACCGTCCCTCTGGTTCCTGCGATACATTTGAACCTTCGCCTCTAACTTCACGTTGATGCTGCAGCACAGGAGGTCAGGTGTTGTCCAGATACAATAAGCATTGTCTGGGAACAATATTGTCGGCTGGCACCTCATCCCGTACGCCCTCGACCATATCCGGATGTTGGCAAGCCTGTTAGCACCCTCTAGAAAAACCAGACACCCCGGAGATTCCGAGGCGTTTTCTAGATGTTCTGTTATCTCTCCCTTGCAGCGACGAGCCTGCCGTATGCAGGTCCCTGTGCCTGGTCGCCTTCAAAACGCTGGCGTTCAAGAGATGATCTCGTAGATCAGGGGAGGGATCTCGGGAGGGCTCTCTCCGATGGTAAAAGCGCCGGCAACGCGCCTGACAGCTTCCTGGAGATTGTTTTTCCGGTTCACGTGCAGCACCGCCAGGGCCTCTCCCGGCGCCACACTGTCCCCCAGCTTCTTGCCCAGAGTGATGCCCACGGCTGGATCCACCCGGTCTTCCTTCCGCAGGCGGCCGGCGCCCAGCAGCAGGGACGCCCACCCCAGTTCATTAGCTTTGATGGCCTGGACATATCCGCTGCCGGTGGACTTTACCACCACCTGCTGCGCCGCCCGGGGAAGCAGATCGGGGTTGTCGACCACCGCTGCCAGACCTCCCTGGGCGACGACGATCTCCCGCATCTTGGCCAACCCCGCCCCCTGCTGCAGCTTTCCGGCGAGCAGGCCGTAGCCTGCTGCCGCTTCGGCGACCACTTCGCCGGCAACCAGCATCTGAGCACCCAACTGCAGGCAGAGTTCCGCGAGGTCGGCAGGGCCTCTTCCGGACAGGGTCAGCAGCGCCTCGCGCACCTCCAGGGCATTGCCGATCGCCAACCCCAGGGGCTGCTGCATGCTGCTGAGGACGGCAACGGCACGGCGGCCGAGTTGCCGCACCAGGACCACCATCATCTCTGCCAGCGCCCTGGCGCTGGCCAGGTCCGGCATGAAGCCTCCCGGGCCCACCTTGACGTCAAGCACGATCCGGTCGGCTCCGCCGGCAATCTTCTTAGACACGATGCTGGCAGCGATCAGCGGCAGGCACTCCACGGTGCCGGTGACATCCCGCAGGGCGTAGATCTTCTTATCCGCCGGCACCAGGTCGCCGGTCTGCCCGGCCAGGACAGCCCCGGTGTTGGACGCCGCCCTTTTCATATCTGGTACCGGCAGATCGACGCGAAAACCGGGGATGCTCTCCAGCTTGTCCAGGGTGCCACCGGTAAAGCCCAACGCCCGGCCTGACATCTTCACCACGGTGACCCCGGCCGAGGCTACCAGCGGGACCACCACCAGGGTGGTCTTGTCACCGACGCCCCCGGTGCTGTGCTTGTCCACCTTGATCCCCGGGAAAGAGGACAGGTCGACCACGTCACCGCTGTCGATGTAGGCCCTGGTCAGGCCTGTAGTCTCCTCGAAGTTCAGGCCCTGAAAAAACACTGCCATCAGGAATGATGCCATCTGGTAGTCGGGAATCGACCCGCCGGTATAGCCATCGACCATGAAGGAGATCTCCCCGGTCGACAGGCACTGACCGTTCCGTTTCTTGATGATCAGGTCTAACGCATGCATATCGCTATCGCTCCAGCCCTTTTTGCCGATGTTACCCGCTCCGCCGAATCCCCAGCATCCAGGCCTCCGGTCCTCCGCATCCAGACCTCCGGTCCTCCGCATCCAGACCTCCGGTCTGGCCTGAAGAATGCGGAGTACATGGCCTGAAGAATGCGGAGTACATGGGCTGAAGAATGCGGAGGAAAGCTACTCGTTGCTCATCACCTGTTTGATCGGTGTTCCGTCCCCCAACTCCACCCCGAACAGGGACGCCAGGGTGGCGCCGAGGTCGGCCATGGTGTCGCGGGTTCCGATATCCCCTGGCCTTACCTGCGGTCCTGCCAGCAGCAGGGGCACGTATTCCCGCGAGTGATCGGTGCTGGGCGTGGTGGGGTCGTTGCCATGATCGGCGGTGATCACCAGGATATCGCCCGCTTTCAGCGACCCCAGGATCTCCGGCAAATAGTCATCAAACTCCTCGAGAGCGCCGGCATATCCGGCTGAGTCGTTGCGGTGGCCGTAAAGCATATCGAAGTCGACCAGGGTGGCGAAAACCAGCCCCCGGTCCAGTTCCTGAAAGGCGCCCAGGGCCTTCCGGGAGATCTCCGCGTTGCCGCTGGCGGGAATAGACCGGTTGACGCCGTGCCCGGCAAAGACATCGTATACCTTCCCCACCCCGGCCACCTGGTAACCGGCCTCATCCAGGCGGTCAAGCAGGGTGGGCGCCGGAGGCGGCAGCGAGATATCGTGTCGCCGGGGGGTGCGCTGGAAGTGGCCGGGTGCGCCGATGAACGGACGGGCGATCACCCGTCCCACCGCGTACTCGCCGGTGAGGATCTGACGGGCAATCTCGCAGATCCGGTACAGTTCCGGCACCGGAATGATCTCCTCGTGGGCGGCCACCTGGAACACGCTGTCGGCGGAGGTGTAAACGATGGGCGATCCTGTCCGCATGTGCTCCCGGCCCAGCTCCTCGATGATCTCGGTGCCAGAAGCAGCCTTGTTGCCAAGCGCCTTCCGTCCGGTGCGCTCCTCGAAGGCCGCGATCACCTCGGGCGGGAATCCATGTGGAAAAACAGGAAGCGGCCTGACCAGGGTGACCCCCATCAGCTCCCAGTGGCCGCTGGTGGTATCCTTACCGGCGGCGCGCATCCGCATCTTTCCGTAGGCCGCCTGCGGCTCTGTCGCAGGCGGCACTCCCTTGACATCGATGATGCCGCCCAGGCCGAGCCGGCCCAAATGGGGGAGATCCAGCCCCCCCACCGCCTCGGCCAGGTGTCCCAAGGTGCAGGAGCCAGCATCGCCGTAAGCCGCGGCGTCAGGCGCCTCTCCGACACCCATGCCGTCCATGACCAGGATAAGAGCGCGTTTCAACATCGCCTAGGAATCCTCCCCTCTATAGACCCGGTGGGTTCAAAGTTCTGCCGATCAGTGGGAGTTCAATCCTCCGCATCCTCCGCATCCTCCGCATCCGGGCTACGCCCGGCCCGAATGGAATGCGGAGAGCTCGGGCTACGCCCGGCGCAGCTCTCCGCATTCTTCGGTCCATGTACTCCGCATTCTTCAGGCCATGTACTCCGCATTCTTCAGGCCATGTACTCCGCATTCTTCAGGCCAGACCGGAGGTCTGGATGCGGAGGACCGGAGGTCTGGATGCGGAGGACCGGAGGTCTGGATGCGGAGGACCGGAGGTCTGGATGCGGAGGAATGGAATGCGGAGTACAAAACTTTGCTTCGCTACGTTTGAATCTGCAGGCGGCCCTACGCCCGGGGGTGTGCTCGCTCATAGACCTCCCTCAACTTTCTCTGGCTGAGATGGGTATAGATCTGAGTGGTAGTGACATCTGCATGCCCCAGCATTTCCTGGACGACCCGGAGATCCGCCCCGTTTTCCAGCAGGTGCGTGGCAAAGGAGTGGCGCAGCACGTGAGGGGCGATCTCCTTTTGGATGCCTCCCCTCCTGGCATACTCCTTGAGGATCTTCCAGAACCCCTGGCGCGTCAAGCGTTTGCCGTGCAAATTCAGGAAGATGGCCCTCTCCCCGGTGCTTTTTCTTAGCTTGGCCCAACCCCTGTTCAGGTATTCCCGGTTATATTGGACGGCGATCTCCCCGATCGGGATGATCCGCTCCTTGGAACCCTTCCCCATGCAGCGTACAAAGCCGCGGTCCAGGTTGAGGTTGTCGGTATTCAGTCCGATCAGCTCCGAGACCCGCATGCCGGTGGCATACATGAGCTCGAGCATCGCCCGGTCCCTTAAACCGGCGATCGTGCCGGTCTTTGGCTGCGCCATGAGCAGGTCGATCTCCTTGACGCTGAGAATACGCGGCAGGTGCTTTTCCAGCTTCGGCGACTCCAGGTTTGTGGTCGGGTCAACCAGGATCACGTGTTCTTGCAACAGGTACCGGTACAGGCAGCGGATAGCCGCCAGGTAGCGGGACAGCGTCCTGGCAGTGTGTCCGTGTTCCCGCAGCATCCCGAAATAGTCCAGAATAGTGGTATCGGACACCTCTTCGAAGGATACCCGCTCTGTAGCCAGGTACCCGGTAAAGTGGGTCAGGTCGTAGCGGTATGACTGCACCGTGTTGCGGGCCATGCCCCTGACCACCCGGATGTAGTTTAAAAACTCCCTGAGAAGCTCTTCCTGTGACCGGCCCACAGATTCGCCCCCTTTAGATCACCATATTTTACCTCTTGACATAATTAAGTTCCACGCCTAAAAAAAAATTCCTCTTTTCATTACCAAGAGGAAAAGGGCGAAAAGTTTTGGATTGGATCTATTCGGAACCGGACGGCGCCTGTTTGGCATCGCCGGAGTATCCCTGCAGCCACTTCAGAAACCGGTCGCTATGCTCCGGAGCCGGTTTTGCCGGCTGCTCCACCCTCATCTCCGTAGGCTGGCTCTGGAGAAAGCGGTTTTTGAAACTGGAAATGTGCCCTGAGACAAAACTGAAAAACTGCGGGGTGATTAGCCAGATCAGCAGTAAAAACAGCAGCAGCCGGATGACAACCCCCACCTTATGCCTCCAGTTGATGACCGTAATCAGAAGCATTTAAACCCCTCCAGACCGTCCCTCCAAGGTTAAACATCAGGGTATGCTTGTCCCATCGTTGCTTAAATAATATGCATTTTAACTTCGCCTTAGAAGTCCCCCCTGCAGGAAATGGGTCCGGGACAGAATAATCAGCTGGAGTTCAACCTCCCTCTACAGGGCGGCAAAGTTAAACGATTTATGAGCCGTGCCATTTGTCCATCACTCAATACTATTGCTTCGCATACGCGCCCTAAAGGGCACCCGCCATACTGCGCAATATGAATGCCGGGGCACCCATTGGGGAACCCGTCCGGTGGACGGGTCGGATGGGTCATCCCTGTGATGGACGGCACATGGCTATCAAACTTCGCTTCGCTGCGTTTGAATCTGCAACTTAGAACAGGCGCCCGGGAAGTAACGGTTAGAGAAACAAAGCCAGCCGGATGATGCCCGGTACGAGATAGGCTTCAATCCAGGTTCCGGCCAGGACAAGAAGCGTCAGGGCCGCAAAAAGCAGGGTATAGATAAAGATTCTCGTAAGCACCGGGGTATCGACAGCGCTTTTAAAGAGAGAGATGGTGAAATAGAGGGCCAGGGTTCCCGCTCCGAGCAGGCCCGGCACATAGAACAGATTCTGGGGAAGCACTGCGACCATGGCTAGCAGCAAGCCCTGGCCGGCCTTCTCCTGGACCAGAAAACCAACTGTAAAGCCCAGGATAAAGCCTCTGGCGCCTACCAGCAGGATCACCAGGGGGGCGCCCACCACCGTCAGGCCCAGCAGCCAGAGGAGCCCCAGCGAATACAGTTGCTCCTTGAGGATACCACCCCAGGCCTTGAGGGCTGGAAACCGGCCATTCTGCGCCAGGGCGCCCACATTGTTCAAGAAGCTGTCCAGGTACTTCCGCAATTCATCCAGTTGGGCCGGACTCAGGGTGTGGAGGGCCGAAGCCCCGGCGATCAGGCCCAGGATAAAGGCTCCGGCAATGCAGGCGATGGGAGCAAGCAATTCTCTCTGTTGGCCCAGCCTGAGGCGTGTTGGAACGGACTGTATCATGTCTCTCACCTGGAGGCCATTCTCGATGTTCGAGGTTCGAGGTTTGAAAACATCAAACCTTCTAATGCTGAGAAAATGCTGAGTAAGCCTCTTGTGAGAGTTTATGCCAACATCAGGAAGGCAAGTACATATTAGTGCTGTGTGCTCTCATTCTCTAATTCTGATTGAGTGATCATGCGGTTCAGGACGAGAATACCGATAATGGACTTGGCGTCCCTGATCTCCCCCCGGAAGACCATGCGCAGCGCTTCAGCGACCGGAACCGTTGCCACCTCGATGAACTCTTCATCGTCGGTATGGGCAACCCCCGGCTCCAGGTCCGAAGCCATAATGATGTAGAGCAACTCGTCGCTGAAGCCAGGCGTGGAAAAATAGGAAAAAAGGCTCTTCCACTGCCGCGCCCGGAAACCGGTCTCCTCCTCTAATTCCCGGCGCGCACAGGTAAGAGGGTCCTCTCCGGGGTCTCGCTTCCCGGCCGGGATCTCCAACAGGATCTCTCCCGTGGCGTGCCGGTACTGGCGCACCATGAGCAGGTCGCCCTGCTCGTTCAAGGCGATCACCGCCACTGCGCCCGGGTGTTCGATCACCTCACGGGTGGCGGTCGACCCGTTCGGAAGGGCGACTGTATCCACCCGCAGCTTGATCATCTTGCCCTCAAAAACCCGTTCGGTGCTGATGGTCTTTTCCACCAGCCCGGCTTCGATCTTTGTGTCCATCCTACGCTCCCCTATCTTGAGAATATGTAATTGTTCAGGGCGAGCTGGCTGCGTTCGCGCACGCAAACGACGGTGCCAGGCCCGAATGGAATGCGAAGAGCTGGCCTGTCCCTGTACTGAATTGATTATATCCCGCGCAGCTTGACAATCTCCCAAAGCCAACGCACTTCAGCAACCAGGTCGCTCAGGCGGAGAAATTCATCCGTGGTATGCACCTGCTGCATCCCAATTCCCAGGTTTGCTGCCGTCCTTCCTGCGGCATTGATGATGTTGGCATCGCTGCCGCCACCGCTGGTCTCGTAACCGACTTCCAGCCCTGCCTGGCGCGCAGCCCCGGCAGCGAGCCGGAAGGCTGGAATGTCCTGATCCAGTCGAAATTCCGGGTACTGAAAGGTCACCCTGATATCGCTCCCGGCCCCTGCAGCCTTCGCCACCCCAGTAAACTCGTCAACAATCCTGGAGGTCAGGGAGTCCAGTTTCGCCCGGTCGAGGCTCCGCACCTCTCCCTGGATAAAGCAGGAATCAGGGATGATATTGGTTGCCTTGCCGCCCTGGATAACACCCATGTTGGAGGTGGTTTCGGCATCGATGCGGCCGAGTGGCAGTCTAGCCAGGGCCTGCCCCGCCACCTGGATGGCGTTGATCCCCCGCTCAGGCTCGATCCCGGCGTGGGCGGCCCGGCCCTTGATGGTGACATCCAGTGTATTCTGGGCCGGGGCGGCAGTGATCATGGTGCCCGGCTCACCACTGCTGTCCAGCACATACCCGAACTGCGACTTCAGCCTGCCGCAGTCAAAGTGCTTGCTTCCCAGCAGGCCCTGCTCCTCTGCCACCGTGAACAGTATCTCCAGGTCGCCGTGCGGCGCGGAGGATGGCACCCGGCACCTGCGGCGCAGCATCTCCAGCACCTCGATGATCGCCGCGATGCCGGCCTTGTCGTCTCCCCCCAGCACGGTACTCCCCTCGCTGCTAAAAACACCGTCTTTGAACACCACTTTTACCCCGTTGGCCGGGTTGACCACATCCATATGGGCACAGAGAAAAACAGCCGCCCTGTTCTTGTCTCCTGACAGGCAGGCATAAATATTCCCGGCATTGCCGCCGATGCGAGCCCCGGTATCGTCCTCGGCGACATCCAGACCAAGACCGGCCAGGCGGTGCTTGAGGTAGTCCGCTATCTCCCGTTCCCGAAAGGACGGCGAGGCAATCTCCGCCAGCTTGATGAACTCCCGGGTCAGGCGCTTCTCGTCGATGTCATGTTCCAAAAGTGATTCCCCCACTCGATCGGCCGCCATCAGGCGACGGCGTTGGTGTCTTTTTCAATTATAAGTGAAACGGTTCGGAAAGCAAACAAAAACGCCCCCCAGTCCTCCACTACTCAAGCAGGGATGGCTGAAATAGGCGTATTGAACAAGCACGGTATCACTTTTTAAGGTAATGACCGACGCGATGCTGGTATAGCCATCATTCCTTTAACTGACTTTGGCCCCAACCCGCAACCGGTCGGCCACCATGGCAATAAATTCGGAATTGGTCGGCTTGCCGCGTTCTACATCGATAGTGTAGCCGAATACCTTGTTCATCAGTTCCACATTGCCGCGGTCCCAGGCCAGTTCGATGGCATGGCGGATTGCCCGTTCCACCCTGCTGGGCGTGGTGTTGTATTTTTCAGCGATCATCGGGTAGAGTTCCTTGGTTACCGCCCCGAGCAGGGTCATCTCCTTGATCACGTTGATGATCGCATCCCGCAGGTACTGGTAGCCGCGCACATGGGCAGGCACTCCCATCTGATGAATCAGATTGGTCACATCAACATCAAGATTGCGCGCCCTTGGATGCAGGCTCAGGACCTGGGCGCCCGTATTGCCGTTGGCCAGTTGCCGCACCCGGTTGCCCAGCACTTCCAGGTCAAAGGGCTTCAATATATAATAGTGTGCACCCAGTTCTACGGCCCTTCTGATCTGGTTTTCCTGGCCGAAGGCGGTCAGGATAATCACCTTGGGGCGCTCCTCATACCCGGCGTTAAGCTGCTCCAGCACCCCGATCCCGTCAAGGTGGGGCATGATCAGATCTATGATCATCACGTCAGGCGTCTCCTGGCTCAACATCTCCAGCGCTTGCAGGCCATTATTGGCGATGCCTGAAACTGCGCAATCGTCCTGCCTTTCAAAGTAATCCTTCAAAATCTCGCAGAACTCCTTGTTATCATCCACAATCAACACTTTTATCGGCTTATCCACTTCCGCTCTCCCCCTACCTTTGGCAATCCCTTATTTTTCTAAAACGTGTACTTAATGATTCGACAATCTCCTGGAAATCCCTGCTTCGAATTATGACAGATACTAGGTATTCCTGACGCCAACAAAAAGCGTTTCTCACCGAAAACCTTAAAAAGTTTATCTTTGTCTGTTAATAATTTTTTACGCAGCTTTTCCGGCACCTGAACATGAGTTCAGGGAAAGCTGATTTTCCTCGGCCGGAAACAGCCCGGCCTCTTCCATCATCAGTTCTGCGCTGATACCGTAACCCCTGGTGGGATCGTTGATGAAAACGTGGGTAACCGCCCCGGCCAGTTTTCCGTCCTGCACTATCGGACTGCCGCTCATCCCCTGAATAATCCCCCCGGTCCGGCTGAGAATCTGTGGATCAACCACCTTGACGATAAAGCTCTTGCCGTCCGGGCGGGGTTGGGGAAACACGGTCTGGATTTCCACGTTGAAGGCCTCGATCTTCTCGCCGTTCAACACGGTCAGCATCCGGGCTGGCCCCTCCTTGATCTGGCCGCCGACGGCGACCGGAACCGGGTTCGGATATAGTTGATTGTCAAGGCTGTTCTGCAGTACTCCGAAAATGCCGTACGACGTGTTTTTTTCAATATTGCCGGATACTGTCCGGTCGTTTTGAAACAAGCCGATCTTTTCACCGATCCTTCCCCGCTGCCCTTTTTGGATGCCCTCCACCACGGTGCCAACAATTTTACCATCCTTAAGGTCCAAACACTCACTGGTCTCAGAATTCGTGATCACATGGCCAAGAGCACCATATTTTCTACTCACCGGGTCGAAAAATGTAAGCGTTCCCACTCCTGCCGCCCCGTCTCTGACAAACAGGCCAATCCGGTAGCGCCTCGTCTCACGGCAGAAAACCGGCTTGATCTCGTAACTGGCGACCATTCCCCGTCGCTTTACCTGGAGCCGGACCGTTCCTTGGCGCCGGGCATACTGGTCTACCAGTTGGCTCACCTGACCGTCGCTCTGGACATTGACACCCTCAATGCCGGTGATCACATCTCCAGGGGCAATACCTGCCTGGCGGGCCGGGCAATAGCTCTTCCCGTCGCTCCCGGTGACTTCTGAAAAACCGGATACAATCACCCCCTCGGTACGCAGAAGCACGCCGATGGAATGTCCCCCAACCATCACCCGGACCGGCGGCACCACCTGCAGGGAGATCTGCTTGAGGGGAAGGACACCGAACAGTTTAAGATACAGATCGATGTGACCCGGGACTGCAGCGACAGGCGCCCGCCCCAGGAATGGCAGAAACTCCTGGCGTGCCTCTCCGGGCTGCCAATTTAACATCTCTTGGCAGGTCTTGGATACAGAGCCGGTGATCCGCCCGGAAATAGGGGGTGGAAACAAATTCCCAAAAATGATCTGATCCCCCACATTAACCCGGTAGTGCGAAGGAATCAGACTGAATGACTGAAAGAAAACCGAATAGAGGCAGGCTGCCAGAAATAATGTGGATATAATGCCTAAAATCCTTCGCTTGCTCAATACTGCTCATCCCTTGTTCCTCTCATGGCCATTTTCCCCCGTAAATGTTAACTTATCCTCTTCCTGCTCCTTTTATTCAACCCCATTAATGGTCCATAACTTCGCCTCAGGGTACCTCTTTAACTCCGCTGAGAAGTCCCCCGCCTCTTTAGACGGATCTGAAAGTTACCGGAATATGTTATAATGTACCTAATCATCGGTAATTGAGTGCTGGACAGGCACATGGCTAATTCCTCCGCATTCGGGCTAGTAACTGCTGAAAACATTTGAACCTCGAACCTCGAACATCGAAGAGGGGTGAACCCTTTGAAGTTGCGCCGCCAGCAGTTGATCCTGGAGATTATCAACGAGAGGCCGATCATGACGCAGGAAGATCTGGCAGTGGCCTTGAGGGCCAGGGGGATCCAGGCCACCCAGGCCACGATTTCACGCGATATCAAGGAATTGCAACTGGTCAAAACACCGGTGGGGGGCGACTCTTACAGGTATGCCAAGCCGCAGGGCGGACAGCCCGACCCGGCCAAGATCTATGAACGCCTGCGCCGTCTCTTTCAGGAGGCTGTCGTCAAGTACGATTTCAGCGGGAACCTGGTCGTAATCCACACCCTCCCGGGGGCAGCGCAGGGTGTGGCCTCAAGCTTGGACCAGAGCGGCTGGCGCGAGATCATCGGCACCGTGGCCGGTGATGATGCCATCCTGGTGGTGGTCAAACCGGCTGATGATATGCCGTCACTGACGAAAAGGCTCGACGATCTCTTGACTTAGGATCTAATGGCAAAAAGAGGGGTCTACGCGGCCTGGATGCGGAGGCAAGAATGCGGAGTCCATGACTCTTGAATTTGAAATGACCGGACATACAGTTGGCGAAGCGAGGAAGATCATTTGCTGATTCAACTCACCGTTGACAATCTGGCATTGATAGAGCACATCAGCCTCGAACTGGGCCCCGGTTTGAACGTCCTGACCGGGGAAACCGGAGCCGGCAAGTCGATCCTGGTTGATTCCATGAACATCCTGACCGGCGGACGGGCATCCGGCGACCTGGTTCGCACCGGGGCCGAGAGGGCGCTGGTTGAGGGCATGTTTGACTGTTATGAACTGCCGCAGGTAAGGGACAAGCTGATCGAATTCGGCATGACGTCAAGCGAGGACTGCTCACTGCTGCTGTCCAGGGAGATATCATCTTCCGGGCGGGGCGCCTGCCGGGTCAATGGCAGGGCCGTGCCCCTGGCTATGTACCGCATCCTGGGAGAGTTGCTGGTGGACCTGCACGGACAGCATGAGCACCAATCGCTGCTGAAAGTGGACAAGCACCGGGAGCTTTTTGACCGCTTTGGCGGTGAAGAGATCTCCCGTCAACTTTTCGTGGTGGCTGATCTCTATGATCACCTGTCTGAACTGGCAGCCGAGCGCACTGCAGCAGGCACCAGGGAGAAGGAAACAACCGGGCGGATAGACTATCTGACCGCTGCAACAGAAGAGATCGGGCGGCTGGAACCTGTCCCGGGCGAGGACGAGGCGCTGCAGCAGGAGGCCGAGCGCCAGCGCCATGCCGAAAGGTTGGCCGAACTTGCCGGGGATGCGGCGCTGAACCTGTTCGAGGGTGACGACCGCCGGCCTGCAGCCTATGACTTGCTAAGCAGGGCTGTCTCCAGCCTCCAAGCGATGTCCCGGTACGATGCCTCGGTTGGAGATATTTCCGCACCGCTGTTGGATGTGCAGTACAAGCTGGAGGATGTTGCCGCTGCGTTGCGCATCTACCGTGAACTGCTGGAATACAACCCGGCGCGCTCCCGCGAGGTCGAAGAGCGGCTGTATGCCCTGAGGAGCCTGGCCCGCAAGTACGGGCCCTCGCTGGCAGATGTGATCGCCTTCCAGGAAAGGGCATCCGCCGAGTTGGACCAGTTGAAAGAACGCCAGGCGCGCTCCCGTAACCTGGAGGCTGAGTACCAGCAACACTTGCGGTCATATGAGACGGCGGCGGGCGCTCTATCCGAACTGCGGCATCAGAAGGCGGCTGCCTTTATCGAGGCCGTACAGGGTGAACTGCAGGGCCTGGGTATGAAGAAAGCCCGCTTCGATACCAGGTGGCAGAACACGCAGAGCCCCAGGCGCTGGGGCTGCGACCAGTTGGAGTTCCTGTTCAGCGCCAACCCTGGTGAACCGCTCAAGCCACTGGCTAGGATTGCATCCGGCGGGGAGATGTCCAGGGTGATGCTGGCCCTCAAGGTGATCTTTGCGGAGAACGATGAGATCCCCACCCTGATCTTCGATGAGATCGATGCCGGCATCGGCGGCAGAACGCTGCAGACCGTTGCCGGCCGTCTGGACGTCCTGTCCCGCCACAAACAGGTCTTGTGCGTTACGCACTCTCCCCACATCGCAGGCAGAGGTGCCAGGCATTTCAATATTGAAAAGGTGATCACCGGCGATCAGACCCAGACCATTGTCAGGCATCTGGATTACCGGTCACGGGTATCGGAACTCGCCAGAATGCTCGGCGGCGCCGAGAATGAGGAGATCACCCGTATTCACGCGGAGCAGATCCTCAAAGAAGTGACGAGTCACGAGTGATTCTGGGGTGCCCGCCCGCTTCTCACTTCTCACTTATCACTTATCACTTACCGCTTCCCACTTCTCGCTTCCGGCTTCCCGATTCCCGCTTCCCGCCTCCCACTTCCCAAATGGGCGGCCGCCACCACCTGTGATGCCTGCTCCAGCGATAGGGCATCATCCTGCGGCGCCCCGGGGTCATAGTCGAGCCACATGAAAAACTCTATATTGCCGTCCGCTCCCGGGATGGCGGAATAGGTCACTCCCCTGATCTGAAATCCCAGTTGACAGGCGGCGGCGGATACGTTCATCAAAACTGCCGCTTGTACTGCCGCATCCTTGACGATGCCACCCTTGCCCACTTGCTCTCGGCCAGCCTCAAACTGCGGTTTTACCAGGGCCAGCACTTCGCCACCCGGCCTGAGCAGCTCTCGAACGGCGCCGAGCACCTTGGACAGTGAGATAAAAGACAGGTCCAGAGTGACGAACTCCACCCGCCCCCCCAGGGCTTCCGGAGTCAGGTAGCGCAGGTTGGTCCTCTCGATCACCCGCACCCGCTCATCGCGGCGCAGGTCCCATGCCAGTTGCCCGTACCCGACGTCGACCGCGTAAACCTGGGCGGCGCCATGCTGGAGCAAGCACTGGGTGAAGCCCCCGGTGGAGGCGCCGGCGTCCAGGACCACCTTGCCGGCCAAGCCGATGCCGAACTCCTGCAGGGCGGATTCCAGCTTGATACCGCCCCGGCTCACATAGGGGCAAGGATCGCCCTTGACCTGGATCTCCCCTCCCGGCGCCACGGCAGTCCCTGCCTTATCGATCGGGCGCCCCTCATAGAAAACGCGGCCGGCCATCACCGCCCGCTGCGCCTGTTCACGGCTGGGGAACCATCCCTGCTCCACCAGCAACAGATCGATCCGCTTCTTTCCCCCGCCGCCTGACTTACTCATCACTCACCAGCCCCGCGACTGGACAAGATCGGCAATACTCGCAGCGTCAAACCCGGATTTCCGGCACAGCAACTCCCTGTCGCCATGCGGGACGAAGCAGTCGGGGATGCCCAGGCAAAAAGCCTGGCCGCTAAAGTTGCGCCGGGACAATAGTTCCAGCACACTGCTGCCAAATCCCCCTGCCAGCACGTTCTCCTCGATAGTCAAAACATGCCCCGTTCTCTCCGCCCACTCCAGGATCAGGTCCTCATCGAGCGGCTTGACAAACCGGCAGTTGATCACGGCGGCCTGCCGGCCGCGGCCCGCCAGCAGTTCTGCGGCCTCAAGCGCGTTATAGACCTGGGGCCCGATGGCCAGCAGCACCAGGTCCCGGCCCGGGCGCAGCAACTCTCCTCTTCCCGGCTCCAGGTAGGGATGTTCTTCATCGATAACCGCCGATCGCCCCTGCGCCCGGGGGTAACGGATGGCAACCGGCCTCCGGTAGTCGACTGCGCTCTGGAGCATGGCCGCCAGTTCGTTCTGGTCCTTCGGCGCCATCAGGATCAGACCCGGGATGTGGCGCAGGTAGGAGAGATCGAAGATCCCCTGATGAGTCTCACCGTCCTCCCCCACGATCCCTGCACGGTCGATGGCAAAGATCACCGGCAGCTTCTGGAGGGCCACATCGTGCACGATCTGGTCGTACGCCCGCTGCAGAAAAGTGGAGTAGATGGCCACCACAGGTTGGAGGCCGCATCTGGCCAATCCTGCCGCCAGGGTGACCGCATGCTGTTCGGCGATCCCTACATCGAAAAAGCGGTCCGGAAAGCGGGCGGCAAAGTCCTTCAAGCCCGTTCCGTCAGCCATCGCCGCCGCAATGGCCACCAACTTCGGGCGCTTCTCGCCAAGGCGGATCATGCAGTCGCCGAACACCTTCGTGAAGGTGGGACAGTCGTCCTGTTTGATGAGTTCGCCTGTTTTGATGTCAAACTGGCCAACGCCGTGAAAAATTTCCGGATTCTGCTCCGCCGGAGGATAACCCTTCCCCTTTTTGGTATAGACATGCACCAGAACGGGGCCGTCCACCCCACGCGCCCGCTCGAAAACCTGCTTCAGGGCCTTCAAGTCATGACCGTTGACCGGCCCCAGATAGGTAAAGCCCAGTTCTTCAAAGAAGATCCCGGGCAACAGCAGATATTTGAGGCTGTCTTTGAGGCGCTCGACGGTCTTGACCATCCGGTGGCCGACGTTGGGAATGCGGAGCAGGAGGTCTTCAATCTCACCCTTGCTCTTGTAGTAGAGCGGTTCTGTGCGCAGTCTGTTCAGGTAACCGGACAACGCTCCCACGTTATTGTTGATGGACATCTCGTTGTCGTTCAAAACGACGATCAACCGGGTCCCTATATGGCCGGCATGGTTCATGGCCTCGAAAGACATACCCCCGGTCAGCGCTCCGTCCCCGATCACCGCCACCACATCATGCTTTTCCCTGTTCAGGTCCCTGGCCAGCGCAAAACCAAGGGCAGCAGAGATGGAGGTGCTGCTGTGGCCTGTTTCAAAGCAGTCGTGGGCACTCTCCCTGGTCTTTGGAAAACCGCTCAGACCCCCGTACTGCCTGATGGTGGCGAACCGCGCCCGGCGCCCGGTGAGGATCTTGTGGACATACGACTGGTGGCCGACGTCCCAGATGATCTTGTCTTCAGGGGAACGGAATACCAGGTGCAGAGCTATGGTCAACTCAACCACGCCCAGGTTCGGCGCCAGGTGGCCCCCGGTGCGGGACACCGTTTCCACCAGCATCGTCCTGATCTCTCGGGCCAGGGTTTCCAGCTCTGCAAAAGAGAGGGCACCCAAGTCGGATGGCTGTGCAATCTTCTCTAGGACCACAACAAACACCCAATCTTTCCGCTCATCACTTACGCTTTTTGGCGCCTGCGGGAGGCACAAAGAATTCATGTCCGGTCAGGCGCTCCACCCAGGCTACCGCCTGACCCAGGCGGAACATGATCTCACTGGCCTCCTGCAGGGCGACGCCCTTGCCAAGAGCCTTTCCACACACCGTCACCGCCGCCACCAGGGCTGTCATCACGATCGTATACCAATTTGTTACCAGGTGGCGCTCGGCGATCAGGTGGAAAATGATGACGGCTCCCATGGCGCCGGCTAGGGTGCTGCAGATATCCCCCATCACATCGCTGCAGAAGACCGCCACCTGATCGGCGTTCTTGATCAGCCGGACCGCCTGGCGCGCCCCTAACACCTTGTTGGCAGCCTTGGCGTTCAAAGGAGTGGCATCCGCTGCTGCGGCTGCAAAACCGATCATGTCGGCGCCAACCCCCAGCAGAATGACCAGCAGCAGGACGAACAGCGCAAGATATATCACCAGCACACCGAGGACGATATTGGCCACATAAGTCAACATCAAGCTCAGAACAAAGGTGAGGAGGGCATTGCCCAATCCCATGCGCAGCCACTTGTTTCGCTCCGGCATCTTCGGCAGTCACCTATTCCACCCAGGTTACCACGCATTTCGAGAAAGGTCCTCCGCATACAGGCCACGCCCGGCGCAGCTCTCCGCATTCTTTCAGGCTGAGGCGAAGCCTCATGCACTCCGCATTCTTTCAGGCTGAGGCGAAGCCTCAGATGCGGAGGATGCGGAGGATGCGGAGGAACGGAATGCGGATTCAACTGGATCTTGGCTTCAGTGGCTCCCACAGAAGCCTTATGTACTCCGCATTCTTCGGTCCAGGCCGTAGGCCTGGATGCGGAGGGACCAGTTAATGCAGTGACTAACCACTTTTATTCCGCCGCTTCAAAAGAAGCGGGGGCATTTAGAGTGGGTTGTCATCTGTGAACTCGGGCCACGCCCGGCCCTGTACTCCGCATTCTTTCAGGCCAAGCCGAAGGCTTGGATGCGGAGGAACGGAATACGGAGAGCTTAGATACACAGATGCCGCCTGAAAGCGGCATTTGCATACAAGTATTTTATGGACTCCACATTCTGCCATTGCTTCGCCTCGAATGGGAATCGCAATTTTCACTGCAATTTTCACTGCACTGTTTACTACATGATACTGTAGATCTGAGGTTGGCGGGTGGTCGCCTGACAGGTAGATATTGTGGCTTAGGTCTAGCAGGTTTTCCCAACAGGGCACCAGGACGTCGCCATCCTGGGGGTTCCCCTTTAAGCCCCGTTCTGCTTCTCGGTTTGCCGATAGCAGGGCCAGATTACCACTTAGTCCACACTTTAATCCCAGTCAAGCTCTGCATAAGCAGGCAGTCTAGGGGTTTTCCCCGGCGTTTTGGCCGATCTCTAGCCTCTTTTGCAGAGCAGGTTTCAAGCATCATTCGCTATCCACCAACCCCACTCAAGGCAGGCTACACTGCACACAGCACCAACGGCGCCGCATACAGGTCTAACCCTAGCCGTAGTTTGGTTCCCACGCACTAGGACCTCCGCGGAGGGAGGGTCAACGCCTACATGCCATTGTAGATCGCCCTTCCTCCTTAACTCCCGGCACCAGCCCCCGACTGGGCGTCGAAAGCCAGCACCAGGAACTTCATCGATACGCCGGTGACGGATTTTTAGGCCCGCCTTTAAAATCGGCCACCCCGACTAGAATACTGCGCCACCCGCTCCTCTCTCCACGCCCCTCTTCTCGATGTTTCTTCAAACTTCGAATTGCGGGGCGACGCTGCCGGATCGAACCGGTCAGATCGTTAATTAATTATAACATACCGGCCAAATACAAACAAACGGGCGTTTATCTCAGGATTGACGGTTTAACAGGAACCGGGCGGTTCCAACCAGAAATGTTGCTGCGTCTCCCAGGCAAGCAATGCTTTGCAGCGCTTTGTTCACTTGCGCTTCAGCAATAGTGCGCGCCTGCTCCAGTCCGTACATGGCCGGGTAGGTGGCCTTCCGGTTGGCCAGATCGCTGTTCAGCGGCTTGCCCAGCAGGGCTTCATCCCCAGTCAGGTCCAGGATGTCGTCGGTGATCTGAAAGGCCAGTCCGAAGCTCAGGCCATAGCCGGTCAGAGCCTGCAGGTCAAGGTCCGCCGCCCCCGCCAGGATGCCGCCTGCCCTCAGGCAGGCGCAAAACAGGGCGGCAGTTTTGTGAAGATGGATGTATTCCAACTGATCCGGCCCGATAGCCTGCCCTCCTGACTCCAGGTCGACCACCTGACCGCCGATCAGACCGTCGGTGCCGGCCGCCGCCGCTATTTCACCAACCACCCTCGTGACCAGTTCGGCGTCAAAGCCGGCATACCGCAACCGTCCCAGTGTCCCAAACGCCAATGTCAGTAGGGCATCACCCGCCAAAATGGCGAGGCCCTCGCCGAAAATCTTGTGGCAGGTCGGTTTTCCACGGCGTAGGTCGTCGTCGTCCATCGCCGGGAGGTCATCATGAATAAGGGAGTAGGTATGAATCATCTCCATGGCCGCCGCCGCGGGCAGCAAGGGTGCCGGAGGCTGCCCCACCGCTTCGGCTGCAGCCAGGGTGAGCGCCCCGCGCAACCGCTTGCCGCCGGCAAAAACGCTGTAGCGCATGGCCCGGTGGATGATCGCGGGATCGCTGTGCTCAGGTGGAAGGTAAGAGTCCAGGGCATTGTTGATCGCCTCAGCTTTAGCGTTCAGCTCCTGTTCCCAGCTCATCCTTTATCGCCTTCCTTAAAATCGATCAGGAATCAACCACCCGCCTGGTCGCTCACTTAATCTTTTTCTTTTTCCGTTGCCTGACGTCCGAGGTCCTCCGCATCCAGGCCTCCGGCCTGGATGCGGAGGAAGCCCCGCGCATGCATGCCGGGCGCGCTTTGGGCATCGTTTCCCAGCCCTGCCAGCAGCACCTCTACCTGTTCTTCGAAGGCATCCAGGTGCCTGACGCAGGCGCCCAAGTTCTTGATCCCCTCGCGGAACGCCTCCAGGGACTCCGCCAGGGTCAGGTCCCCCTTTTCAAGTGCGGCAACCATTGCTTCCAGCCGGGCGAGGGCGTCTTCAAAGGTCATTTCCGATGCTGCGATATCCAGTTCCGGGGGCTGTTCGCTTCCATGGCTCATAGCACCCACCTCTCCTTTTTCGATCGCACCTCGCAGTCCAGGCTTCCTTCATCGAGGATCACTTCCAGGAGATCCCCAATCCCGACGGCGCAACTGCTCATGATGAGCCTGCCGCTGGCCGGGTGGCGACAGATGCTGTAGCCTCTTTTTAAAATTGCCAGCGGGTTCAGGCTATCCAGCTTCTCGGCCAGCACCTGCTGCCTTGTTCTCGCCTGGTCGCGCCCGGACTGCATCCTGTGCAGCAACTGCACCTGCAGCAGCTTTATCTCCTGCCTGTACCGGGAGCAGATCTGCCGGGGATAGCGATCCAGTTCCCGTTCGCCGATCTCCTGCAACTGCCGCTGTTTCTGCCTGAGCGTGCCCTGGACGGCCGCCTGGACCAGGCGGTCCAGCAGCCGGCGCAGCCTGTCTTCCAACTCCAGATGCAAGGGCACTGCCAACTCTGCAGCAGCCGAAGGGGTGGCCGCCCGGATGTCGGCCACCAGGTCGGCGATGGAGTAGTCGGTCTCGTGGCCGACGGCGCTCACCACAGGATGGCGCAGATTGAAGATTGCCCGCGCCACCTCCACCGTGTTGAATGCCCACAACTCCTCCAGTGAGCCCCCGCCCCTGCCGACAATGATCAGATCGACATCCTGCCGCCGGTCGAGTTCCATCAGAGCGGCACAGATCTCCCGGGGCGCCCGTTCGCCCTGAACGGTGGCAGGCGCCAGCACAATTCCGATGCCGGGCCAGCGGCGCCGCATCACCGTGACCAGGTCATGCCACGCCGCTCCATCCTGTGAGGTGACCACGCCTACTTTACGGGGGAAACGGGGCAGCGGCTTTTTATGCTCCGGGGCAAACAGGCCCTCTGCCTGCAACTGCTCCTTGAGGCGGCAATAGGCGGCGTAAAGTGCCCCCGTGCCGTCCGGCGTCAACTCCTCAGCGTATAACTGGTACTGCCCGTCCCGCTCATAGACGCTGATGTACCCACGCACGACCACGTTCATCCCGTTCTCGGGCAGAAAGTTCAACTGGCTGCAGCGGGAGCGGAACATGACGCAGCGCACGCAACTAGCGGCATCTTTCAAGGTAAAATAGAGATGTCCGGAGGTATGATGCTTGCAATTGGAGATCTCCCCCCGGATCCAGATGTTGCCCAGCAGGGCGTCTGTTTCCAGGAGATCCCGCAGGTATCCGGTGACCTCCCCCACGCTGTAGATCCGGCGCAGCATGTTAGTTACGCCCTATCTTTGGCGGCAATCAACAGGTTGTAGATGAGCATGATAATCCGCACCGGCCCCACTCCACCCGGCACCGGGGTGATAGCGCCCGCCACCTCGGCGGCGCTGTCGTAGTCCACGTCCCCCACCGACTTACCGTCGACCCAGTTGGAGCCGGTGTCGATGACGATGGCGCCCGGCTTCAGCATGTCACCGGTGATCGCCCGCGGCCGGGCTACCTCGGTGACCAGGATGTCGGCCTGCTTGGTGTAGGGGGTAAAATCGATGTCCGGGCTGACCAGGGTCACGGCGCAGCCCTTCTCAAACAGCATCACGGTGACCGGCTTGCCGATCTCGATCGAGAAGCCGACCACTACGGCGTGCTTGCCCTTGAAATCGATCCCCTGCTTCTCCAGGATCTTGATGCAGGCGAAGGCGGTGACTCCCCAGTAGCACTTGTCGCCGATCAGCAAGTTTCCGATGTTGACCGGATGGAAGGCATCGATGTCCTTTTCCGGCAGGATGTTGCCCATCACCTGTTTTTCATACTGGTGCAAGTGGTGCGGCAGGGGGCACTGGACGAGGATCCCGTGCACGCTGTCATCCCGGTTCAGCTTGTCCACCATGGCCATCAACTGCTCGATCGTGGTATCCTCTGGCAGGTGGTGGGTCTCCCCCACAGCGCCCACGCTCTCGGCCGCCTTGGCCTTGGTCCGGACATACAGGGCCGAGTCCTGGGCGTCCCCGACCAGGATCAGGGCCATTTTCGGGGTGATCTCTTTCTTTTTAAGGTCCTCCGTCTCCTGGGCCAACTGCTGCCTGATCTCCTCTGCGATTTCCTTTCCGACAATACGTACTGCTGCCATACATGAAACCTCCCCACGATTATTAATTTATTGTATCTGACTTAACTTATCGGGATATGGTTACTGCTTGGGTACTCAGAATTAAGTAGCCAGTGGTACTATAAAGATCGGCCCTGTTTAACTCCTCGGTTAACCCCAATACGAGAACCAACGCAGTATCGTTGTCCCAAAGTCAGCGAGCGCCCTCTGGGCGCGGCTAACCAATTCCGCTTGCCCCAAAGTCCAGCGCTCAATATTTAGGTCAGAACGGTGCTGTGTCCCCTGATAAGCAAAGGAGAACTGGACCCTTGCAGCATCCAGTTCTCCGATCGGTCATCCTTATCCTTTACCCTCTCTTCTCAAGTTGCCACTTGGCCGCTTCCACCGTGTTCTTCATCAGAATGGCGGTGGTGGCAGTGCCGGCACCGCCCGGCACCGGGGTGATATAGGCCGCCTTCTCGGCAGCGATCTCGGTCTCCACGTCGCCCACGATCTTGCCGTCCTTGGTGGCATTGATGCCGACATCGACCACGATGGCGCCCTCTTTGACCCAGTCGCCCTTGATCAGGTGAGGCACTCCTACGGCCACGACTAAGATCTCCGCTCTTCTGACGTGATACTCGGACATGCCGCGCTGGCCGGTGGCAATGTGGCTGATAGTTACGGTACCGAAGGCATTGAGGAACAGCAGACCTGCCGGTTTGCCCACGATGTCGCTGTGGCCGACAATCACGACCTCCTTGCCGTAGATGTCCACTCCGGTGGACTTCACCAGTTCGAAGGCACCCAGGGCGGTGCAGGGAACCAACCGCGGCTTGCCAAAGGTGACCAGGCCCATGTTGGTGGGAGTCATGCCCTCGACGTCCTTTTCATAGGCGATGCTCCACTGGCAGACCTTGGCGTCGATCTGGGCCGGCAGCGGCATCTGCAGGATGATGCCAGTGACGTTCGGGTCGTTGTTCAGGCCTGCAATGTGCTTCAGGAGTTGATCCTGGGTCATGTCCGCAGGCAGCTCCTGCAGTTCATACTTGATGCCAACAGCCTCGGCAACCTTGCGCTGGGCGTTGGTGTAAACACGGGATGCATCGTTCTGCCCCACCTGGATGGCGATCAGGCTCGGCGATACCCCCTTGTCCTTCAAGGCGACGACTTCCTGGGTAACCTCACCCTTGATCTTCTCCGCAAGCGGTTTTCCTAGCAACAGTTCCGCAGCCATTAAAACCTACCTCCCTAAAATTATTGTTCTATAATCGCTCCCTCTCAGCGGGAGGGAACTGGCGCCTTGATAAGAACCCGGGGATGACCCCCTTTCTTTTCTCAGTTAATCTTCCACACACCGGCAACCTGCATACTTCCCCCGCGATGACAGACCGTCCGGCGGCTGCACAGCAAGACCTTGCAAACCACGTCATCATGAGTTTTCAGGGGTAATTCTCTGTGAATCAATTAAATTCCTGCCTGAAGCCAAAAACTTTCTGCTCGTCCTAAAATAAAAAAACCTGGCTCTGTTTAACCAGGTTCCACAGCTACTTCCTTGGCAATACGGCCTAAAATACCGTTGATGAAACGCGGGGCATCTTTGTGGCTGAAAGTCTTGGCTAGTTCGAGGGCTTCATCAATGGCCACGTTGACCGGGGTAGCATGATGATAAAGCATTTCAAACAGGCTCAGCCTGAGAATGTTACGGTCCACATTGGCCATGCGGGGCAGATCCCAATCGGTGGCATAATGGGCCAGGTAGCCGTCGATCTTCTGCTGATGTTCCAGCGTCCCTGCCACCAGGGTGCGGGTAAAATCCGCCGTGGCGTCGGTCGCCCGGCATTCATTCAGCGTGTAGACCAGGGCGCTCTCCGGCCTGGCCTTGCCCACATCCACCTGGAACAAAATCTGCAGGGCCATCTCACGCGCCTGCCGCCTACTCAAACGAAACACTCCCCTGACCCGTTTCCGGCCTCATCGCTCGCCAAACAGCCGCCTCCATAGAGCATCCAGGCTGCCCTTTTCATCAAACCGCTTGCCGACAAAATATCCGATCAGGACGCAGATAGCTATGCCCAGCGTCTTCCAGAATCCGAAAATGATGATCAGCAGGGCCACCAGCAGGCCGACCACGGCGCCGACCACGGCCCCCCTGTGCCTGTTCATCAGATCCAACAGAATCTCGAATACGGATCTGCCGTCCCGCATGTAAATCTCCCTCTTTATTCAAACGTGACGAAGTGAATTCCGGCCCTTTTATTCGACCCGGGATCGGGACTCGAACGAGACGCCTTCGATCAACACCTGCACCTGCCGCACATGGATGCCCGCTTTTTCTTCCAGGTAATTCTGAACTACTTCTTGGACCTCCTGCGAAATCAACGGAAGGTTGGCGTCCGGACTGACATTCAGGCGCAGGTCAACAGCAATGCTGTCCCTTTCATAGTGTACCAGGGGCTTGATCTCCCGAATCTCCCGGATCTGACGGGACGCCCGGCGGATCAGGTCCTCCAGCGCCGGCACCGAGATGTCCACCCGGCCATAGGTGTTATCCTGAATCATCAACTCCCGGTAACGGTGAGAACTCCGGCCGGCAGCGATGATCAGGTTCAAGGCCAGCAAGATCACCAACACGCTGATGATACCGGTAATCCAGCGATTTTCAGTAATAGCCAGGAATGACTGTAGATACCCCTGGGGAATGACCCAACCCAGGGCAAGCGCCAGGGCGATCCCGGCACAAGCTATGACTAGAATGGCAAAAATAACTGATAGCAATCGGTGCGCTGGCTGCATACGTCCGAAACGCCCCTTTCCTCACGGACTATCTGACGCGCTGCTGCTCATCCTGCCCTTCGGCAAAGGAAACGCCCAGGACGTGAACATTGACCTCGATCACCGCCAGGCCGGTCATGCTCTCTATCGCCTGTTTGACGTTCTCCTGGACCCGCAGGGCTACCTCGGGTATGCGCACCCCAAAATCCACGATGATGAACAGATCTATCGCCGCCTCGCGCTCTCCAACTTCAACCTTCACACCGCGGGACAAGTTGCGCCGGCCCAGCATCTCGGCGATGCCCCCGGCGATGCCCCCGC
>Ga0224558_1001025_pt1 | contig 31026 bp, 30 predicted proteins | sample 714S32024metaG_FD_180682 | JGI IMG/M metagenome (GOLD analysis project Ga0224558, IMG submission 180682) | Peat soil microbial communities from Stordalen Mire, Sweden - 717 S3 20-24 | ecosystem: Environmental > Terrestrial > Soil > Wetlands > Peat | place: Sweden: Norrbotten County, Stordalen... | reverse complement strand
CCGCCGCAGCCTCCCCCCGATGGGGCTCAGCCCCGGAGCGTGGCTTGGAATTGACGTTCGACCGCGGCGATGCACTGAGAGCGGAGCTCCGCCACCTCGCCGTCGGTCAGGGTGCGTTCAAGGGCACAAAAGCGCAGCCGGTACGCCAGGCTGCGCGAACCCTCGCGCACGCCCGCTCCCCTATAGATATCGAAGAGCACCACTGATTCGCACAGCTCGCCGGCCGCCTGGCCGAGTGCCGCTTCTATCGCGGCCGCAGGGACCGAGTCCGCCACGACAAACGCAAGATCGACGTCGCTGGACGGGAAGCGGCTCACCGGACGGGCAACGAGCGGTCGCCGAGGTGCTGCGGCCAGTTTGAGCAGGTCGAGCTCGAGCCAACCTGCCCAAGTGTGCACGAGGTCATATTCGAGAAGGGTCTCAGGATCGACCTCACCCACAACGCCGAGCACGATGTCGCAAGCCACGATCTCCGCGGTCCTCGCCGGGTGAAGGCCCGCCCTGACGGCAGGACGTAGCTCTGCGCCTTCCAGTCTGAGAGCATCGGCGATCACTCGCCAGGCGTTCACCGCTGCACCAGCGTCGTCGTCGAAGTCCGCGAGAAGCAGCCCGACCAGCTCCCACTCCTCAGGCAGCTCCCGATCTTCCTGAGAGCCCGCTATCGGCTCGCGCGGCAGGGCAAACACGTCACCGATCTCGAACAGCCGCACCGCCGGATGGCGATGGTCGACGTTGTGGCGCAACGCGCCGAGCAGTCCTGGCAACAGACCTCCCCTGAGGGCGGACTCCTCTGTGACCATCGGGTTCAAGAGTGTGACCAAAGGACCCGCCACTCCCCCGCGCGCTTGGTCCCGCGGTTCGACGATGGACATCGTCCATGCCTCGTGAGCCCCGAGCCCTGCCAGGATCCGCTTCAGCCTTCGCCGAAGGGACTGCAGGTCGGTGAGCCGACCTACGTAGGGAGATCGTCGCTGAGAAGTCGGCAGCTCCTGGTAACCGATCCGACGTGCCACCTCCTCGGCCACGTCCACCTCCCGACGGACGTCAGGGCGGAACGAAGGCATCTCGACCTGGAGAACACCGCTCGCAGCGGTGTTCGCCGGCAGGCCGGTCACGAAGCCCAACGGTTCCAGGAGCTCTCCGATCTCGGCATCTTGCAACTCGATCCCAAGGAGCGCGCCGACCCGCTCTGTCCGGACCCGAATCCTCCGCGGCGCGTATGGCACAGGGTGAGCGTCGAGCAAGCCCGACGCGACCACCGGAGGAGCGACTCCGGCCGATCGGGAAGCCGCGATCACGAGCTCGCAAAAACGCAGCGCCGCGCGCTCCATGCCGTTCGGGTCCACCCCGCGCTCGAACCGCACCGAGGCTTCACTCCTCAGCCCAACCCGTCGCGCAGTCCGGGCGATGGCCAGCGGAACGAAATAGCCGACTTCGAGCAGCACCCGCGAAGCCTCCGTCGTGATCTCGCTCGACTGGCCGCCCATGACGCCCCCGATGCCGACGGGACGATCGTCGGCGTCACAGATCAAGCAATCGCTGCCCGCGTAGGAGTCGTCCGACTTGGCCGGTCGAGTCCCGAGCACTCGGGTCACCCCGTCGAGGGTGACGATCTCCTCGCCGGGCCGCGCCGCCCGAACTCGCAGCCCATGGCCTCCGAGCCGATCGAGGTCGTAGGGATGGGTCGGTTGGCCGAGCTCGAGCATCACGTAGTTCGACGCGTCGACGATCGAGTCGATCGGCCGCATCCCGGCCAGGGTCAGCCGGCGACCGATTACCGCCGGTGAAGCCACGCTGGTCACCCCGAGCAGCACCTTGCCGATCAGTCGATGACAGAGCTCCGGCGCCAGCACCTCGACGCTCGCGTACGACCGAGCCGGCTCGGGGCCGCCCTCGACGACAGGCTCCGGCAGCCGCAATGGCAGACCTAGACGGGCGCCTATGTCCCGTGCGATGCCGGCAACGCAGAGGCAATCGGGCCGGTTGCCCTCGATCGCGAGATCGAACACGACGTCGGGCTCGAATGCGGCGCCCAGGTAGTCGGCGAGCGGGAGCCCCAGCTCCGGCCCGGCATCGGGTCCGGCAGCCGTCCGCGGCCCAGCCGGGCGGGCGGCCGTCTCCGGCCCAGCCGGGCGGGCGGTCCCAGCTTGGCCGCCATCGCGCCCGAGCACCAGGATTCCCTCGTGATCCTCCGACAATCGCAGCTCGCGACCCGAGCAAAGCATCCCGTTGGAGATGACACCCCGCATCCGACGCTGCTCGATACGGAACTCCCCCGGCAGCACCGCACCAACGGGCGCGAGCACCACCAAGTCTCCGACGTCGAAGTTCCAAGCGCCGCAAACAACCTCGACCGGTTCGGAGCCGCCCGCGTCGACCACGACGCGGCGGATCTTGTCCGCCTTCGCGATCGCGGCGATCTCGAGGACGCGAGCCAGCACGACATCGCGCAACCCTTCGCCGACCTTCTCTACGCCTTCCACGACCAAGCCGAGCGCGTCAAGGTCTGCTGCGAGCGCGGCAACCTCCGTGCGATCGGTGGGTCGTGTCTCGAGCGGGGTCAGTTCCCGCAACCACGACAGTGGAACGCGCACTTCCTCGTCTCCTCGAACCTCGTTTGTGGTGCCTTCTCGGTGCTTTGTGGTGCCTTCGCGCTGCCCAGGCACCTGGCGATGCGTCGCCCTATCTTTCCTCGCCCGGCCATGCCACGCCTATCCGGGGCTGAATCGCTTCGACCGGGCAGCCGGCCAGCCGATCGGCCTCTACTGCAAGCCAGACCCCGCGTCCGAGCGCGGCCTCAAAACTGCCCGAGGAACCTCACGTCGTTCTCGATCATGACCCTCAGGTCCGCGATGCCGTGGCGCATGATCGCTATCCGGTCGATCCCGAACCCGAAGGCGAAACCCGTCCATTCCTCGGGGTCGACGCCGGTCGCCTCGAAAACCGCCGGGTGCACCATCCCGCAGCCGCCGAGCTCGATCCAGCCGACGCCCGAACATGTCCGGCAACCATCGCCGCCACAGATCACGCACGACATCTCGAATTCGGCTGACGGCTCGGTGAAAGGGAAGTACGCGGGACGCAGCCGGGTCCTCGTCCCTTCACCGAAGATGGCACGGACAAAGGTGTCGATCGTCCCCTTCAGATCGGCGAAGGTGACCCCTCGGTCGACGACGAGCCCCTCGATCTGGTGGAACACGGGCAGATGCGTCGAGTCCGGCGTGTCCTTTCGGTACGTGCGGCCCGGCACCACGGCGTAGATCGGCAGCATGCCTCGCTGGAGGAGCCGGATCTGAACCGGCGATGTGTGCGGGCGCAACAGCACGCTCCACGGCTCGCCGAAGTCGACGTAGAAAGTGTCGAGAGGGCTCCGGGCGGGATGATCCTCGGGGATGTTGAGGGCCTCGAAGTTGCGCCACCCCGTCTCGACCTCGGGGCCTTCCGCGATCTCATAGCCCATGCCGACGAAGACGTCCTCGAGTGCCTCACGCACCTGGGTGACTAGATGCAGGTGACCGGCGAGATGCCCAGGCAGGACCTCGGTCAAGTCCAGCCGGTCCGCCGCGAGCCGTTCGACCCGGGCGGCCGCGGCAAGCTTGGCCCGCCGAGCGTCGGCCACCTCCTCGAGCCGGCCGCGGAGCTCGTTCAGAAGCCGCCCGAGCACCCGCCGGTCCTCTGGCGCGGTCGACCCCAGCTTCTGGTACATCTCCGCGAAACGAGACCTCTTCGATCGGAACGCCGCCCGCTCACATTCATCGAGTGCCGCCAGATCAGCGGCACTTTCGAGCGCGGCCGTCGCCTCGGCCTCGAGCTGCGCTATCTCCCCGGCCGGGTCGGTCGTCACGGCGCCACCTTCGAGCGCCTGGTCCTGCGGTGCGATCGCGACATGTTAGGGCAGCCTCAACTCACGGTCCGGCGGCGGCGAGCCGCATAGAAGCAGAGCACGGCAGCTGTCATCGCCACGTTCAACGACTCGGTCCCATCTGCCATCGGGATCGTCAGCGAACCGTGCAGCCGCTCCACGACCTCGCCAGGCAATCCGGCTCCCTCGTTTCCGAGCACGAGCGCCGTCGGGCCATCGAAGTTCGCGACTTCGTAGTCCGTCCCCCCTCTTGGGACCGTCGCCCAGCACCGGTAACCGGACACGGCGAGACTGCCGAGCGCCTCGCCCGGCGTGACAGCTGTCACGAGCGGGACCCGAAACACTGCGCCGGCGCTCGCACGCACGACCTTCGGATTGAACGGATCGACGGTTCCCTCGCAACAGATCACACCGCAGACGCTGGTCGCACCCGCGATGCGGAGCACCGCCCCCAGGTTGCCCGGATCGCGCACGTCCACACAGACGAGAACCAGGCCGCGCTCCGAGCTCGGCCCGGACCGTGACAACAGCTCGTCGAGCCCGAGGTCGACAGACTCGACCACAGCACAGACCGACTGCGGGCTCACGGTGTCAGCCACGCGCTCCATGATCCCGGGCCCGAGCTCGAAGACTGCCAGTCCGGTCCGGCCCGCCCGCTCGACGAACGCTGTCACCGATGCCGACGATCGCCACTCAGCGGCAACAAAGAGCGACTCGACAGGCGCACCTGCGTCAATCGCGGCCTCCACGATTCTCACGCCCTCGGCAACGAAAGCGTGCTCGGCGTCGCGGACACTCGAACGACGGAGCAGGCGCCGCAGGCGCTGGACCCGCTGGTCACGTGCGCCGAGCCTGTTCATGGTGAGCCCACGTCGATGCTAACGATCAAGTTGCTGTTCTTTGCCTAAGAGACAGCCTCGTCGACAGTCCCCATGGCGAGCCCGTCCTCAGTTTCGTCAAGTGCGCCGACGGAGAGCTGCACCAGTGCCGAGAACGCCTGCGGGTCGCGAACCGCGAGGTCGGCGAGCATCTTGCGGTCGACATTCACTTCCGCCTTGTGCAGTCCGGCTATGAAACGGCTGTAAGTCGTGCCGTTGAGCCGGGCCGCTGCGTTGATGCGCTGGATCCAAAGCTTGCGGAAGTCGCCCTTTCGGGCCCTGCGGTCGCGATACGCGTACTGGAGCGAGTGCATGACTTGCTCGTTCGCCGCACGGTACGAGCGCGACTTGTTGCCGTAGAAGCCCTGCGCGCGTTCGAGGACGGTCCTCCGGCGCTTCTTGCCGTGGACTGCGCGCTTGACCCTGGCCATTTCGGGGCTCCCTTCATCATCAATTCGAGTGCGATCTGTGGTGTTGCAGAACTTCGGGTTGGAGATGCCAAGACCGGTGCCGGACGGGACCGGCGGCGAAGCATGACCCGGGCCGGCAGGCCCAGCGGCGTCCTCAGATCCCGAGCAGTCGGCGAACGCTCTTGCGGTCGGCCGAGGACACTCCAACTTCGTGGGCAAGACGGCGAGTGCGAACCGACGACTTCTTCTCGAGCAGGTGGCCGCGGTTCTGCTGCCGGCGCCTGATCTTCCCGGTCCCGGTGATCTTGAAACGGGCCACTGCACCCCGGTCCGTTTTCTGCTTCGGCATTTCGGTACCCCTTGTCTTCATTTCGGTCTTCGTCTCGTACTTCGCTCTGCACCTCATGTCTTCCATCGGCCTGTCGGCCGTTCTGAGGCACAGATCCATGGCTGGCGACTCGCAAGAGTCCCTGCCCAACCGGTACAGGTGGCTCCTAACTGCGAACGACCCAGCCGGTGGTCCTTCCTACGGCTGCGTCTCCACCTGCACGTGCATCTCCAAACCTGCCTGACCGTTGTCCGGCACTGCCTCGCCGGGTCCTGGCACGGTCATGCCGGGCGATGCCGAACCGACGCCACCTGTTGTCACGGTCCCGCCCGGCGCGTTCCCGTTCGAGATCACCCGGTGCCGTTCCTCAGTCAACTGTCTCGCGTCCGATGACTGTTTCGCCCGCTTGTCCGGTGCGAGCACCATGACCATGTTCCGTCCGTCCAGGCGACCTTCCGTTTCGATCTTGGCCACCCCATCGATCTGCTCGGTGATCCGCTCGAGAATGCGCCGGCCGAGGTCAGGGTGGATTACCTCCCGACCCCGGAACATCACAGTCACCTTGACCTTGTGGCCATCGCTCAGGAACTTGAGGACCTGGCGCGTCTTTGTGTCGAAATCGCCTGGGCCGATCTTCGGCCGGTACTTCATCTCCTTGATGCCGACATTGCTCGTCTTGCGCCGCGACTCTTTGGCTCGTTGCGCCGCATCGAACTTGAACTTCCCATAGTCCATGATCCGGCAGACCGGGGGATTCGCCAGAGGCGCCACCTCCACCAGGTCGAGATCCTGCTGCTGGGCAATGGCGAGCGCCTGCGCAAGAGGCGTGATCCCGAGCTGGCGACCTTCAGCGTCGACAAGCCGGACCTCACGAGCACGGATACGGTCATTGATCCGTGGCTCATTGGAGCTGGGAACAGTGGTGATTGGGCGTCGTCCTCTCGCTAGGGCCGAGACGGTGCTCGACCGTACGAAAGGGAAGCCGGCGATGCCGACCGGTCACTCTCAAGACCCGGCGCACACGTCGGCTGTGCCGACAGTGGCCGGGTGGGAGTCACGCCATACGCGCAGCCCCGCTTCCCTCAGTTGTCACCACGTACGCTAGCAGCATGAGCAGCCTGTGGACACCAGAAGGGGAACATCGCGTACCTCGGCCGGGTGAAGCCGGATCCGGCACGGCAGGATCCCCCGGCCCAGGAGGGCCGGGAGGGCAAGGCGGGCCGGGAACGCGGGGAGGGTCGCGGCAAGAACCGCCGCCGTCCGCCGGCGCGGGCGGCGGGCCGGGCACCATGAGCGAGGAGGAGCTGGCTGCCGAGGAGGAGCTGCTGGAGGTGGCAAAGCATCTTGCTGCTGCCCCGGCGGAGGATGTGGTCGCGAACCACTGCTACGGGCTGTTCGAGCTTGCAGCCCTGCACCTCTCCCAACAGCTACCGCAGCTCGACAAGGCGCGACTGGCGATCGACTCCCTCGGTCTCTTGGTCGACGGGCTCGGTGACCGTCTCGGCCAACATGCCGGAGCGCTCACCGAGGGATTGTCCCAACTCCGCCTCGCGTTCGTCCGGATCGCCGCCGCGGGGCCGGCATCGGACGGGCAAGCCGTCCCTGAACCGGGAGCCTGAGCTCTCGCCGGACAGGCCTAGGAGCTCTCGCCGGACAGGCCTAGGAGTCCGACGATCTCGGCCCAGCCACCTTCGCTCGCCGGTGGCAGCACCCGGTCCGCGATCGCGAGCACGGCTGGCGTTGCGTCGGCAACGGCAAGAGCGAGTGAAGCTCCCTCCAGGAGCTCCACATCGTTGTCCGCATCCCCGATTGCCAGCACGCGACCAGCATCGAGGCCCTGGGCATCGCAGAATGCCAGGACTCCGGACCACTTGCTCACTCCGAGCGGTCGAAAGCTCAAATGGAGGCCGCCATAGGTCCGGTCCGTGGAAACCGCGGCTGCCACCGGTACCCGCGCCGTCACATGAGCGGCCAGGTCTCGGACCATGGACGGCTCGCCACCGAGAAGCGTGAACGCCAGGACGCTCAGGGTCCGCACGGCGGTCCGCGGATCCTCTTTACGCACCGACGGCCCGAGACGACGGATGTACTCAGGATGAGTGAACGGGTGCTCGCCCAGCACGACGTCTCGATCCGGATCGTCGACATTGATGCACGGGCTGACGCCCTGGCCCTCGAGGACCTCCAGCACTTCGGCGGCAACCGCGGGGATGAAGGCGTGCTTGTGGAACGCCGTGCGCGCGCCGAACTCGCGGCCGATCGCACCATCGAGGAACACCCCCGGCAAGGCGACTCCGTTGGCCTCCATCACGGCCCAGGCGCTCCATGCCCTACGGCCTGTAGCGGCCAGCACCGGGACCGAGGAGCCAGCGAGGGCCCGAAGCGCCCTTTGTGTGCGGGAATGAATCAGTCCCCTGCCGTCCCAGAGCGTGCCGTCGAGGTCGGTCACGACGAGCTCGATCTGAGGCGTGACGGTCCGGTCGGCCATGGCGCACGGCACCGCTAACGAGGTCGCGCTCGGTTCGGAAGCTGAGACTGGTCTCATTTGCCGTTGACGACGTCGTCGAACCGGTAGACGAGCATCTCCGAAACCGCCTCGAAGCCGAGCCTCTGATAAATCGCGTTCGAGCTGGGGTTACCGAGTTGGGCGTACAGCACCGAGTTGGCGCCCTCTTCGTTGCGGACCCACTCGCAAAGCGCCCCGACGCACGCCGCCGCGTACCGTCGGCGGCGCCACTGCGGCGGCGTGAAGACAGCTCCGATCCTCGAGATGCCACCGAGTGGTTCTGTGGCACGAGCGAAGCATCGGGCCCCACCGTCGTCCCAGAAGAAGAGGCGACCGGCCGAGAGTGCCGAGTCGACAGCCGGGGACACATCGCCGGCAGGCGAGCCGGTCTCGACCTGGAAGGACGACCACCATTCGATCACCACCTCCCGCTCGGAGAGCTCCGCGCGTCTGAGCCGCCCGGTCACGCCCTCCGGCTGGACGAGGTGGCCGAGCGCGTACAGACGTTGTGCGTCGCGCACAACCGCCGCCGTCCTGACTCGCTCGGTCCAGCAGCCTGCGAAAGCCGATGCCGTGGATGCCTCGCCGGAAACGCCTGAGAGGCGGTGCCCCTCTCCGGAGATCGCGGCGGCCATCTCGTCGGCATGCTCGCGTCGCATTGGCGAGATCGCCGCAAAGTGCCCAGGTGGAGACTCAATGACGATGCCGGCGATGTCACTGTCCGCCTCTAACATCCAGTACCGCCCGGGAGCGCCAGAGCCGGCCCCCTGCTTCACGACACTCCAGATCACGTTGAGCCCGACGGGATCAGCAGCCAGATAGCCGCCTGCACGCTCGATCACTGCGGCCGCGTCAGTCGTGGCGTCCACGTGCAAGTTGGCCATGCCCCTAGCCTGCCACGGCGACGGACACCCTCATCGCACCTCCTACGCTCTCGCACATGGGTCGGACATACGCTGCCATCGACGATCGGCTCGCGAGCTTTCTCCTTTCACAACCGGTCTTCTTCGTCGCGTCCGCCCCACTTTCGAGCGAGGGGCTCGTGAACTGCTCACCAAAGAGCAACGACGGTGAGCTGGCGGTGATCGACCCGCATCGCGTCGCGTACCTCGAGCGGACCGGCAGCGGTGTCGAGACGATCGCCCATCTCCGTGAGAACGGCCGGATCGTGCTCACGTTCTGCGCCTTCGAGGGACCGCCGAGGATCGTCCGGGTCCATGGCTGCGGCTCGGTTGTCGGCCGCGACGACGAGGGCTTCGAGGAGTTGGCGGGCAGCTTCCCCACGAACCGGCTGGACGGCGCCCGATCGGTCATCGTGGTTTCCGCGCAACGCATCGCCGATTCCTGCGGCTACGGGGTGCCTCTCATGGACTTCCGGGCGCACCGGACACTGCTAGCGGAATGGGCCGAACGCAAGGGCGACGCCGGGATCAGGGAGTACTGGGAATCCACCAACTCCGTGAGCATCGATGGCCTCCCAGCCCTCGAGGGCATGGCACCGGGCTGACCAGATCCGCACAGATTCACAGCGGACGCTCCGCGGATTACCCGGAACATCCAAGGATCGAGCGTCACAGTAGGGCGGAGCCCGCTCCTCGGCGTCGGGTCGAACTGGCCGGACCCGACGAGTCTCAAGTTCCGGGCCTGATCGGAGACCGAGGTGAAACAGCAACCGAGCTCCAAGATCCTCCACGTGCTGGTGTCCGTCGCCGTCGTCGCGACGGTTCTCTCGACATGTGCGGCAAGTGGCGCCACGACACTCCTCGCATCGAAAGCTTCGAGGCCCCGACGCTCGGCCGCGACTACGACTACGACCGCGAACGCGACCACGGCACCGAAGGCGCAGGTCACAACCGGTGACCTGGCTGGCCTGTCGGGGAGCCCGCCCACGCCGCCGGGTGGTGGCGGAGGGCCGGGACCCGGAGGCACCGGTTCCTCCACAGTCGTGACCGGGACAGGGGCGTACACGCTCGCGGGTGGGAGCGCCTCGAAGTCGGCCCAGATCATCACGGCAGCATCCGCCAACGAATCAGGGGTCCTCGCTAAGGACTCGGGCAAGCTGACCTTGACCGATGTCGACGTCTCGACGACTGGCAGTAGTTCCTCGTCCGATGACAGCAGCTTCTACGGGCTCGATGCCGGCGTCCTCGCCTTCACCGGCTCAGCCATCGAAGAGAACGGAGGGTCGGTGACCACCAGCGGCAACGGCGCCAATGCGGTGTTTGCCTACGGGTCCGGCTCATCGATCACAATTCGCGACACCAAGATCACTGCCACCGGTCAGTATGCGCACGGGATCATGGCCAGTGGCGGCGGCTCGATCAAAGCCACCAACTTGGATGTCGCTACCGCGGGCGCGAGCAGCGCCGCTGTGGCGACCGACCGCGGTGGCGGCACCATCACGGCCGTCGGCGGTACCTACAAGACTTCGGGCCTCAACTCCCCGGGCCTGTACTCCACCGGGACGCTAAGGACGACAGGTGCCACCTTTGACGCCATCGGTGCTGAAGCCGCGGTGATCGAGGGCTCCAATTCGGTGACCGTCATCAACAGCCACCTGACCGGCGCCAAGAACCGCGGAGTGATGGTGTACCAGAGCTTCTCCGGAGATGCCCAAGGACAGAGGGGCACGTTCACCGAGACAGGCGGATCGCTCACAGCTCTTGACGGGCCCCTCTTCTTCGTGACGAACACGACCGCTGTCGTCAACCTCACCCGTGTGAAGTTCTCCGAGTCCTCCGGCACTCTGCTCGATGCGGCGGCGGCCAGCTGGGGCACCAGTGGGTCGAACGGCGGAAGTGTCACTGTCAATGCCACGCGTCAGTCGATGTCCGGAGCGGTGCAAGTCGACGACATCAGCACTGCCGTGCTCGACCTGAGAGAGGGCTCCACCCTCACCGGTACCATCAATGCCGCCAAGACGGCCAAGAGCATCACCCTCAGCCTCGACAAGTCCAGCAGGTGGACCGTCACAGGCAACTCTTATCTGACCGTGCTCGACGATTCAGCAGGGGTCTCGGGCTCCAAGGTGACCAACATCGTCGGGGACGGCCACACCGTGCACTACGACACGAGCTCCGACCCGTCGCTCGGCGGGAGGACCTACACCCTGGAAGGTGGAGGCACGCTCACGCCGGCGTGACCGCCTTGAACGGGCTCGGACCGGGCCCGGTCCAGGTACCCGGTCCAGGAGCGGCTCAATGAACGATCTTGGCGATCGAGAGCTCGATGATGTCGGTGGCGCCTCGTTCCTTGAGCTCCGGGATGAGCACGTTGATCTCTGACTTCGGGACCACCGTCTCAACGGCGTAGCCGGCTTCGCCGAACAGCTTCGAGACCGTCGGCGCCCGCATCGAGGGCAGTACGGCGATGATGCTGGGAAGATGGACGGGCGCAACGTTCAGTTTCACGAGGACCTTTCCCCGGGCCTCGAGGGCACCTTGCAGAAGGACGAGAAGCTGCCCCATCGCGCGGAGCTTCTCCGGGTCGGCAACCGAGACGGGATTTGCGATCAGCTCGGTGTACGACAGCATGAGCGTGTCGATCACCCGCAGTCCCGCTGCCCGAAGTGCCCTTCCGGTCTCTGTGATCTCGACGACGGCGTCCGCGATGTCCGGAATCTTCGCCTCGGTGGCCCCAAAGGAGAAACGTACGTCGGCTTTCACTCCACGCTCCGCCAGGAACCGCTTGGTGAGTCCTGGGTACTCGGTCGAGATCCGGCAGCCCTGCGGGAGATCCTCCACCCTTTGAACCGGCGAGTCGCCACTGACCGCGAGCACGACCTTGATGGGTTCGGCCGTCGCCTTCGAATAGCGCAGCTCGCCGAGGCTGACGACATCAGCACCCGTCTCCTCCACCCAGTCGCGGCCGGTCACGCCGAGGTCGAACAGACCCTCCGCCACATAAGTCGGGATCTCCTGGGGCCGGAGGATATGGACCTCGTCGATTCGCGGGTCGTCAACGGTGGCCCGGTAGGCCACCTCGGAGGTCCGGCGGACGGTCAGGTCGGCCGCGGCAAAAAGCTCGAAGGTCGCGAGCTCCAACGAGCCCTTGGGGAGAACAAGGCGCAGCATCGCCTAGCCCGCGTCTCCTGCGGGGCCCGCTATAGCGGTGCCCGCATTGCCTGGGACCCCCGCCGCGGTCGATGCGAGCCGCCGGAGCAGGTTCGCCATCTCGATCGCCGTTGCGGCCGCCTCGGTCCCCTTGTTCCCGAGGGCCCCACCCGCGCGACCGAGAGCCTGGTCCAGGTTCTCGGTCGTGAGGACGCCGAAGACCACGGGAAGCCTCATGTCGAGCTGGACGCGCTGGATACCGGCGGCGCACTCGCCCGCCACGAAGTCGTAGTGCGAGGTCTCGCCGCGGATGACAGCCCCGAGACAAATCACAGCGTCAAACTGGCGGGTCCCGGCCAGCGTCATCGCCGCGAGCGGCAACTCGAACGCCCCGGGCACCCAGACAACGGTCCTGTCTGTCTCGGCGACGCCGCGGCGGTCGAGCTCGGCCAGCGCTCCGGCGAGGAGCATGTCGGTCACACGCCCATTGAAACGACTGCAGGCTACCGCGATCGCAAGCCCGGTTCCGTCATCAGAGCCCCGAATTCCTCCCCCCTCCATCTCACCGATCGCCGGCAGGCGATGTGTCGCCGTCCGGGCCACGCGTCTTGCGGGTTGCTGGTCGAGATCCACGCCAGGCGACTCGTCAGCCGTCGCCATCGAGGTCCCCAGGATTGCCGACGGCGTTCTGCGCCGTCATGTCGGCGTGGCGGTCCCGGGCGTGGCGGTCCCGGGCGTGGCGGTCCCGGGCGTGGCGGTCCCGGGCGTGGCGGTCCCGGGCGTGGCGGTCCCGGGCGTGGCGGTCCCGGGCGCGACCAGATCGAGGCCGCTGAGCAGGTGACCTAGTCGTTCTTGCTTTGTCCGCAGGTACTGAACGTTCTCCGGGTTCGGCGCTTGCTCCAAGGACACCCGCCCGACGATGTCGAGCCCGTAACCCTCGAGCCCCCCGTACTTCGCCGGGTTGTTCGTCATGAGGCGCATCCTCGTCACCCCGAGCTCCACGAGGATCTGGGCGCCGATACCGTACTCGCGACTGTCGACGGGGAGCCCGAGCTCGATGTTCGCGTCGACGGTGTCCCTCCCGTTGTCCTGGAGGTTGTAGGCGCGCAACTTGTGGGTGAGGCCGATGCCCCGCCCCTCGTGGCCGCGGAGGTAGACGATCACTCCCACGCCTTCCTCGCCGATCCTGCGTATCGCGGCTTCGAGCTGCGGCCCGCAGTCGCAGCGGAGCGAGCCGAACACGTCGCCCGTCAGGCACTCGCTGTGCACCCGGACGAGCACGCTGTCCTTGGCGTGCACGTCTCCTGCGACGAATGCGAGGTGCTCCTCGCCATCGAGCAGCGACCTGAAGCCGTAGGCGGTGAACTCGCCGTACTCGGTCGGGATGCGCGCTTGTGCGACCCTTTCCACGAGCTTCTCGCGGTGGTGCCGGTACCGGACGAGATCCGCGATCGAGATGATGGGAAGGCCATGGTCGGATGCGAACTTCTCCAACTCGGGCCGGCGCGCCATTCGTTGCTTGTCGTTGGTCACGATCTCGCATAGCAACCCGGCGGGGTGACAACCTGCGAAGCGGGCGAGATCAACCGTCGCCTCGGTGTGGCCGGCGCGCTTTAGGACACCGCCCGGCCGATATCTCAAAGGGAGGACGTGCCCCGGCCTGGCAAGGTCGTCCGGTTTGGTGTCGGGACTGATGAGCGCCTGGATCGTCGCCGCCCGATCGCCCGCGGAGATGCCCGTCGTCGTGCCGTGGCGGTAGTCGACGGTCACCGTGAACGCGGTGCGCTGGGACTCGGTGTTCTGGGAGACCATAAGGGGCAGCTCGAGCTCGTCGAGGCGGTCCGGCGTGAGCGGCACGCAGATCAACCCCGAGGTGTGCGCCAGGAAGAACGCCACCTTCTCGGGGGTCGCGAACTCCGCCGCCATGACGAGGTCACCTTCGTTCTCCCGGTCCTCGTCGTCCATCACGACGACCATCTCACCTCGCCCGATAGCTGCGATCGCCTCCTCGATGCTTGCCATCGGCACGTCGATCTCCGCCTCCTTCTCCGGCGTCGAGCCTACTGGCAGCGACGGAGCCGCGAACTCGCAGCTCATCGCGGCCCCGCTTCGCCTTGCGCTGCCGACACCTGAGGGAACCGCACCGGGTCGGGCTCGAGGTCGATGCGCAAGTCACCTCCGAGCCGGCAAACCGAGACGAGCCGGCCGCGCCAGGCATCAGCAATCGTGGCCGCACCGGGACCGGCGAAGACCGGCCGACCGTCGTCGCCTCCGAGAAACGCCGGCGCCAGGTACCACACGTAGCGGTCCACGAGGCCGGCCCGGTGGAAGCCCTGGGCGACGTGCGCGCCGCCTTCGACGAGCAGCTGTAGGACGCCGCGCCGGCCGAGCTCGTCGAGCACCGCGCCGAGGTCTCCCCCAAGCTCGAGCGCCGGCTGGACACGGGCGCCTGCAGGGACATGGCCGAGCACGACGCGAAGCGGCTGACGTCGCGGCTCAGGGGTGGCGTCGTCGCGCACCGTGAGCGCAGGATCGTCGCTCCGCACCGTCCCCGCCCCGACCAGCACCGCGTCGCTTTCGGCGCGCAGGCGATGAACGTCGCGCCGCGCCTCGTCGCCGGTTATCCATCGACTCGAGCCGTCTGGTGCCGCCGTCCTCCCGTCGAGAGTCACGGCGAGCTTGACCACGACGTAGGGCCGGCCGGTCGAGCGGTGAACAAGGTAAGGGCGGAGCTGGTCGCCCACGGCCCCGGCGAGCAGGCCCTTCGAGACCGTGATGCCTGCCTCCTCGAGTGCCCGGAACCCTGCGCCCGCCACTCGCCCGTCCGGGTCGCTGACCCCGGCGACCACCCTGGCGACACCGGCACGGATCAGCGCGTCCGTGCACGGCGGCGTCCGGCCGTGGTGGGCACAGGGCTCGAGAGTCACATAGACGGTGGCCCGTCGGGCGCGCTCGCGTGCCAGTGCGAGCGCGCTGATCTCCGCGTGCCGCCCGCCGGGAGGCGCCGTCGCCCCTTCGCCCGCGACCTCGCCGGCCCGGTCGACGATGACGCATCCGACCCATGGATTAGGTGACGTCGTTGTGCGGACGCCCTGGGCGAGCTCGATGGCCCGTGCCATGTGACGTTCCTCGGCGCGACCCGTATCTTCCAGGCTCAATGGGGCCTTTCGCCTCTGAGCAGGGCGAGCGCGTGCGGCAGCACGTCGAGGACTGCCTCGAGGCATTCGACCGCGCCGTTAGTGGAGCCAGGCAGATTGAGCACGAGCGATGTCGCGAGCGTGCCGGCGGCGGCGCGCGACAGGCGGCCAAGAGGACTGGCCAGCCTCATCGCCTCGGCAAGGCCGGGCGCTGCCCGATCAAGCACCTGTGAGGTGCCCTCGGGAGTCAGGTCCCGGGGCCCGAAGCCTGTCCCGCCCGTGGTCACGATCAAGCCGGCGAAACTGTCGGACAACTCCGCGATCGCCGCGGCCACCGACTCGATCCCGTCCTCGACAACTCGACGTTCGATCACTTCGTATCCCTCGGCTGCAAGGCGCTCGGCCACCGCCTCGCCTGAGCGGTCCTCGCGCGTACCTGCGACGACCCCGTCGGACACGGTGCACACCTTGGCCTGAAGGCGAACGCGCACACCGGGCCCGCCTGTTGGCGGACCTGTGTCCGCGTCTGTCGGCTGGCCCGCAGCCGAGTCGCTCATCTGCCCGGCGAGATCGCGGTGGATGCGGCGGAGTGGATCCGACGCACAGTTTCGGCCGGATCGGGCGAGTGGAACACCGCCGAGCCCGCCACCAAACACCTCGCACCCGAGACGGCCGCCGCCGGTGCCGTCCGTTCGTCGATACCGCCGTCCACCTGGAGCGTGACGCGGAGGCCCTCCCGCTCGGCCTGGGCACGCGCCTCGATGAGCTTGGTCATGACGTCCGCGATGAACGACTGGCTCCCGAAACCAGGGTGCACGGTCATGATCAACAACAGGTCGACCAGGTGAAGATAGGGCGCGGCTGCCTCGTACGGCGTCTCCGGGTTCACCACGAGGCCCACGCCGATGCCGAGACGCCGCATCTCGGCACACAAGGCCTCGGTCTCCCCGACCTCCACGTGCACCGAGCAGGAGTCCGCGCCGGCGTCGCGGAACGCCTCCAGGTACTCCCCGGGGTCGGTCACCATCAGGTGACAGTCGAAGAACATCCCCGTGTGCCGCCTGATCGACGCGACCACCGGAGGCCCGAGGGTTATGTTGGGGACGAAGTGGCCGTCCATCACGTCGACGTGCAGCCAGTCGGTCACGGCGGCGACTTTCGCGATCTCGGCCCCCAGCGCGCCGAAGTCGGCCGACAAGATGGAGGGGGCGACCTTTAGCTCACCCCCCACCAGCAAAGGAAGGCCAACCGCGTGCGCCCGTTCGGCGGCTTCGACCACCGCTCCACCGTAGCCAACCGCCTCGGGCGAAGCGGCTACTCGCCGAGACATTCGCTCACCGCAGGTCGCGCCCCACGCCGCCATGCGTCGAATGGCTGGGCCGAGCGACCCTCGGGCCTGACTTCCAGCAACTCGAGACGGCCCTCGCCGCAGATCACCTCGCCGCCAACCAGCGTGCCCGGCACGGGCGGGACGAGCCCTTGCGCTCCAGCCTCAGCATCGTCGCCACCGGGCGCTGCGGCCACAACAATCCGAGCGCGCTCGACAATGAGGCGCTTGCCCCGGAAAGTTGTCCAGGCACGCCCAACCCTCACGAGCCGGTCGAGCTCGACGGCGGGACGTTGCCAGGTGAGCCTCAGCTCGCACCGGTCGATCTTGGCCGCGTACAGGACCTCTCCCGCCTGGGGCACCGGTATGCCGAGCGTCGCGACGCCACCGGCCAGGTGCTCGAGCAGAAGGGCCGTGCCGAGGTCCGCGAGGCACGCCCGCAGCTCGGCTGCGGTCTCCCCAGGAAGGATCGGGGCCTCGACGCGGGCGTGGACAGGGCCGGTGTCCAGGCCTTCGTCGAGCGCCATCAGGCAAACTCCGGTCCTGTCGTCGCCGGCGAGTATGGCTCGTTCCACCGGCGCTGCGCCCCGCCAGCGTGGAAGAAGCGAGAAATGCAGGTTCACCATCGGCACCTGTCGAAGCACATCGGCGCGGATGAGCGTTCCGAAGGCCACGACGACGCCGAGCTCGACGTTTGCGTCCAGGACGTCGGCTACGCGGCTCGACACAGGGAGCCCGAGCTCGAGCGCGCACTGCTTCACCGGCGTCGGCGCGAGCGCGCTCCCGCGGCCGCGACGACGGTCGGGGGCGGTCACGACAAGCGCCACGTCGTGGCCGGCATCGTGCAGGGCCTGCAAGAAGCCGACCGCGACCTCCGGCGTGCCGAGGAAAGCAAGCCTTGTCACCGGCCGCGACCAGAAGGCTCCGGGTCAGGCGTCGCGGCTGGCCTCGGCGGAGCCGGAGAACGCCCGGGCTCGCAGGACACGCATGGCCTGTTTGCGCTGGTCCCTCTCGAGACGCTCGAGGAGCAAGATGCCATCGAGGTGGTCGAGCTCATGTTGGAAGACCCGACCGAGCAGCTCGTCGGCTTCGATCGAGAGCTCGTTTCCTTGAAGGTCGTGGCCCACGAGATGGACCTCCTTCGGCCGGACGATCAACCAGTGCAGGTCGGGGACCGACAGGCAGCCCTCCTCGTACTCCCACTCGCCGCGGGACTCGACTATCTCCGGATTGATCACCGTCATGGGACCTTCACCGACGTCGTAGACGAATATTCGGCGCTCGATGCCCACCTGAGGCGCCGCAAGGCCTACGCCCGGCGCGGCGTACATCGTCTCGAGCATCTCCTCGGAGAGGCGGACGATCTTGCCGTCGATCTCCTCGATCTCCACGGCACGCTGGCGAAGGACGGGGTCGCCGAATACCCGGATCGGGAAGATGGCCACGGCGCAACTTTACCTGTGCGTGGCCGGCGATCTGCGCTGCAACCGTGCGGCCACGGCGCGGCACGGCCGGCTACGACGCCTCGGTGCTCTCAGCCGAAACGAGCCCGGACGACCTCGCCCGTCGCGCCGTGGAACGCAATCTGCGCCGGAGGCACCTCGACCACTGAGATCTCGATTCGCTGAGGGCCTTTGCCGACGCGGTCGGCCACTACGAGACGTGCCGCGACGCTCTCGCCGGCGTCGCTGAGCGCGAAGCCCGAGTACTCGCCTGCGGGCGGCAGCAGGATCTCGCCGGGAACCTCGATGGCCAAACGGGGCGGCGCGCCCGGTTGAGGTCCATCGCGGACGACCACGAGCCCGCGCACCTCGTGGGGTCTGCCCAGCAACGCTGACGCCTCGGAGAGCTCGCCCTTAGCGATGAGCACCCGGATCCGGGTCGAGGACACCACCTCGTGTGCCCGATCGTCGGAGACGAGGTGGACCGGTTCCACGGAGAACCCGGCCTCCTCCCCCATCGCCTGCAGCAACGCGACGTTGCCCCGACGTTGGTTGCCGAAATGGAAGTCGTCGCCGACGACGACGACGCGAGCGGAGAGCTCGGCCACCAGCACTTCGGCCACAAAGTCCTCCGCCTTCTCCTTGGCGCGCTCGGCGTCGAACTCGATGACGAGGATCTGGTCGACGCCGGTCTTCGCCAAGAGCTCGAGCTTCAGGTCGATATCGGTGAGCCGAGGCGGGGCCGACGCCGGGTTGACCACCGCGGCCGGGTTCTTGTCGAAGGTCACGACGACGCTACGCAGCCCTCCACTGGCCGCCCTGCGGCGCACGTGCTCGATCACCTGGCGATGGCCGATGTGAACCCCGTCATAGGCCCCGATGGTCACCGCGCTGCCATTGTCGTGTCGCACCGCCGAGGGAGGCTACTCGTCGCCTGTGGCTGACCCGACGCCGGCGCGAGAACCTTCACCGGTCTGCACAACGACAACAGGCCTGACGCGTTCGAGCCCGACCGCTTCGCAGATGGCCACGAGCCGGCCGCATTCGTCGAGCACGGCCCAAGGGCCGTCACCCACGACACCGAGGGTGAGACGCTCGACGGTCCTCCCGTGGCCGAGTGCCCGGGCAAGCTCGTCGTTGGCGACGGCACCCGGCAAGTCGCGCACCAGCTCCTCGAGCGGGCGTACCCGCTCGGGCGCCACGGCGTCCAGAGCGAGGGCCTCGACGTCGGTGAAGGACCCGATCGAGACCCGGCGCAGCGCGCTCAGGTGGGCGCCACCGCCCAGCCTCGCCCCGAGATCGGCCGCCAGCACTCGCACATAGGTGCCCGACGAGCATTCGACGAGAACCCGATAGCAGTCCGACTCGCCGGTTTCGAAGACCTCGAAACGGAATACTTCGACGCCCCGGGGAGCTCGCGCCACCTCGATCCCCTCGCGGGCAAGCTCGTGCAAACGGCGCCCACCGACCTTGACCGCCGAGACCATGGGCGGGACCTGCTCAATCCGGCCGGTCAGCGAGCGCGCCGCCTCTCGAACCTCCGCCAGCGTGACACTTCCCATGTCGAAGTGCGCGGTCACCTCTCCCGAGGCGTCAAGCGTCGAAGTGGTCACTCCGAGCACGATCTCGCCGATGTACGTCTTCGGCAACGCCGTTGCGAAACGCAACAGGCGCGTCGCTCTCCCCACGCCCACGATGAGGACCCCGGTGGCGTCGGGGTCGAGCGTCCCGGCGTGGCCCACCTTTCGGGTGCCGAGAAGGCGGCGGCAACGGGCAACGACGTCGTGGGATGTCCAACCAGCCTGCTTGTCGACGACGACGAAGCCGCCCTGGTCGTCGATTCCCCGCCGCTGCAACTGGCCGGGCTGGGCGGGCCCGTCGGGTTGAGCGCGCTCGTCGGGCTCGGCGGGCCCGTCGGGTTGAGCGCGCTCGTCGGGCTCGGCAGGCCCGTCGGGTTGAGCGCGCTCGTCGGGCTGGTCAGGGCTCATCGTGTCGGGCACGGCGCAGTGCCTCCTCCACCCGCTCGCCGGCGGCGACCGCCGGGTCAGCGACGAAACTCAACGTCGGCGTGCGCTTCAACCTCACCTCGCGTGCAATGGCTGCCTGGAGCTCGGGGCGCCGCGCTTCGAGCACGGGCAAGGCTCCTTCGGGCAACGAGGCCATGTAGACGGTGGCGTGGCGGAGGTCCGCTTCGATGCTCACACCGGTGACTGTCAGCAGGGCCAGCCGGTCGTCGTCATCGCGGAGCCGCTCGAGCGCGTCGCCCAGCACCTGCACGAGGACGGCGTTGACACGCGCGGTCCGCGGGTAGCCAGCCGACGATCGGCGATCGTATTGCCTAGCTACGGGGAATCTCCCGCTCGTCGAAGGTCTCGATCACGTCGCCGTCCTTCAAGTCCTGGAAGTCGGTGAGACCTATGCCGCACTCGAAGCCGGCCTGAACCTCGCGAACATCGTCCTTGAAGCGGCGCAGCGAGGAGATCGCGCCCTTCCAGATGACCACGCCTTCCCGGAGGAACCGGACCTTGGAGCCTCGGGCGATGACACCGTTGGTGACGTAGCAACCGGCGACGGCGCCCACTTTTGGAACCCGGAAGACGGCGCGAACTTCGGCGTCGCCAGTGACGACCTCCTCGATCTCGGGAGCGAGCATGCCGACCATGGCCGCCTGTACGTCCTCGATGAGCTTGTAGATGATCTCGTAGGTGCGAATCTCCACCTTGTGGCTCTCGGCAAGCTCGCGGGCCCTGCGATCCGGACGGACGTTGAAACCGATGATCGTCGCGCCTGATGCCGCTGCGATCGTCACGTCGCTCTCGGTGATGCCACCGACGGCACGATGGACGAAGGACACCTTCACGTCATCTCGCTCGAGCTTGAGAAGGCTCTGCGTGACAGCTTCGAGCGAACCTTGCACGTCGGCCTTCAACACCAGCGTGAGCGTCGCGGTCTCGCCCTTTCTGATCTGCTCGAAGAGGTCCTCGAGCTTCGCGCCCGGGCTCGTCGACAGAGTCGAGGCCTGTGCGAGAGTCGTAAAGCGCAGTCGTTGCTCGCGGGCGTCGCCGACGGTTCGGGCGATCGAAAGGTCCGAAGTGACCCGAAGCTCGTCACCCGCGATCGGAGGCTCCGAGAGCCCGAGCACCTGCACCGGCATAGAGGGGAAGGCCTCTTTGATCTGGTCGCCGTGGTCGTTGATCAAGGCCTTCACCCGACCCCATGCGGCACCGGCCACGATCGGTTCGCCAACGCGGAGCGTCCCCCGCTGCACGATGATCGTCGCGACCGGCCCACGGCCGATGTCGAGGTTCGACTCGAGCACGACGCCTCTCGCATCGACTTCGGTGTCGGCACCCAGCTCGAGCACCTCGGCAAGCACGACGAGCTGCTCTAACAGCTCGTCGATGCCGAAGGACTGAAGAGCCGAGATCTCGACGGTGATCGTGTCGCCGCCCCATGACTCCGGCACGAGCCCGTGCTCGGACAGCTGCTGCATCACGCGGTTGGGGTCCGCATCCGCCTTGTCGATCTTGTTGATCGCGGTCACGATCGGAACTCTCGCGGCCTTGGCGTGGTTGATCGCCTCGACAGTCTGCGGCATCACGCCGTCGTCGGCTGCAACGACGAGCACCACGATGTCGGTGACGCTGGCCCCCCGCGCGCGCATCGCCGTGAAGGCCTCGTGGCCGGGGGTATCGATGAAGGTCAGCAACTGACCGCGCCACTCCACTTGGTAAGCGCCGATGTGCTGGGTGATCCCGCCGGCCTCGCCTGCGATCACGTTCGAATGACGGATCCGGTCGAGAAGCAGCGTCTTGCCGTGGTCGACGTGGCCCATGACGGTGACGACGGGAGGTCGTATCTGCAGGTCCTCGTCCTCGTCCTCAAGTTCCTCGCCGCCGAAGAACTTGGCCCGGAGTGCAGCTTCTTGCTCCTCACCTGGGTCGACCAACCGGATCTGCGCGCCGATCTCCGCGGCGAACAGGCCGATCATGTCGTCGGTGAGCGGTTGGGTCGCGGTGACCATCTCGCCTTGGAGCAGCAGGAACCGCACGATGTCGCCAGCGGACCGATTGAGGCGCGGGCCAAGCTGTTGGGGCGTGGAGCCCCGCTCCACGATCACCTCGTGGTCGGGAACCGGAGCACTCGACGCCAGGTAAGCCGTTATCTGGATCGGTTCGAGCTCCTCCATGTTGCGGCGGCGGCGGCGGGGCCTCCGCTGGGGCGGACGTCCGCGCCCGACAGGACCACCACGTGCGGCACCCGTCGGACCACCGGGGGTATAGCCGCCACCACCGCGCGCGCCTGGGGCTCCCCCACCTCCGTAGGTGCCGCCGGCAGGGCGTCCGCCGTCTCGGGGCGGGAAGTGACCAGGAGAGCGCGTGAAGCCGGTGCCCGCTCCGGGCCGGGGGCTCACTTGCCGGCCAGCCGGTGGCCGAGAACCGACCGTGCCAGGACGTGACGGGTTCATCCCCGGCCGCGAGCCCGGGGCAGCCGGGCGCGTGCCCGGGGCAGCCGGGCGCGTGCTTGGACCGCCTGGCGGCAGCGGACGCCGCGCTCCAGGCGGCGGTGGAATCGGACGACCCGATACCGACCGCGGCCCCGGAGGTGGCGGGATCGGCTTGCCCGAAGGGCTGACTGGACGGGGCGCGCCTACCTTGTGATCGGCACTGGGTGACGGCGAGACGGCCGTCGACGCCAAAGCGGTCGGCATCGTCCCCTCCTGCGACGCTGCCACAGGACCCGGTACGGTCGCGGCAGCCGCGGCAGCCGCAGCACCCGCAGCATGTGCGGCACCCGCAGCAGGTGCGGTCGGGGCAATCGAGGCAGTTGCGGCCGGCGCACGAGGCGTGGCTGGCAATGGCGGGACGCCTGGGCGCTGCCCTCCAGGGACGGTCGCCGGCCTCACGGAACCAGGGGCAGCCGCGGACCTCGGAGCGCTCGCAGAAGGCGAGACAGGCGCCCGGGGGGCGCTGGTCCGCGGCGCATCGATGGTCTCGCTTGTCGACTTGCTCACCACGAGACGCTGACCCGGGCGAGCCTCGTGGGCCGAAGAGGGGACTTCCGCTTCCGGCCTGGAAATGAGACCGTCGCTCACCGGTGAGCTCGTCGGCTCCTGCGTGGGCGCAGGCTGCACGGCACCGGGCCGCTCGCCGGCCGGCGCGGCCGCGGCGCGCTGGGACACCCCGGCGCCTCGCGGCCTCTGGGCCACGGATGAAGCCGCGGATGAAGCCGGGGCCGGCTCCTCGGGCTGAACGGCGCGACGCAACCCTTCACGATCGGCCTTGCGCCGGGCGCGGTCGGCTTGCGCGTCTTCGATCGACGACGAGTGGCTCTTCACACCGATCCCTAGGTCGATGCAAATGTCCAAGGCTTCCTTGTTGGTCAGCCCCAGCTCACGGGCAAGCTCGTAGACGCGGATTTTCTTGGGCAACTGGTGGTTCGGTCCTCTCCGATCGAGGGGCAGCGCAGCGTTCAGGATTCCGAGCCTGGCGCGGCCTTACATTCTCACACAACGCCGGTGACTCGTGCACCCGTGCAAGCATCTTAGGGTCGAGTCCATGATCGCCAAGTCGACCGGGCAGCCCCGGTCGATGCCGCCAACCAACTGTCCGAGTCCCGTTGCCTCTGTGGAACCCAGCAACTGCCAGCAGCTCGAGCCCGTCTCCCCCGAGCCACTCCGAAGTACATTGCGATCGATGCAACTGTCGTTGGGCGTCCAGGAGGGCGCGGCCTTGGTGGCAGTCGAGCGCGCGAACGGCGGAGAGCTCGCCCCGCTGCTGCAAGTGCTCTGGACTCTGCACAGTTTCACTCCACCCGGCTCACGCCCGAGCCCTGCCGCATTCGCGGCCTCGACGACACTTTTGATCGAGCTCGGTGTCGTCGAGTACGTCGACGATCAGCTCGGCCTCACGCCCGAGGGCCGCAAGCTGCTCCGACGATCCGGAATGCCAAACGATGCTCGCCACGTGGCGCTCGTCACCGAGCTGCTTCAGGGGGCTGGTGAGGAGGACTTCGAACCCGACAGATCGCCAATCGCGCCGACCGAGGAGGACTTTCGGCAAGCCATCAACGACGGAGACCGCATCCAAGAGACGGAGGGCGGCGCCGGGACACCGGTCATCGGCGAGGACACCCCGATCTACTCGCCAATTCTCGGTCTCGTTTCTCCCGGTCTTATAACGGGGTCACACTGGGTGCCGGCAGTCCCGCCCAAAGACGCGGGCTACGTCCCGGCACCGCCCGCGTCCGTCGCGTTGACGGGGTCGCCGGCGCATCCCTTCCTCGACCGCTTCTTCGGCCGGAGGCGACAAGATCGCAGCGGGCCCGCGGGCGCAGGCGGCGGCTGAGTTAGCGGCGACGCGGGCGGTGGCTAGTCGGGCGTCTGCCCGGGCGGCGGCTAGTCGGGCGTCTGCCCGGGCGGTGGCTGACAAAGCCTTGGCTCGGGCCGTGAGCCGGCTCGCAGCTCGGCTCGCAGCTGGTCGACGGCTTTTGGCGTGATGGGATGACGGAGCGCTCTCGAGAACGCGCGATGCCTGTCGGCAAGCTCGACACAGCCGGGCGAGTCACGGCAGAGCCATGCGCCGCGCCCCTCCGGCCCGGCACCGACGGCAAGTGCGCCTTCGCCGGCATGCACGACGCGCACAAGCTGCGACACCGGCGCCACGCGGCGACATCCGACACAAGTGCGAAGCGGCGTCGCTACGAGAGCTGCCCTTCTCCCGTGGCGGCGTCCGGCCTCGTAGAACGAGGTGGGAGGAGGTCGCCCGTCGCACCTGGCCCGGTCTCGACGTCGTAGGTCTCTGGAGGTGCCCCGGCGACGAGCTCGGTGGCAACCTCGACCGCGGCTGGTTCAGCCTCGCCGGTCTCCCCCTCAGCCTCCGCGGTCTCTCCCGCAGCCCAAGCCTCGGCCGACAGCGTCTCGCCGCCTTCGGCCGGCTTCCAGACCATCTCGCCCGACTGCTCGACCCACTCGCCCTCGGCCCATTCGCCCTCGGCGTAATGGGCTTCCTCGGCCGCCGCCTCGGATTCGCTCTTGATGTCGATGTGCCACCCCGTCAGGCGCGCGGCGAGGCGGGCATTCTGGCCCTCCTTGCCGATCGCGAGCGACAGCTGATAGTCGTGAACGATCACGGTCGCGCGGCCGCGTTCCTCGTCGAGGAGAACCTCCTTCACCTTGGCCGGCTGAAGCGCCCGGGACACGAACTCGGCCGGGTCGTCCGAGAAAGGCACGATGTCGACCTTCTCGCCGCGGAGCTCGGTAGTGACCATGCGCACGCGCGCGCCTCGGGCGCCCACGCAGGCTCCCACCGGGTCCACGTTGCCGTCGTTGGACCAGACCGCGATCTTGGTCCGATGGCCGGGCTCACGGGCACAAGCCTTGATCTCGACGACCCCGTTGGAGATCTCGGGCACCTCGAGCTCGAAGAGTCGCTTGATGAGCCCGGGGTGGCTGCGCGAGACGACGATCTGAGGACCTTTGCTCGTCTTGCGGACCTCGACGATGTAGGCCTTGAGACGAGCACCGTGGTCGTAGCGCTCATAGGGGACCTGCTCGGCCTGGGGCAGCAGGGCCTCGACCTTGCCGAGGTCGAGAAGGGTGTAGCGATTGTCGCTCTGCTGGATGATCCCGGTGACGATGTCGCCCTCGCGCCCTGCGTACTCCTCGTACTTGCGGTCGCGCTCGGCCTCGCGGATGCGCTGGAGGATCACCTGGCGCGCGGCCTGGGCAGCGATGCGGCCGAAGTCTTCGGGAGTGTCGTCCCACTCGCGCGTTACGTTTCCTTCTTCGTCCAGCTCCTGGCCGTAGACGCGGATCTCCCCGGAGTCCGGGTCGATGGTCACGACGGCCTCCTCGGCGGCTTGCGGGAGGCGCTTGTACGCGGCCACGAGCGCGTTGGCGAGCGCGTCGAACAATGTGTCAACCGCGATGCCCTTCTCCACGGCGATCTGCTGGAGCGCCTCCAGGAGGTCGAAATTCGTCGAGCTCATAGGGTGTCCGCCATCTCTCTCTGGGCGCTGTCACGCTTTCCAGCCTCCGGCGACGCCTTCGCGTCGCGGCGCCTGTCGCTGCGGGCCGTCGGCGAGGGAGTACGCGCCAACGCCGCCCTCCAGTCGAAGATCGTGTGGGCTCTTTCGATGTCGCCATACGCGAGGTGCCGGCAACCGTCGGGCAGCCCGGGCGCCGTCACGACGATTCCGTGGTCGTCGGCGGAGACAAGCTCGCCCTCGAGCCTCCGCTCGCCGTCGACTCCCGGCAGCGTCCGAAGTGAGATCTGTTGGCCAACGAACCGGCGAAAGTGCTCGGGCCGGCGAAGCCGTCGCTCCAGGCCCGGGCTCGAGACCTCGAGCTCGTACCGGCTGGGCGGTCCAACCCCCTCGCGGTCGATCGCAGCCGAAATCGTCTTGCTCATGGACGCGAGGGTGTCCAGGTCGATCCCGCCCTCGCGGTCGACCGTCACGACGATGTTCCCGGACCGGAGCTCGACGTCCACGAGATCGAGGCCAGCAGCCTGAAGCAACGACGCGGCGATGCGCTCTACGTCATCTGACGTCCCCATCGCCGCTGCCTCCTTCGTTACCCACCTGCTCCAGAAATGACAAAACGTGGGCGGCCGCCCACGTCCACGCCTTCTGCATATCAATCGAACGGTTCGGGAGACTTTAGCATTCCGCCGGCAAGACGGCACTACCCGATCCCAGCCTATCGGGCTTGCGTCGCGCCATCGGCGCTGTCTAGGAGGGCATTTCCGGCTCCTCGACCAGGTACCTGAGGTCGTCCCTCGCCAGGCCCAGCTGCTTGCGCACAGTGCCCTCGGCGATCCCTAGCGAGCGGGCCGCCTCCTTCGGTGTGAGCCCCACGACGAAACACAGCGTTGCGCACGCGCGCCGCCTCGCCGGCATACTGCTCAGCGCGGCTTCAAGGCCAAGATTGGAAACGGCCTCGGCTGCGGTGTCACGACGGGAGGCCTGCTCGGTCTCCAGCGGGTACTCGTGCTTCCAATGGCTTCGCGAGAGGCGGAACGCCGTGCGGTAGACGTACCCGGGCGGGTTGGTCCCGAGGCGCACGCGTCGCCAGTGCCCGAGTGTGCGCGCGAACGCCTCTTGGGCCACGTCCTCAGCGGTAGGCCGGTCCAAGCCACCGATCTCGAGCGCCCGCACGAGACGCGGATAGTGCGCTTCGTAAACGGTGACGAAGTCCCCGGCTACCTCGCTCTTGCGGTCGTCTTCGATGACGACAGTCTGTCCCACCGGGACGGCTGCCGGTCGCCAATCGCGCTAACCGCCGGTGGACTTGGCGGACGTGGCTGGTGCCCGCGAGCTGGGTGAAACCGTCGGGCCTGAGCTTGTCGAGCCGGAAGAACTCGACGCGCTCGATCCGGAGACCTTGCGCACTCCGCCATTGAGCCCCGAGCACGCTGCCACTGCCATGGCCAATGCCCCGGATCCAGGCAGGTCGGCTTGTTCGAGAACTCGCCCGGTGCCGGACAGCGCGTACACCGTCGCCTGACCCGGTGTCGCGCTGCCCTGGCTACCGGTCCCGCCAGCCTTTGCCGCCGCCAGCTTGTGGACGAGCACAGCCCACTGATCGACGACGGTCATCTCGTCTTTGCCCCCTGCCGCAAAATCGGCACGCACGGTCGCCGTCTGCGTTGTCGTGTGTGCAACCACAACCGCGATCGGCGAGTGTTCCGCCACGCCGACGACCTGGTCTGACAGCACATTTACGGGCCGCGCGAGCGATGGCCCGAGCGGCACGGTGATGACGCCGACGGCACCGGCATCAGACACCTCGACAACAAGGGCTTGGGTCACGGCACAGCTCACCGGCAGCACCCGCGCGGGAAGCGTGGAAACCGAGGAGCCCGGCTCAGCGCCGGTCGCCACGGGGACCACGGCAGGCGTGGAGGTGGAACCCGATGCAGTCGGGACGAGCTCGATGGGCGCCACGGCCCAGACAGCGGTGAAAGCGCGCACAGTGACGCCACCGCTCGTGCGAGTGAATTGATGGTGGAGCAGAACGCCCCCAATCGACCCATTGACCGAGTACAGCGAGCAATTCCACATGCCGCACAACGACGTGCCCGAACCCGAGACAGTGCTCGTCACTTGCAGCTGACCTGAGTCCTGCTCACCTTGAGTAGTTTCGGGAGAGGGCGAGACCACGTTCGTGGAGTATTTCGCCCCGGATCCAGCGCTGACCCAACCAAGACCCGCGGGAGCGCCGCCAGGGCCTGCGAGAAACGGGACCGCCGCCGAGGTGTTCTTGGACATTGAGGGCAGCTTCGCCGTCTGCAGAGGCAACGCCGACATCGTCCTCCCGCCCTGGCGGCTGAGACCGATGCCCACGCCTGCGCCGGCAAGCAGGATCACAAGACCGAGAGTCGCCGCGGTCCGGGCGCGACGAGCCTGTAGCCGGCGGCGGCGGCGGACGATGCCGTCGAGCACGTCTCGAGAGGGCTTCTCGGAGCCCGCGTCGTCGAGAAGATGGGAGAGATCAGGACCGTCCATGACGCCCTTTCAAAGCGACGAGGAGGCAGTTTCGCGCACGCGCAGTTTCGAGCGAGCCTTCATGCAACCAATGCGCCCGGCAGATCGCCCGGGCGAGCGGGTGTGACCCCGGGCGAGCGGAGCGCCGATTGCCACGACGCCACGCGGGCATCGGGGCAATCGGCGCGGATGGCGCGAGAGCAGTGCAGGAGCGTGCTCAAGAGGAGGCAACGAGCTGGTAGACGACCGTGACCTGGACCGAGATCTGCTGCTGACCCGGTTGTACCGGCACAGCGGTCCCGGTCGCCACCGGTACGGCCGCGTTGACGTTGTAGTAAACGTATTGGCCGGCGTTCTCCTGATCGGTGATCGAGACGATCGGGCCGAGCGTCAATCCCCCACCCGCGGCAACCTGGGTCGCCTCGGTATTCGCTGCCTGCATCGCCTGCGCCCGCGCCGCGGCAAGCAGTGCCGACTTGTTGGAGATGGAGAAGGAGATACCGTCCAACGTGACTCCGTTGCCGGTCGCGGTCACGGCGGCGTCCAGAGCTTGGCCGAGGTTCGAGAGATCGTTCATCGTCACGGTGAGCTCGTCATCGGCACTGAAGCTCCTGACCTTCCCTCTCGAGTTGGTGTTGGCTGAGAGATTCAGGTAGCTCGTCTGCATGTCCTTCAACTGGACTCCACTCTGCTCCAGCGACTGTTCGAGGGTCGCCACCTGGGCATTGTTCTCCTCGAGTGCCTCGACAGCTGTGTGCGCGGTCGTGCTCACGCCGATGTCGAACGTGGCGGTGTCGGGCGTGCCCTCAACCTCGCCGCTGCCTGTGACAGTGATCGTCGCCGGCGAGGTTGCCGAAGCATCGTGGGATGCTGTCAGCACCGTCCGGATGTTGGCCGACCGGGGAGATGAGCCGGCACTGCTCAGCACTGCCGAGCCGACAATCGATCCCACGACGACCAGCGCCGCGACGCCGGCGATGCCGACCGCGCGAGTCGTAAAGCTCTGGCCGAGCTTGCGGCGCGCGTTGGCGGCGGACGGGCCGGCGGTGGACGGGCCGGCGGTGCACGGGCCGTTTGCGTCGACAACTGTCGGCTGCGGCCCAGCGTTCGCTGCTGCCTGCGCCGAGTCCCCCGGTCCGGGCAGGGCTCCGGGCTCTCGGTCGTTCACTCGGTCTTCGTTCACGTCGGACGCTCCTTGGGTGAGTGCTCGACCCTCTCGTTGAGGGTCCAATGTTGTAAAGCGCACGACCGGCCGATTCGCGTACGTCAGATGTCGCTACCCGGCTGCGGCTTCTCTGAGAGTCCGTCGAGATTGCCCTTGGGATATCGACAGGGCAAGCGGTAGGTGGGCCGGTACGGGCTTCCTCGACGATCACGCCATGCCACTCGCAACGGCCCCCGCTGATCGCTCACTGCCCGGTCGCACCATCGCCCAAGGGCGCGCCAGGCCGCGTTCTCTTGCGAAATCTCCGCTGCTCCATGGAGGACGCCTGGGAGGCAGCCCAAAGGAGGGGCGAGGCAGGCGACGTCCGCTGCTGGCTGCTGGAGGCGTGCTCATCGTGCTGGTTTGCGGAGCGCTTGGAGCAGTGGTCGCCAACCGGGCACCTCGCCCCACGCAATACCTGGCCGTCGCGCATCTCGTCCCTGCCGGCATGACGGTCGCCGCCTCCGACTTGGAGACCGTTTCGATCGCTCCCGTCGCCGGGCTCGACGCGATGCCACTCCGAGATGCCGGACAGGCAGTTGGCCATCGTGCCACGGAGGACCTCGAACCCGGTTCGCTGCTGGTACCGGGCGATCTGGCTTCCCAACGAGGACTCGCTGCCGGAACTGCGCTCGTGGGAGCGAGCCTGGCAGTCGACCAGATGCCTGCCGATCTCGCCGCCGGCCAACGCGTTCTCGTGGTGCTGTCCGGGACAGCCGGAACCGCTGACAGCTCCCCTGCGGGCTCCGCCTCAGCTGTCGGCACGCCAAATGCCGTCAGCGGTTCCGCGAGCACTGGCGCCGTACCCTCGCCGACCGGCCCACCGGGCTCGGTCCTGACGAAAGCCACGGTGATCTCGGTCCTGTCCCCGGGTGGTTCATCCGGGCTGACTGGTGCTCAGTCGACGACCTTTGTCACGACACTCGACGTGCCAGAAGCGGCCGCGGCCGCCGTGACGGCCGCGAGCGCCGTGGGAGACGTCAGCTTGGCAGCGATAGGCGCAAGCGACGGCGCTGGAGCGTCGCAGTGAGCTTCGCCGTGATCGAGCCGGCCAGCCCGTTGACAGCCGGCCCGACGCTGTCTCGAGCCCGACTCGACAAATCATTGGTCGACAAGGCGCGCTCGCTCCGTGCGAGCGTTGCCGAGCTCCTTGCGACAGCCCCGGAGCGTCCGGACGGATTTGGCAAGGCCAACCCCGCAGCCGCCCACACCAGCCGAGCAGCAGTCCGCGACCTCGTGGTTGACCTGCTCAACCGAGAGGCGGTGGCGCTCATGGCCAGCGGCCGGGATCCCCTGCCGACACTTGACGTGAGGACACTCGTCGAGCTGGTGATCGCGATGCTCTTCGGCCTTGGCCTGCTGCAGGTCTTCATCGACGACGAGATGGTCGAG
>Ga0224558_1001024_pt1 | contig 31032 bp, 37 predicted proteins | sample 714S32024metaG_FD_180682 | JGI IMG/M metagenome (GOLD analysis project Ga0224558, IMG submission 180682) | Peat soil microbial communities from Stordalen Mire, Sweden - 717 S3 20-24 | ecosystem: Environmental > Terrestrial > Soil > Wetlands > Peat | place: Sweden: Norrbotten County, Stordalen... | reverse complement strand
GGTCGAGCGCGTCTACAAGGTGAAAGAAGGCCGCCCCAACGCGGTGGATCTGATCAAAGCCGATCGCATCCAGCTAATCGTCAATACGCCGCACGGTCCCGACCCCTACTTCGACGAGAAAGCGATCCGCCGCGCCGCAGTCACCGGACGCATCACCACCATTACTACGCTCTCCGCCGCCCGAGCCGCCGCCGAAGGCATCTCCGCGCTGCAGCGCGGGGAAGTGCGCGTGCAAGCTCTGCAGGCGCTGCACGCGGAGCGGGTGGGTGCGAAATAAGGCCGTGAGCAAGACGGAGCACCTCCAAACATCAGCATCGCCACACCATCGACTCCACTGGAAAAACTGGGGCGCCTGCGAGTGATAAGCAAACGATGAGTAAACGACGACCGGCCGTCTTCATGAATAGGCTAGAGATGTTACGCTTGGGTTGCCGGCGAGCAGTGGGTAAGACGAATGATCAGCATCGTTGTGTTCCATGTCCTGATGGCACTTCTGGGTCTGGGTATTTGGAGCCGAGCGGTGCCGGAGCAACTCGTCAGTACGATGCTCGGCTATTTGCACAGCACGATCGGAATTACCCCTCCGCCTTTGGAAAAAGTGCGGACGATCGCTCTGATTTGGATTGGATCCACAATTATCATCGTTGACGGATCTCTTCTCCTGCTGACGCTCATCACCAAATTGTCATACTCGGGATGACAAAGTTCAGAGCGAGGGCCGATAATTTGAAGGCAACGGTACTTGCGAAAAACTAGCGACGAACGACTGGAGTACCTATGCTTCTATCCGGAATTTTCCCGCCCATCACCACGCCGTTCTATCCCGATGGCGAAGTCTACTACAAGAAACTCGAAGCGAACGTTGAGCGTTATTCGCGCACGCCGGTCGCGGGCATCGTCGTCCAGGGTTCAACCGGCGAGGCGATTCTGCTCTCCGACCAGGAACGCCGCGATGTGCTGAAGGCCGCGCTCGCCGCCGCCGCGCCCAATAAAGTCATGATCGCAGGCACCGGCATCGAGTCCGCGCATGAAACTCTGCGGCTCATCGAGTATGCCGCCCAACTCGGCTATGACGCCGCCATGGTGCGCACCCCGCACTACTACAAGAGGCAGATGCTGCCCGCGAACCTGCTCGCTTTCTATCGCACGGTCGCCGACCGGTCCGCGCTGCCGATCATCGTCTACAACTTCCCGCAGGCCACCGGATACGACATCCCCGCCGAGGTTGTGATCGAACTAGCGAGCCATCCCAACATCGCCGCCATCAAGGAATCGAGCGGCAACCTCGACAAAGTGAAAACGATGATCGAGGGCACGCGCAACATTAATATAAAGAGGCAGGCCACGGTGACGGAAACGTTCGAGGCCGTGACGCCGCGCATGCTCAAGGCCGCAGCGGCCGAAAGCGAAAAGCAGAGCAGGGAATTGGTAAGCGTAGCCTCACTAGCGGGCCCCACACGTAGCGCCGGCGTCTCGCCGGCATTCGAGCAGGTGTCCCCACCCGTCCACAATGCGATCGTGACGAAGCTGTCATCCTCTGCCGTGACCGTCGTAGGCAAACTGAAGACGCGGCAGAAAGAAGTCGGCTTCCAGGTTATGGTCGGCGCCGCTCACCAGCTCGAACCGTCGCTGGGGCTGGGAGCGGTCGGCGCCATTCTAGCTTTAGCGTGCCCTGCGCCCACCGCGTGTTACGAAATCTACGCCGCGCTAAAAGACGGAGACAACGCGCTTGCCCGCGAAAAGCAAGAGCGCATAAAGCTCGCTGCCCAGCGCGTAGTCGGAGAACTCGGCGTCCCCGGCGTGAAGTATGCGATGGACCTGAATGGCTACTACGGAGGCCCGTCGCGGCTGCCATTCCTGCCGCTCTCGGGCCAGCAGAAAGCCGAGATTGAGAAGTTGATGGCGGGCATCAAGAGCTGAGGATTGTGCAGGAACTGGCGACCTGGACGTCACACCCGCTTGTGATCGACGACACAAGTACCTATACTTGGAACGAACGTTCGAACGTATGCCCACTTTACCCGCAGCCCTCGCTTCCCGCCGTCAAAAGACCGTGCCTGGAGGAACGTCCAGTCGCGGTCCTGTGACCCGTTTCGACCGCCGCCTCGGGCAGATTCTCGACCACGCCACGGAGGTCTTCTGCCTCAAGGGATACGAAGGCGCTTCCATGCGCGATCTTTCTCGCGCTACAGGCATGTCGTTGGCGGGGCTTTATTACTACTTCGAGTCCAAAGAGCGATTGCTCTTTTTGATTCAGAAGCACACCTTCACCACGATTCTCGAAAAGCTCAAAGCGCGGCTTGAGGATGTCACGGATCCCGAGCAGCGCATCCGCGTCTTCATCCTGAATCACCTCCAATATTTCATGAGCAATCAGCAGGGGCTGAAGGTGCTCTCGCATGAAGACGAGTCTTTGAAGAACAGCCTGGGCTCGGAGATCGCCGCCATCAAGCGCGAGTACTACCACATCTGCCTCGGCCTGATGGAGGACCTCCGGCGCAGCCGCGGCCTCGATTTCAACGCACGCACCGCGGCCCTGAGCCTGTTCGGCATGGTCAACTGGATCTACACCTGGTACAACTCGCGCGTCGACGGCAACGCCGAAGCGCTTGCGGAGCAGATGGGCAACATTGTTCTCAACGGAATTGTGCACGGCGGCAAGCCGCGCAAGAAGAGCTAACGCGAACAAGCAGCCGCGAGTCGATGGTCGTTAGTCGTTTGCAAACACCGCTCGCTGACGACCAACGACCAACGACTGACGACCGACGACTATATCCAATAAGGAGCAATTTATGGCGACCACCATGCAGCCGGCCACCGGCGAAACGACCAAGCAGCTCATCAACTATCGCACCGACGCCGGAGTGGCCGTGATCGAGATGAACGATCCACCGGCGAACACCTACACCTACGAAATGAATCGCGAACTGGACGAGGCCATCCTCAAGGCGCGCATGGATAACGACGTGCACGTGATCGTGCTCACGGGCGTAGGCGACAAATTTTTCTCGGCCGGCGCGAACATCAAGATGCTGGCCTCGGTCGATCCCACGTTCAAGTATTACTTCTGCCTGCACGCGAATGAAATGCTGCTCCGGTTGGAGCATACCCCTAAGCTCGTGATCGCCGCGATCAACGGCCATTGCGTCGGAGGAGGGCTCGAGATCGCCATGGCTGCCGACCTCCGCATCGCGCGCAAAGATGCGGGCAAGATCGGCCTGCCCGAGGTCAACCTCGGAGTGCTTCCCGGCACCGGCGGAACGCAGCGCCTGTCGCGCCTGGTGGGGAAAAGCAAAGCCATCGAACTGATGATCACCGGCAACACGTTTTCCTTCGAAGAAGCTCAAGAGTTCGGCATCGTGAACGACATTTTCGAGCGCGAGGGCTTCATGGAAAACATCATGGAGTACGCGCGCCAGTTCACTCCGCCCAACAAAGCCGCGAAGGCGGTGGGACGCATCAAGCGAGCCGTGCAGACGGGGTGGGAGATTCCGATGGAATCCGCGTTGGCCGTCGAGCGCGAGAACCAGCAGATCCTTTTTCAGAGCGAAGATGCCAAAGAGGGTCTGGCCGCTTATGTTGAGAAGCGTCCGGCGGTATTCAAGGCCAAGTAGGAAAGTTAATGCCGTTGTATTCGGTTCGACTGCTAAATAGATGTAGCGGAGAAGGGCAACCGAAGCGAGTCCCGTTGTACGAGGAGGGCATCGTACTGGTACACGCGCGGACTCACGACGGCGCGAAGATCAAAGCCAAGCGGATTGTGGCGCGGCGAGAGATTCCCTGCAAGAATTCTTGCGGCAGCATGGTGCATTGGCGTGTAGCTGAGGTCTACGAATCGGTCGAGTTGTTCGAAGACGAATTCGCAAATGGCAAAGTAAAAGACGGGGCACAAGTTTACTGGCGCTACATACGCTCTTCCAACCCAGGCAAGAGACTCAAGCGCGAGGGAACCATGAACGCGCTGTTCTGAAAATAGAAGACACGCATTTCTCGGCGTACTCTGCGTCTCTGCGGTGAAAGGACTTTGACTTTATGCCAGGCAAAGTAGCGAAAATCGGAAACTTCAGCGACTGGGTCGGGCTCTTCAACGAGTGGCGCAAGGAAGTAGGCGTCAACAAAGGCGACGTCGAGGCCTTCCACTTCGATACGCTCTACGGCGCAATCGAGACAGGAGAGATCCAGTTCGGTTCCTACAAAGGCCGCAACAAGTGGGAGAACCTGCGCCAGGTCCCCACGCAGCAGATGCGCGACGCGCTCATGAACATGATCGTCTACCAGGGCGACACCGAATTTGCCAGCGTGGAGCAGCAGCGCAACCTGTTTGAAACCGCGCCCACGGAATACGATCGCCGCGCCCTCACCCGCGTCATGATAGAAGAAATGCGGCACGGCTGGCAGATGTGCGCCCTGCTCATCGACTTTTTCGGTTCGTCAGGCAAGGTGGAAGCGCAGAAAATGCTGGAGCGCCGGGCGTTTGAAAACAAGCGCCTGCTGGGCACTTTCAACGTCGACGTCGATAACTGGCTGGATTTTTTCACTTACACCGATTTCGTCGACCGCGACGGCAAGTTCCAGCTGCAGATGCTGAAGTATTCGTCGTTCGCGCCGCTCGGGCGCTCGACCTCTTACATGCTGCGCGAGGAAGCTTTCCACATGGGAACCGGCAACGACGGGCTGCGCCGCGTGGTCGAGGCGGGCGTGGTTCCACGATGGCTCCTGCAGAAATACCTGAATAAGTGGATATCGAGTTCGTTCGATCTCTTCGGCACGGATCATTCTTCCTCGGCGCACTGGGCGTACGTCTGGGGAATCAAAGGCCGGTACGACGAACTGCAAAACGACAAGGCGGCCGACCTCGACGACCTGAACGACTACAGCCGCCACCTCTATCGCCAGGAAGTTTCGGGATTGGTCGAACGGCTGAACACGTTCCTCAAGCCAGGCGAAAAAAAGCTCTACACACCCGACATCCACTTTAACCGCAACATCGGACGGTGGGCAGGCAACAAGCACCACTGCGAAACCGGCGAACCGCTCGACGACCGCAGCTACCAGCAGCACTGTGAAGAGAATCTGCCCAGTGTGAAGGATAAAGAGCTGCTGCTCGACATCATCCGCAACGAAAAGAAGTGGATCATGGAGAAGGAGGGCGCGCGCGATCCGCTGTCCACCATTGGCGAGCCGCGCAAGTCGGCGATCAACATTTAGCGATTAACCTTTAGCTGGCGTGGGGCGGCCACTCCTGCCCGCCTCAACTGATGAACTGGTCTCGACCGCAGGCGCGCGCGAGGGTATCATTGGCTTCCTTGAGAAAACAACCACCGAAATGGACAGCCCAATAGAGAACGCGAAGGGCAGGACAACGACCGGGGCGGAGCGGCCCTACACTTCCGGCCACCTCATGTGCCGCACGCCATTGTGGGGCGTGGCGGGCTTCCTCGCCTGTGCCTACTTCGCGTGGATTTCGTTTAGCCACGTCACTCGCCACGAGTATGAATGGCCGCACGACGTCTGGACCGCCGCGACCTATATCGTGTGGATCCTGTTACTGGCTGCCCTGGCGCTCGATACGCGCTGCCTGCGCGAGCGCGTGTTTTTTGGACTGCTTCTTATCAATTTTGTGGCCGGTTGTGGGTTGACCCTGTGGCGCAACATTCCGTCCGCCGATGTGCGTACCGCTCGTATTGGAACCGGTGCGCTCTGGGCGCTGGCCGCGCTGGTGAGTCTGACGACGCTAAGAAGTGCGCCAGAGCTTCGGGGCAATGACGCGCACCATCGGTGATCGTGGATGGCCCGGTTTTCCTGAGACCCGAGACCTGACACCTGAGACCTTAAACTATGGACTTCGAAATTTCTCCCGGGCAGGTCAAGTCGCTGCAAAAGCGCGGGGAAACATTTACGCTGCTCGATGTCCGCGAGGCTTGGGAATACGAAGCCTCCCGCATCGAAGGGGCAAAGCATATTCCGATGGGCGACATCCCGACGCGCGCTCACCAGGAACTCGACCCGGACGATTACATCGTGGTCCTGTGTCATCACGGCGTGCGCTCGTTGACCGTCACCAACTGGCTCCGCCAACAGGGATACGAAAAAGTTCAATCGATGCGCGGCGGGATCGACGGCTGGGCGCGGACAGTGGATCCGAAGGTGCCGTTGTACTGAGAAGAGCTTTTCGCTATTAGCTCTTGGCAAAACCAAAACCTGTACAGCGCCAGCGGCAAAACTGGCCACCGACCACCGACCACTGTCCACTGCTCATGATCACCGACTGCCACATTCACATCGAACCGCTCGAACTGTTCAAGCCGCAGGCGCTTGAACTAATGAAGAGCAAGCGCGCCAATTTCGACGAGATCGCCGAATATTGCCGATCGCCCAAGGCCTTCCTGAAATATCTGGACCGCTGCGGTGTTGACCGCGCCGCACTGATCAACTACGTGGCGCCGGAAGTGATTAGCTTTACACCCGAGGTCAATCAGTTCGTCGCCGACTACACCAAGTACGATCCCAAGCGCCTGATCTCCTGTGGCGGCCTGCATCCGCGCCACACCACCAACATCATGGCGGATGTCGAGCACATCCTGCGCCTTGGCCTACGTATGATCAAGATCCACCCGCCGCATCAACTGCTGTTTCCCAACGATTATCTGAACGGTGTGAAGGAACTGGAAATCATCTACCGGGCGGCCGAGGCCAATGGGATCCCCGTCATGTTCCACACGGGGACATCGATTTTCGCCGACGCGCGCAATAAGTACGGCGACCCCATCTACCTTGACGATGTTGCCGTCGATTTCCCCAAGCTCAAAATCCTGCTGGCACACGGCGGCCGCCCGCTCTGGATGCATACCGCTTTCTTTCTCATCCGCCGGCACCCGAACGTCTATCTCGACATCAGCGGCATTCCACCGAAGACGCTGCTGACATATTTTCCGCGGCTCGCCGAGATCTCCCACAAGACGCTGTTTGGCACCGACTGGCCAGGCCCGGGTGTTCCGGACGTCAGGCGGAATCTTGAGGAATTCAAGGCTCTGCCCATTCCCGGAGAGATGCAAGAGCAGATTTTGAGCAAGACCGCGGCCTCGCTCTGGCCGGAATAGCACGGCCTAGCTCGTGTGTTGGCGGGGCTTCGCCCCGCCAAGACGGGGCAGAGCCCCGTCACCACACAATGTCAAGTTTCTATTCGCCGGCCGCCTTGGTTGCCGCTTTCGTGCCCGTCAGTTCGTTGGCCAGAGCGTCGGCGCCGTAGATCTTCCGCAGCGCTTCGAGGATGCCACGCGAATCGACATGCACCGCCCGTGCCTGGCGATCGTCGTAGTAGAAGTCTAAGACCAGCGACTGGATATTTCCGTCAAAAATAATTCCGACCACTTCGCCCGCCTGGTTGACGGTCGGGCTGCCAGAATTACCGCCGATAATGTCCGCGGTGGAAACATAATTCAGCGGCGTTTCGAGATGAAGTTCCGACTTCATCTTCACCCAGCTCTCGGGCAGATTGTACGGAGGCTTGCTACCGTGTTCGTCGGCATGTTGGAAAGCGCCGCCGAAAGTGGTGAAGTAAGGGATCTTTTTTCCATTCTCTTCGTACCCCTTCACCGTGCCGTAAGTGAGGCGGAGGGTGAAGGTCGCGTCCGGAGGCTGAGTGAAGCCCGTCTGCTCAAATCGCGCCCGAGCAATAGTCGCGCCGTCGCGCCGCACCACCGAATCCACCGCGTCGTCGAAGCGCTTGCGTACCGCCAGTGCCTCGGGATCCACCTTGCGCATCAGAACGATCAGTGGATCCGTACTCGCATCCACGGCTGCCTTACCGCCCTCATAAAGTTGTTTGCGGACGGCCACACCCTCCAGCCTTGTACCGGCGATCAGCGCCTTGGCAGCCTCTTCGGGCGACTTGCCGCTCAGCGATAATTTCACGGCCGCATCCTCGGGTCCCAACGCTTCCTGCATCTGGGCCAATGCCACGGCCAAATTTGCGGTCTCAAGATTCTTGTAGATGGGAGCCGTGCTGAACAGTTGCTGCTCCAGCGAGGCCAGGGCAGAATCACGATACTCGCGGAGCCGATCGCCGTTCGGTTTCGGCTTTTCCTCGGCGAGACGAACCAGAGTCCGAGCGTATGCCGTCAGGTGCGAGGAGAACCCGCGCATGCGCTCAACGTACGTAAGCGGGTCATAAATTTCGCGGTTCACCTTCATCGCGTTGGAAATCTCTTGCCATGGGTTGGGCTCGCCCGGATGTTTATCCATGAAAGCCTTTTCCCGCTCTTGCTCCGCCGTGTTCTTCCGCTCCATCACGGCCTTATCCTGCAGCCCTTCAAGCTGGCCGGTAATGGCTTTCTGTGAATTCTGCAACCCGAAGATGTCTCTCTGCGCGATGCGCGCGTTCTCCGCCGACTCCGCGCTGAACTTCTGGAGCATGTCGATCCGCTGCTTGTAGATGGCGAGACGCGATGGATAATCCACATTCTTCAGAAACTGCAATTGCGCCATGGTATCCAGGCGATCCGTGTGCCCTGGGTTGCCGGAAACGAAAATCAGTTCGCCCTCCTTCACTCCTGCTTTCGACCATTGCAGGTAGTTGTCGAGATGGACCGGCTTGTCGTTCTCGTAAACACGGAAGAAAGTGATGTCAAGGTCATAGCGCGGGTAGGTGAAGTTGTCGGGATCGCCGCCGAAAAATGCCGCGTCATATTCGGGCGCAAACACCAGGCGCACATCGGTGTACTTTTTGTATTTGTAGAGGTTGTAAACCTCGCCCGAGTAGAGCATGACCACGTCGCAGCGCAGGCCGGTCGAAATCGCGCAGTCTTTTTCGAGAGCGCTCATGGCGGAGCGCTGACCATGACCAGCAGCGGCGGCGGACATGGTTGCCGGCGCAGCAGCTTTCATCTTCGCGGTAACATCCTCGATGCCGACCAGCACATTCAGTTCGAGATCGGGGCACTTGGCCTCGTCGGCCCGGGTCCTGGCGGAAAAACTGGTCTTCATGTAGTCGGCGCCGGAGGTGCCGAGTTTCTCGATGCAGTCGGCGCCGACGTGATGATTGGTAATTGCCAGGCCATCGGCCGACACGAACGACCCTGAGCCGCCACTGTTAAAACGCACCGACGACAACCGGAGATGGTCCAGCCATTCCTGAGTCGGCAGAAAGCCGTATTGCTTCTCGACCCGATCTTTGGGAAAATTGTTGTATAGCCACATACCCTCGTCGGCGAGCGCCAGGGGCGTTGCGAGAGCAAGAATGAGGCCGAAAATGAGCAGTCTTGTCTTCATGAATTCTCCGTGAGTTTGTGGGAATTCTGCTGAAGGCCACACGTCCTCCAGCGGCAAAGGGCAGAATAAGAATTGTACCCCGCGCGCACTTCCAGGCCAAGCGCATGGCCTCGCCCGTCGGACCGGGAGCCTGATTCTTGCGCCGAACGTCCCTACGACATCGGTACAATAGAAATCAGTATGATGCGAAGGGTTTATCTCGACAACAACGCGACTACTCCGGTGCTCCCCGAAGTGATGGATTCCATGCGGCCTTACTTTGGCGAGCGCTTTGGGAACGCGTCCTCCATCCACCATCATGGGCAGGAGACGCGGGCCGCGGTCGAGCGCGCGCGCGAATCCGTGGCCGTACTATTTGGCTGCCGCGCCTCTGAGGTCGTATTTACCAGCGGCGGTACGGAAGGCAACAATCTTGCAGTTTTTGGACCAGTGCGGCCGGGAGACCACGTCATCACCTCCACCATCGAACATCATGCCGTCCTCAACGCCTGCAAGCATCTGGCAGCCAAGGGATGCGAAGTAACCTATCTTCCTGTCGATGGTCGTGGCCTGGTGGATCCGGAGGATGTGAAGCGCGCTCTCCGTTCGAATACGAAGTTGATCACCATCATGTTCGCCAACAACGAAACTGGAGTCGTACAACGCGTCGCAGAAATTGGAAAGATTGCTGCCGAAGCCGACATTTACTTCCACACCGATGCCGTGCAAGCAGCGGGCAAGGTCGCGATCGATGTCAATAAAATCGGGTGCGATCTGCTGACCATCTCCGGCCACAAGTTTCACGGGCCGCAGGGTGTGGGCGCGCTCTACGTCCGCAAAGGGACTCAGCTTGAGCCCATGCTTTACGGCGGGAGCCACGAACGCTCGCGCCGTGCCGGGACGGAGAACGTTCCAGGCATCGTAGGTTTAGGCAAGGCAGCCGAGTTGGCCAGCGGTGGCTTCGAACGCGGCAATGAGCGCGGCGACGAACGCGGCGACGATCTTCGGATGGACCATCAAACGATGGCCGTCGCGCGTGACCGCCTGGAAAGGGAACTGCTCAAAGTCGAAGCCACAGGCTTAAACGGAGAAGGCGCGCCGCGCGTGCCGAATACGACCAACATTTATTTCGATGGCATCGAAGGCGAGGCGCTATTGATCGCGCTGGACTTGAAGGGACTGGCAGTCTCAACCGGCGCTGCATGCTCTTCCGGGGCGATAGAACCGTCACACGTACTGACCGCGATGGGGCTGCGTCGCGAGCGCGCGAAAGCCAGCATTCGCTTCAGCCTCGGTAAACAAAATACGCCCGAGGATATAGACTTCGCACTGGGCCTGATCCCGGAAACGGTCGCACGTCTGCGGGAGTTATCGCCGGTGTGGCCGTCATCAACGCCGAAGGCCGCAGTTAGCAAGAAGCTAGCAGCTAGGAGCTAATAGCTGTGTCAACCGAAACCATCGCCGTCGCCATGTCGGGAGGAGTCGACTCCTCAACCGTTGCGGCCATGCTGCGCGCCGAAGGGCGCAACGTCATCGGCCTGACCATGCAACTCTGGAACCAGCGCCGTCTCGCCGAACACGAAGGCATGCCGGAATCCGTGCAGGGACGCTGCTGTTCGATCGACGACGTCTACGATGCTCGCCGCGTGGCCGAGACCCTCGGCATCCCCTACTATCTAGTCAATCACGAAGAGCGCTTTGAGCGCGATGTGGTTCGGCCATTCGTCGAGGAGTATCTCGCCGGACGCACGCCGATCCCTTGCAGTCTATGCAACAATCACTTGAAGTTTGACCAGCTTCTGATTGTGGCACAGCAGATTGGCGCCGAACAGATTGCCACCGGCCACTATGCCCAGGTTGTCTTCGACGAGCACCTCAATCGCTGGCTGCTGAAGCGCCCAGCCGACAAATCCAAAGACCAGACTTACTTCCTCTTCGGCCTCACGCAGGAGCAATTGAGCCGCACTCTGTTTCCGCTCGGCGGCATGACCAAGCCGGAGGTGCGCGAACTCGCCCGCAAGCACAACCTGGTAATCGCCGAAAAGCCCGACTCGCAGGAAATCTGCTTCGTCCCCGGCGGCGACTACAAGCGCTTTCTCGAAGCCTATCTCGCCGAGCAGGGAGAGCAGCCGGCACGCACTTCGAACAAGACGATCGCCGGCGAGATGGTCACCACCGATGGCAAGGTGATCGGCGAGCATGCCGGCGTTCACAACTTCACCGTCGGACAGCGCAAGGGACTAGGCGTAGCCACCGGCTCGCCGCTGTATGTGATTCAAATCAAGAACGACACGCGGCAAGTGGTGGTCGGCAAGGACGAAGAGCTTTACTCGCGCACCCTCCACGCACGCCGCGTGAACCTGATTTCAACGGCCGAGCTACGCCAGCCCATGCGGGTCGCAGTGAAAATCCGCCACAAGCATCAACCCGCGCCAGCCATCATTGAACCTGCCGGTGAATCCGCCGGGCCGGACGAAGTTCGAGTTACCTTTGATGAGCCGCAACGCGCCATCACCCCGGGCCAAGCCGCAGTTTTCTACGATGGCGACATCGTCGTCGGCGGTGGTTGGATCGAAAACTCCATGCAGTAAAACGCCGTGTCCAAACCGCGTCGTTACCGCGATCATCACCCACGATTACCTTTGTACAAATCAATGGCACCTTCGTGGGCTAGACCTGCCGATAGAGCAGAGTTAGGTTTAATTGACCACGGGACCTTCCCTGGTAAGGGTCCGGCGTGGGGAGCGATGGTATGAAACTCTGGCATCTGTGTTATGCGGCATTGGGGATTGCGGTGGCGCGCTGGGTTTTCAAGCGTCAACCAATGCAGGTAACCGATCCGGTCGCCCGTCTCCGTACCTCTGGCCTGCTGTAAGGAACAAGTGGTGAAAGGGGCATGGACGCGTCCCGTTGCGCGTCGCTTCGATCTGAGCGCGTTCGAGCCCCATTCCCATCCCTTTTTGCCAAACACGGAAGTGCTAGCACTACCGTGTCCCTCCGGTAACTTCTTTTCTGTTTCGTCTCGCCTAAACTCTTCATAGGTGGACGCGCTGAACGCACATGCGCCCTTCAGCGACCGAAATCATGCGATCCAGACTCCCCAGCTTGCGACGGCTTGCGCTCTGTCTGATAGTCTTTGTGCCGCTGTTGGCGGCGCTGCTCCCGTTGGCCGCGTCGGCGCAAGACGATGCTCCCTCGCTCGGTGACCTCGCGCGCAACCTGCGCAAGAACAAAACCCAGCAGCAGCCTCAACAACAGCCTGATGCCGCGCGCACTGTCATCGATAACGACAATCTCGCCCAGGTCATGGAGGACGCCAAGAAAGCAAGGCCGGTCAAGCAAGACAAGACGGTGTTTTCCATCGACCCTTCCAGCAGTGCGCTGAAAATATCGTCACCCGATGTAACCTGCAGTTTGTCGTTCAACGCCCGCGCCAGTTCGCTGTTGGTCAAACCCGTTCTGATCGAAGACTTGCCGCTCACCGAGTTGCTAAAGCTCGACGGCCCGGCTTCGATTCAGGATGAAAATCTGCAGCTCGCAGTATTCAACGGAACCGATTGGGATCTTCGCGAAATCACCATCGGCCTGACGCTCGAACGCAAGCTGGGAGAGAACGCTAAAGTGACCGCGCGTGCGCGGGTAATTCCCGCCGCCCAAAACAACGCGCCCGTCGCCGTCGAGCGGCGTTCCGACGTAACCCTTCTCTATCACCTCAAGGCCACGGCCAAGCCCTTCAGCACAACCGCGTTTCACGAAAATATCGGAATCACCCCCGGCCCCGACGAAGATTGGCGATGGTCGATCGTAGAAGCCAAGGGAATCCGGCCGTCGTCAGCACAATCGGCGCCCGATTCGCTGCGAGACTCGGGCCCGGCTCCGCATCGATAAGATCAACCACAGGGGGCACAGAGGTCACAGGGATTCCCAGAAGTAACGGATGAAGCGCCCTTCCCGGTGTTGCCCTGTGTTCCTCTGTGCCCCCTGTGGTTAAGATTTTTCAATCGTCGGCAGGAAGCGCGGCTTCTGTCGCGCCTTGGTCAACTGCTCGAACGAATAGGCGATCTTGAGCAGGGTGGGTTCGCTCCAGGCGCGTCCGAAGAAGGAAATACCGACTGGCAATCCCCACAAATATCCTGCCGTGACGTTGATATTGGGATAGCCGGCGACGGCCGCGGCGCCCGAACTGCCTCCGGCGACGTGATCGCCATTGATCAAATCGGTGATCCACGCGGGGCCTCCCGTGGGAGCGACCAGCGCGTCGAGTTTAAACTTGTCCATGATAAAGTCGGTGCCATCAGCGCGGGTAAGCTGGTGATTGAGGGCCAGCGCATCGAGATATTCTTTTGAACTGAGCGGGCCTTTCTGCTCCGACTTAAGAAAAATGTCCTGCCCGAAGTAGGGCATTTCCCGGCTCCGATTGAGCTCGTTGAACTCAATCACATCCTTCAAACTCTTGACCGAAGAACCGCGGCGAGCAAAATACGCCGCAAGGTCCGCCTTAAGTTCGTAGTAAAAGACGGTAAGCTCGCTGTCGTCGAACTTGCCAATCGTGGGAATATCGGCGGGATCGACAATCTCAGCGCCAGCCTTTTTCATCTCGCCGAGAAGCGAGTCCATGAGCTGGTCGACCGCATCGTTGAAGCCAAAATACTTGCGCACCACTCCCAGGCGCGCCCCTTTGAGTCCCGCGGGATCGAGAAATTTTATGTAGTCGGGATAGATCTTGCCCCGGCTGTCAGCAGTCGCGGGATCCTGTGGATCCGCTCCAGCCATAGCGCCAAGAAGAATTGCGACATCCCGCACCGTGCGGGCCATCGGACCCGCCGTGTCCTGACTGTGCGAGATCGGAATGATCCCGCTGCGGCTAACCAGCCCAACCGTAGGTTTAAGCCCAGCCAGACCGTTCGCAGAACACGGACAGACGACCGACCCGTCCGTCTCCGTGCCCACCCCGGCAACGCAAAGATTCGCGGAGACGGCAGCGCCAGTTCCGGAGCTCGATCCACAGGGATTGCGGTCGAGAGCATAAGGGTTGCGTGTAAGTCCGCCGCGTCCGCTCCACCCGCTGGTGGAATGACTGCAGCGGATGTTGGCCCACTCACTGAGATTCGTTTTGCCCAAGATCAAGGCGCCGGCCTTACGCAACTGCGCGGCGACGAAAGCGTCGTTCGCAGGACGAGATCCGACGAGCGCCAGCGAACCCGCCGTCGTATTCATGCCGTCGCCGGTATCGATATTGTCCTTGATCAGGACCGGAATGCCATGCAGTGGCCCGCGCGGCCCCTTCGCCTTGCGCTCCCGGTCGAGCGCGTCGGCGATCGGGAGAGCCTCGGGGTTAAGCTCGATAACGGAGTTGACCATGGGGCCGGCTTTGTCGATCTCCTGAATGCGTGCCAGGTACTTCTCGGCCAAAGAGCGGGAGGAATACTGACCGGACAAGAAGGCCTTCTGCAGATCGTCAATCGTGATCTCGTCGAGCTCGAAGTCCATCTTGAAATCACTCATCTTGAGATCACTGGCCGCGAGATCAACGACGCCTGGCGCCGGTGGCGCCGCCAGATCGACGACGCGAGCCGCGCCGAGCGCCGGATAAGCAGCCGTAGCCAGAGTCGCGGTCAACCCGGCGCGGAGAAACTTACGGCGCGAGTTGTACTTCGGCGAAAGGGAATCGGTAGACATCAAGCCTCCTGCGACGGGAAATGAGTCGAACGCAAGTCCCGAGCGGGAATGTTACGAAGAGTGCGGGAGAAAGGCAAACGCAGGGACAGTGACCGTTGTCTTGGATACAACGCAATGGTAGTCTAACGAAGTTGAGCGGGAGTAGTTCAGCGGTAGAACGCCAGCTTCCCAAGCTGGATGTCACGGGTTCGATCCCCGTCTCCCGCTCCATCTTTTCAGTCACTTGGCGATGGGGCGTTAGGTTTAGGGTGTTCAAAAGGGTTCAATTGGTTTTTTCTTTTCACTGAACCCGCTCCGATTTGCTCGTCATCACGTCATCTGCCACGGCATTGACCAGCCTGCGCACGTTCGCATCTATGGGCTGGGTGTAAACCCCCAACGTGGTTCCAATGTCGCTGTGGCGCAGATGGGTTTGCACGTCTTTTGCGCTCCCGAACCCTTGCGCGTTCGTGGCGAACGTTCTCCGTAGCACCTGAAAGTTGACCGGCACCGTGATGCCCACAGCCTGCGCAATCGGCTTAACCCTTCGGCGCAGCCAATTCTCCGGGCGCATGGGCGTGCCCTTCTCAGTCGGGAAGATCAGAGCATCAGCCGGTGCGCTGGCGTGCTGTTCGTGCCACATTTGCAGCGCGGGCAGGAGAACGTCTGGAATCGTGACCGGGGCTTTGCTGCCCTTTGTTTTGGCCTTGCCCGGTCGCAGAGTACCCCGCCAAGCTGTGCCCTCAATCTGGAAGTGATCGGCGCGCCATGATGACCAACGCAAGCCGAATATCTCGCCCGGTCGCATGGCGCAGAATGCAGCGATTGCAGCCATGAGCCGGTCACGGAAGGGAAGCGCTTCGAGAAGCTGGCGGGCTTGCAACTTTGGCAGCACCGGCTTTTCCGCTTCGCGCGTCTCCGGGTTGACCAACTTTCGAGCCGGGTTCTTTCCGATCAGATCAGCGTCAAGCGCTTCCTCGAAAACCGCTTTCAGCATCGTGCGGCAGTGGTCAACGATGGTGAACGAAAAACCCTTTTCCGCTAGCCCATTGAGAAAAACTTGGCAGTGAAATTTTTCAATTTCGCAGAGCACTTTGTCTCCGAGCGCGGGCAGAATGTGCTTGTCCAAGTGGTACAGATTGGTTTCCCGCGTGGATGGTGCCCACTGCGCTTGGCGCATGGGCAGGAATCTTTCGCGCACAAACCACGCCAGCGTGAGCACATTCGGTTTCGGCTGCGCCTTGGTGACGCTGGCGATGATCTTGCGCAGCTTTTCTTCCGCTGCCCACTTGCGCAGCTTCGATTTTTCTCCGAGCACCGTAACCACATGCTGCCGGGTTTCCTTGCCCGTTGCATCGGTCAGATAGCGGTAGTAATGGCCATACCAGCGCCTCGATTTGGTGCCACGCTCCTCAACCCAGCCATCCTGATGACGTGTGCGCATTGGTTTTCTCCGAGTTGCGGTCACTATACACCCCCATCTGATGTAGAAATCAAGTGCTCGGTGATGAACTGCTCAACATCTTGTGGGCGAAAGCGGAGCAGTGCGCGCTTTCCGCCTAGGCGGATTACGGGGATTCGCGGGCTGCGCCGCGTGGCGTGATCGCGCACCCATGCCTTAGAAACTCCGAGTTGCTGGGCAACTTCTTCAAGTGTCCGTAACTGTTTTTCTTCAATGTTCATGATCGTTTCACGTGTTCCCGCGTTTTTTCCTGTGCAATCAGCGCGCGGATTGTCGTTTTTCGCCGCTTCGCCGCGTCGTCAATCGCATCTTGCAAAAAATCTTTGGCCATTTCCTCGCCAACCAAGCGCACCAATTCCCGCGCGGGATTTTTCCCGTCTGCCATTGGTTCGCTATAGCGCACGCGGATCAGCAACTCATCAAGCTGCCCGTCCAACGTGCGCAAAACGTCACGAACTTTTCGGTCAGCAGTTTTTTCGGTCATCGTTCTCCTCTTGCGCCACGCACCACGCGGTATGGCAACTACAGCCGTCATAAAGGCATGATCCATCGTGGTAGGACTCGAACCGCTTTTTTTCTTCGCAGTAGATTTCCTCAAACTCATCCTCCCCCACAAGGGCCTCAAACTTGTTTACGAGTTTCAGCGCCTCGGCACGGTAGATCGAATCTTCGCCATACTCGAACGATAGCCACCACGGCCAAAGCACAGCGCGTGCCTCTGCCATCAGTTCCGGCGTTATCCCGTCCAACGCGCGCAAAACGTCGCGAACTTTTCTGCTTTCTTCAGTGGTCATTGCGCGATTCTCCCCCTGATTTGAACCTCGCGCGCATTCGCTCAACGATTCTTGTGGTCAATTCGCAAGCGACGCGATCTCTAAGTAAATTGTCGAGTTCGTCTTGCAGAAAATCATCAATCATTTCCGATCCGACCAGCCTTTTCAGCTTTGCGTAAGCATCTTCATATTCAGGCCCTCTGCCAGCACCCAGCGACGACAGCCGGAGTTGGTCCAGTTCCGAATCCATCACTCGAATGACCTGCCGCGCTTTAAGCCCTTGCTGAAAAGCCGGATCGAGTAACCTTGCGGCCAGTTCGAAAATGTCCTGCAACAACTCTGTTTTGTATTGCCGCCTATGTTCTGCCCATTGTTTTTCCGTCATGGTTGCTCTCCCGTGGCTTGCTCCATTTCCGCCGGTGTTCCCACGCCGGTCATGAAAGCGGTCACTGTTCTGGGCGTGCGCGGCTTGCGCGGCTTGGCCGCTTTCACCCTTGGCTTCGCCAGTGGGTTAACGTAACGCTCGCAACCGCAAAAGTGCACACCGTCTGCGGAGTGCGCGCAGCTTGTTGAAGTGCAATGGAATGGCAATGCAGGGTCAGACGGAACGTGCTTGCACACGAATGGTTCCCCGTTGACCTCAAATCCTTGCCACTTGTCCGGCTTCTTGGGTTTTCTGGCCTTCGACGGTTTCCGCGCCTTGCAATGATGGCTTCGCCAGTGTCCGCAGTTCGCGCACGCTGTGAAATCATCCGCTTTGGGATGCTTCAGCTTTGGCGTGTCGGTTTCGGCAACCCGGAACGCAGCGCAGTCACAAGCAACCATCTTGCCTTCCACAAACTTCTGCCCTTCGCAATGTTCGAACAAGCAGAAGTAACCGCCCCCGCTGCCCTCTGGCGTGTGCAGCATCGGGTTGCCCGCGCAATGCACTGTGCGCGCGTGCCCACACACACACTTTGTTTTTCCCGAAACTTTTACTTTCGGCTCATCAGTGGCGGCATCTTCGGCGACCGTGACCGCTGGCGTGATCGGCTTTGCCGTGCGCGTTGCCGGTCCTAGACCCCTGTAATTTTGTCGTGCCCTTCGTTCCCATTGTGCTTTCGTTCGCGGTGTATATCGAAAGCGTGATGCCGGTGCAGGCTGCGCTGGCGCGGGTGTGGCCTTCGCAGCTTCCTGCTGTTCCCATTTTTCGTAAGCTTTCAGCAATTCCGATGGTGCGATCAGTGTCACTTGCTTTCTCCTTCTGCATCGTCGGATTCGAGCGTGTAAACCGGCTGACCCTTGCGATTCTTGCCCAAAACGATTAGGTCACCGCTGCGCAATAGGGCACTCTTAGCGCGGGCGAATAGTTCGTGATTGCCCTCACGGTGAACGTTTGCAACCTTGCGCAGATCGCGGTCAGATGCGGAACCTTTTTGCAATCGACGGAGCAGCGTTTGGGTCATCACGGTCACTTGGTCTTGCGCATCTGGCGGCCAGAATTCGAGGCGCAACTTTAGTTGATGACGTGCCCATGCAATCGCCCGCTCAACCATTTCAAGGGTGATGACCTTGGAGCCCGAAAAAACACAGCGCATGAGCACATCCACCTTCGTGTGCTCCAACAAGCGCGGGGTGTGGTCAGGGTGCGGTCGCCCGGAGCCGTTGACTTCATGAACGAAGTCCGCCATGCGCTTACGCGCCTGATCGTCAATGCCCGGTGCTGTGGGGGTTTTGGGAATCAGGGCGATGATTTTTTCCGTTAGCGCCTGTTCGCGTGCATAGTCGCGCGGTGTCCATTCGGGAAACACAGGCCAAGCGCTTGCATAGCTGAAAATGAAGCGTGAAAGCAGCCCATCGCTGATTCCCCCGCGAGTGGCGAAGCCTTGCACGAACGTCTTTCGAGTGGACTGGAGTACCACGCTCAAACCGGCATCGTCGGTGCCGTGCTGCTTGTTCGTGAAAGACCCCGACCAATGCGACCGATCTTCATACAACGACTTCAGCGCAGAAAGCAGCGTGCTGCTTAGCTGCCCGGTCTGCTGGAAAAGCCCACTCGCTTCGTCCCAGACCACAATCAAACGTGGGGATTCTTCAAGCTTTTTCGCCAAGAACTGCCCCGAGCCGATGCAGCTACCGTTGAGCACTTTTACTGCCCCGGTGTCGAGAAAAAAGCGAAGCACTCCGTTAGGGCCAAGGGTCCGCTTGGTGGATGCCCCTTTGCCTGCTTGCGCATTTTCCGAAACCAGCGCCATGTATCGGCGCACGGTCAAATCGTGGTGGAGCGGATAGCTTAAAACCTGATCGCAAAGCGCGCCCAGACCAACAATGATTCCTTCGCGCACAAACGGCTTTGGAATCGGAGTGCCATCGGTCAGCAAGTCGGTCAGGTCTGCAATGTAATCGCCCTGTAGCGCCATCGCTGGCCAATCTTCAAGCACTTCATCTGCAACCGTGGCAGCTTCAACCACGGGGAGCAATCCGCGCGTGTCCTTGGTATAGCTCAGCCCCAGCGCCGTGCAAAAGGCATCGAAAACCGCATTGCCAACGATCTTTCGCAGTTCCCCGCCACCGGTTGCAGGTTCTCCGGTGGCAAGCCGTTCGGCAGTGGTTTCAACCGCCGTCACGCGATCTTTGCTTTCATCATCACCGGCTGCGCTGACCACGGCTTGCACAAAGTGGCTGACGCGGGCAGCATCCCAGCCCGATTGTCGGAGCAGAAAACCAGCAAGGGCCAAGGCGTATTCGTGCCGGTCGCCCGTCGCGGGATAGTGGCGCAGTGCGATGATCGCTGTGCCAAGCGTGCGGACGGCGCATGTGAGTTCATCACCGGCAACCTTGGCCGGTACTGCGCCCTCAACTTCTGCGGTTGCTTCCCAGATGAGCTGCTCGCCGGTGGGATGAATGCTGGGCGGTACGATGGTTTGACCGGCACTGGCGCGCAATTCGAGAACTTTGGTGCCGTGAAACTCGCCGGAAATACTTTTCGAGTCGCTGAATTTTATGGACTTCGGAACAGGGTCAGCGATGTACCACCAATGGCTGCGCGGTGCGCTGGCGCGGCCATGAATGAAAGGTGTGGATGGTAGGAAAGCCGGTGCAAGCGCAATCGCAGCCGGGCAATCAAGGTCAACGTCAACCCAGCCGTTGCTTGCTTTACCTAGTAGCAAACCGATGTTCGAGTCTTCGGGGAATTGCTGGGAAACGTCGATTACAGCCCAGCGCTCATTCTGCCAGCCGGTGCGGTCATCCGGGCTTTTCGAGCGTGGGGGCACAGGAATAGGCGCAAGTCCAGCGCTGATGTAATCGCAGGCAGCTTGAGCGATGACATTCACAGATCGGCCTCGAATTCGTCTTCGTCATCGGCCAAGAATTCCGCGTAGCGCTTCGTACCGAAACAGGCACGGGGCTGCGTCAGATCAGCGCTGCCGGTTTCATCAAGGTCAAAGGCGATCTCGCGCCCGTCAACGCTGATCTCCGTCACGCGCTGACAGCACCAAATGCAAAAACTTTTTTCGCCGGAAAAAGTTTCCGGTGTACACTTCGAATGCATGTTTTGTCCCTTCCAGCGTAAGGGCCAGACTCTTCGCGGGGCGTGGCCCTTGCGCTTTTCAAATCTTCAAGATTTCAAATCCTTCAAGTGCAAGCGCGTGAAGCGCAGCAAACCCAGCCGACACCTTTCAACCTTTTCCGCCGCTTCGCGGAGCGTGTTCTCATCTTCCACGATGGGGGCGGGCCAGTTGTTTTCCCGCGCCCAGACGTGGGCCATCCGCAACCGCTCGGCATCTTGGGCTAGCGTGTCGCACGTTTGCAGAAGTATGGAAACGGGAGTGGTATCGGACTTGGTTGTCATTCTTCCAAGATAAAGACATTCGGGAATTGTGCCGAAAAAAGTGCGGAAGAAAATGAAGTGGAAGGCGGTTTCGAGCAGTGTTTATGCGTGTGTAACGCTTGTGTTACGACACACTTTACACAAGGTTTTCGGGCTGATTTTCCGGTCGCCAAGCGTTCTGGCGAAGGTCATGAATTCTCTGCCGCCAGTCGCGATCCTTCCAAGCTTCGAGCAGTTTGGGATTACAACCTTCCTGCAACCACTCCGGTGGCATGGGGAAACGGCGCTGCATCGCATCCTGACGGCGGCAAAACTCTTTCAGTCGAACCTTGCGCGGAACTTCACGCACACGGGCATAGAGCGCCTGAGTCTTCAGGCTGAGCCGTCGCTTTTTCACCTTGGCGGTTGTGGGCTTGCCCTGTAGCGGGATGCTGAGCAGTTCCAATTCCTGTTGACGGCGGATTTCCGCTTGTAGATCAGCTTGGTGCTGATCGTGTGGCTTCGGTTCCGGTGTCCATCCCGAAGTTAAGGCTTTGCTTTCGCTTTCTCCCATCTGTGCCCCCTAAACAGGCGCGGAACGCGGGGGCAAACGTGTTTAGGCCGCTGGCCCCCTTGCTCCGCAAGATGCAGCCGAACCGTCGCCCGGCTTTTTCTGGATTGTTGCGCTTTTGCCACGGGGTTGTCAAATCCGGCAACGTTTGCGGGGAAGTTTGGACCCGTCGCCCAAGCGCTTGGCGCAAGTGGCGGGCGGTCACGGCTTAGAATTGAATCGCCATCAATGCTTCGAATCGCCGTCAAGGTCTGAAGCGGTATAAATAGCTTATTTATGAATGCATTAGGTGAATCGCCTTCAACATTTTGGCATACACCCCACGTAAACACGCTTTCAGGGTCGAATCGCCGTCACGAATCGCCGTCAAAACCGCGAATCGCCGTCAAGGTGCTGCGTATCCCCCTCTCAAGAGCCCTTCTCTTGTAGTTATCCACCAATTTTTTCTAAGTATAAGAAAACAAAGGAATTTTATAAAAAAACAATCAATCGAAAACGTAAAAAGAAGCGCTTGGACACGGGGGTTCTGAATCGATTCGATTTTTGACGGCGATTCGCGCCGCCCTTTTTTCGACCCCCAGCCGACCCCGGCTCCAAGGCCAAATTACCCCCGGTTTTCTGCCCGGCTCGGATTACACTTTCGGGCTTAAACCAAAGAAAAAGCTTGTAACCCGGCCTTGACTGTGGTAAAAGAGAGACACCTGTGGTTTTTGTACCACATAAACCTTTATGTCTGAAACCACCAATTCGCCATTAACCATCGCAACGCCGGTCAAACCAGCTCGGGGCGGTCGCCCACGTAGCCCGTTAGCCGCCACAATCGCAAAGCAAGTTGAAACCAAATCGGAACTATTCAGCGATCCGCTCATGAGCCTGACGGAGTTTCGGCTCGCAGCCGGTGGAATGTCGTATTCGCACGTTCGCCGGTTGATCGCGGACGGAAAAATTTCGGTCTGGCGACCATACAAAACGGCGCACCAGAAAATTCGCCTCAGCGAAATTCGCAGATTTTTAGCCTCTGGGGTGAACAATGGCTAAGAAGAAATGCAGCATTTGCGGACACCCGGAAGCGGGCGCGATCTCCGCTGCGCTGGAAAGCGGTATGCGTCAACAGGATGTTGCGCAGCAGTTCCGTGTCAGCAAGTTTGCGATCTCGCGCCATTCGCGGAAGTGTCTCGCTTCCCCGGTTGCAACCGGGGAAACCACGAACGATCAGCTTGACCGATGGCTGCGCCGTGCTGACGATCTTTACATGCAGGCTGGGGTCAATGGCGATGTGCGCTCGCAGGTTTCTGCTTTATCCGCTGCGGTGCGGTCGCTGCAATCCGCACAGCGCCACGAAGCGAAACGTCAGGAGCAGAGCGAGAAACAAAACCCAAGCGGGCATCTGCAGGTTGAGCATTTAGATGAAATTGTGCATAAGTATCTTGAATCATGCGGCGATGACCGCTGTTTTAGATGCGGCGCGCCATGCACGAACGGAGTTTTTACCGGTGGCCCCGTGATGCCGGGCACATTTCCCGATCTGATCGCGCAGCAGTCGGAACCAATGGAGAACTGAAGTTCTTAGGAGAAAAAAGAAAATGGCAAATTTTGATCCAGAAATTGAATTATGGAGCGGGTTGTTTGATGCCCCATCGCGCGAAGCGCTGAAGGCCACACGCACACCCGTGCCTGCGCTCCCCGTCGTTGATGATCCTCTGGCGGAACTTGAGCCTGCAACCGGCGCGGCTGACGGTCTTTGTGAACGCTTGGAAACCGAAGACCTCATTAGCAAGGCTTGCGATTTGTCGGTGCCGGAAGTGCGCAAGATCACGGCTTGCACGCCGGAGCCCTTAACCTTTGCTAAGTCGCTTTCCCAGCGCGAACGCGAATTGAACACGAAACTCGAAAAACTCATTTTTCGCGAAGTTAATAGCGCGCTTATCCCGATCAAAGCAACCGTTCTTGTCGAGGCGCGCAAAGCGGATTTGGCGAAGGGCGACGGCGCGCGTCGGGCAGTGCTTACTAAGATGCTTCGCCCGCTGCGCTCTTTGTTCCGCACGCCACCAGAGGCCCGATTCGAGCGGTTGACCGATGCGATGGCAGCGTTTGTGACGGATCGGATCGTTGACGAAGCTTGATTGAGTTTCAGCGCGCACAAAGGGTTGTGCCACGTGGTGCTGAAGGGGGTGAGCAAACTGCTTGCCCCTTACTTAAACGTAACAACGGCACTGTACGTACAAGAAAGTAGGTAAGGAAATGCCGAGTAACCAGTGGGGTCCATGGTATACGTCTGATGAAGACCCTTCGCGACCAACCCAGCAGAATGTTGCGCAAGTCGTACCGACACCGCCAGCGAATGATCCTGCCGGATCGACGGTGACACAGCTTTACCTGAGCACAGTGCTGGCGATCTACGACAACGGAATGAGTTAGAAATTGAGTTACCCCGAGATCGCCTGCTCCTAACCGGGGCGGATCGGGCCTTGAGTGGCGGTCCATAGAAGTGGGGTTCATCATAGCTCAAGGCGAATCCGCATAAGGGTGTAGTGCTCGAAGGGGATGCGCTCTGAGAAAGTGTTTCCCCTTTTTTTACTGCACTGCGGTGATTGCTTCTGCCCGCTTGCGTTAACCGCGAAGATACGCGTACACCGTCTCGCGACTGACACCGAAGCGTTCCGCTAGATCGGCCTTGGCTTCTCCTGCCAGCGCGCGCTTACGTAGATCGTTTGCTTGTGTGGTCGATAGTGAACGCTGACGGCCTTTGTACTTGCCCGCTGCTTTCGCCACGGCGATCCCTTCGCGCTGACGTTCGAGGATCAACGCACGCTCAAACTGTGCAACCGCTCCGAGCAGTTGCAGGAGTAGATTTGCCATCGCGTTATCGTCGCCCGTGAAGGTGAGATTTTCTTTTAGGAACTGAATCGCAACTCCGCGCTCGGTCAAGTCTTTCACCAGCGCCAGCAGATCGCTAAGGTTTCGCGCTAGGCGATCCATAGAGTGAACGATCAGCACATCACCCTCACGGCAGTATTCGAGCGCAGCCTTGAGCGCTGGCCGCTCGCGATCCTTCCCGCTGGCCTTATCCTCAAAAAGTTTATCGACCTTCACATCGGCCAGTTGCCGCGCCGTGTTTTGTTCGCCTGTGCTCACGCGCTTGTAACCCACGCGCTTGCCCGTCATCTGTTTTCCGGTCATGATTCGGCATCCTCCCCTCATGCAGTTTAAGTCTAAGACTTAATTTATAATATGTCAAAATAATTCTATTCTGACACTTTATCAGCGACTTACAGACCATGCGTTTTTCCATCTGGCCTGTAGCCTAACTTGACAGTGGGGCGCAATACAACCCACGGGAACAGTGGAAGCGAGCAATGAAAATGCGGTGTGCGCTCACGGCTTCACGTTACGCACTACAAGCCGCTTCGATCCAGCTTCCCCCGGCTTCCCCGGTGACTGCGCGCAGCTTGCGCCAAACGCCTTGCTCAAGTGAGCCGGGCGTGCGCGACTTCTGGCCGGTATTGAGGGCCTTTCGATCTACGGGCTGAGTCGAGATTAGCTCCCCAGAGATCAGATGCAAGGGGGTTGTTTTCGTGAGCAAGTTTAGTGCCAAACTAATTGCCTGCAAGTTATTGATTCTTATGGCATATAAAACCGGATGAATGAGCCCCCCGGCAGGAACAACCACCCTGAGAAATACCTAAAATTTTTCGTCTTGGAACCTATGCAAACCTGCCTGAACCTGCTAAATTCACAGTGGGGCAACTTGCCCCTCCCAACGGAAAGGCGGAAAAGCACAATTGCATAAGACGCTCCCAGCGCTCTCTCTGAAGTCGCCATGACTTCAGGAGGGCTCAATGCCCAAGCCCAGCAAGTACTCACCGCGCACGAACGCACCGGCTCCCCGCATCGAAATCAAGCCACGTGATCTGGAAGCAGAAGCAGCAGCGAAAGCCAACGTCAACGGCTGGCTTTGTAAATTCGTGGTCACCTGTGACCAAGATCATCGGCGCTACGGTACAGCCCTCAGTCGGGAACTCCCGACCGGGGTTGACCCGGCGATTTACTTCGCAGGGCAAAACTACACCCTTGGCGACGATCTCGCACAGTTCTTGGACGAAACCCCACTTGCAGACAAGCACTTCGTGATTTCCGGCTGCATAATTCGTGAGCCGTTGCCTGCAACGGACCAATGGCGCAACCACATCACCAATAACGCGGTGATCCAGTGGGGCGAGCAGGAAATGGTTGAAATCCCCGTTGGGCAGATCATGGAGACGGCAGAGGGCATAATCACGCAGCGCCACAGCAAATCATTGACCGGGGATGTGATCGAGGAGCTACTGCGCAATGCGCGCGGGGCACTCAAGTACGCCATCGAAGAACGCGTAAAGACCGAAACTTTCCAACAGCGAAGGGGGCAGGCATGACCCGCGCGGAACGCTCGCAGCAAAAGGTAGATGATGTTCTGCTCAAGCTTGAGGGCTACACGTGGAAGCGGGCTCGGTTTGGGTGCTGCTATTTGCAGGGAAGCATTGGAAGCGGAAGAAGTGTAGGCGTTGCGGAAATCACCCGCCCGCGCAAGTATTATTACGCGGAAGCGAGATGGGTGAGCTTGGGGTTTCCGCGCGGCGGGCCGTTCCCTACGCTGGCCAAGGCCAAGGCTTATGTCGCTGAAAAATTCGGTTGCCGGGGGAAAGCATGAAAACCATCTCTGTAGAAACCCTGCTCAAGCGTATTAAACGGCACTACGATGCATGGAGGAGCAGCATGACCGAACCGCAGATAGTCGCAATGATCGCCACAATTCTTGAGTTGCAAGGCGACCGGGAACTTACCGTAGCCCAAATCACCGATTGTTATCGGGAGAATTTGGAATTTTCTGCGCAACTGACCGAAAGTGATTTAGAACCGGCTAACGAGACTGAACGGCTTGACAGGGTTGTGAGACACGCCGACAAGTTGGAGCGCAACAAAAAAGCAGATCAAAAATAAGGGGTCGTTACTGGCCTATGCCTAGCCGCAACTTCAACTCCGGTGGTCAGTCTTTCGAGCGCTTCCGGGCAGCGGGTTTGCAAGCGGCGCACGATCTTCAGCGAGCGACCCGGCCCTTGAGTAGAAACAAATGGGCCCTATTACCGTGCACGGCAGTGGGGCCCATTATTTCGGCTGGTGCTCGTGACGATCAGCGCGGCTGTCCCGTAATAGTGAACTTCGTAGGGGCAACTTCGGGAGATAGGGAAGCTGCGGAATTTGCATGGCGCGTGTTGGTCTCGATCTGCATCAGGCATTGAAACACCTGCGCCATGGCGATGATCTGCAGCCCGAAGAAAATAACACCCGCCCCGACGGCAAGCCCGAGCAAAAGGCTTGGCCCATTCACGAACAGTGAACTCAGAAGGTATATGACGCCGCCGCTAATGCCCAGGACGCCGATGTACACTTGCAGCTTACAAAGAAAGTTCAAAGCTCTGAATCGCGTCTCCATAAATCCGGCTCCCTCTTTTGCTATTCATCGGCATTGTTTCACTCGGAGTTTCCCCTTTGCAATGATGCAGCTTTGGTCACGGTGTCCTCCCTTACTTCAGAATTGCGAACAGGATGCCCAGCACCACTGGCAGCAGCACGAAGATGATCCACAGGTGCTTGACGATGCGCCCAGAAATATACCGCGCATCTTCGGATACTTCACTGCGTGCATCGAACGGGTTTGCTAAGGACTTCTGTCTTTCGGCCTCGCGTTCTGCCAACTCTTTCTGTGCTCGTGCTAGTTCCTGCTCATAAATGTCTGACATGTTCCACCTCGCACCTTCCGCCTGATGGATGATCGTTGGCTTTCAGCAACGCATTTGCAGCGTCAAACATCACTCAGCGTTGTGATGAATGCCCCGCTTTTGCGATTAGAGCCCCCCGCTGGCGGGCGTTTGCGGTTCGGCATCACCGCACATCACCATGTGACCTTTCTCACTGACAGAACGCACTCATCGTGTGATATTCGTTCGTCTCGCCATCTGTCTTTGGACCGGCATTGAGCGAATAACCCAACACTGAGAAAATCAACGAGGGAATAAAGTGAATTGTGGCAAAACAATTTTGGGCGGTTTACTTCTATTAATGTTGATGGGATGTGGAGCGCCTTCAGCTACTCAACCCGCACTAAGCTTATCTATTCCACAAGGATTTCTATCAGGCGAAGGAACCCCAATCAACAATGTTTTCGGTGTTCAGCTAGCCGTTTTAGTACAAAGGAATGGTGAACCAGTAGCTGGGATATCGGTTACTTTCACCGCTCCAACTAGTGGCGCATCAGCAACGTTTACTTCCACTGGTAAAAATCAGGAAACAGATATTACTAACAGTAATGGAGTGGCTTTCCAATCTTCTTTCCTGATGGCCAACTCAACGGTTGGTTCTTGGCAGTTAGTTGCTTCTGCACAAGGAGCATCTAACACTATCGCCTTTCAGATGACAAACATGCCAACTCCCTAGGCAACGCGCCCACGGCCAACCGGTCATCAGGATCAGAAAGCGCAGTTGATGAAACGAAAGATGCACTACACACTTGGTCTGCTGATGTGCTTGGGCGTGTTGCTCTACATTGAGATTCGAGTTTTACGGGAACCTCCTCGCGCCCAGAATGCCCCGCTTTTGCGATTCCAGTCCCGCTGGCTGACGTTTGCGGCTGTTTGTGATCCAACGCACATCAACGTGTGACCCATTTCACTGACAGGATGGGATCATTCGTGTGGCATTAGTGCGTCCCGCCCCCCCCCCGAATCTGTCGAGCCGTTCGTTGCGGCGCACCTTGGGATAGGAGAAAAGGAACAAATGAAAACTGCACGAGCAAGTCTCTTGTTCCTATTAGTGCTTATGGCCGGAATGGCATTTGCGCAGACAAAGTCAATCGACATCGGCAAACTGAAATACGCCTGGGCGGATGTCCAGCAGGACGGTAGCATTGCTAGCGGCTACGAACTATCCCTTGACGCAACCGGAATTACGGCAGAACCGATTGCTTTTAGCAATGCTTCACTGTTTGTTGAAGGAAGTAATCAAGGAACCGGTCCTATCACAACAGGGTTAGGCTGCGGTATCCCGCCCTATCAGACAACGTGTGACATGCTATGGTTGGGAGGACCAAGCTTTGTTCTACCATCATGTACTACTCTCAATGCTGGACAGCTTACACAGAACTGCATCTCGATAGCATTACAACTGGTTTCTCCAACAGGAAAGAATTTCAGTTTCCAACTAGCAGATGGAGAGCAGTTCTGTATGAAAGGAATAACGAATATCTTCTTGCTAGCAAAGCAAGATGCTCTTGCGTTAGATCCTCGATGTGGTTCAGATGGATTCTGTGCAGGTGCATCAGTTCCGGTCATTCTGCATTCTGCCCCAGCGAAAAGTTGTAGTCGGTAGGTGGCGGACAGCAGGAGAAGGCGGGTGGCCGAAACGCGCAGTCAGCCCGCGTCTCTAGATGCCCCACATTTGCGTTTGCAGCCTCGTAGAGCGCGAGTTACTCACCGGGCGGGGCCTGAACATCACCGCAGAACTTTTAGATAGAAAATCAAATTAGGGTTCAATAAGGGGTTCAATTGGTACCAACAGTGCCACATTACACCCTCTTAGACCCGCGCCAAACCATTGATTTCACGTTGAACGGGTCATTGACCAGAGCTTCCCAAGCTGGATGTCACGGGTTCGATCCCCGTCTCCCGCTCCATCTTTCGAACAATTTAGCGATGGAGTGGTGCGGATGGAATCCCACGGTCGGGAATCTGAAGGTTGTTTAGCGGCCCTCCTGTGCTGGATGAACCGCTTTTATGGTTTCGATCGCAGAGAGGATCAAAACACGCATACCAAAGATCAAAGATGGGATAAATTTCTATGCGGCAGGCGGTATTTACCTGCCAGCGGCGGTGCTCGCGGCCTGCGACATGGCCCTCAACTGGACCAGACCGACTCCCAAGCCTCCGACCGCGCCAGCGAGCAGTCCCAGCAGGACCAGGGCGGGCACGCTCTCAAGCAGCGCATTTTTCTTTTTCGCTTCATTTGCCATTCTTTAGTTTCTCCACAGTTTCGTCCACGCGGAATTTGTTGCCGTAGTCATTTTAGCATTCGCGCTTCCATTCCCGGACCCGGCAAAGGACCGCAAGCGATTGCCGCAGAATGAGATAGCGTGGGACGGCCCGCCCGTAAGCACGATTGTGCAGAGTTTTTCACCTAAAGGGAAGCCATCGCAGCAGGCGAACCCCTATGATACAAAAGATCATTCGAGGTGCATTCATGACAGAGCCAACTTACGAAGAATTAAAAGCTCGCCTTGCCGATCTGGAAAAGCAGGCGGAAACGAAAAAGAGAAGCGGCGCCATAGAATTCCGCGTGAGCGAGAAGGGCGGCGTCAGCGTGTACGGACTGGGCCGCTTTCCGGTGACGCTCTACTACGAACAGTGGACGAGGCTGCTCGACGTTGTTCCCGATCTTAAGGCTTTCATTGAAGAAAATAAGGGCAAGCTGAAGCTGAAGCAAGGCTAGCACTGTTCTCTTTCAGGCGCCAAGAACGCGGACAATTTGACAACACGTGTAATACGTGCTACACGTAAAATACGTGATCCAATGGATACGTCCAAGCAAAACGTGACCATAAGCCTAACCCGGCAGACGCTCCAGAAGGTGAAGGTTCTCGCCGCCCGCCGTGCTACCTCCATCAGTGGTCTGCTGGCTAAGCAAGTGGAGATCCTTGTGGGGGAAGAAGAAGCCTACGCGCGCGCGCAGCGACAGGCCATGACGCTGCTCGATCAGGCGTTTCATATGGGCGGTGTGATTCGAGCCAGTCGAGGCCAATTGCATGAGCGATAGGGTCTTTGTCGACACCAACATTTTGATTTACGCTCATGACGCCGATGCGAAATCAAAGCATACAGTCGCAAAAAGGGTCCTCGGCGAACTTTGGCGCCAGCGAACGGGCATCCTCAGCATGCAGGTGCTGCAGGAATTCTATGTCAATGTGACCCGTAAGATTGCGCTTCCGCTCCCCAAGGATGTGGCGCGCACGGTCGTAAACAGCTACGCTGTCTGGTGCGTCGAAATCACTCCGGCTGAAATTTCATCGGCGTTTCGAATCGAAGACGAATCCCGGATCGGATTTTGGGATGCCCTCATAGTTGCGTCCGCGGCCAAGTGCGGAGCAGATAGGATCCTCTCCGAGGATCTGAATGCGGGACAAACGATCGCGGGCGTACGGATTGAAAACCCGTTCGCTGGGTAGAATGGTGCGCCCGGAGAGAATCGAACTTGAGCCGTTTTGCGGGCGTGAGCGAAGCGGGAGCCCGCAGGCGAAATCCCGAGCGGAGCGAGGGATCTGGGGAAGAGCGAAGTGTCGGAGAAAGAATGGTGCGCCCGGAGAGAATCGAACTTGAGCCGTTTTGCGGGCGTGAGCGAAGCGGGAGCCCGCAGGCGAAATCCCGAGCGGAGCGAGGGATCTGGGGAAGAGCGAAGTGTCGGAGAAAGAATGGTGCGCCCGGAGAGAATCGAACTTGAGCCGTTT
>Ga0224558_1001022_pt1 | contig 31059 bp, 27 predicted proteins | sample 714S32024metaG_FD_180682 | JGI IMG/M metagenome (GOLD analysis project Ga0224558, IMG submission 180682) | Peat soil microbial communities from Stordalen Mire, Sweden - 717 S3 20-24 | ecosystem: Environmental > Terrestrial > Soil > Wetlands > Peat | place: Sweden: Norrbotten County, Stordalen... | reverse complement strand
CGGAAGCTGGGCGTGAAGGTGGAGTTTGTGAAGAACGGCGACAAGGATGCGATGGTGGCCACGCTGGCCGAGTTGCCGGAAAACGAGCGGCCCAAGCTGCTGGTCTTCGACCTGAACAATCTGAACGCCAAGCCGCTGACGCTGATTCCCAAGTTCAAAGCCAAGCTAAAGAAAGCGACGTCAATCGTGGGCTTTCTCAATCATTTGCAAGGTGAACTGAAGGCCAAGGCCATCGAGGCAGGTTGTGATACGGTGATGCCGCGGTCAGCATTTTCACAGAGCCTGCCCAACATGCTGCGCCGCTACGGGATGGAAGAGGAAGAAGAATACGCGCAGCAGCCGGCGTAGGGAACTCAAACGCAAGGCAGAGGGCGCTTCCTGAGGGAGCGCCCTTTTTCCACCCCAGCGAGCAAAAATCGCTCTCTGGTGAGACCCGCTTTGATAAGAATCAAGGGGTTAGGGTGCCAAATTGTTCCACGTGGAACATATTCATTCTGTTGAGTTTAACTCTATGTTTACTACATAATTATCAGCAAGGTTTTGAAAATAAATTAGTGAAACAGTGAAATAGTAAACAAGTGAACAAGTGAAACAGTGAAATAGTGAAACAGTGAAAAAGTGAAATAGTAAAGCAGGGAACAGGGGCTAGTTCCCTGCCTTTAGCCTGGGGGCCAGGCGAGTGGGCGACCGCCGAGCAGGTGGACGTGGAGATGATCGACGGTCTGTCCGCCGTCCGGGCCGGTGTTAATCACTAGTCTATAGCCCGAGGTCAGACTCTTCTCGCGGGCAACTTCAGAGGCAGCCCACAGCAGGTGGCCGAGCAGCGCGGCATCCGCCTTATCGGTGTCGTCCATCGAGGCGATGTGTTCGCGTGGCGCGATCAGAATATGGACGGGCGCCTGAGGGTGTAGGTCGGCGAAGGCGTAGCAAAGTTCATCTTCGTAAACCGCCTTGGAGGGGATGCTTCCGTCAACGATCTTGCAAAATAGGCAACTCATGGCGACACCAGTGTACAGGACGGCATTCGAACTCTAACTACACTTTAATCCACGGGGAATGTTACAGGGGTGTATAAATGTGTACGCGGGCAGGTTGAAACAGAATACCTGCGATTGCGGCTCACCCTATCCCCGGTAAACGACTTCACGACTCGCATGGAGGAGATTATGCCGTCACGTACGATCTTCCTGAGCAGGCTGATCGGCCTGTACTGCCTTCTGTTTGTGTCAGCCTTGGTCATTCACAGACAAGGCGCGGTGTATTCGATCGCAGGACTTCTTCACAATCCATCGGAGATGCTGATTCTTGGCATCATCACGGTGGGCGCCGGGCTGGCGCTGGTTCTCGCGCACAATATCTGGTCGAAGGGCGCACTTGCTTTGGTTGTTACCATCGTCGGCTGGCTGGCGCTGATCAAGGGCCTGTTCTTCCTGTACATAACGCCCGATTTTGCAGCGGAATACCTCCTGAGGGTACTCCGGCATCCACAACTGTTCTACGTGTGCATGATTCCGTCGCTGGCGATTGGCATTTACCTGACCTACGGTGGATTCACGTCGAAATCACGTTCGTAAGACGACTTACCAGAGCCACGCGCGCTCGCTTGTATGGTGGAGCACGATCTTCCTGTCTTGCTGACCCCTGCAACTGGTGAGGGTAACGATTGCGCCGTCTACTGGCGGGGTTGTCTCCGATTGCTCAGCGCGCTATTCAGCCGGGTGAGAGACTTCCAATAGCAGCGGTACGCGCGCTTGCAGAATACGGAGAAGACCATGCTTCAGAGCCAACATGCCCAAGCAGCGGAACTGCACACCAATGCGGCCTACGCACACGCAGCCGCGGGGTGTGAACACAGCACAGGCGATCACCTCTCCGCTCAAGATCTGGCAAGGACGGCCTACGAACGCTCCCAGGAAGCCGCCCATCTTTCAAAGGCGATTGCGAAGGAATCGATAGAGCCCATACAGGCCTGAGCCGCGCCAACCTGGCCCCGGCGGCGCAACAACAGCAGCCTTGCACGGTGAGATCTTGTTGCGCGAGGATTTGACACTCTTACCCTGTTCCATGCCCCTCTTCGCGGTTACCACCAATATTTTGCCCAATAATGACGGCATATCCGCAGTACCCTTGAAGATATGAACCTGACAATAGCCATCATTATCGTGATCGTCCTTGCTGCCTTTATCCTGCTAAGGCGCACAAGCCAAATCTCCTCCAAAGAAGCGCTGGCTTACCTGAAAAGCGGAGCGCTGGTGATCGATGTGCGGACACCTTCCGAATTCAACTCCGGCCACCTGCCCAACGCGATTAACCTTCCACTGGATCAGATTGAAACCGCGTTGCCCCGCCACGTAAAGGACAAAAATCAGGTACTCCTGCTGCATTGCCAGAGCGGGATGCGCAGCGGTGTGGCAAAAAAGAAGCTGAATGCGATAGGCTACTCGAATGCTTTCAACCTAGGCTCCTATGGCCGCGCGGCAGAGATTGTCAGCAACGAATAAGCTGTCTTAGCCCCAACGTGGCTGATGCCTTTTATATTTAAGGTCTACTCTTCCTGCTCGTTGAATAAGAGCGGGCGGAGAAACGGCGCGGCCGCGTCAGGATGCGAATCACCGGACGGCGGTGCGGGAAAGGAAGAACGATGAGGAAGCAGGTTGTTCTGGTGGGTTTGATTTTGCTGGGCGGGCTGGCTTGCCCGGCACAGACGGGCAGCGTGGCGGGGGAGTGGCGGGGCATCTGGACGAATCCTGCGGGGCTGGTCTATACCGCCGTGTTGACGCTGGAGACGGGGCCCGGTTGCAAGACCTGCGCGGTGATCAACGATGGGAGTATACGGGGAAAAATTGTGTGGACGCTGCGCAAGGCGGGTCCAAACGTGACGCCGAAGTCTGCCGACATAGTGGGCATGACGGACACGGAGCTGGTGAAGGGCGAGATGAAGGGCGACGGATTGTTGATGCTGAATGGCTACGAAGCGGACGACCCGACCCACTTGAAAGGCACGGACCAGTACCGGCTGGCCATCTCCGATGACGGCAAGGTGATGGGCGGCATCACGCTGAACGGCGGGTCGTGGACAGGCCAGTTCATTGCGGTGCGGGAGCAGACAGCGGAGCGGCGCGCTCCGCAATAAACACTCAACATCATACCGAGGAGTTTTGAGCATCTGCCCTGATGGTGTAGAGGGATAAACCTTCCCTCCGGGGCTAAAGCCCTCGTTGAATAGATTGGCATTATGCGGGGGTTGAAACCCCCGCCTCCCTCCGTCTTGAGTTTTTCCGCAAGCTGTGAAGCCTTGCCCTTTCATAACATCGACTTATTCAGAGGTTGCCTAACAGGGCGGGGTACTACTGCCACCTCCGCCAACTCTGCTGATAGAATTTCTTATGGAAACCGTTCAGTACAACCTACCGCAAAATCGTATTCCCCTCGCCTGGTACAACATTGCCGCCGATCTGCCCAAGCCGATGGCGCCGCCGCTGCATCCCGGAACACTGAAGCCGATTGGGCCCGACGACCTGGCGCCGCTGTTTCCGATGGGCCTGATTATGCAGGAGGTGAGCACGGAGCGAGAGATTGAGATTCCCGGCGAAGTGCGGCAACTGTATGCGCAGTGGCGTCCTTCGCCACTCTACCGGGCGCGGCGGCTGGAGAAGGCACTTGATACACCGGCGCGGATTTACTACAAGTACGAGGGCGTGAGTCCGGCCGGCTCGCACAAGCTGAACACCGCCGTGGCGCAGGCTTATTACAACAAGAAGGAAGGCACAAAGCACCTTTCAACGGAGACGGGAGCCGGCCAATGGGGTTCTGCATTGGCCATGGCCTGCGCGTTTTTCGGTCTGGATTGCAAGGTTTACATGGTGCGGGTGAGCTACGACCAGAAGCCCTATCGCCGCGCGCTGATGGAGGCCTTTGGAGCCTCGGTGACTGCCAGCCCAAGCAACGAGACGGAATCGGGCAGGGCGATTCTGAAGGCGCATCCGGATTCGAACGGTTCGCTGGGGATTGCGATTTCAGAGGCTGTTGAGATAGCGGCGAATGACCCGAATACCAAATACGCGCTGGGCAGCGTGCTGAATCATGTGCTGCTGCACCAGACGGTGATTGGCCTGGAGGCAATCGAGCAGATGGCGCTGGCGGACGATGACCCAGACGTAATTATCGGCTGCACAGGCGGCGGATCGAACTTTGCCGGGCTGGTGATGCCGTATTTGGGCCGCAAGATCAAGGGGCAAAGCAAGGCGCGTGTGGTGGCCGCGGAACCGGCGGCCTGCCCCAGCCTGACCAAGGGAAGGTTTACCTACGACTTTGGCGATACTGGACATCTGACACCGCTGGTTAAGATGCACACGCTGGGCAGCACCTTTGTTCCTCCGGGAATTCATGCGGGCGGATTGCGTTACCACGGCATGGCACCGCTGGTGTCGCACGTGCTGGACCTGGGATTGGCCGAAGCCACCACCGTGCAGCAGTTAGACGCATTTGCCGCCGGGATTCAGTTTGCGCGCTCCGAGGGAATCATTCCCGCGCCGGAGGCCAACCATGCGGTCGCCGTGGCGATTACCGAAGCCCTGCGCGCCAAGAAAGAAGGCAAGCAGCAGACGATTCTCTTCAATCTCAGCGGGCATGGGCACTTCGACATGCAATCGTATATTGCCTACCAGGCCGGGAAGCTGGAGAACTACGAGTATCCGGAAGAAGAGATTGCGATGGCGCTGGCGGGCTTGCCTGCGGTAGGGTGATAAAGGCAGGGAATAGGGAATAGGGGTTAGGGAATAAAGTAATCAGACAATAAAAATGACCTGTGGCCTCAAGCTGGCCGCAGGTCATTTTTATAGGTTCAAACTTGAGCGCAGGATTTGACGGGCAAAATCTGCGGTTACCCTAATTAACAACCAGCACGAAGTTCGTGGAGTGGGTAATGGCGGTGACGCCGTTGCTGGATTGCGCGGTGACGGTGATGTTGTAGGTTCCAGCTGGGGTCGCCGGATTGATGGGCGGGCCGTGATTCAAGTAGTAGTAGCGTGGATTGCATGCGGTGGTGCCCAGCAGGGTAACCAGGCCGACCAAGGCTACAAGCAAGAATCTGCTGAGCCATCTGCGGCGGCGCGCTCCGAAGGCCAGACCGCCCAGGCTCAGGGTGCCGGGCAGCAGAAACGCCCATGCGATAGGGTTGGAGCGTTTGCCCGGCGTGGTTTGGGGCGCGGCCTTGACGGTGGAGGCGGCGTAGGTCTGAATCACCATGTTGCTGGTGGGCGGACACGCGGAGGGAAGTGATCCGCTGGGACAGCTTCCGGGGGTAGTAGAGAGGATTTCCAAATTTTCCGGGGTGGCGCCGCAGGTTGCACCGTCGGGCAGGCCGGAGCAGGAGAGCGTGACGAACATGGGGGCCGTCAACGAGGAGGTGAACTCCAACGATGGGGCTACGGTAATGGTGAACGACCCGAACTGGCCAGCCGTGAGGGTAAGGGTGTTGGCGGCAGTGGAGGACGGGGTGAAATTGGAGACGCCAACGGTAAATTCGCACTCTGTAGTGACGCTGACGAGCACTGGAGATGAGGTTGAAGCCAGGTAGGAACCGCTGGCGGCAAAGTTCGCTGTGAGGCTATGACTGCCAGCGGCCAGCGCAACCGAAGGAGTGGCTGTGCCTGAGGAACTGAGAGCCACGCTTGCCAGTAGAACGGCATTGCCGCTGAACTCGTCATTGATGGTCACGGTGCCGGAGGTGAGCGGGGTTCCACCTGCAGCCACGGAAACCGTAAGTGACTGCACGCAACCGTTTAGGGTGCCTGCAGTCAGCGTCGTAGTCGTAGATGCCGCCAGCGCGGGCACAGCCAGCGCGATAACTAATCCTGTAATCAATACAAGCCGCGAACCGCGGCAGTTTATGCCTCTCACTTGCACCTGCTCCAAAGATCAAAATCGTATGCCGCCCGTCTGCCGCAGCTCAGAATCCTATTGTATCTGGCCAGGGCAGACCGGAGCCAACCTGGGCGCGGCGAACTGCGCCGGAAAGCAAAAGATAAGCCAGTGGCACCCCCGTAATGGTTGGACGCGGAGCGGCAGGAATGGGAATTGGGGGCGGAAGTGAACCACCGATGTCCGGAAGAGGGAGTTATTGAGGCGCGGATAGCGGGAACAGTGGTATGCTTTGGCCATTCAATCTCCTCTCGAACGCAGGGCTCTAAGCCAGGCGAGAGTATGGCATGAAGACTTGTCCTGTATGTGATACGCCGTATCCGAACCAACACACCAACTGCCCCAGCGACGGGGCGGTGCTGATCGAATCGCGGGAGCTTGCGCCGGGCCAGACCATACGCGGCAAGTACCGCACCATACGCAAGCTGGGCCAGGGCGGGATGGGCGTCGTCTACCTGGCCGAGCACCTGTTACTGGGCGGGCAGTTGGCGCTCAAGTTTCTGGCCGTCGAATTGAGCCGCAACCCCCAGTTCATCAAGCGCTTCCGGCAGGAGGCGCGGGCCGCCTACCAGTTGCGCCACCCTAACATAGTCGAGGTTGTCGACCTGGACCAGGACGAGGATGGCAGCCTGTTTATCGCCATGGAGTTCGTGTCAGGTCCGAGCCTGCGTTCGGCGCTTCAGGAGACGCCACGCGGCATGCCCGTGGAGCGCGCCTTGCACATCGCTCGCGGCCTGGCAGCCGGGCTGGCCGCGGCCCACGCACGCGGCGCCATCCATCGCGACATCAAGCCGGAAAATATCCTGCTGGGGACGATGCACGACGGCAGCGAGCAACCCAAGGTTCTGGACTTTGGCATTGCCGCCATGGCCGAGGGCATCACCAACCTGAGCCGCACCCACGGTCTGTTGTTAACCCCGGAGTACGCCTCGCCGGAGCAGTGGCGAGGCACGCCGGCCGCCGAGCTGGACGGCCGCACCGATCTTTATGCCCTGGGCGGGGTGCTCTACGAGATGCTTGCCGGGCGAACCCCATTCCATGCCGAGAATATGGAAGGCTGGATGTACCAGCACTTGCAGGGAGTACCGCAGCCGCTGGAGCGGTTGAGGCCTTCGCTGGCCAAGGAGCATCCGGGGCTGGAAGCGATTGTTATGCGCCTGCTGGCCCGTGATCGGGAACAGCGTTTCCCCTCGGCGGCAGCTTTTCTGGAAGCGACTGAGCCCCAGCGGCCCGTGCCCCAGCAGCCCGTGCGCGAGCAACCCGTGCGCCGTCCTGTAACCGTGATCGAAAAGTCACCCACACTGGTCCCCAGCCCACCCCCCCGCTCCCCTATCTCGAAGTGGGTATGGGCCGCTGCTTTGGCCGTTGTTGGCCTGGGAATCGGTGCCGGAGTATGGTACTGGCAATCCACGCCCGCAACGGCAGTTCCGGTGCTCAACCCGGCCGCAGGTACCTATGCCCAGCCACAATCTGTGACCATCACCGATGCGACCCCGAACGCCGTCATCCACTTCACCATAGATGGAAAACCGCCTACGGAGGCATCGCCTATTTACAGTTTCTTGCCCATTTCATCGTTGCCCAGCGGCAGCGTGGTCCGCGCCATGGCTACGGCTACGGGCCACAGGCCCAGCGCGGATATTACCGGGGTGTACACCTGGTCCGGGGCCGCGCAGCCGGCAGTCAAGCCAGTGGGGACAACGTCTGCGAGAGCGAACAGCGATTACGACCAGGGCAAAACCGCCTTCGATCACAAGGACTACGCAAAAGCGCGGACGCTTTTTACGCAGGCCTGCGACGGCAACAATATGAATGCCTGCAACTATCTCGGCTATATCTTCGACCAGGGCCTGGGTGTCCCGGCGAATGATGTAGAAGCCGGCAAGGTCTACCAGAAGGCCTGCGATCAGGGAAACCTGCGTGGTTGCACCGGCCTAGGCTCCGTGTTCCAGAACTTAGGAAACGTCACTGAAGCGCGCAGGTACTTTCAGAAAGCCTGTGAAGGAAAATTGGCCGAGGCCTGCGATCTGCTGCGCGCAACGCAGTGAAGTGAATTGGCAAATATGATAGATTGACTCCGGGATTTGACCTGCCGGGATGAGGAATCCTCCAAGGAGTGTACGGGGGCACGCAATGCGTAAGAACGAGCTGGGAGGATGGATTCTTGCCGCGGCCATGATGGTTGCCGTAGTGCCGGGGATGGCGCAGCAGGAGGAGGGTCCGATTCTGCTGCCGAAACCCAAGCCTGTGGCGAGCGCGACGCTGCTGGTGATGTGCGATCTGGCCTGCAACTGGAAGCTGGACGGCGTGGCGAAAGGCCACATTGAGGCCGAAGGATCGGCCAAGGTGAAGGTCGAATTCGGCCAACACCTGGTGGCTGTCGCAACCGAGGATGGCCTGGACAAGGCCGAAAAGGAACTCAACATCAAAGCGGCCGGGCTGACACTGGCGCGCTTCGAACTCAACCCGGTGCGCGATGCGCGGCTCAAGGCCAAACCGGCGGGCGCAACTCTTCTGGTGATGTGCGATCTGGCCTGCGACTGGAAGCTGGACGGCGAGGCGAAAGGCCTCATCGACGCTGGCGGCTCGGCCAAGGCAAAGGTCGAATTCGGCCAGCACCTGGTGATAGCCACAACCGAGGACGGTGCCGACCAGGTCAAGCAATTCATCGAGATCAAAGTCGACGGACAGACGGTGGTAAGTATCGAGCTGAAACCGGTGTACGACGCCCGGATCAAGGCCAGTCATGAAGCAAAGAAAGCCGACCCAAACGATCCTGCCTCGCCTCACGCGCCGGGAATCTACCTGGTCGTGGGCACGGGCGCCGAGCGAAAGCTGGTTCCGCTGGAACCGTGCGAATTTAATCCAAAAGTAAATGGCATGATCATGATCAACATAGAAGCCGTTGCGGATGGTCCTGAGGCAAAGATTCAAACGTTGAATACTCAACCCGAGTTCTACTTCTATTTTGACAATTCAAGCGCAAGCAGAAACCCTATCAGCCTTGGATCGGCTGTCTCCCCCTCGGACTTTGCTCTCTTCCACTTTACGGTAAAGGGAGGAAAGCGCGATGCGCTGGTCATGAAGCAAACAATGACGGCGTTCAATCCCTCTGACCGCGATCATATTGCTTATAACTTCTCCAGAATAGGGCCGGGAGCCTACAAGGTCACATTGCCTTCTCCGTTAAAACCTGGAGAATACGGATTCCTCAGTTATGTGGACAGAATGGCAGGTATGAGCCTTGCACACCCCGCTTCGTCAAATGCCAATAGTTCGTCGTGGATCTTTGATTTTGGAGTTCCGGGCGTAAAATGACAAAGCCAGCAATGTGGTGTCCGGCGTTTTTGTTTAACTATTTAGTTGAAGTTGGCAGGCCTGCGATCTGTTGCGCGGGACGCAGTGAGCCAGAGCGGGATTTAACCCGCCCGGAAGAAGACTCCTCCAGAAAGTTTATGGGGCAAATGATGCATAGTAGCAAATTGGCGGGTTGGATTCTGGCCGCGGCCATGGCGCTGGCGGCTGTGCCGGGGATGGCGCAGCAGAACGATGGGCCTATCCTGCTGCCAAAACCGAGGCCGGTTGCCAAGCCGGTAACGCCGAGCGCCACGCTGCTGGTGATCTGCGACCTGGCCTGCAACTGGAAGTTGGACGGCAAAGAGCGCGGACGCATTGCGGCAGGCGACTCGGCCAGCGCAATGGTCGAGTTGGGCGAGCACATTGTGATTGCTACAACCGAGGACGGCCAAGACATAATCCAGCAGATCGCAGAGGTCAAGGCCGCCGGGCAGAAAGTTGTGATCTTGGCACTTCAGCCGGTGCGTGCGGCTCGGCTGAAGGCGGAGCAAGATGCGCGGGACAAGGCTGCGCAAGAGGCAAAAGCGGAGCAGGAAGCAAAGGATAAGTCAGAGAGGGAAGCAAGAGAGAAGGCCGAGAAAGAAGCCCTGAACAATGCCGCACTCCAACAGCAGAAGAAAGAACACGAAGAGCACGAGCAAGCTGCCCTTGACGAGGCTACCGGGCTGGTATGGGTAGACTCTGCAACTGGGCTGATGTGGACCAAGACAGACAACGGCAAGGCCGTGGATTGGGAGGAGGCTACCGCCTATTGCCGGAATCTGGAGCTTGCGGGACATTCTGATTGGAGGTTGCCTACATTTGCCGAGCTTGAGGCAATTTATGATTCAGGCGCGAAAGTCAAATGTGGTTATGGTGGATTTAGCGTTAGTTGCCACATTATGGGCAGCATCAGACTATCTAGCCCTTTGGCCTGGAGTTGTACGAGTGGTCGTGAGGCTGGAAAGATTCACATGATCAGTTTCTATACTGGAGCTTCATATAACTATTCAGAGAGCAGTAAGCGTGGTTCTCAAACAGGCGCTGCGATCACCATGCGTGCATTGTGCGTTCGTAGCCTTGGCGAGGGAACAAACAAGAGGACAAGATGAGGCAAGGAACGATAGCGGGATGGATTCTGGCCGCGGCCATGATGGTGGCGGTGGCGCCGGGGATGGCGCAGCAGGAGGAGGGACCGATTCTGCGGCCGAAGAAGCCGATTGCCAAACCGGTGAGCCCGGCACCGGCGAACCCGACGCCGGCGAGCCCGACGCTGCTGGTGATTTGCGATCTGGCCTGCAACTGGGCGTTGGATGGCGAGGAGAAAGGCCGCATAGACGCTGGAGGATCGACCAAAGCCAAGGTTGCACTCGGCCATCACACGGTGGCTGCCGCGACCGAAGACGGCCTGGACAAGGACGAAAAGGAGCTTAACATCAAAGCGGGCGGGCAGACCATTGTGCACATCGCGCTTCGGCCCTTCCGCGATGCGCGGCTCAAGGCCGAGCAGGAGGCGCGGGATAAAGCAGCACAGGAGGGGCGGGATAAAGCCGCACAGGATGCGCGGGATAAAGCCGCACACCAAAAGCAGCAAGAAGAAACGGCAAAGCAGGAGCAGGCGCGAATTGCGCAGGAGAACTCGAGCGGGCTCACCTGGACCGACCCGGACACAAAGTTGATGTGGACGAAGAAGGACAATGACAACGAGGTGAGCTGGACGCAGGCGGTGGACTACTGCAAGAACCTGCGGCTTGAGGGCCACACGGACTGGCGGGTGCCGACGATAACCGAGTTGAGCGGCATCTCCACCACAAGCGTCAGCGTCGCCTGCTACGGCGACAAGATGAAATGTCACATCAAAGGCAACATTCAGCTATCCACGGGCCGGGCGTGGGGCAGAAAAACCGCAGATGTAGCAGGGCAGATCCACGATTTTGCAGCCGATCAGAAGATATGGTCGGAGATGAAGAAGTATGAAAAAAAGCTAGATCGCACATTATGCGTCCGCCGTTCCGGTAACTGATTCGGGGAGTTTTTTCCAGTCTCGGTTCAATCCGGGAGTAGAGGTACATGCGATCTGGCTGAAATGCATCCTTAAAGTTTTCGGAGAGTGATGATGAACGCAGGGTGCCGGGCAGCGTTAGTGATGATGAGTGCGTTGATGGCGCTGGGCGCTGCCGCCGCGCAGCAGGAGGAGGGACCGATTCTGCTGCCGAAGCCGAAGCCCCGGCCGACGGCTGCGACGCTGCTGGTGACGTGCGATCTGGCTTGCAACTGGAAGCTGGATGACGTGGCCAAAGGGCGCATCGAGGCAGGAGGGTCTGCCAATGTTAATGTTGTGCTCGGGCAACACGTGGTGGTTGCAGCGACCGAGGATGACCTGGACAAAGTGCAGCAGCTTGTTGAAGTCAAGGCTGTCGGGCAAAAGGTGGTGAACCTGGAGCTTAACCCGGTGCGTATTTTGCGGCTCGAGACGGAACAGGAGGCGCGGGACAAGGACGAGATTATTAACGCAAGGTTGATTGTGATGTGCGACCTGGCCTGCAATTGGAAGCTGGACGGCAAGGAGCGGGGACACATTGCGGCAGGCGACTCGGACAATATGAAAGCTGAGCCAGGCCAACACCTGGTGACTGCCACAACAGAAGACGGCGCCGATCAGGTCAAGCAACTGTGCACGATCCATGCCGAGGGGCAGACCACGGTGTTCATCGATCTGAAGCCGGTGCGTGACGCGCGGATCAAGGCCGCGCAGGAGGCGCGGGAGAAAGCAGCGCTGGAGGATGCAGGAAAGATTTGGACAGACCCTGAAACCCGGTTGATGTGGACGAAGAAGGATAACGGCAGCAATGTGAACTGGCAGAAGGCGAAGATTTATTGCCGTAATCTACGATTGGCCGGTTACTCCGACTGGCGCTTGCCGGCGATCGACGAGTTGAGCGAGATCTATGATCCAAAAGTAAATGTAGCGGGACAGATGGGCAGCGGCAGTCAGGTAAACTGGCACGTGATGGGCAACCTGCAATTGACCGGCTGGCAATGGAGCAACTCTCAGGGTAATGCATCCTGGCAGGCGTGGCTCTTTCTCTTTGCGAATGGCGAGCGGTACTCCTCTCCCCTGGTTGGCAGCGGCCTGGACCGCGTTCTGTGCGTGCGACCTGCGGAGAATAAAGCAAACAGCATTGTTCCTTGATTCTTTTTTCACAACTTAACTACCCTGGACGGGTTTATACGGAATTCAGAGGCACATATTGCTGGTTGAATCCTGAGGGCGGCGATGATTGCAAAAAATCGGGCAAACATGGCGATGGTGATGGCGGCATTGGCGCTGGGCGCGGGGATGACCTACGCACAAGAGCAGGCACAACCTCAGGCACAACAGCAGGATGAGGGACCTATTTTGCAACCGAAACCGAAGCCCAAGCCGGTGGTGCTGGGCACGCTGCAGGTGACCTGCGACCTGGCCTGCAACTGGACGCTGGACGGCACGGCGAAAGGCGACATCGACGCCGGAGCCACAGTAAATGCGAAGGTTTCTCCCGGCCAGCACACCGTGGCAGCCGAGACCGAAGACGCGCTGGATAAGGCAGAAAACGAGGTCAAGGTCAAGATCGCTGGACAGACCATCGCGCACATCTGGCTCCAGCCGGTGCGCGATGCCCGCCTCAAGGCCGAGCAAGAGGCAAAAGACAAGGCCGAGCAGGAGGCGAAGGACAAGGCATTTCAAGAAGCAAGAGACAAGGCCTCGCACGAAGCACAGGCAAAGGCCGAGCAGGAAAAGCGGGACAAGGCCCTGAAGGAGTCCCAGGCCAAAGCGGACCAGGATGCGAAAGACAAGGCGTTTCTGGAAGCACGAGACAAAGCCTCGCAAGAAGCACAGGCCAAAGCAGAGCAGGAGGCGCACGATAAAGCGGTGCGCGAGGAGTGGGAGAGAGAACAACGGGAGCACGGGCAGGTTGCGCAGCCGGATACTACCGGCGGTGTGTGGAGCGATCCGGCAACGGGATTGATGTGGACCAGGAAGGACAATGGCTATGCCCTGAGATGGCAGCCGGCGGCGGAATACTGCCTCAACCTGCAACTTGGGGGATACTCCGACTGGCGGCTACCGACTATTGACGAATTGAAGAATATCTACAATCCGGCAGCACGAGCCGCCTGCGGCGCTAATGGCTACTCGGTTTGCCAAATCAAAGGCAAAATTCAGCTCACCTCCGGGGTGGTGTGGAGCAGCAGCGCGGGACGTCCTCAGTTTATGAGTGGTTTCTACTTCCGTGGCGTGGGCGAACCAAGAAGGCATGTGCTGGAGTTGGAAAAGCGCGGGGCCAATTACGATCGCGCCTTGTGTGTGCGGCGCTCCGGACAATGATGCGGGGTGTCATCAGTTTTCACTCCGGTTCTGTCATTCAAATTACGGAACACTGAGGATTGTCACGCCTGTGACCGCACTGCGTTATCCTTGAGTGTTTGAGGAGAACGCCATGACCCAGTCCCCTGCCCGCCCGCAACTTGCCCATCTGACCGCCGCACTCGACGAATTGCGCGCCAAGGGCACCTATTTCAAGCTACGCATTCTGGACGACCAGCAGGCGCCGGTGTGTCACTACGACGGGCGCAAGGTGATTAACCTGGCCAGCAACAACTACCTCGGGCTGGCCAACGACCCGCGGCTGATTGAGGCGGCGCTGGCCGCGACGCGGAAGTTTGGCGTGGGCTCGGGCGCGGTGCGAACGATTGCGGGCACCATGCGCATCCACATGGACCTGGAAGAGAAGATTGCGCGCATCAAGAACGTGGAGGCGTGCGTGGTCTTCCAGAGCGGCTTTACGGCCAACGCTGGGGCGGTTAGCTCGATTCTGGGCAAGGAGGACTTCATCCTCTCCGACGAGCTGAACCACGCCAGCATCATCGACGGGGCGCGGCTTTCGCGGGCGACAATCAAAGTTTTCCGGCACAAGGACACGGCCCATTGCGAGGAGCTGCTGAAAGAGGTGGCCAAGGAGCCGGGCAAAAAGTTGGTGATTACCGACGGTGTCTTTTCGATGGACGGCGACATCGGGCCGGTGGACAAGCTGGCAGCGCTGGCGGAAAAATACGGCGCCATCATGATGGTGGACGATGCTCACGCTTCGGGAGTGCTGGGGCGCAACGGGCGCGGTTCGGTGGATCATTTCGGAATGCACGGCAAGGTGGATGTGCAGGTGGGCACGCTGTCGAAGGCTATCGGCGTTCTGGGCGGCTACGTCTGCGGGACTCGAGATTTGATTGACTACCTCTACCATCGGGCGCGGCCGTTTCTGTTTTCCACTTCGCATCCGCCGGCGGTGGCGGCGGCGTGCATGGCCGCCTTCGACATTCTGGAGGCTGAGCCGGAGCGCATCGAGCGGCTGTGGTCGAATACACGGTACTTTCAGAGCGAGCTGAAGGGCGCGGGCTTCAATGTGGGCGGAGTGACCACACCGGCCAGCGAGACGCCGATTACTCCGATTATCCTTGGCGACGGGCGCAGGACGATGGAGTTTTCGCGGGCGCTGTTTGAGGAGGGCGTGATGGGAACCGGGATTGCGTTCCCGACGGTGCCGGAGGGCAAGGCGCGCATCCGCCTGATCCTCACCAGTGAACACACCAAGGCGCAGTTGGAGCAGGCGCTGGAGACAATTGAACGAGTTGCAAAGAAGATGGGGATATTAGGATAGGGCTGACGAAACTGAAGGAGCATGAGATGCGAATAAGGACGATAGCCGGATGGGTGATGGTCACGGCCATGACGATCACGGCGCTATCGGCCCTGGGGCAGGAAGAGGGACCGATTCTGCTGCCGAAACCAAAGCCGGTTGCCAAGCCGGCCAGCCCAACGCTGCTGGTGATGTGCGATCTGGCCTGTAACTGGAAGCTGGACGGCGAGGCAAAGGGTCGCATCGAGGCCGGTGGCTCGGCCAAAGTGAAGGTTGAACTGGGCCAGCACATGGTGGTTGCAGTCACCGAAGACGGTGCCGATCAGGTTAAGCAGCTCAGCGAAGTTAAAACGACCGGCCAGACAGTGGTGAGCATTGAGCTCAAACCGGTTCGCGATGCACGGCTCAAGACCGATCAGGAAGCAAGAGACAAAGCCGCGCAGGAGGCAAAGGACAGAGCCGCGCAGGAGCAGGCTGTGCGGGACGAGACTGCCCGGTTGGAGGATCTGCACGATCATGCTGCCGAGCGGTTCAGCCAAGGAAAGGCGCTTTACGACCAGAAGCGCTTCGACGAAGCCAGACCGCTCTTTGAGAAGTCCTGCGATGGCGGGGAGATGCGGAGTTGCGCCAATCTCGGCCTGCTCTATTCCCATGGCCAAGGTGTGAGCCAGGACTATGCCCAGGCGCGCCCGTTGTATCAGAAGGCCTGCAATGGCGGGGAGATGGCCGGTTGCAACAATCTCGGTTGGCTTTATGCTAATGGATACGGCGTTGCCAAGGATTATGCCCAGGCACGCTCGCTCTATCAGAAAGCCTGCAACGGTGGAATCGAGCAAGCCTGTACAAGCTTACACAACCTCCGCTGAGGCACAATCTAAGGATATGCACCAGGCCGCTCCCCATCCCCAACTTTCCTAACCTGACCGCAACGCCAGATGAATTACACGACATGGGCGAAACGGCTGGGGATATTAGAATAACTGCGGAAAAATGGCTTAATAACGGCTATTCCCATGACTTGAATCTGGCGTAGAATAATCTTATCGGCACCGTGCGAAAGAAGCCCGAATGACGGCAAGCGACTGGATCTGGCTGTTGACTATATCGGGAACCGTGGCAAGCGTTGCTGGTGTTGTCTTTAGTTTAATGGCTTGGGTGCAAGCTAAAGGTGCAAAGAAGGCAGCCGAAGAAGCCGCCAGGACGGTTCGAATACGCGAAACAGCCGACGAATTTTTGAGGTTGGCTGCGGATGCAAAGGATCTCATGGCAGCAGTTCAGGCCAAGGAGAAGGATAAAGCCATTGTGGCAGCCAACAACTTGGCGCATTTGCTGCTAATTGCTGGCCACCACAGAGCCTCAATCCTCCCCCAAGGCTTTTCGTGCGATCTTTGTGTGGAGAATTTGAGAAAGGTTAGCACACTTCTTGCCTCAGAAGGCTTTCCAGAGGTTCCTCAGAAGATGGCGAAGCTGTTACAACGTTGTCATCAGATACATGAATCACTTTGCGGTATATCAGGATCGGCACAAAGCTGGACGGAGGTAGCGGAAAGATGAACTCTTCAATTGAAATGACCGAAGCCGTAAAACTCGCCGACAAGCTCATCGCAAGGACGCGCGAGGGAAGACTGCCGTGGGAAGCTGCTGGGATTATTCCTAAGGCTCTTACTATCACAGACGTGTCCGGAGCTAAGGCCTTTACCACAACGCTTGAAGGTAACCTCAGGGCCACTGTTTCTATTACGAAACTCGGGCAGGATGAGCAGTTGGCATTTTCTCTTATGGAATTCGAACCAAAGAAGGATGCAATATGGGCTGAATCTACCGCTAAAGAGGTTCTGAGTGTTTCAGTTGAAAAGGATCCTCCATTAGGTTATGACACGTCGGATGAAAGATATCTTGCCGGGCTTTTGATAGACCTATACGGACTCGCGCGCCGATCAGCACTTAAGATTGATGGAAGTGTTGAAAAAGCTCTGACCTACCTGGATAGGATCGCAGTCTGACCGGCCACTTATGATCGCTCATCTGCGCGGAAAGCTTATCTTCAAACAGCCCGGCCAGGCCATCGTCGAGGCGGCGGGTGTTGGCTACGACGTCACGATATCTGTGCCGACTTTTACGGCGCTGCCTTCGGTGGGCGCCGAGGCCGCGCTGCACATTCATACGCATGTCAGCGACGATCAGATTGCGTTGTTCGGCTTTCTTGACTCTCAGGAGAAGCGCTTATTTGAGAGGCTGATTACGGTGAGCGGTGTGGGGCCGAAGTTGGCGATCAAGATGCTAAGCGGACTGTCGGCGGAGCGGACTGTGCAGGCCATTCGCGGACAGGATCACGCGCAACTGACGCGCATTCCCGGCGTCGGGAAGAAGCTGGCCGAGCGGCTGGTGGTGGAGCTGAAAGATAAGCTGGACGACTTTGCCGTTGCGCCCGCGCAGCCCTCTGTGCAAGGGCCGGCGGCGGAAGATGTGCTTTCGGCACTGGTGAACCTGGGCTATCAGCGTGTTGCCGCCGAGAAGGCGATTCAGCAGGTGGTGGCCAAGGAGGCCGCGCTGGGGGCTGATTTTGATGGGCTGTTCAGGGGGGCGTTGAAAGTCATTCGTTAACCACCTGCGGTGGGCTGGCGGCCTTCGGCGTGCGATAAGTGATTTCTACTATCCCAGGTCTCAGAATCGAGACCTGGGGCATCCGGCGGAGACGGAGCTACGGGAAAACCAGAAAAACACCCCCGTTTTCCGGAGGTGGTTTCTTACCATGTGGTACTGCGGAGCGGTATTCCTGTGGAAAAGGCCGAGCTGCGCACCCCGCCGATTTTTGCAATCAAGCCGTTTGTTTTTAGCTAGGTGCGGAATTACTTTGTTGCCGCGCGGATGAAATAATCTGCACGGTTTTTGGGGATATTATACCCCCCTGGGGTATAGGGGGGAGGGGGTACCCCTGGTGGGTGGCATAAACCGGGCACATAGCTAATAGGTTGGACCGGAGGCGCATACTTTTGTTCATTCTGCCAGTGTGCACCAACGGAGGGTAATTATCTGCAAGCGTCTGCGGTATGGCGGACGCCTTTAGCAAAACGACTAGGGCACCCGACGGAATCTGAATGATCTTCCGATACATCGACCTCAATCAAGTTGTATTCTTATCCTTCGTCTTGGGGGACGTTTGAAATGTGGGAATACAGAGTTCAACACGCTGGGCTGAAGGCCTACCGTGTCGTTCGTGGAGTCACGCAGGAAGAAGCAGCGTTAAAGGCAAATTTGTTGATTGCAGCTTGGGATGAGCGATGGGAGCGAACTCAGTCAGCACTTAAAGCACGGCAGGAAAAGCTCAAGAAAACTTGGGATAGAGATGCAAATAAGAATGCTGCGCTTAATCGGACGGCAGAATTGGAAGAGCAGCGTATAACTCTTGAGACAATTCTGGCCGCAGGACTCCAGGAGCAGCCTTTCCAATGGTCTAGCCTGAAAGATACCTTAGCTTTCACTCAACCACGCCCGAAAGAGCCTGTTGCACCTGATAAACCTGAGGAACCTAACCTGAATGCATTTGCCCAACAATTGACTTTATTAGACCGAATATTTAGTAGCCGTCGAATTAAGAAACAGAATCAAGTGACGGTCGCTTACGATGAAGCAATAACAAAATGGGAGCGGGACTGTGCGGCAATTGATAAAGCCCACAGATCTAATCTACAGGTATACGCCGTCAGGGTTACAGAATGGGAACTTGCTCGAAAACAACACAAGACTGCTCAGGAGCAGCAACACGCTCAGATCGACACGCTGCATCAAGAATATCAATCCGGAATACCCTCCGCCGTCGAGTATTTCTTTGCAGAGGTTCTAAATCATTCTGAATATCCTGAGAGTTTTCCCCAGGGAAACACACTCAGTTTCAATCAGAGCAGCGGGGTACTAATTGTTGATTTTGAACTACCGAATCACACCGCCTTTCCAGCCATCAAAGAAGTAAAGTACATCGCAGCTCGCGAACAATTTCAAGAAGTACCGATCTCGGACGCATGGTTGAAAAAGACATACGATGAAGTCTTATACCAGATAGCACTCCGGACGCTTCACGAGCTCTACAATACGGACGAGACAGGAGTGCTTAAGAGCGTTGTTTTCAATGGCTGGGTTCAGAGCATCGACAAGGCCACTGGAATTGAAACGCACGGATGCATACTTTCAGTCCAGGCGGAACGTGAAGAGTTCTTACAGATCAACCTCAGCCAAGTAGAGCCAAAAGCGTGCTTCAGAAAGCTAAGAGGCGTAGCCAGCAGCAAACTGACGGAGCTTACACCTGTGCGCCCAATTCTTACAATCAGCAGGGAGGATCATAGGTTTGTCGAGGGCTACGCGGTGGCTGACAGATTAGACGATCGCACAAATCTCGCTGCGATGGACTGGCTTGACTTCGAGAATCTGATCCGGGAGCTATTCGAGGAGGAATTCAGCAAGAACGGAGGCGAAGTCAAGATTACACAAGCCAGCCGCGATGGAGGAGTTGATGCAATTGCATTTGACCCTGACCCGATTCGAGGCGGTAAGATCGTCATTCAAGCAAAGCGGTATACGAATGTCGTTGGCGTATCCGCAGTTCGTGACCTTTATGGCACTGTCCATAATGAAGGCGCAACCAAGGGCATTCTTGTGACTACTGCTACCTATGGTCCTGACGCTTACGAATTCGCAAAGGACAAGCCTCTAACGCTATTAAGCGGCGGCGAACTGCTTTCGCTTCTCGCAGCTCATGGTCATCGAGCAAAAATTGATCTTCAAGAGGCCAAGGCACTTTACCTTTCGACGAAGCAGAATTAGCTATCAAGGTAGCCGTTTTTGTCGGCACTGCTCGCAATCCTGCCGCAAGTGGCTGAACCGGGGTCAGGCAGAATTCAACGAACTCGTGCAGAGTCCGCTTGTCCATCCCTCCGGTGGAGTGCAGTCCTTGCTGCCGTCTCGTGAATCGACGCCATCAGGCTACTACGATACTGCTTCGTTGTTCCCATCGCATTTCACCACAGGTTGAAGAACTGTAAAAGACTTTATATATGTATCCCACCTTAGGCGCAAAAACAAAGACGCGCCGAAGGTGGGGCACCCAGCAAATATAGCATAATTATCATAGTTATCATTTATGGTGGTAATGTTAATAAACTATATATTTTCGATCGGTATTCCAGCCAAACGCGGCAAGGGCGCAGCCTTTCGGCTGCGCCCTTGATGTTAAAGCCGGCGAGTGCCGGACTAGCTGGTGGTGTGGGCGGGGCCGGTCTGTTTCTCCTCCAGCGCCGCTTGTGCGGCCGCCAGCCTTGCCGTCAGCAGACGGAAAGGCGAGCAGGAGACATAATTGAGGCCGATCTTGTGGCAGAACTTGACGGACTCCGGATCGCCGCCGTGCTCGCCGCAGATGCCCACCTTGAGGTTGGGTCTAGTCTTGCGCCCCTTTTCCGTGGCCATCTTCACCAGTTGCCCAACGCCCGCCTGGTCGAGGGTGGCGAAGGGGTCCTGCTTGAAGATGCCCGCCTTCATGTAGGCCGGCAGGAATTGGTTGATGTCATCGCGGCTGATGCCGTAGGTGGTCTGGGTGAGATCGTTGGTTCCGAAGCTGAAGAACTCAGCCTCTTCGGCGATCTGGTCAGCGGTCAGGGCCGCGCGCGGCAGCTCGATCATGGTGCCCACCATGTAATCGACGGTGACGCCCTTCTCCTTGAAGACTTCCTCGGCAACGCGGCGAATGATGGTGGCCTGGTTGCGCGTTTCCTCGATGGTGGCGACAAGCGGAATCATGATTTCGGGATGCGGATCGGCGCCCTTGCTCTTGACAATGCACGCGGCCTCGAGGATGGCGCGGACCTGCATCTCGGTAATCTCCGGGAAGGCAATGCCGAGGCGGCAACCGCGCAGGCCGAGCATGGGATTCTGCTCGTGCAGCTCTTCGACGCGCGCCAGCAGCGTGCGCAGTTCTTTGAGCTTGGGCGAGCGTGGCTTGGTGTCCACCAGGTGCTGAATCTCCACCATCAGATCCTCGCGCTTGGGCAGGAACTCGTGCAGCGGCGGATCGATGGTGCGGATGGTGACGGGCAGCGACTCCATGGCCTTGAAGAGGCCGACAAAGTCGGCGCGCTGCATGGGTAGGAGCTTTTTGAGGGCGGCGCGGCGGTCCTTCTCGTTGTCGGCGAGAATCATGGTGCGCATGTGCTCGATGCGGTCTTCAGCAAAGAACATGTGCTCGGTGCGGCAGAGGCCGATGCCCTCCGCGCCAAACAAGCGAGCATTCTTGGCGTCGCGGGGAATGTCGGCGTTGGCGCGAATCTTGAGCCGGCGGACGGGATCGACCCAGGACATGAAGGTGACCAGATCGGGATCGTCGGGTTGCGCGTCCAGCGTCTTGAGCTTGCCGGCGATCACGCGGCCGGTGGTGCCGTCGAGCGAGAGCCAGTCGCCTTGCTTGAAGGTTTTGCCCTTCACGCGCAGTTCCTTCTTGGCTTCGTCCACGGTGCAATCGCCCGCGCCGGCCACGCAGCACTTGCCCATGCCGCGGGTGACGACGGCGGCGTGCGAGGTCATGCCGCCGCGCGAGGTCAAGATTCCGGCGGCCACTTCCATGCCCGCGATGTCCTCCGGGGTGGTTTCGCCGCGCACCAGAATGATGACCGGGTAGGCGCCACTGGCGTGTTGTTTGACGGCGTCTTCGGCGGTGAAGACGATCTGGCCCACAGCCGCGCCCGGAGAGGCAGGCAGGCCGGTGGCGAGGACTTCAATCTTCTCGCCCTTTTCGATGAGACGGGGAACCAGGAAGTCGTACAACTGGTTCGGCTCGACGCGATGGATGGCTTCCTCTTGCGTGATGAGCTTTTCCTTGACCATGTCGATGGCCACGCGCACAGCGGCCAGGCCGGTGCGCTTGCCGTTGCGGGTCTGCAGCATGTAGAGCTTGCCATCCTGGATGGTGAACTCGAAGTCCTGCATGTCGCGGTAGTGCTTTTCCATCTTGCCGGTGATGGTCTTGAGCTGCTGGTAGCAGTCGGGCATGACGCGCTCTAATTCTGAAATCGGCAGCGGGGTGCGGACGCCGGAAACCACGTCTTCGCCCTGCGCGTTCATCAGGTACTCGCCGAAGAACATCTTCTCGCCGGTGGCCGGGTTACGCGTGAAGCCGACGCCGGTGCCCGAGCTCTCGCCCAGGTTGCCGAAGACCATGGCCTGCACGTTGACCGCTGTGCCCAGCCAGTCGTCAATCCGATTAATGCGGCGATAAGTCTTGGCCCTCTCGTTCATCCAACTCCTGAAGACGGCGTCGCGGGCCTGCACCAGTTGATCCAGCGGGGCCTGCGGAAACTCCTTGCCGGTCTCCTTCTTCACCAGCTTCTTGTACTCGGCAATGATCTCTTTGAGCGCGTCGGGCTTAAGCTCGTAGTCGAACTTCACCTTGACGCGTTTTTTTACTGAATCAAAGATATGCTCGAAGTGCTTCTTGGGAACATCCAGCACCACGTCGCCGAACATCTGAATCAAGCGGCGATAAGAATCGTAAGCAAAGCGAGGATTGTTGCTGCGTTGGGCGAGCGCTTCCACGGCCTGGTCATTGAGGCCCAGATTAAGAATTGTGTCCATCATGCCGGGCATGGAGAACTTGGCGCCGGAACGTACGCTGACCAGCAGGGGATTTTCGCCCGAGCCCAGCTTTTGACCTTGCAGCTTCTCCAGCCGCTCCAGGGCGGCGTACATCTCGGTGTTGACCGCGGGCGAGAGCGCGCCGCGCATGTACTCTCGGCAGGCCTCGGTCTGGATGGTGAATCCGGGGGGAACCGGCAATCCGGCGTTGGTCATCTCAGCCAGGCCGGCACCCTTGCCGCCCAGCACATCCTTCATGGTTCCGTTGCCTTCGGCTTTGCCACCGCCAAAGAAAAACACGTGTTGAGTTGAGGTCGTGCCTGCCGGAACGGCAGACGCCTGATCCAGAACGCCCTGCGTCATGGTTTAATGCCTCCCTATTTAAATTTCCGCGTGAACGGTCTACAAGGCAGGTTGGCCGGACGGAGGCTCAGGCTCAAAAGAAGTGAGGTTTTTCAGGCTGAGCGCGTACGGGTCATCCGGACTTCGGAGAGAGTTGCGCGGTATTAATGCGTCGTCACTACGAATATCGTTTCTAGTATACAGTTGCCTGTGTCGAAAATCACATCCAATGTGCGCAGCCCTGGAGCCTGTGCGCCTCTTTGGTAATGGATTTTTATCAATTCAAGGCAAAAATCGGCCCCAATAAAGGGGTTTAGGCACTTTCGTGGATGGCGTAAGACGACGGATGTCCCACCCTCGCCGCGTAATTGTTGTTGCGGTCAGGGTGGGAATGGGCGCTTTATGCGGCAGTCTGCTCCAAGTGCCGGCTGGAAGGGTTTTTCCAGGCCGCGCGATGGAAGATAAGAATCCGCTCCAATCCCACCAGCTTGAGGACTTCGGCGACGCGCGGCGAGGGGTGCATTACGCGGAAACGGTGGCCTGCCTGCATGGCGCTCGAATAAAGCGAAACTAAAGCGGAAACTCCTGCTGCGTCAATGCGCTGAATTTTGTGCATATCGAGCATCACACTTTGACGGCGTACCAGCGGCGCAAGCCAGGCCAGCAACTCCTTCTCGCGGCCTCGAATCAGCTCAATTACTTCGGCAGGTTGGCCGTCTGAGGCCACCGGCTTGCTCGTCGGGCTCAAAATCGTCGTAGTCATCAGAAAAACCTCCAGGGAGAGCCGCAGGGGAAGAAATATGCTGAAATCACAGGGGATAGAAGCATTTTTGTTCAGTGCAGCTGTTTAGTGTGTTCCTTTGCGTTTGTCGCTCTCCGCAAATGAACACGCTGGAAATCAATACGTAAACAGGGGTGCAGTTGGTTCCGTGCGCCAACACATTGCTGGGCGTCCCGCACCATCACCATGAAGATATATATAGAAAGTCAATTATGTCCTGCGTCGCCGTAACCCAAGGATGCTAAGGAAGAAGCTACTGCAGACGATCTGCACACCCAGGGTCAGAGAGAAGACGGACGGCATGACGATGCGCAGCATATGCTCGGCGTCCAAGTTGCCGAAACCCTCTTTGGCCCAGCCGGAGACGGCAAAGACCGATCCGCATATCCCCAGCACCACCAACACCCCCCCGGCGGCAAGGCCGGTCTCCAGCGTGATGTGGTGGAAGGCGCGGTTTAGGCGCGGATCTTCGGGCAGCAGACCCTCGGAGATGGCGAAGACTTTGGTGAATACGGCAAAGGCGCAAAGCTGAAAGCCGAGAAGAATCGAAACGAACGCATACAAAAGCGTATGCACGTCGAATCCGATGCCGTGAACGACCCGCGGTCCCGGCAATAGCCATGCACATCCGGCCAGCCCAAGGAGGATTAATAAAGTTCCGGGATAGAGAAAAAGCCAGCGCGGGCTGTACATGAGCATGAAGCGGAGATGCCGCCAACCGTCGCGCCATGTCCGCAGGTGCGGCGCACGGCTGCGTCCGTCGGGAGATAGCGTGGTGGGAATCTCGCTGACCTTCATACGCAGCAGGCTCGCCTTCACCACCATCTCGCTGGCAAACTCCATCCCCGTGGAACGCAGGTCCATGCGCTGAAAGCTGTCTTTGCGGAAAGCTCGGATGCCGCAATGAAAGTCACCGCAGGGAGAAGCGAAAAACAGCTTTCCGATGCCGGTGAGCACGGGATTTCCCAGGTAGCGATGCAAAAAGGGCATCGCATGGTTTGCAATGCCACCGCGGAAGCGATTGCCCATCACCAGGTCCGATCCGGCACGCAGTTGTTCCACAAAACGGGGTATATAGGTGAAATCATAGCTATCGTCCGCGTCCGCCATCAGCACATATTCTCCGCGCGAAGCCTTGATGCCGCCCATCAGAGCGTTGCCGTATCCTTTCGCTTCGACATTGATAACCCGCGCACCTTCCGCTCGCGCGGCATCGACTGAGCCATCGGTTGATCCATTGTCCGCGACAATGACTTCACCCTGGATGCCCGTTACGCGAAGAGTCTCAACCGCCTTGCGCACACATACACCGACAGTTTCTATCTCATTCAAGCAAGGCATGACGACAGACAATTCAACCGGAAATTCCATCTTGCGCTCCTGGCTACGAGGCAATACCGCCTGTTATCAACCTCGGCGAACTTTAATGCATTCATTCAAAAGGTCTTTGGTTACCACGCCTATCGATGTGACCGGCAATTTCTTTCATCATACGGTATCGAGAACCGGGGCGCTTATTCTGGTGATAGAAGATTGATACTTGGTTTACCGGTTGTCTGTGTCCAACTCCGCGCCCAAACCCGAAGCTAACTCTACGGCCGCCAGCCAGCCCGCCTGCCTGAAGAGGGAACTTGTACGCACACTGGTTTTGGAGGCCGGATTTACCGAGGCTGGACTCACTGTACTTCCCTACGTTCACCAAAAACGGGACGCCACGCGCTTTGACGAGTGGGTGCGGGCTGGCCGCGCAGGCACGATGCGCTACCTGGAACGGACGACTGAGGATGGACGGCTTCTGCGAGCGCGGATTCCGTTTCCTTGGGCGCGGTCCGTGGTGGTTTGCTTTGCGAATTACAACGGCGCGCAGCCGCGCTCAACCGAGCCTGCCGCCGAGGGAGCGGGATGGATTGCCCGCTACGCCTTGTCGAGCAAAGTGGATGCGGAGAACAACCGGCGGCCAACCGACTATCACAAGGTGCTACTCAAGCGAATGAAGAAGCTGGAGTTGCGACTGCACGAGCACTTCGGCGAGTTTGAGGCACGCGCCTTTGTGGACACCGGGCCTGTGGTGGAGCGGGCGCTGGCTACGGCGGCCGGACTTGGTTGGACGGGCAAGAACACTTGCCTGATCCATCCAAAGCTGGGGTCTTACGGATTCCTTGCGGTGCTGCTTACTTCACTGGAGGCCGAAAAGGAAAAGGCGCCCATGACGCTGGTCCCTGACCGCTGCGTCTCCTGTTACCGCTGCCTCGAAGCTTGCCCGACCGGAGCGCTGATTGCTCCATACCAGATGGACGCGGCTCAATGCATTTCTTATCTGACCATCGAGCATCGCGGAGCGATTGCATCGGAGTTGATGGAAGGCATGGGACGGCAGGTTTTCGGCTGCGACATCTGTCAGGACGTTTGCCCCTGGAACCGGAAGGCGCCAATCAGCACGGACCCGGAGCTTGAGCCGCGTCCGGAACTGGTGAACCCGGCGCTGGACTGGCTCGCTGCGATGGATGAGGCAGAGTTTGAGAAAGATTTCAACGGCTCGCCGGTGCGCAGGGCGGGATTTTCGGGGCTCAGGCGCAATGTGGCCATCGCAATGGGCAACAGCGGGTTGAGCCGGTTTGTGCCGCTGCTTGAAACGTGGAGCGAGGCTGCGGACGATGGGCTGAGGACGGCGGCGCGCTGGGCGATAGAAAAACTGCGCGGCGCTTAGCCTCTAGCGGCTATTCTTAATTCAACCTACCTTCATCGTTTTGCTTCGCGCCGCAGTTTTGCATCGCGTGCAATTTGTCCGCGAAAAGTTTTGCTCCAGAAAGGAAGCAACCCGTGGCTGAAGACCTGAATCACGATGCGCAACCCGATGCGTCGGTAGAGGCTCCCCGAGCCGCCGATGTGCCTGTACCGGCTAAGCTGTCCAAGTGGTATCGCTGGCGCAAGGACGGCACGGCGCTGATCCACTACCTGCTGGACAGCGAGGTGCATACCTTTGCTTTCAGCGTGGCGGCCAACGCGATTCTCTCGTTTATTCCCTTCATCGTGCTGCTCTACACGCTGGCGGAGTCGGTCTTCCATCACTCGGATTTGATGAAACAAGTGATCAACGACATGGTCGTTTACTTTCTGCCTTCGAACCAGGATTTTGTGGCCAAGAACCTGGATAGTGTGGCTCTTGCGGCTTCGCGGCATGGCGTGCAGGTTTTTTCGCTGATTATGATTCTGGTGGCCTGCACGGGAATCTTTCTGCCTCTGGAGGTGGCATTGAACCAGGCATGGGGCGTGACCAAGAGCCGCAACTACCTGCACAACCAAGTCATCGCGTTCGGCCTCGCCATCCTGATGGTGGTGCTGGGCATGGCGAGCATCCTGCTGAACGCAGGCGCGCGCGACGTGCTGAAGCTTTTCTTCGAGCATCATACAAATATAAAAATCCTCGATTTTGTTCTCGACTTTACACTTCGCGGATCTGAGTCAGTGGTGCTGGCTGCAACCACCGGCGTGGCCTCGATCGCGTTTTTCTTTTCCATCTACTGGCTGCTGCCCAACCGCAAGGTTCCCTGGAAGCATGTGCTGAGCACTTCGATCTATACGGGAGTCATCTGGCTGGTGGCCAAGTATCTTTTTGAGCTCCTGCTGCCGCATATGCATCTGGACGATCTCTACGGCCGGTTCTATGTCTCGGTAGGCCTTTTATTCTGGGCTTATGCTTCGGGATTGATTTTGTTTGCCGGGGCGCAGTTCAGCGTGGCGCGGATGGGGGACAAGGTTAAGGCGAGTTAGCCTGTTGCGGATGACAAGCCTTAATGCTCCGCTAGCAGCGCATTCAACTGCTTCTCGATGGTTTTAAGGTCGGTCTCACCTTGAAACTTTGCTCGTACCTTGCCATTTCTATCGATGAGGTAAGTCAAGGGCAGGCCGAGGACTCCGCCGTAGAGTTCTCCGAGCTTTTCATCGCCCATGGCCACGGGATAATTCAGATGAAACTTAGTGGTAATTCTGCGCGCTGATGCGGGATCGTCGTCCATGGAGATGCCGATGACCTGCAATCCACGCGAGCCGTAGTCCCGCTGCCACTGTACGAATGTTGGCATCTCTACCTGGCAGGAGGCGCACCAGGTGGCCCAGAAGTCGAGCAGCACCACTTTGCCACGGAGGCTGGCGAGATCAACTCTGGCGCCGTTGAAATCAGTACGCGTAAACTCTGGAGCTTTTTTGTTGAGGAGGGATTCGGCAGCAGAAGTGGAGCGCGTAACTGAGGCGGCAAAGCAGGCCGCCAGCAGCAATGCGCCCAGCATCACCAGGCGATGCACAGCCCGCAATCTAGCGTCCGCGCTCAACCGGATACCCCTTGTCTACCCAATCGCTTCCCAGGTTGTTGGCTAGATAGAGAACCTTCACGTTGGTGAATCCCAGATCACGCAGCAGCTTGAATGCGGGCCCGACATTGGGGCAGCGGCTCCACGGGCAACAGCCGCAATAGAGCACGATGAAGCTCTTGCGGGGAAGCGGCGCAACCCTGTCTTGAAGTTGCTTCAGGCCCTCGGCCTGCGAACCGGCCCCGGCATATTCGGAGCCCGCGATATGCGCCTGGGCAAAGAGCATATGCGAGCCCACTTGCAGCACCAGCGGCTTATCTGCGCCACTTGCATGAAGCAGGTGGTTGAGCTCCTCGGGCTGCAATAGTTGCGCGGTGGGAATGGACGAGGCGCTCTCCGGCGGCGGTGCGCCCCAGCCAGACTGTGAGTGAATCTGTGTGTGAGCGGCAAACAAGACTGCAAGAACGGCGACTGTTCCGACGTTCCGAACCAGACTCAATCTCATCTAAATCTCTCCGCAACCATTTTAAACCGACGCAGCCATCTCTTCCTGCTCCGCGAGTTCCAGGGAAAGGCCGGCTCGATTGCACAGAGCGGCGGAGACCATCCGCGGAATTTCAGTGGCTGCCGCCGGCCTGCCGAAGAGCCAGCCCTGGGCCAGGTCGCAGCGCATCTCGCTCAAGATGCCGGCTTCCTCTTCGGTCTCCACACCCTCTGCCACGGTTACGAGACCGAGGTCTCGCGCCAGGCCGAAGACCGCGGCAACAATCGTTCTGCTCACGCGGCATTGGGTCATGGCGTGGATCAGGCTTCTGTCGATCTTCACTTCATCGAAAGGCAAGGAATGCAGGTGAATGAGGCTGGAGTGGCCAGCGCCGAAATTGTCCAGCGACAGCCTGCACTTCATTGCCTTCAATTCGCCGGCCACTGCCTCTGCACAGGAAAGATGATTGAGCAGCGCGCCCTCGACCATCTCCACGGTCAGCCGGTCGAGCGGAAAGCCGCCCCGCTTTGCCACCGCAGCAATCTGGCCGGGCAGCGTCTCATCCATCACTTGCAGCGGAGAAAGGTTGATGGACAAGCGCAGCCCGGCCGGCAGCAGGGGCGCGGCCGCAAAGGTCTTTTCCAGTAACTTTCGTGTCAGTGAGTTGATGTACCCGCTCTTCTGAACGATGGGAATAAAGGCGTCCGGCGAGATGGCGCCCAGCCGCGCATGGTTCCATCGCGCCAGGGCTTCAAAACCGGCCAACTGTCCACTGCTCAGCTCCACAAGCGGCTGGAAGAGCGGGAAGAACTCATCTTCTTCGAAGGCCCTGCGAACATCGAGATGGTCGAGGAACATGGCGTAACTCTACGACAGAATATAGAGAAACGCTATGGACCGAAGTAATGTGATCGGCGTGATGTACGGCTTTAGGGCAATTGAGCAACCGCATTTCTCCGGCGGAAGCGCGCCTGCACCAAACTGGGCGTGAAGTACTGCCGGCGCTACCAGCAAGATGGCCAGAGCCACAGGCAAGCCCCTCCCATCCATCAAGTGGATGGCGCTCTGCCGAGTGTTAGGATTACTCTGCATCGTTAGGGCAGCGAGGAGATGTCTTCTGCGCCGCAACCAGCCAACGGTTTTCCAGCTTGTGATTGAGGGACATGCGAATGAGAAGAATCATGCTATGGGTTGTTCTGCTTGGCGCTTTTGCATGCACATCTCTGCATGGCCAGGAGATCGCCGAGGCCTGGCAGGGAACACTAGGCGCGGGGCCTGGAATCAGGGTGGTGCTGAAGATTTCAAAAGGCTCTGACGGCAGCCTTGGAGCCAATTTGTACATTCTCGACCAGGATCCCCATCGCATCCCGGTTACATCCATCACAGTACGTGGCGGAATCCTCACCCTTACTGTTGATTCGATCCACGGCAGATACGAGGGAAAGTTGAGCGCGGATGGTGCTTCAATCATCGGGACCCTCACCCAGGGAGAGACGACTCCGCTCGATTTCCAGCGTACGACCAGGGAAACCGCGTGGCCAACCGACCCAACGCCACATAGGGTGCAGTTTGTCGCGGTAGACAAAGATGTCAAACTCGAGGTCCTGGACTGGGGAGGGTCTGGGAGACCGCTGATTTTGCTTGCGGGCCTGGGCAACACAGCGCACGTCTTTGACAAGTTTGCGCAGAAATTGACACCTTCGTATCACGTTTATGGCATTACCCGGCGCGGCTTTGGCGAATCCAGCGTTCCGGTTCCAGGGAACGGAAACTACTCGGCGGATCGGCTGGGTGACGACGTGTTGGCAGTGATCGATGCGCTCAAAATCGATCGTCCCATCCTTGTGGGTCACTCAATAGCTGGGGAGGAACTAAGCTCGATTGGAAGCCGGCATCCTGAGAAGGTGGCGGGGTTGATCTATCTCGAAGCGGGTTATGGGTACGCTTTCTACGACCGCACGCACGGCGATTTGGGCATCGACACGCGTGAGCTGATAAGAAGGTTGGAAGTGCTCGACTCCGCGCATGGGCCGCGCGAAATGAGAGCCATTGCGCAGCAATTGATCGACAGCGATCTTCCGCGGATTGAGAGCGACTTGAAGGAAGCGCTGAAGTTTACGCAGGGGCTGACCGGTCCGCTCCCTGCTCTGCCCGCGGCGCAATTACCAGCGGCGGCGCCTGACGCTCGCCAAGCCATTCTGGAAGGCGAGCAAAAGTACACCGACATCCACTCGCCGGTGCTGGCAATCTTTGGCCTGCCGCACGATATGGGCACGGCTTTTCAGAATGACCCATCTGCTCGCGCTGTTCTCGAAGCGTACAACAAGGCTTCAACCGCCGCGCAGGCCGATGCGATTGAAGCAGGCATTCCAGGCGCCCAAGTGGTCCGCATACCGAATGCCGATCACAACATCTTCGTATCCAATGAAGCGGATGTGCTGCGCACCATGAACGCCTTCATCGCCAGGTTGCCCTAGGAACTTGTTGAAAAACGATCAGATTTCCGCGTCATGAGGGTCTATCGTTTCGTCTAATAGGCATGCGTGGAGATGAGCGAGTTCAGGATGGGATGTTCAGTTATGTTTCGTTGGAGCAGCG
>Ga0224558_1001018_pt1 | contig 31164 bp, 27 predicted proteins | sample 714S32024metaG_FD_180682 | JGI IMG/M metagenome (GOLD analysis project Ga0224558, IMG submission 180682) | Peat soil microbial communities from Stordalen Mire, Sweden - 717 S3 20-24 | ecosystem: Environmental > Terrestrial > Soil > Wetlands > Peat | place: Sweden: Norrbotten County, Stordalen... | reverse complement strand
GTCCCAGGAGGCTGTGACACTCACTCATAGGACATGGGGGGACACGGGGAACAGTGGGGAGGGACACGTCGGGCCGGGGGGCGGGACACCGACCCTCCGGTGGGGCGGACGGCGGGGACGGCAGGGACGGGGATGCACCAGGGGGCAGACAGGAACGCAGACCAGCTTTCGAACGGAGCCGGAATCCCACCCCAGCGCCTGAGGCCGTCGCCTCCCGGATCAGCGCAGCGACGCCTGGTGCTTCGACGAGACAGCGTCGATGCATGCCGATCGCAGCTCACCGATCTCGTGGTCGGTGAGGGTCCGGTCGAGGGCGCAGAATCGCAGGTGGAAGGCGAGGCTCCTCGATCCCTCCTCGAGAGAAGGTCCTCGGAAGACGTCGAACAACTCGACCGACTCCAGTTGGTCGCCGCCCACCACTTGCAGGGTCCGCTCGATCGATCCGGCAGGAACCGAGTCTCGGACGACGAACGCGAGATCGATGTCGGATGACGGGAACCGGCTGATCGGACGGGACAGCTCTGGTCGCCGAGGCACCCGATCACGGTCGAGCAGCCGCCCGATGTCCAGGTCGAGCCATCCCAGGCGCCGCGGCCGTCCGTCGTGATTCAGCAGACCGAACTGTCCGACGATGTACGGGTCGAGCTCACCCGCCACACCCAGTTCAGTCGGGTGCTCGATCGGGCCGTGTTCGTCCGACACGGCCGTCACGATGCTCAACAGCGAAGCAGAGCGATACCGGTGCATGATCGTTGCCATCGGCCCGAAATGCGGTCGCTCCCCCACCACCCAGTCGGCGATACCCAGGGCTTCGGCGATTGTCCTCCACGCCGACACGGCGGTCCATGCGTCGTCGCCTTCCGCAGCGAAGATGGCACTCAACCGCTCCGACGTGTCGGCCGGTGGACCGTCCTCCGGGTCCATCGGCGGGTCCGTCGGATAGACGAAGACCGTCCCGACTTCGAACAGCCGGACGTCTCCCTGGCGTCGGTCAGTGTTGTAGAGCACGGCCCGAGTCAGCCCGGGCACCATCGACGACCGCAGAAACCGCTCGGTCTCGACGAGGGGATTGGTCACTTCGACGAAAGGATGATCGAAGCCCGAGTGAACCTGGTCGAACTCCGATACGAACGTGGCCGTCCATGCCTCGCTGCAGCCGAGCCCGCAGAGGACTTCCTTGAGGAGCCGGCGATCTCGCTGGTACTCGGTCAGGCGTCCCGGCTGGGGCCACGAGGGGGTCCGGCGGGCGATCCGCACGTAGCCATGGGTGCGGGCGACCTCCTCGGCGATGTCGGCCTCGCCCATCGGAGCAGGACGGACGTCTGGCCTGAATGTCGGAACGGTCACCTGGAGCGAGTCGTCATCCACAGCACCCGTCGCGTCCACCCGGAAGCCCAGGGGAACCAGCAGATCGACGATTGCCTCCGATGTGAATTCGGTTCCGAGCAGCGCATTGACCCTGGACGGCCGCACCGTCAGCTCCACCGGCGACGGAACGTCGCCCCTGACATCGATCACGCCCGGCGCCACCGACATCGAAGGCCCGGCGGTCAATGCCAGCAGCTCGCAGAACCGCTCCGAGGCGCGGTCGATCCCCGCCGGGTCACAACCGCGCTCGAACCTCGCTGATGCCTCCGTGCGGAGTGCCAGGCGCTTCGACGTTCTGGCGATGGCCATGGGCACGAAGTACGCGGCCTCCAACAGGACCGTCGAGGTGGCCGCGTCGATCTCCGAGGATCCGCCGCCCATGACACCGCCGATGGCCACGGGCATCCCATCGGCATCACAGATCAGGCAGTCCTGACCCGTGTCGCCCAGACCGGGCCCAGGACGCCCGAGCGTACGCTCCACACCGTCGAGGGTGGTGAGCGTCTCGCCGGGAAGGGCGCGTCGGACCACCAGACCGTGACCAGCCAACCGGTCGAGGTCATAGGGGTGGGTGGGCTGGCCGAGTTCGAGCATGACGTAGTTGGATGCATCCACCACGTTGTTGATGGGACGCATGCCGGCCAGAGTCAGGCGGCGGGCAATCCAGTGAGGCGACGGGGCCACCACCACGTCCTTGATCACCCGGGCAGTGAAGCGGGGGCACAGTTCGAGATCGTCGACCCGAAGCGAGGCCAAGGCCTCCACCGCCTGTCCGGACACGAGGTCCGGCATGGACCGGAGCGGAGCCACGGCACCACCGCCTCCGTGCGCAGCACCGGCCCCCCCGGCATGGACCGGAACGAGCCTGTTCGAAGCCGGGATCATGAAGGGAAGCCGAAGCCGGGCCGCCAGGTCCCTGGCCACTCCGGCGATGCTCCAGGCGTCGGGCCGGTTGGCCTCGACGGCGATGTCGAAGACGACGTCGGCCTCGACGCCCAGGGCCTCGGTGAGCGGCATGCCGACGGCGGCGCCATCCACATCGTTGAGCCGGAGGATACCCTCATGGTCCTCCGAGAGGTTGAGCTCCCGGCCCGAGCACAGCATCCCGTGGGAAGCGGCACCCTTCATCTTCCGCCTCTTGATCTCGAACCCCCCGGGGAGCACCGCGCCCACAGGGGCCAGCGCCACCAGGTCACCGGTCTCGAAGTTCCAGGCACCGCAGACGATGTCGATCGGCCCGGTGCCGTCGTCAACGACGACCCGTCGGATCCGATCGGCTCCCGCGATCGGCGCGATCTCGTCGACCCGGGCCACCACGACGTCGCCGAGGCCTTCGCCCACGACCTCGGTGGCCTCGACGACCAGTCCCAGATCGTCGAGGGCCGCGGCCAGCTCGGCCGGCGTCCCCTCAAAGGGAGCAAAGTCTCGTAGCCACGAAAGGGGTACGCGCACAGCTGTCCTCTCAGGATCGGTGCATCAGAATTGACGCAGGAACCGGATGTCGTTCTCGATGAGTGCGCGCATGTCGGCGATCTGGTGGCGCATCTGCGCACACCGATCGACCCCGAAGCCGAAGGCGAATCCGGTCCACTCGCCGGGATCGATCCCCACCGCACCGAACACGGCGGGGTCCACCATGCCGCAACCTCCCAATTCGATCCATCCCGTCTGGGAGCAGGTCTGACAGCCTTCGCCGAGGCAGATGGTGCAGGTGATCTCGAACTCGGCCGACGGCTCCGTGAACGGGAAGTACGCCGGCCGGAGGCGCGAGTGGATGTCGGGTCCGAAGTAGGCCGCGGTGAACACCTCAATCGTGCCGGCGAGGTCGGCGAACGTGATCCCCTTGTCGACGACGAGTCCCTCGATCTGGTGGAACACGGGCAGATGCCTCGCGTCGGGGGTGTCCCGGCGGTAACAGCGTCCTGGCATCACCGCATGGATCGGCAGTCGGCCGTCGACCACCGCCTCCTCCATCAAGTGGATCTGGACCGGTGACGTGTGCGTGCGGAGGAGCGTGGTCTCGGGCTCGCCCAGGTTCAGGTAGAAGGTGTCCCACATCCCACGAGCGGGGTGCGCCGGCGGGATGTTGAGCGCGCCGAAGTTGAACCAGTCGGTCTCGATCTCCGGGCCCTCGGCCACCTCGAAGCCCATGCCGACGAACACGTCCTCGAGCGCACTCTGGGTCTGGGACACCAGATGCAGGTGCCCCCGGGATGCCGGTGCCGGAATGCTCCCTGGGATGAACTCGGTCAGGTCGATGGCGGCCTCCGCCATCTCCTGGGCCAGCTCCTCGAATTTGATCTCCGTGCGCCTGCGTTCGATCAGCTCGTCGATGGTCCCGCGGGCGTCGTGCAGCTTCTGGCCGAGCACCTTGCGGCGCTCGGGTTCGAGGGAGCCGAGACTGCGACTGGCCTGGGCGAGCGGTGACTTCTTGCCGGCGACCGACGCCGCCACGTGGCGGATGTCCTCGGTGGAGATGGCCGCGGCGATCGCCTCCTTCGCCCGCTCCACAAGAACCTCGATGTCGAGGGGCTCGCTCATCCCGCACCGCCCTCCGCGGGTCCGCGGGTCCGCCCGGCTGGATCTGTCGGGGCGGTATCCATGTCGGAGATCGTAGAGGGCCGGCCGCCGCCGCTCGCGGTACGGACGTCGGCTCCGCGTGGGGACGGACGCCGGCTCCGATCCGTCGTATCCCTGTGTCGGAGCACTTCGAAGCAAAGGACCGCAGCAGAGACGCTCACATTGAGGGACTCCGCCCGGCCCACCATCGGGATCGAGACACAGTGATCGAGCGCATCCCTCAGCGTCTCCTCCAGCCCTGACGCCTCATTGCCGAACACCAGTGCGACCGGCCGATCCCAGTCGAACGAGGTGTAGTCGGTTCCGTCCCGCGCCACGGCCCCCACCGTGGTGAACCCGCCCGTCCTCAGTGCCTCGATCACTTCCCGAGCCTCTCCACCGGCCACCACCGGGACGTGGAACAACGACCCGGCAGAGGCGCGCACCGTCTTCGGATTGGTCGGGTCCACCGAACCATCGCAGCAGATCACTGCGTCGACGCCGGCAGCATCGGCCGTTCGGATCATCGTGCCCGCATTGCCGGGATCACGGACGTCGACCAGAACCATCACCGTCGAGGCCCCCATCACCTCGGGAAGCCGTGCCGGAGTAAAACCGACAACGGCCAAGACCGGTTGCGGGGTGACCGTGTCGGCAACCCTGGCGATGACCTCGGGGGCCAGGTCGAAGACACGGACCCCGCTGGCGAAGACCCGATCCAGCACTTCGGCCACCGAAGGGTTGGCTCTCCCTTCGGGAGCGACGTACACCGATTCGATCGGCGCGCCCGCCTCGAAGGCGACCGACAACAGTTCCGCGCCCTCTACCACCAGGGCGCCCTCGGAGCTTCGCAGACCGCGCTTCCTCAACAGCTGCCTGACCCGCCGAACCCGATGGTGGGTCGAGGCGAGTCCGGTCTGGTTCAGGGACTGGCCTCGGCACTCGTCCGGGCATCGGTGAGCGCCTCGTTGGCGACCTGCACCAACGAGGCAAACGCCTCCGGCTCGGTCACAGCGAGGTCAGCGAGGACCTTGCGATCGACGTCGACATCCGCCCGGTGCAGCCCGGCGATGAATCGGCTGTAGCTGGTGCCGTTCAATCGCGCTGCCGCGTTGATGCGCTGGATCCACAGCTGGCGGAAATCACCCTTGCGGGCACGCCGGTCGCGGTAGGCGTACTGCATCGAGTGCATCACCTGTTCATTGGCGGCGCGGAACGAACGGCTTTTGTTGCCGTAGTAACCCTGCGCCTGCTCGAGAACGGCGCGATGGTGCTTCTTGGCGTGTACTGCGCGCTTGACTCGGGCCATGAGGAGCTCCTTTTCGGTGGGGGCCTTGTCCAACTGGTGCAAACGGCGACCGGTCCCCGAGAGGATGGAAGCCGGCGACATCACATCGGTGCCCGACGGGGGCTGCCGCCCCGGTGAGGACCGAAGGGGTGATGTCGACGTTCAGACGGTGACGGCAGCGGCGCAGCGGGCGCCGCCAGGGTCACATGCCAAGCATTCTCTTGACTTGACGAGCGTCGCCCGGGGCGAAATCCGACTCTCGGCCGAGGCGGCGCTTCCGGGTGCTCGACTTGTGCTCGAGCAGGTGCGAGCGGAACGCCTTGCGACGACGCAGGCGGCCGCTGCCGGTCACCTTGATCCGCTTGCGGGCCCCGCTGTCGGTCTTCATCTTCGGCATGGTGTCAACCCTCTCCTTCGATCTCTCCGGTGGCCGGCGATTGGTCCCCCGTCGTGTCCGACGCCGAGGCATCTGCCGTGGCGCCCTCTGGTGCTCCTCGTCCCGGTCCTCCAGGTGGTGCGGACGTCGTGCCGCCGCCCTCTGATCCGGGTTGGACGACCGTCGAGGCGACTGACACCCTCGGAGCAGCCGGCTCCGCCGAGACCACCTCGGCTGCGGCACCGGGCTCGACGCTCGGCCCCGCTGCTTGCTTCCCCGACGGATCAGCCTTCGGACCCGCCCCGTTCGAAGCCTCACCCTCGTGGCCGGGACCCCTCGATGCCGCAGACTGCTTGGCCCGTTTGTCCGGCGCCAGCACCATCACCATGTTCCGACCGTCCAGTCGGGGTACCGACTCTGACTTACCCATTCCCTCCATCTGGTCGGCGATCCTGTCGAGGATCTTCTTTCCCAGCTCGGGATGGAACACTTCACGGCCACGGAACATGATGGTGATCTTGACCTTGTGGCCCTCCTCGAGGAACTTGGCCACTTGGCGGGTCTTCGTGTCGAAGTCGCCGTCACCGATCTTGGGCCGGTACTTCATCTCCTTGATTCCTACGTGGACCGCCTTGCGTCTCGATTCCTTCGCTCGCTGCGCCGCGTCGAACTTGAATTTCCCGTAGTCCATGATCCGGCAGACCGGCGGGTTCGCCCCGGGAGCGACTTCGACCAGGTCGAGGTCGAGGTCGCGTGCGATGGAAAGTGCCTCCGGGAGCAGCTTGATACCCAGCTGCTCCCCGTCGGGATCGACCAGACGCACTTCACGGGCGCGAATGCGATCGTTGATGCGAGGTTCATTGGTGGTAATGGTGGATGCTATTCGACTTCACTCCCTGTTTTCGGGCCACGGACCTCCCGTGCCCTGCGATAAGGAGCGGAGCCACCACCGCCAGTTGCGGCTCACGCCGGCTGCCGGTCCCATCGACCCGGCGCACACACGACTTCCTCGTGGCCGGGTGGGGGTCCTCAAACCGCGAGACCCCGCTTCCTCGTCTATCAGTGCTTTAGGCTACCAGTCGTGAGCTCACTCTGGACACCTGACGGCGAACGACCCATCAGACCACCCGACCAGGGCGGCGGCAAGGAGGCACCGGTAGGCGCCAGGGGCCCGGCCGGCGGGGCTGGGAGCGAGGGCTACGGGGCGGCGTCGCCTCCCGACGTCGACGAGCAGGTGCTGGCCGAGCAGATGGCCGTCATGCGTGCCGAGCTGGCCAACTCGCCGGTCGAGGTGGTGGTGGCCAACCACTGCTACGGCCTCTTCGAGCTGGCTGCGGTCTACCTCTCCCAGCAGCCCCCACTCCTCCCCCAGGCCCGCGTGGCCATCGATGCGCTCGGCAGCCTGGTCGAAGGTCTCACCGGTCGGCTGGGCGAGGCAGAGGACCAGCTGAAGGACGGTCTCAGCCAGCTGCGCCTGGCCTACGTGCAGATCGACGGGGCCCAACGCGCCGGAGCGGAGGTTGCCTCTGCGGTGGGTGTGAACGGGGACACCGTCGGCCGCGAAGGCGGTGCTCCGGAGACGGGGGCACCGGGGTCGACCGGACCGGCCGGAGTGCGGGAAGACGCCCAGGAGACTGCACAGGAGACGTCCACGACGACCGATTCCGGGACCGACGTCGAGGGGTGAGCAGGGGCCACGACGGCGTTCCGGACCCCCCGTCCGTGACCCCACCACCGTCCGAACCGACCAACCATGATGCCGGGCCGGCGGCGGCGGGCGGAACCGGCCGGATCGACCGGTCACGGGTCAGGAGCTTCATCGGACTCTCCATCGGCTTGGTGGGACCGAGGGCCAACCTGGCAGTGTCCGGCGTCCTGATCACGCTCTACGTGCAGCAGAGGGCCTCGGGGGCGCTGGCCGTCACTTTCGCCCTCACCGCCGACCGCCTGGTCAGCTGGCTCACGTATCCGGTGGCCGGTCGGCTCAGCGACCGCACCCGGAGCCGGGTCGGGCGGCGCATCCCTTACATGGCGGGCAGCCTCATCGTGATGGGCGCCGCCACGTGGATGTTCACCGTGGTCAATGGCTACTGGCTCCTCGTACTGATGATCCTGATCGCCGGCCAGGCCTCGGCGATCTTCACGCTGACCAACGTCGCCGTGGTGCCGGAGGTGTTCGGTCGGAGCCGTTGGATCAAAGCCCTCCTCCTCACCACGGTGCTGGGCACACTGGCCAGCCTGACCATCAAGGGAACGGTCATCGCCTCCTGGAAGCAGAGCGATCCCGCCACGTGGAACCTGCCCTTCCAGGTGGCAGCGGTGATCATGGTCGTCGTGGGCCTCCTGGTGCTGGTGCTGGTCCGCGAGGCGCCGACGGCCACCTTCGGCGCCGAGGCAGACCGGAAGGAACGGGCCAGACCCACCCGTGACGAGCTGCGGGACATCCTGTCCGGGCCGAACGCCAAGGTACTCATCGGAGGTTCGTTGCTGTTCTGGTCGGGAGTCGGGTCGACCGCGTACGTGGCCATCCTGTTCTTCCAACGGGTCCTGCACGCCGGGGCCAGTGCCCAGACCATCGCCGGGCTGGCCACGGGGCTGCCCGTCTTCATGATCGGCATCGCCCTGGGGGTTCCCCTGAGCCGCAAGCTCTCCCCCATGCAGCTGGCCGTCGGAGCGCCACTCGTAGGGGCCGTCCTCGCCGGGGTGCAGTACTTCGACACCCACCTGTGGCAGGCGGTCGTCCTGAGCTACATCGGGGCACCGTTCATCGGCGCCTACATCATCGTGATGGCCCCCTTGCTGCTGCAACTGCTCCCGAGGGCCGGTGGTCTCGGCGAACGGATCGGGGTGCTGCTGGCCCCGTTCAACCTGTGCAGCGTGGTCCTGGCCTACGTCGCCGCCGTGGTCATCGACGCTACCGGCAACTACCGGCTCATCTGGCTCTTCCCGGCGGTCACCGGACTCGCCCACGCAACCGTCAACTGCTGGCTGAAGTATCCGCCGAAGCGCGCCTCCAGCCCGGACATGGTCGCCCGCCTGTGGGAGTGGAGCATCGTGCAAGCCGAGTCGATGGCCGAGACAGGCATCGTTACCGGGCTCCTGGCCGCCCCGCTACTGGGCGTGGTCACCAAGGAGGACGCCGACAGCGCGGTGGTCGTCGATCTCGCCCGCAACATCCTGGGCAACCCCTACGAGGACGACGAACCGGCGGTCGAGGCGGTGGCGTCGCCCGACTCCGGTCCGCCGACCGCTGATCAGCCGTCGTCCGGTGGAGCCGGCGACGATGGGGTCACAGGTGTCCTCCAGGTAGGAGGCGGCGCTGTCGACGTCCTGGCGAGCGGTGACCAGAAGTCCGGTTTGGGCGACCCGGCATCGTCACGCGACTCCTCGGGCTCCTCGGGCTCCTCCGACCTGCCCAACGGCCAGGGGGTGTCCGCCACCGGATCCGATACGGCGAACCCCAGCGGAGCGACCGACGGGGTCCCGAGCGGCGGGGTGGTGTCCGGCAGCGAGGACGAGCCACCCTCGCTGGAGCCCCCATCCGGCCGGCCCCGGGCGGAGCCGCCCACGCCCTGAGCTCCGCTGCCGATGCCACCGACCGGCAGCCCGCCTTCGACCCTCTCGGCTCCCGCTGTCCCACCGATCGGTGCCGCCGGCGGTAGGGGGGGCGGAAGCGGTCGGTCACCTCCGGCGGCGCCGGTCCCGACCGTTCCCCCCTCGACCTCGGCGTGAAGGTCATCGCCGTGGTCGGAGTCGGCATCATCGCCGTCGTCGGCGTCCACGACGGGAAGCGTCGAGCCTGGGGGTACTACCCCCGGAAGCGGGCGGACCGTTCGTGCCTCCAGGCGGCCGAGCCGGCCGGCGGCGACAACGAAGGCCACCACTACCCCGACGTCGATCTGGCGGGAGCCGTCGGTGATCGCGGTGCAGTGGAACGGAAGTCGGCGCCCCGGGCCGTACTCCACGACGCCGAGCCCCCGAGCCTCGTCGAACTCGGCGACGTCACCGACGATCGGCGTCCGGCCAACCGGCAGGAGCTCGGTCGATGCGTTCCAGAGGGTCGACATCAGGGAGCCTCGCTCAGTGCACGATCTTCGACAGGGCCAGCTCGATGATGTCCATGGCCCCTCGATCCTTGAGTGCGGGGATCAGTACGTTGATCTCGGACTTGGGGACGACGGTCTCGACCGCGAAGCCGCCGCCGCCGAACAGCTCGGAGACCGTGGGCGAGCGGAGGGACGGGAGGACGTCGATCACCCCGGGCAGTTGCTCCGCCGCCACATTGAGTTTGACCAGAACCTTTCCCCGTGCCTCGAGCGCCCCCTGCAGAAGGGTGAGCAGCTGCTCCATGGCATGGCGCTTCCCGGGATCCTCGGCCGCAGCCGGATTGGCGATCAGCTCGGTGTGGGACACCAGCAGCGTCTCGACGATCTTCAGACCGGCGGCCCGCAGTGCCCTTCCCGTCTCGGTGATCTCCACCACGCAGTCGGCGATGTCGGGCACCTTGGCCTCGGTGGCGCCGTAGGAGAGGCTCACGTCGGCCTTGACGCCGTGGCTGTCCAGGTAGCGACGGGTGAGCTCGGGGTACTCGGTGGCGACCCGGATCGCCCCGCCGGCCTCGCCGGCCGACTGGGCCAGATCCGACACCGACGAGACCGGTGAGTCGAACGGCACCGCGAGCACGACCCGGATGGGATTGGCTGTCGCCTTCGAGTAGGGCAGGACGCCGAGCGACGTCACGTCGCTGCCGCGCTCCTCGACCCAGTCGCGCCCGGTGATGCCCACGTCGAAGAGTCCTTCGGCCACGTACAGCGGGATCTCCTGGGGGCGGAGTATGCGCACATCGGCGACCCGTGGGTCGTCGATGCTCGCCCTGTAGTCGACCTCCGACGACCGGGTCACGCTGAGGTCGGCTGCTGCGAACAGGTCGAGCGTGGCCCGCTCGAGGGACCCCTTGGGGAGGACCAGGCTGAGCATCAGCGGGTACCCGCCGCGAATCCGACTCGGCCGGTCGGGGCGAGATCACTCACCTCGGAGAGGACCGAGGCCGTGCTGACGGCGGTCAGCGCCGCCTCCCGCCCCTTGTTGGACTGGTCCGGCTCGGAGCGCACCAGGGCCTGCTCGACCGTGTCGGTGGTCAGGACGCCGAAGATGATCGGCACGCCGGTCTCCAGCTGGACCTGCTGGAGGCCGGCCGCGCACTCGCCGGCCACGAACTCGTAGTGGCCGGTGTCGCCCCGGATGACCGCTCCGAGGCAGATCACGGCATCGACGGCGCCGGTCCCGGCCATTCGCTTCGCCACCACGGGAAGCTCGAACGCTCCCGGAACCCATGCCACCACGACTTCATCCAGGTCGCAACCGGCGTCCTCGAGGGCGTCGAGCGCGCCCGACAGGAGGCGCTGGGTGATGCCGCCGTTGAACTCGGCACAGGCGAAGCCCACCCGCGTCGCCACCCCGGCGCCGGGGGCTCCGTCCGGCCCGCTGATGGAGGTGCCGACTCTGGCGGCCGTGCGGTCCTTGGCGTCGTCGGGGAGGAGCGTCCGGTCAGAGGACGTCATCGAGGCCCTCGAGGAGGTGGCCCATCCGCTCCCGCTTCGTGCGTAGGTACTCGATGTTCTCCGGGGTGGGGGTCGGCTGGATGTTCACCCGCTCGACAATATCGAGACCGAACCCCTCGAGGCCGCCGTACTTGGTCGGGTTGTTGGTCATCAGGCGCATGGTGGTCACACCCAGGTCGACCAGGATCTGTGCCCCGATCCCGTACTCACGGGAGTCGGCCGGCAGACCGAGCTCGAGATTGGCGTCGACGGTGTCGAAGCCCTCCTCCTGGAGGTTGTAGGCCCGGAGCTTGTGGGCCAGGCCGATACCGCGGCCCTCGTGGCCCCGGAGGTAGACGATGACACCGCTCCCGTTCTCGTCGATGGTGGCCATGGCCCCGTGGAGCTGGGGGCCGCAGTCGCAGCGCACCGATCCGAAGACGTCACCGGTCAGGCACTCGCTGTGCACCCGGACCAGGGTGTTCTCCCGCCCGTCCACGTCGCCCTTGACCAGGGCCACGTGATGCTCCCCGTCCAGCACCGACTCGTAGGCGTAGACCTTGAACTCGCCGTAGTCGGTGGGAACGCGGGCGTCGGCGATGCGGCGCACCAGCTTGTCCTTGTGCCGCCGGTAGCGGATCAGGTCGGCAATCGAGATGAGGTGCAGGCCGTGCTTCTCGGCGAAGCGCTTCAGCTCGGGGAGTCGGGCCATCCCGGTCTTGTCCTCGCTGACCACTTCGCACAGGACGCCCACCGGCGACATGCCCGCCGCACGGGCCAGGTCGACAGCCGCCTCGGTGTGGCCGGCACGCTTCAGCACCCCGCCGGGCCGGTAGCGCAGCGGAAAGATGTGCCCGGGTCGGTTGAGGTCGGTCGGGCGGATGTGCGGATCGGCCAGTGCCTTGATCGTGGCCGCCCGGTCGGAGGCAGAGATCCCCGTCGAAGTCCCGTGGCGGTAGTCAACGCTGACGGTGAAGGCGGTCCGTTGCACCTCGGTGTTGGTAGACACCATGAGGGGAAGGTCGAGGTGCTCGACCCGCTCGGGAGTCAGGGGGACGCAGATCAGGCCGGACGTGTGGGCGAGGAAGAACGCGATCTTCTCTGGGGTGACCGCGTCGGCGGCCATGATCAGGTCGCCCTCGTTCTCACGATCTTCGTCGTCGACCACGACGACGATCTCGCCGCGCCCGATGGCCTCGATCGCTTCCTCAACTGCTGAAAAGGGCATCGACCCTTTGTCTCCCTCTGCTCGGTGCGTCATGCCCTCGCGGGCACCGGTGGCGCGGCTCCAACACAGCGGCTCCACCCTGGGGACGCAGCGCGGGATCTTCCATCTCTATGTCGGCCCGCATCGGGCAGGCCTTAGGCAATTTCTCGAGGCGAACGTCAGGCATCAGTCGTCGTTGGCAGACAATTCGACTCGCAAATCGCCCCCCAGGCTAGTCACCGAGTGCAGCCGACCCCGCCACAACCGGTCGATCGTCGGGGCCCCGGGCCCGGCGAACAACGGTCGGGCGTCGCTCCCGCCGAACAGGGCGGGGGCCAGGTAGAGGACGTAGCGGTCGACCAGGCCGGCAGCGTGGAACGCATGGGCCACGGTGGCACCACCCTCCACCAGGAGCTGCAGCACGCCCCGTGCCCCGAGGTCGTCCAACACCCCACCGAGGTCGCCGCCGAGCTCGAGGGCGGGCTCGACGGCTGCGCCCTCCGGCACCTTCCCGAGGACCACCCGTACCGGCTGGGCATCCGGTCCACGGTGATAGGCGTCGTCCGGGGGCAGCCTGACGGTGAGCGAGGGATCGTCCGCCCGCACGGTGCCCGCTCCCACCAGGACCGCATCCGATCTCGCCCGCAGGCGGTGGGCGTCGCGACGCGCCGGCTCTCCGGTGATCCAGCGGCTGGTGCCGTCCGGAGCGGCGATTCCGCCATCGAGCGTCGCCGCCAGCTTGAGGACCACCCAGGGCCGACCGGTCCGGCGGTGCGTGAGGTAGGCGGCCAGCTGCTCACGGGCCGGTTCCTCTCCCACGCCCAGCTCGACGTCGATGCCCGCGGACCGCAGGGCGGCGATCCCCCGGCCGCTCACCAGCGGGTCGGGGTCCTCGAGGGCGACGACCACCCGTCGGATCCCCGACGCGATGACCGCGTCGGTACAGGGTGGGGTCCGGCCCTGGTGCGCGCAGGGCTCGAGCGTGACATACAGCGTGCCGCCTGCGGCCTGATTGCCCGCCGTTCGCAGGGCGACGATCTCGGCGTGTGCCCCCCCCGGGGGGGCGGTGGCTCCGGCAAACCAGGCGCCCCCGCCCTCCGGGGACGGGACGACCACGGCGCCGACCCACGGGTTCGGGGCGGTCCGGCCCCGCACCCGGTCGGCGGCCCCGATGGCGCGCTCCATCCACACCGCGTCCACCTGACGGAGCGGTCCCGTTCCGTCGCTCAGGACGGGGCGCCCGTCACTGCGTCGACCGCCGCCGCCAGGATCCGTCGCGTCGCGTCCAGGGGGTGGGGCCGGCCGAAGACGGCGGAGCCGGCCACGAAGACGTTGGCCCCGGCGCGGGCGGCGTCGACGACGGTGTGCTCGTCGATGCCTCCGTCCACCTCCACATCGACGGTCAGACCGGCCTCGGCCACCGCCTTGTGGACCCGGCGCACCTTAGGCATGACATCGGCGATGAACGACTGTCCACCGAAGCCCGGGAAGACGGTCATGCACAGCACGAGATCCACTGCGGGGAGGTAGGGCTCGAGCGCCTCGAACGGGGTGTCGGGGTTGGCGGCCAGACCGACCCGGAGGCCGAGGTCACGCATCTGTCCGATCAGTGCCTCGGTCCCCCCCACCTCCACGTGCACCGTGCAGCCGTCGGCCCCGGCGTCCCGGAACGCCTCGAGGTAGCTGGCCGGATCGGTGATCATCAGATGGGTATCGAAGAACAGGTCGGTGTGCTCGCGAAGTGAGGACACCACCGGCGGACCGATGGACAGGTTGGGGACGAAGTGCCCGTCCATCACGTCCACGTGGAGCCAGTCCGAAGCGGGAGCGACCAGGTTGACCGCGTCGGCGAGGTTTCCGAAATCGGCCGACAGGATCGACGGGGCAACGCGCAGCACGGGCAGAGCAGTGGTGGGCGCCATCGGGGGTGAGCCTACCGGTGACGCCGACAGCCCCGGGGTCCCCGAGGAGGGGGCGGTCAGCCGCCCAGCCGCTCGCCCGGCCCGGGCCGGATCCCGCGGAGCCACGCCCCGGCGTCCATGGGACGCTTTCCTTCCGGCTGCACGACCAGCAGACGAATCCGGCCGCCGTCGCCGGTGTGGACGGTGTCGCCGGCGAGGTCCCCGGGCCCACCTCCCGGTCCACCGGAGCCCACCGGGTCGTTGCCGGCGCCGGTGGCGGCCGACACGGCCGCAGCACGGACGACGCCCAATCGGTGGCCCCGGAACGTCGTCCAGGCGCGACCGAGCCGGATCACCCGCCGGACCCGCACGGCGCTCTCCTCCCAGCGGAGCTCGAGCTCTCCCGGGAGGATCTTCTCCGCATAGGACGGGGTGCCACTCTGGTCACGAGGCACCGGCAGGCCGGCCACGCCGTGCCCGAGATGCTCGGCGAGCAGATTGCAGCCGATGGCCACCAACCGGGTCCGCAGCTCGTCGGCGGTCTCCTCGTCGCCGATCACCGTGGCGTCTTCAGCGTAGATGCCCCCGGTGTCCAGGCCAGCTTCCACCGCCATCAGACACACACCGGTCTCGGCATCCCCCTCAAGAATCGCCCGCTCCACCGGTGCCGCACCGCGCCACCGGGGCAACAACGAGAAGTGGAGGTTCACCATGGGCAGGCGGCCCAGCACCGACACCGGGATGATCCGGCCGTAGGCGACCACCACCCCCAGTTCGGCACCGACAGCGAGCGCCTCGTCGAGCGAGTCGGTCACGGCCAGCCCCAGATCCACCGCCGCCGCCTTGACCGGGCTCGGCACCAGGGCGCTGCCCCGCCCCCGGCGCTTGTCGGGCCGGGTGACCACCAGCACCACGTCGTGACCCTCCTCCACCAGGGTGGACAGCGGGGCCACCGCCGCCTCGGGCGTTCCCAGGAATACCAACCGAGCCATGCGGGTGACGCTACCGGGCGGCGGGACAACGATGCGATGCCGGGCCGGCACCCCCGACGTCAGGCCGTCACCCGATCAGACTTCGCGCTCGCTCTCGGCCGACACCAGCTTCGCCTCCATGGCCGTGGTGTCGAGTCCGAGCGACCGGTCGCGCAAGACCCTCAGCGCCTGCTTGCGCATGTCGTCCTCCAGCCGCTCCACCATGAGGATCCCGTCCAGGTGGTCCACCTCGTGCTGGAACACCCGTCCGAGGAACTCGTCTGCCTCGAGCGAGATCTCCTCGCCGTCGAGGTCGTAGCCCCGGATGTGCACCTTGTCGGGCCGCACGATTCCCAGCCGGAGGCCGGGGATCGAGAGGCACCCCTCGTCGTGGTACCACTCCCCCGCGGTCTCCACGATGGTGGGGTTGATGATGACCTCCGGGCCCTCGCCGACGTCGTAGACGAACAGACGCTTCTGGACGCCCACCTGCGGGGCGGCCAGGCCGGCGCCCTCCGAGCCGTACATCGTCTCGACCATGTCGTCGACCAGTCGGACCAGCGAGCCGTCGACCTGGTCGATGTCGCGCGCCACCTGCTTCAGCACCGGGTCGCCGTAGACGCGGACGGAGTACGAGGCCATCGGTCCATTGTACGGGCTGCAGGCGTGCGCCATGCCCTTCCGGGCCGCCCACCACCCGGGCCGCGACCCGACGGTTCGGGTCACACGTCGGTGGGATCCACCTCGACCCGCAACCGGTCCGGTGGTCGGGGCACCGAGGCCAGGCCGTCACACAGCGTGCGGTGATCGGGTGCCCGGGCCATCCAACGCTCCTCTCCCGCTGGCGAGACCGTGATCCGGTCGAGGGCACCGACCCCGGCGGCGAAGGCCGCAGCCCCGGGGCCCCGGAGTGACGCCAGGACGCCGAAGGGAGGAAGGTCGAGCACCTCCCGCAGCCCCCGCTCCGGGACGGACAGCAGCGGAGGATCGGCGTGGACCGCAGCCTGGAGCGCTTCGTGCCCGGGGACGCGGGTCTGCACGAGCACCCGCCCGCCGGCGTCTCGGGACCCGACCAGCCGTGCCGCCCGGGCCAACAGCGCGAGCGCCTCCTCGCCGGCCCCGAAGCGCGGTGCCAGCAGGTGCTGGTCGATGTCCAGGAACGCCACGACATCGGCCCGGTCCACCCGGTGGAGGGCGGCTTCCGTCCCGACCACGAGGCGGGCCGTCACCGTCTCCGACGCCTCCGATCGGCCGGTCAGCTCCACAGCATCGACACCGGTCAACGCGGCCAGCTCCTCGGTGGCGCGTGTCACCCCGATGCGCAGCATCTTGAGCCGGGTGGAGTCGCACTGGGCACACACGGCCGGACGCGCCTCACCGCATCGCTGACAGGTCAGAGGTCCACCCTGGTCCACCTGGGCCATCGCACCGCCACACAGCGTGCACCGGGCCAGTGCGCCGCACTGTTTGCAGGCCAGCAGCCGCACCCGTCCCGTCCGGTTGAGGATGCACACCGCCCGGCCCTCGGGCCGGTCGAGCACCGCACCCAGGAGACGGGAGAGCCGCTCGGAGAACAGGCCGGTACGGGGATCATCTCCGGTGCGGTCGACCACCTCGACCACCGGCCATCCTCGCCGCTCGACCGCCCGGGACGTAGTGACCACCGCTCGGCCCTCGGCCAGGGCCACGGGGGGGCACGGCGTGACCAGCAGGACCGGAGCACCGTCCCGGCGTCCCCGTTCCACCACCACGTCGACCGCGGACCAGGTGGGTGACCGCTCCTCGCGGTAGGCCTCGTCGTGGGCGTCGAGGACCACGGCCGCCTGCAGCCGGGGAACCGGGGCCCATGCGGCGGCGCGTGTCCCGACGACGATCGACGACCCGGTGGCGGCCTCCTCCCACCCCTCGGGCATCAGGGCCACCGACAGGCCGGCGCGGCGAAGCCGGGTGGCCATCACGGCGGCACGGGCGTGGGACGGCACGATGACGAGGACGCCGCACGGACCGGTCCGGTGGACCAGCTCGAGGGTCACCAGCGTGGCGTCGAGCGTGGGGGCCAGGCGGATGATGGCGGGTCGCCCGGTGGGTCCACCCGTGGCCAGCGCCTCGTCGACGAGATCGATGGAGCCGCCCCCCGGTGACGGGGGACGATCCTCCGCTTCCGGTCGGACGGTCCCGTCCGACACCGCCCTACGGGCCGGTGTCGGAACCCAGGTCCCCCGTACGATGCGCGGCGGTGACGCCGTACCCAGGAACGACGAGAGAGGCCCGGCCCAACGCCACGCCGCCCACTGGGCCAGGGCCACGACCGGTGGCGGGGGCCCGTCGCCGCTCGAGGCCGCCAGAGGCTTCGGCGACACCCCGGGGGTCACCCCGACGTCGTCCTCCACCACCCACCCGGCGACCCGCCGGCCGTGCAGCTCGATGCGGACGCGGCTCCCGATCCGGACGGCGCCCTCCATCGTCGGCGGCACGAGATAGTCGAATCGCCGGTGGATGGCGGGGACGTCGGGAACCACCCGCACCACACGGCCCGTGGAGGCCCGGGCGGCGCGGCCCGTGGAGGCCCGGGCGGGGCGGCCCGTGGAGGCCCGGCCCGTGGGGGACGGTGCCCGGCCGGCCCCGGCGTCGACCGGACCGGGCGCCTCCCGTTCCGGGCCTGCGGGTGGGACCGGGTCGCTCAGAGCCCGAGGGCCTGCTTCAGGTCGTCGGCCCGGGAGGTGTCCTCCCAGGTGAACTCCTTGTCCGTGCGCCCGAAGTGTCCGTAGGCTGCGGTCTTCCGGTAGATCGGCCGCTTGAGGTCGAGGTCCCGCACGATGGCGGCCGGGCGCAGGTCGAACACCTCGTCGACCACGGCGGCGATCCGGGACGGCTCGGCCCGCTCGGTGCCGAACGTCTCGACGAGCACCGACACCGGCCGGGCCACGCCGATGGCGTAGGCCACCTGGACCTCACAGCGGGTGGCGGCACCGGCGGCGACCAGGTTCTTCGCCACCCAGCGAGCGGCATAGGCCGCCGACCGGTCGACCTTGGACGGGTCCTTGCCCGAGAAGGCCCCGCCTCCGTGCCGGGCCATCCCCCCGTAGGTGTCCACGATGATCTTGCGGCCGGTGAGGCCGGTGTCGGCATGAGGCCCGCCCAACTCGAAGACCCCGGTGGGATTGGCCAGGATCCGCAGGTTGCCGCAGTCCAGCTCCGGGGGCAGTAGCGGGTTGATCACGTTGTCGCGCAGGTCGGGCAGCAGCAACGTCTCGAGATCCACGCCCGGGTCGTGCTGGGTCGAGATCAGGACGGTCTCCAGCGCCACCGGGCGCCCGTCCTCATAGGTCACGCTGACCTGGGTCTTCCCGTCGGGTCGAAGGTACGGGAGCACCCCGACCCGGCGGACCTGGGCCAGGCGCTGGGCCAGTCGGTGGGCGAGCCAGATCGGGAGGGGCATCAGGTCGGGCGTCTCGTCGCAGGCATAGCCGAACATCATCCCCTGGTCACCGGCCCCCTGGGCGTTGAGCAGGTCCTCGCCGCCCGTGCCGGCCCGGACCTCGAAGGCGTTGTCCACACCCTGACCGATGTCGGGTGACTGCTCGTCGAGGGACACGATCACTCCGCACGTGTTGCCGTCGATGCCGTAGGCGTCGTCGTCGTACCCGATGTCCAGCACGGTCTTGCGCACCAGCTTCGGGATGTCCACGTAGGTGGAGGTGGTGATCTCACCGGCCACCAGCACGAGGCCGGTGGTCAGCAGCGTTTCGCAGGCCACACGACTCTCCGGGTCGTCCGCCAGGAGTGCGTCGAGGACCGAGTCCGAGATCTGGTCGGCCATCTTGTCGGGATGACCTTCGGTCACCGACTCCGAAGTGAACGTGTATCGGGTACTCACGGCTGGTTCCATTCTGGTCGGGGGCATGCGCCCATGGCGGCGGGCCGGACGGGTGAGCGCAGACAGCAGAGGCGGTCCGCTCCCAACGGGGACGGTCCCCGAGTCACTGCGCCGACAACAGCGCGCACACCCTATCCAATATGGCGTGGGCCACGGCATCCTTGGAGCGGAGGGCGATCCTGGTGGTCGTGCCGTCCGATCCGAAGATGGTCACCTCGTTGGTGTCGTGGTCGAATCCCGCACCCGGTGCGGTGACGTCGTTCGCCACGATGAGATCGACGCCCTTGCCGGTCAGCTTGGCCCTGGCCCGCTCGGCGACCTGCTCGGTCTCCGCGGCGAATCCGACCAGCACCTGGTGGCCCCGGCGGCGGCGGCCAAGCTCGGCGAGGATGTCCGGCGTGGGCTCCAGGACGAGCTCGGGCACCCCGTCCGCCTTGTGGAGCTTGGACCCTGACGCCACCTTGGGCCGGAAGTCCGCCACCGCGGCGGCCATGACCACCACGTCGGCGTGCTCCGCCCGGGCCAGCATGGCCGCCTCCATGTCCGCCGCCGTCTCCACCCGGTCCACGGTCAACCCGCTGCTAGCCGGCTGGTCGGTGGTGGTGACCAGCACGACCTCGGCGCCCCGGCGCCGCGCCGCCTCGGCCACCGCATGCCCCTGCTTCCCCGACGAGCGGTTGGTGATGAAGCGCACCGGGTCGATGGGCTCCCGGGTGCCCCCGGCCGACACGACCACCCGCACCCCGTCCAGGTCCCCAGTACCGGCCCCGGCCGGGACACCGGCTCGCCCGTCTCCGGGAGGAGAGGCCGTCTCCAGCAGACCGAGCACCGTGCGGACGATCACGTCCGGGTCGGCGAGCCGTCCGGATCCCACATCCCCACCGGCCAGGCGCCCGTCGTCGGGGGGGACCACCGTGACACCCCGGGACCGGAGCACCTCCAGGTTGTGCTGGACGGCGGGGTGCTCCCACATCTCGGTGTGCATGGCGGGGCACACGACTACCGGGGCCGCCGTGGCCACCAGCGTCGTCGTCAACAGGTCGTCGGCCAGGCCACCGGCGTACCGGGCCAGCAGGTCTACCGTCGCCGGCACCACCACGACCAGGTCCGCCTGCTGACCCAGCCGGGTGTGCGGGATGGGCGACGACTCGTCCCACAGGCTCACCTGGGCGGGCTCCGAACCCAACGCGTCGAAGGTTGCCTTGCCCACGAACCGGGTGGCACGCTCGGTCAGGACCGGGGCCACGTGCAGGCCGGCGTCGACCAACCGTCGGCAGACCTCGACGGCCTTGTACGCGGCGATCCCCGCCGACACACCGAGCACCACGAAGGGCTGGTCGGGGCCGTCCACCGGGGTCATGTCACTGCTGCCGCTCTGTCGTCCGCCGTCCCGGTGGACCCCGCCGTCGATGCCGTCACCATGGTGGCGCCCCTCCCACTGGTCGGACAGATCGGCTACTCGGTCGCCCCGTCCGGAGCCGTGGCCTCCGCGCCCTCACCGTCACCGGCGCCTTCACCCTCGAGCAGGGCCAGCGCCGCCGCCTCGGCGAGCGCCACCTCCTCGGGGTCGGGGCGGGTGTAGGTCGCCTTGCCCGCGGCGACCTCCTCGAAGGCGATCGACAGGGGCTTGCCCGAGGCCGAGGCGACCTGGGGAGGTACGACGACACCCAGGCCCTCGCCGAGCGAGTTGTAGTAGCTGTTCACCTGTCGGGCGCGCCGTGAGGCCAGGGCCACCAGGGTGAACTTCGAGTCGACCTTGTCGAGGAGCTCCTCGATCGGCGGGTCCATGAGCGTGTACTGAGACTGGGCCATCACGATCCTTCGGTTCGGTCGTCGGGGGTGTCCAGGGCAACCGTCGAACGCGTCGCCGACCCCCTGGACGGGCTGCCGCCCTTTCGGGCCACAGAACGACAACGCTCCACTATACCGGCCACGTCGGCGGTGGCCTGCGTCACGTCGTGGTTGACCACCAGGGCGTCGGCCAGCGCCAAGCCCTGGCGTTCCTCCTCGGCTCCGGCAACCAGGCGCCTGGCGATGTGGTCCTCGTCGTCCCCCCGTGCCCGCAGGCGCTCCTCCTGCACCTGCGGTGACGGAGGCTTCAGGAGGATCAGTGTCGCCTCCGGTTCGAGCCGCCGCACCTGGCGCGCACCCTGCAGATCGATCTCAAGCAGGACGTCCCGACCGGGCGGGGGGTCCGGGACCGGCGTCCCGTACAGGTTCCCCAGGAACTCGGCCCACTCGAAGAAGCCACCCGCCCGGACGCGCGCCTCGAAGGTCGGGCGGTCCACGAACACGTACGCGTCATCGGGCTCACCGGCCCGGCGCGCGCGCGTGGTCCACGACCGGCTCAGCCACAGCGAGGGATCCCCCGCCACCAAGTGGCCGGCGATCGTGCCCTTGCCGGCCCCACCCGGGCCGAACAGCACGAAGATCAACGGTGCGGACCGAGCCCCGGTCCGATCCGGAAGAGTCCTGCTCAGCGAGCGGTCTCGCGAAGCAGGGCCTCGCGCTGGTTGCTCCCCAACCCCTGCAGCCGCCGGCTCTCGCTGATCCCCACCGTGTCCATGAGACGCCGGGCCTTGACCTTGCCGAGTCCGGGCAACGACTCCAGGACCGAGAGGACCTTCATCTTCCCGACGGTCTCGTTGGAGTCGGCAGTGGTGAGCAGCTCGGACAGGGTGATGGACCCGAGTTTGAGCTTCTCTTTGACCTCGGCCCGCTCACGGCGGACCTTGGCTGCCTTGGCCAGGGCGGCCTGGCGCTGTTCGGGCGTGAGTGCGGGCGGTTGCGGCATGGTCGAGACGATAGCGCCTCTACGGCCCCGGGTCACACGAACCGCCTTGTGCCCGGGGCCATCGGCCCCCGGGGCCGCCGGCCACGCCAGCGGTGGAGGGCGGCGCGGGGCGCGGGAACCGGCGCCGGATGATCGATACTGGGTCGGTGGTCACCGTCGATCTCAACGCCGATCTGGCCGAGGGGGAGGTCCTCTCAGCCGGCGATCTCGCCGTGCTGGAGTCGGTCTCCAGCGTGAGCATCGCATGCGGGTTCCACGCCGGCGCCCCGGGCGTGATGCGGGCGACCGCCTCGGCCTGCCTCGAGCGGGGGGTGACCATCGGCGCACATGTCTCGTTCCGCGACCGGGAGGGGTTCGGAAGGCGCCACGTGGACAGCTCCCCCCCGCTCCTCGTCCGGGACATCATCGAGCAGTGCGAGGTGCTGGCCGAACAGGTGGTCGCCGCCGGAGGAGCGGTCACCTACGTCAAACCCCACGGTGCCCTCTACAACCGCATGGGCGTGGAACCGGCCGTGGCCGGCGCGGTGGTCGAGGCGGTCTCCCACGTGGGCATCGGGATCCTGGTGGCCCAACCGGGGACCGTGGTGGTGGGGCCGGCGATCGCCGGCGGGCTCCGGGTCGTGTCCGAGGGGTTCCCCGACCGCGGCTATCTCCCGGGCGGCCTGCTCGCTCCCCGGGACCGCACCGGCGCGTTGATCGAGGACCCTGCACTGGTCGGGCGGCGGGCGGTCTCCCTGGCCGGCGGCCGCGGTGTCGTCGCCGTCGACGGCTCGTGGGCCGCCGTCGATGTCGAGACGCTCTGCGTCCACGGGGACTCGCCCCACGCGCCGGAGGCGGCCCGCTCCGTCCGCCACGCGCTCGAGTCCGCCGGCATCACCGTCCTGAGCTTCGCCCCGACGGACGGCACCGACCGGCCGCCACCCGACGGACGGCTGTCGGGCCCGTCATGAGCCGCGCCGGGGGCCCCACACCGGCGGGCACCGGCGTCCGTCCGTTCGGAGACGGAGCCTTCCTCTACGAGACGACGGACGTGCATGCGGCCCATCGGCTGGCCGAAGCCGTCCACCGGCACCGGCGGTCGGGACGGGCGCCCACCGGCATCGAGGACGTGGTGGTGGGTCTGGCCAGCGTGGTGGTCCTCCTCGACCTCGACGACCAGGGGACCGACCCCGAGCGCTGCCAGGAGTGGCTGTCCGAGGTGGTCGCCGGGCAGGGGACGGGTGCGAACGTCGACGAGTCGCAGACGGGCCCTACGACACGAACCCTCGTGCTCCCGACCACCTTCGACGGTCCCGACCTCGACGCCGTGGCCGACGCCGCCCGCTGCACGACCGACCGGGTCGTCGCCCTGCTGACGAGCACCGAGCTGACCGTCGCCTTCGTCGGCTTCGCTCCGGGCTTCCCCTACCTGACCGGGCTGCCCGCGGAACTGGCAGCGGTGGAGCGACGGCCCACCCCGCGCTCGACGGTCCCGGCCGGGTCGGTGGCGGTGGCCGGCGGCTTCGCCTCGGTGTACCCGAGGCCAACCCCAGGCGGATGGCACCTCGTCGGCCACACCGCCACCGAGCTGTTCGACCCGGTCTCCCCGCCCTACGCGCGGGTCCTCCCCGGCGACCGGGTCCGTTTCGCCGACGCCGGGCGCGCCGCAGCACCGTCGCGTCACCGGAGCGGCGCCGTGCCCGAACGCCCGCCCCTCGCGGCCCACGGCGCCCGCTTCGTCGAGGTCCTCGAGCCGGGTCTGCTGAGCCTGGTGGAGGACGGGGGACGGCGCTCGCTGGCCGCCCAGGGGATCCCGCGCAGCGGGCCCTGCGACCCGGACACGATGCGCCTGGCCAACCGCCTGGTCGGGAACCGGGACCGAGCTGCGGCGATCGAGTGCACGGCGAGCGGTCCCACCCTCCGGTGCACGGGCGACTTCCACCTGGCCGTGGTCGGATCGGTGGCCGACGCCGTCGACGTGCGGGTCGACGGGCGCCCGGTCGGCACCGACGCCGTGGTTCCGGTGCGGGATGGCCAGACCGTCGCCGTCGGCCGTGTGCGGGTCGGCCTCCGTGTCTACCTGAGCGTCGCCGGTGGCTTCGCCACACCGGTGACGGCCGGCAGCCGGGCGGCCGACCTGCTCTCTGGTCTCGGCCCGGGCCCGCTGGCCGCCGGTGACCGGCTGGAGTGCGGTCCCCCCACGGCACCGCCACGAGGCCTGCTCTCCCGCCCGACGGGGGCGCTGCCCGACCGGGGCGCCCCGACGATCCTCCGGATCGTCCCCGGCCCCCACGGTGCCGGCGGTGGGGCACTGCAGTGGCTGACCGCCACCACCTGGCGGGTGGGAGGCGACTCCAACCGGATCGGACTCCGATTAGCCGATCCCTCGGGGCGAGACCCGGTCACCCCCGGACCGGTTCCCTCCACCGGCATGGTGACCGGGGCGGTGCAGGTGCCCCCGGGCGGCGAGCCCATCATCCTGATGCCCGACCACGCCACCGTCGGCGGCTACCCGGTCGTGGCGTGCGTGATCACCGCCGACCTTCCCGTCCTCGGCCAATTGGCCCCGGGCGACCCGGTGGGCTTCGCCGTCGTCGGCCACCAGACGGCCGGCAAGGCGCGGCGGTCCGCGTCGGAAGCTCTCGGGCGCCAGGTGACCGGGTGGTACCCGACCCGGGCCGGAACCTGAGTCCGGTCGGGCTCAGCACTGCCGAAGCATCGCCACCCGGGGTGCCGTGCCCCGCCGCCGCTCGGTGCCCAGCAGTTCGGCCAGCTCGGGGCCCGTCTCGTGGTCCGCCAGGATCCGAAACCCGCAACGCTGGTAGTACGGAGCGTTCCACGGGACCTCGGTGAACGTGGTCAGGGTGACCGACACCAGCCCATCGTCGGCCGCCGACGCGGCCACGTGGTCGAGCAGCGAACGGCCGATCCGCCGTCGGGCCACTGCCGGGTGCACGGACAGCTCGGCGACGTGCACACCGCCGTCCACCCGTGTCTCCAGCAGGAAGGCACGGGGCCGGTCCACTCCGTCGGCGGCCACCCAGGCCCGCCCGTCCCGGCAGAGCTGCTCGATCCGGTCGAGCGCCATCGGCGGATCCTCGGCCACCCGGGCCAGGCCCACCTCGGCGAACTGCAGGCCGGCCGCCACCTCGATGGCCTGGATCGACGCCGACTCCTCCGGCCCGGCCCGGCGTATGACCATCGGATCCCTGGGCACCTCCCGATTCTGGGTCAGCACCGCCGCCCGGGGCCACCCGGTCGGCGAACGCACCTCCGCTCCGGTACGGGCGCCTGCGCCGGAATTGCCCGGCAGCGTGGCACGATGGAGGCCGACAACTACGGAGGGCGCCTCGCGGGCCCTCCGAGCGAGAGGAGCCGGCAGTGGGCGACGGAGACCAGACCGAGGACGAGGGTACCGGCCCGGGGGCCGAAGGGGGCCTGTTCCAGTCACGGGACGACGGACAGCTCCACTTCCTGCCCGGTACGGAGGCCGCGGCCTTCCCCGTCACCGCCCCCGAGAACGCCACGCCCCTGGAGGAGGACGAGCCGGAAGGCGTCATCCCGCCCAGTCCGCTGTGGGCCATGAAGGAGCGGCGCCACGAGCAGCTCGTACACCTCTTCGGGCATCCCAGTCGGATCCGGGCGCGTCTGGGCAGCGGCGATGCCTCGGTGTACGCCATCGACGACGGCAAGCACCACTGCATGATCGGCCGCCGGGTGGGTGCCACCCTCGACGGGTGCGTCTACAGCCTGGTGGCCCGGGTGACCCTCGACACCTACAGGTCCTTGGCCTCGGGTGCCATCGACGGAAGGCAGGCGTTCCTGGCCGGCACCGAGGCCGGCCTCAGCGGTACCGTCGAGGACCCGGGGGTCTCGAACGTCTTCGACGTCGACTCCTACCAGCATGCCGACGACATCCCACCGGAGTACCTGCCACCCTCACCGGCCATCGAGTTCGCCCAGGACCTCCCCACCGCCGACCGCTGAGGCGCGGCGGCCGGCCCGGCTCACCACCCGAAGGCTCGACTCAGTTCCTCGCCCACGGAGCGCGCCGCCCGGCGCAGCGCACCGACCTCGGGCCCGGCGGCGAGCACCCCACGCGACACGCTGGGGAGCACGGTTCCCCGGGGACACCGGGCGAACAACCGGGCCGCGGCTTCCGCCGTCCCGCCCTGGGCCCCGACCCCCGGGGCCAGGATGACGCCCCCGAGGTCGGCCAGTTCGAACCGCGAGGGCTCGAGCGTCGCACCGACCACGGCTCCGATGGTACCCGGAGCGGACGGGCCTCGACGGTTGAGGTCCCGGATCGCCCCGAGGAGCGCGTCCTCCACCGACGGGCCGTCCCCTGGGCCGCCGTCGGCGCGCAGGCAGGTCACCGCCTCCTGGAGCGTGCGGCCCTCCGGGTTGGACCCCCGAACGACCACGATGACTCCCCGGCCGGAAGCCGCCGCCAGGTCGAATGCCGGCTGCAGGGCGCCGATGCCCAGGTAGGGCAGGACGGTGACGGCATCGGCGACCAGGGGACTGACCGGGTCCAGCCAGGCCGACGCGTAGGCCTCCATCGTTGACCCGATGTCCCCCCGCTTGGCATCGGCGATGACCAGCAGACCGGCCTCCCGGGCGGCGGCCATCACCGACTCGAGGGCACCGATCCCGGCCGCGCCCATCCGCTCGAAGAACGCGACCTGCGGCTTGACCACCGGGACCGATCCGGCGAAGGCCTCGACGCACCGGAGCCCGAAGGTGAGGAGTCCGTCGGCCGAGTCGGGGAGCCCCCAGCCGGTGAGGAGGGCCGGTGACGGGTCGATGCCGGCGCACATCGGGGCGGAGCGGGAGACCGCCGCGGCCACCCGGTCGACGAACGTCGCCGGGGTCCCTCCCTCGGCCGTGCCCCGGGCCCCGCCGGTGTGTCGGGCCTCATCGAGGTGCCGCTCCTCAAGCATGTGCCGCTCCTCTCAACTCGTCCATCCGTCGGACCCCGTGGCGGCCGCACCACGCCTCGAGCTCACCGAGGACACGGATCGGCGCCTGGGGATCCCGGAAGGTCGCCGTCCCCACCTGGACGGCGTCCGCACCCGCCATCATCAGCTCGACGGCGTCCTCACCACGCATCACTCCGCCGACGCCGATGATGGCCGCGTCGGGGTGGGCGGCCCGGACGTCGAACACCGCCCGCACGGCCACCGGGTGTACGGGAGGCCCGGACAGGCCTCCACCGGACGCGCCCGAACCCAGCACCGGCCGCCGGGTCTCGAGGTCGATGGCCATAGCCAGAAGCGTGTTCACCAGCGTCACCGCCTCGGCGCCGGCCGAGAGGGCGGCGCCGGCCACCTCGGCGATGTCGGCCACGGTCGGGCTCAACTTGGCCCACCGGGGCAGATTCGGGCACTGCTCACCGACCGCGGCCACCACCTCGGCGGTGGCGGTCGGCGAGTGGGCGAACATCCGCCTGCGGTCCTCGACGTTGGGGCAGCTCACGTTGACCTCCACCGCCACCACCCCGGGAGCGTCGACCACCACCGACGCTGCCCTGGCGAAGTCATCGACCCGTTGGCCCCAGATGCTGACCACCACCCGTGCGCCGACGGCGTTGAGCCGTGGGAGGTCACGATCGAGCCACGCTGCCAACCCGGGGCCCTGGAGACCGACGCTGTTGAGCATCCCGGTCGCCGCCTGGTGGACCCGCGGCGCGGCGTTGCCCGGCCATGGGTCGACGGAGAGGGACTTGACCACCACGGCACCCAGATCCCCCAGGGGGAAGTAGGCCTCGAGCTCGTCGGCGTGGCCCGCGGTGCCCGACGCGGTCATCACCGGATTGGGAAGCGTCAGCGACCCCACTCGAGCCGTGAGGTCGACGTCGCCCACGGTCGCCGCCCGCCAGGCCCGTCGCAACCGGCCGGCAGGCCCGGCCCCGGACCGTGACCCGCTCACCCGCTCATACCTGGTGGTACTCCTGCAGCGAACGGACCGACAGCGGGTGGCTGATCCAGTCGGCGATGCCCGCCGCCGCCGCCCTGGCCGCGGCAACCGTTGTCAGACACGGCACCATGTGGGCAAGGGCGGCCGCCCTGATGTGCAGCCCGTCGGCCCGGGGTCCCCGGCCCCGCGGGGTGTTGACCACCAACTGGACCTTGCCTCCGGCGATCAGGTCGACGGCGTCCACCACCCCGGGGTGGGACTCCCCTACCTTGGCCACCACGGTGGCCACCGCGATCCCCTCGGCCTCCAGCATCGCGGCCGTCCCCGAGGTGGCCGCCAGCTCGAACCCCAGCGTGGCAAACTGTCGCGCCGCACCGAGCCCGACCGCCTTGTCCCGGTCGGCCAGGGACAGGAACACCGTCCCGCTGACCGGCAGCCGGTTGCCCGCGGCGATCTGGCTCTTGGCGAAGGCCAGGCCGAAGGTGGCGCCGATCCCCATCACCTCGCCGGTGGAGCGCATCTCGGGGCCGAGCAGGGTGTCCACCCCAGGGAACCGGTTGAACGGGAGCACCGCCTCCTTCACCGACACGTGCCCGGTCACCGGCGTGGCGAGCAGCCCCTCGTCGCGGAGCCCGGCGAGCGTGGCGCCGACCATCACCCGGGCCGCCACCATCGCCACCGGTACCCCGGTGGCCTTGGCCACGAAGGGAACCGTCCGACTGGCCCGGGGGTTGGCCTCGAGCACGTAGACCTGCTCGCCCTTGACCGCGAACTGCACGTTGATCAGTCCGCACACCTCGAGGGCGGCCGCGATGGTCCGCACGTGGCGCTCGAGCTCGGCGATGACCGACGCCGGCAGGGTCTGCGGGGGCAGCGCACAGGCCGAGTCGCCGGAATGGACCCCGGCCTCCTCGACGTGCTCCATGACGCCGCAGATCACCACTTCGCCGGTGGCGTCGCGCACCGCGTCGACGTCCACCTCGACCGCATCCTCGAGGAAGCGGTCGACCAGCACCGGTCGGTCGGCGGTCACCCCACCCTCGCGGCCAAGCGAGCCGCCGACCCCGGACATCGCTTCGACCGCGGCGATCAGCCGCTCGTCGTCGTAGACGATCTCCATCGCCCTGCCCCCGAGCACGTAGGACGGCCGCACGAGTACCGGGTAGCCGATGGAGCCGGCCACCGCCACCGCTTCGCCCGGCGTGGTGGCCGTGCCGCCCGGCGGTTGCGGAATGGCGAGCCGCTCGCAGAGGGCGTTCCAACGCTCGCGGTCCTCGGCCAGGTCGATCGAGGCCGGCGAAGTGCCGAGCACCAGCTCCTCGGGGATGCCCGCTGCCAGCTTGAGCGGGGTCTGGCCACCCAGCGACACGATGACACCGACGAGCCGTCCCCCGTCCACCGAGGCAGCCCGCTCGCCGTCGAGCACGGCGGCGAGGTCCTCGGAGGTGAGCGGCTCGAAGTACAGACGGTCCGAGGTGTCGTAGTCGGTGGACACGGTCTCGGGGTTGCAGTTGACCATGACCGTCTCGTAGCCGGCCGACCGCAGGGCGAACGAGGCGTGGACGCAGCAGTAGTCGAACTCGATGCCCTGGCCGATCCGGTTGGGCCCCGAGCCGAGGATGACCACCCGAGGCCGGTCGGAGGGGCGGACCTCGTCCTCGTCCTCGGTCGTGGAGTAGTGGTACGGCGTGTGGGCCTCGAACTCGGCCCCGCAGGTGTCGACGGTCTTGAAGGTCACCCCGACCCCGTACCCGGTGCGGGCCACCCGCACGTCGTCGGCGGTCACCGTCTCGCCGAGGAGGTAGGCCAGCTGGGCATCCGAGTAGCCGAGCCTCCGGAGGCGCCGCCACGCTCTCCGGTCCAGATCGTCGAGGGTGACCCCCAGGGTGACCTGGAGGTCGAGGGCCATGCGGGCATCGGTGATCTCGGCGATGCCCGACAGGAACCACGGGTCGATGCCAGTGACTCCGGCCAGGTCCTCGACCGACTCCCCTCGGCGCAGGAGGGTCTCCAGCTGGAAGATCCGCTCCGGGGTGGCGGTGGCCACCCGGGTCAGGAGCTCCTCGGTGGTCACCCCGTCCAGTGCAGCTTCCGCCGGATCGGCATTGAGGCCGGAACGTCCCTGCTCGAGCGAGCGCACCGCCTTCTGCAGCGACTCGGGGAAGGTCCGGCCGATGCCCATCACCTCGCCCACCGACTGCATCCGGGTCCCGAGCTCGTCGGTGGCACCGGGGAGCTTCTCGAACGCCCACCGCGGGATCTTTGTGACCACGTAGTCGATGGTCGGCTCGAACGACGCGGGAGTGGCGCCGGTGATGTCGTTGGTGATCTCGTCCAGCCGGTAGCCGACCGCCAGCCGGGCGGCGATCTTGGCAATGGGGAACCCGGTCGCCTTGGACGCCAACGCCGACGACCGGGAGACTCGGGGGTTCATCTCGATCACGACCTGGCGACCGTCGGTGGGGTCCACCGCGAACTGCACGTTCGAGCCCCCGGTCTCCACGCCCACCCGGCGGATGCAGGCGAAGGCGGAGTCCCGCATGGACTGGTACTCGACGTCGGTCAGCGTCTGGGCCGGGGCCACGGTGATCGAGTCACCGGTGTGCACGCCCATCGGGTCGAGGTTTTCGATGGAGCAGATGACGACGCAGTTGTCGGCGTTGTCCCGCATCACCTCCAGCTCGAACTCCTTCTGGCCGGCGATCGACTGCTCGACGAGGACCTCGCCGATCGGTGAGGCGTCGAGTCCCTCGGCCGCCAGGCGTACCAGCTGGTCGCGGGTGGCGGCGATGCCGGTGCCGGCGCCCCCCAGGATGTAGCTGGGACGGACCATGATCGGGAAGCCGATCGACTCCCCGATGGCCAGGGCCTCCTCGAGGGAGTGGGCGAACCCCGACGCCGGGACGGCCAGCCCGATCTCCTCCATGGCCGCCTTGAACCGCTCCCGGTCCTCGGCGGTGGCGATGGCCTCGGCGTTGGCCCCGATGACCTCCACGCCGTAGGAGTCGAGCACGCCGCGTTCGGCCAGTGCCATGGTCAGGTTCAGCGCCGTCTGACCCCCCAGCGTGGGCAGGAGGGCGTCGGGCCGCTCCCGCTCGATGATCGCCGCCAGCACGTCGGGGTCGAGTGGCTCCACGTAGGTGCGGTCGGCCATGGCCGGATCGGTCATGATCGTCGCCGGATTGGAGTTGGCCAGCACCACCCGGAACTTCTCCTCGGCGAGCACCCGGCACGCCTGGGTGCCCGAGTAGTCGAACTCGCAGGCCTGGCCGATCACGATGGGCCCGGAACCGATGAGCAGGATGGACTCGATGTCGTCGCGCCGGGGCACTAGACCGCCCTCTCCGATCGGCGGGACCCCGGGCCGGCGGCCGCCCCGGTGGCG
>Ga0224558_1001016_pt1 | contig 31177 bp, 32 predicted proteins | sample 714S32024metaG_FD_180682 | JGI IMG/M metagenome (GOLD analysis project Ga0224558, IMG submission 180682) | Peat soil microbial communities from Stordalen Mire, Sweden - 717 S3 20-24 | ecosystem: Environmental > Terrestrial > Soil > Wetlands > Peat | place: Sweden: Norrbotten County, Stordalen... | reverse complement strand
AAGTACACTATCTATAGGGGCCGGCCTCATCCGAAGAACCCCAGGTATAGTGGTTTCCAAGGCCTTCTGGGCGTTTCCTGCCTCAGATTGCAACGGTTGGGCTCGTCTGTGGGGTTTGGCACAGGGACGCGAATGGCGCCGAAGAAAAACCTGCGAGGCCTCCGCGTAACCTGTCTGGAGAGAGCTGCGCTACTCCGGCCCCGGGCGCCGCGCCGCGGGGTGCTGGCACGAACACGGGGCACCCGGATGTGGGGCCAGTGGTATCTGCGCCGCCGCGGCGAGGTGCCCTGGAGATTAAGGCGCCTGGAAATGCTTCAGCCAGGTCAGAGGGTCTGAGGCGATAGGGATGACCGATCGAAACACCAGCATATCTCCGGAGACAGCGAGATGACCTTCACTTAAGGGCGTCGCGAAACTCCGCCTCGCTCAACCCATGCACCCGTCCCGCAACAACATCCTCGATGCCCTCGAAAGCCCGCGCAATCTCACCAGATATTTCCCGCTGTGCTGCTATACCGGCAACGATGCGGCGCGCCAACTCCAAGCGGTCTCCCTCCGGCAGTTCCATGACTGCCTCGGCGATTTCCTGCGTGCTCAAGTTTAAACCCTAGTCCACAGCCCGAGGCCGGGCAAGCGAATTGCCGCCATAGACGGAAAGGGTGGTCCGTGAAGGGGTTCGTGAGATTGTCATGTTTTCAGCCGGTTTGTTTAGTCCCGCAGTGGATGGCAGCCAAGGGCACACGATCTCTCCTACCGCCCGCTCGTACCTCCAGAGCCCCCCCGGAGCCTCGCCGGAGGGCCGGGTGCAGGTTTGGGGCAATGGGACGGCAGAGGGTCGGTTGTTTAGTGGCGGTTAGCGTCAGACTCCGGCAGGTACTCCGTCTTGGAACTGGCATGGCAGGCCCTCGCACCCGCCTGTTCAGAACGGCGTTAACGTTAAAACCCGGCGCCGTGGATGGCGCTCGCCAACGGTCCCAACAGGAGATTCGGCGCGCAGCCGAGCACCACGACCGCCAGTGCCAGCAAGACGAAGGCAACCTGACTCAAGACCGGCGTTTGTAATGCCCCGGTGCCCATTCCCGGTTCGGCGACGTGGGACGATCAGAGTTTCTCCGTCGGCGTAAACCGCAGGCCGCGGCGGCCTTTGAAAAGTTTGCGCAGGCGGCGGTCGCTGGAACTGCGTCGGCGCTGGATCACCTCCGGGGCGACGCGGTTGCCCAGTTCGCGGCGCCAGCGGCGTCCTTTGAGCCAGTCTTCCCAGCTCATGACCTCATTCATTGGAATCGAGGGGGCTCTTGGTTTCGAGTTCATGGGCTACTTCGCGCACAAGTGCTTTGCATGCCGGCAAGATACGGTATTCGCGCAGGGTCGCAAGCCGGCGGACCTCCTTCCAGTCAAACTGCATGGCCCCGCCGAGGGCGACGGCGGCCAGCTTCTTTGCGCACTCGCGCGCTGGTGGGTGGGGCTGCGGATAGACGGAGACTAGCACCCGCTCGACCAGCAACTCCTCCGGCTGGGCGACTTGGATGACGCCGTACGCACCCTGGAGGTTGCGCAAAGGGGTACGGGCCAGGCTTTCCAGCGAGCCAAGCAGGTCCACGAACGCGCCAGCCACCTGCCAACTGCGCGGGCCGCCTTGCGCGCCCAACTGGCCCATGATCTCCTGCCGCTCGCGCAACGACAAGACGGCGGGCGTCAGGCGGCAGAGATCGACGTCGCCCGAGGCGTAAGCACCTTCGGTCAACAGTTCGATGGCGGAGCCTCCCACGACCACCAACTCAACGCCGCGCTCGCGAAATAGTGCCGAACAGAGCGAAGCCAGCTTGGCGGCTTTGCGGGTCGGGTCGGTGTCCGCAGAAATATCAGCCACCGCAGCCCTGATCTTCCTGGCGTTCATGCGTGCAGGCTAAAACCGGAAGTTCCACTCGTCCAGAGAGTATTTCGCCCGGGCAAGAGAGATGATCTCGCTGGAGGGGATTGGAGCAAGCGGCGCAGTGGCGTCCCAGGTTTTGATAAGGGCGGTGCTGATCGAAGGGCCTATGCCATCGGGCATCCGCGCTGACTATAGTGTTGCCGGCTCAAATGCGCGGGCGTGGTGAATTTCCTTGTCTCCGAGGAGACGAATCTGGTTGGCGGAGACTTTCGCCACGGCAACGGTCCTTCCGTCAAAAGTAGTAAACTCAACCTGATAGCAGTGGCCGCCTTCATAGACATGAACGACCGCTCCGACATCCCCAGCCGCGAGCCCGTAGTCGGGGAGGTCGGCAGCCAGCGCCACGCAGTCCAGCTCTTTGATCATGCAGGCAGAGGATACGCTGTAATCAAGCGTGGCGCAAGCTTGCCCGTTTCCACCAGCCAGACCGTTCGGATGCGGGGTCTGCGACCGGATGGCGTCTGCGAAAGCTGAAATCGGAGAATACGCCGGCCCCGTTCAACGGAACTGTCAGTCTAGCCCTTCGACAAATTCCAGCCAGGGCATGGCTCGAACGCCGGGGGCGACCGCGTGGGAGGCTGGCTCGGCCCGTGCTGGCCGATGCACCAAGGTCATTTCCGTGCTCCCCCGAAGCCCGGGTTGGCCGCGCCAGGCCGCTGCCAACCGCTGCAGCGATGCGGCGGCAGGGATCTGCCGCTCCAACTCGCGAGGCAGGTAGCGCATTTGAGGTTTTTAAACTCGTAGATTAAAAACCTCAAGCCCAAAAGGCATCGTCCTCGGGCCTTAAGAAAGAGAATGGTTGGGAAGACGAAGCGACGGAGCTTAGTGAGCTTGTCCCAGCCAACCCCCTTGCCACCCAAAGTCAGCCGTCGGCAGGCACTCCGGCCTGGAGCTGGCGTGGCAGGTCATCGTACCCGCCCATTCAGAACGGCGTAAAAGCTAAAGCCCGACGCCGTGGATGGCGCGGACCAATGGTCCCAGCAGGAGATTCGGCGCGCAGCCGAGCACCACGACCGCCAGCGCCAGCAAGACGAGGGCAACTTGGCTTAAGACCGGCGTTGGCAACGTCCCGGTGCCCACTCCCGGCTCGGTCACGTAGATCTGCTTGAGGACTTGAAGATAATAGTAGAGAGATACGGCGCTCATGGCGAGGGCGACAATCACCAGCCAGAGCAAGCCCAGGTTCGCCGCATCGGAGTTCAAGGCGGAAGCGAAAACATAGAACTTGCCGAAGAACCCAGCCAGCGGAGGAATGCCCGCTAGCGACAGCATGAAAATCAGCATACAAAAGGAGAGTAGTGGCGCCCGGCAGCTCAGCCCGGCGAAATCCACCAAGCGGTCCCCCCCTGCCCTGCCCTCCACAATCGAAACGACTCCAAACGCCCCCAGCGTGGCCAACGCATAGGTGATGACGTAATAAACCAGCGCCGCCAGGCTTTGTTCCCCGTGCGGCAAAACTCCCAGGAGCATATAACCCGCATGAGCGATGGCGGAATAAGCGAGCAACCGGCGCACGCTGCTCTGGACAATCGCGGCCAGGTTGCCGAGCAGCATGGAAGCCGCCGCCATGATCGCGAGCACCGGCACCCACCCCGCCATATAGCCGTGCCACGCGCCGCTGCCTTCGGCGCCTTTGAACCCAAGCATCATCACCCTGGCGAAGATGAAGAAGCCTGCGACCTTTGAACCGGAAGCAATAAACGCCGCGCTCGGCGCTGGCGCTCCCTGGTAAGCGTCCGGCGCCCAAAGATGAAACGGCACGGCCGCCACTTTGAAACCGAAGCCGATTACCGTCATCACGATCGCCAACACCAGCAGCGGGTCGAGCTTCGGACTCTTAATGGCCGCCGCGATTTGGCCAAGATTGGTCGCGCCGGATAACCCATAAAGCAGGCTCAACCCAAAGAGCGTGAAAGCCGCCGCCATGCCGCCGAACAGGAAATACTTCAGTGCCGCTTCCGCCGACTTGGGGTTGCGCTTGTTGAATGCCGTCAGGATATAAAGCGAGAGGCTGGTGAGTTCGAGCGAGATGAAGATCATCAGGATGTCTTCGGAGCTGACCAGAAACATCATCCCGACCGCCGCCAGAAGGATGAGGGCGAAATACTCCCCCACGTGTGGGGTAAAGTCCGTGTCCACCGAAATGAGCAGGGTGAAGATCGTGAGCACCAACAGCGCGACTTTGACGAACTGGGTCAGGGGGTTCACCACCAGCATGCCCTCGAACAGGTTTGCGTGTTCCGGCAATGCGAACATCCACGCGATAGCGACGGCGCAGCCGACGCAAGAGATCATCGCGCCGACCATAAGCCGGAAGCGCAGTTCCAACCCGCGCAACGCCAACAGGTCAGCCGCCAGCACGACCAGCACGGTGAGAACCAAGATGGTTTCCGGCATGGCAAACTTGAGCAGTTCGAGATAGTTGACCTCGCTCATGGCGCGCCCCCCTTCGTCAACCCGTCAAAGAGAGGCAAGCCAAAACTCTGTGAGATAAGGTCCAGCAATAGCCTCGGGTAAAGCCCGATGAGGATCGAGATTCCAATCAAAAGCACCGCGCCGATGCGCTCCGGGGTTGAAATCGGCTCCATGACCGCAGGTGCATTCCCATGTGTAAGAGCCACAGGAGTTGAGGTTTCTGATTCCCCACGGAAGAACGCCTTTTGCAGCGCACGCATCGAATAGGCCACGCCGATAAGAATGCCGAGCCCGGCCACAACCGCCAAAGTCGGGAATGCCTGCCACGCGCCGATCAGCACCTGCAATTCCGCCACAAAGCCACTAAATCCCGGCAAGCCCATCGAGGCCACGCTTGCGATGGTGAAGGCCACGGCGGCGAATGGGATCCGCGCACTGAGGTTCATGCCCTGCAAAGCTGCCAGGTCGCGAGTATGTGCCCGGTCATATACCATGCGACCGACGACCGCGAACAACAGTCCGGCGATGACGCCATGCGAGAACATTTGAAGCACCGCCCCGCTCATGCCAATTGAGTTCAGCGTCAGGAGCCCCAGCATCACGAAGCCCATGTGGCTGACGCTCGAGTAGCCGATGACGAACTTAAAATCCTTCTGCACCAGCGCCACCATGCCGCCATAAACGATGCCGATCACGGCAAGCACGCTCAGGACGTCGCGCCACGAACCGAGCCCGAGCACCGTGCTGCCCCAGGGGTCCAGCCCCTGCGGAAAGAGCGTCATGGCCACCCTTAGGCAGCCGTACGCCCCCAGTTTCATCACCACGCCGGCCAGCAGCATGGAAGCCGCCGTGGGTGCCGCGACGTGACCCGTTGGCGCCCACGTGTGGAACGGCCACAGACCGGCCAGAATGGCAAATCCGACGAACACCATCGGGAACGCCCACATCTGGAAACTGTGCGAGAACGGAAACCGAGCCAGTTCGACCACGCTCATCGTCTTGCCGCCGGCGACCGCGTAAGCCGCTATCAAGCCGACGAGCACCATTGCGCTGCCGACGAAAGAATAGAGGGCCAGCTTCATGGCGCCATACTCCTTGCGAGTCGATCCCCAGATCGCGATCAGAAAGTACTTCGGAATGATGGCCAGTTCGTAGAACACCAGCAGCAGGAACAGGTCGAAGCTCAGGAACACGCCATAGACGCCCGCGATGAGCGTGAGGTAAAGCGCGAAGAACTCCTTCGCCCGGTGCTCAATGTTCCAGGAAAAGAGGATCCCAGTGACGGCGGCGATGCCCGTCAGCAGAACCAACGTGAGACTGATGCCATCCGCCGCAAGGTAATACTCGATGCCAAGGGATGGGATCCACCGGACTTTGGCAATGGTCTGCAGGGCGCCCGATTGGGCTTGGAGCGTGCCCGTCAGCCCGATGGCGAAACCAAGGACCGCCGTCAACAAGGCGACCGCTTTCGCCGCCAGCGCATTGCCTTTCGGCAATAGCGCCAATACCACTGCGCCTAAGAACGAGATATAGATGGTCCAGGCGAGCATGGTTAGAATGTCCGTTCCTTCACCATCTGCACCACGGTGCTATTGATCACGCCGAGCACCAGTTGCGGATAAACCCCCAGCACGAACATCAACGCCAGCGCCGGCAGCAATGCAATTCGTTCGCGCACTGTCAGGTCGGGCATCTTCGACCACGTAGCATTCAGCGGGCCGTTGAAGACACGCTCAAGGATTGTCAGGATGAAGATCGCCGTGAGCAGCAAGCCGATCGCTGACAGCGCTGTGGCCCACGTGACCAGCGCGAACGCCCCTTTGAAGATCAGGAACTCGCCGATAAAGCCGTTAAGACCTGGCAGGCCGAGGGAAGAAAACAGGGCGATTCCCATCAACCCGCAGAAGACCGGCATAATCCTGCGCAAGCCACCGAAATCGTTCAACCCGCGCACTCCGCCACTCCGTTGCTCGATCATCCCGACGAACCAGAACAGGGTTGACGCAGTCAGGCCGTGGTTGAACATTTGCAGGAACACACCGTTGAGCGTGGCAGCCTTGGCGGTCGCCGAAGCCACATCAATTCCACTGAACTTCGCAATAGCAAAGATCCCCAGGAGGCAGTAACCGAGGTGATTGATGGATGAATAGGCCAGCACTCGCTTCAGGTCCCGCTGCGCAAAGGCCGCGCTGGCCGAGAAGATAACCGTGATCACCGCCAGCCAAAGCAGCGGCGTCAGAATCCAGTGCATTTCCTCAGGAAAGATCGGCCACAGTATCCGCAGGAACCCATACACGCCCATCTTGGACATCGCCCCGGTCAGCAGCATGGTCGTTCCCGTCGGCGCTTCTGCGTAGGCCGGCGGCAGCCAGGTGTGAAAGGGGATCAGTGGCACCTTTACCGCAAATCCGAGGAACGCGCCAGCGAAGATGATCAGCGCCAAAGGCCTGGAGTTCAACTGCTTCCAACCGAGCCCGTCCGACAGCGCGGAAGTCAGAGTGCCATTACGCCCCATGTCCGCCAATTCGGTGAAATCGAACTTGCCTGTGCACAAGAAGATGGCCAGGAAAGCGAGCAGTAGCGCCACGCTGCCGACCATGGTGTAGATAAAGAACTGTGTTGCGGCGGCAGTCGCCATCGGCCCACCCCAAAGCTTGATGAGGAAGAATGCCGGGATCAGGCTCAGCTCCCAGAACATAAACCAGTGGAAGAAGTTTAACGCGGTGAACGTGCCAAAGAGCCCGGCTTGCAGGAAGAGCACTAGCGCGAAATAGAGCGGGACACGATCCTCGATTCTCCACGACGCCATCATGGCCATAGGCACTACGATGGCCGAGAGCAACAGCATCAGCAAACCGAGCCCGTCCACGCCAACACGATACTCAACGCCCAGTGTGGGAATCCAGGAGTGCCGCTCTTCGAATTGAAGATCACCCGAAGTGGAACTGAATCGATGCCACAGCACCAAAGCAAGCGCCAGCGCTGCAAAACTCAATCCTAGTGAGAGCCACCGTGCGAGCCGCTTCTGCTCTGCCCCCAAGCCAACGACCACGAGGCCGCCGAGTAGCGGAACGAAGGTCAGTATTGAAAGGAGAGGCAGGCCGTTCATGAAGCGCGGCACCCCCAGATCAACAACAGCACCAACACGGTCAGCGCCAGACCGAGCAGCCGCAGATACCTCTGAACTTGCCCGCATTGCAGACGTGACATAAGGGCTCCGCCTTTGGTCAAACGACGGCAGCCCTCATCGAAGCCTGAATTCACTACGTACTCGTCGAAGTACCGATCAAGCCAGGCGAGGCCGACCACCAGGAGCGATATTAATTGCACCAGGCCGTTCCAAACCCAGTCATCCAGCCAGGCGCAAACCTGCGCCCACCAAGCATTAAAGCGAATTACGGACGCCTCGTAGATCTCGTCCACGAAATACTTCCTCTTCAGCAGTGCGAAGACCTCGGGCTGAAGCCGCTCCAGCACGTCCGGCTCATCCACCCTGCTCACCGGCTTCCTGCCGTAGAGCCACCAGCCCAACCCCAGACCAAGGAAAACCACGCCGCTGGAAAGCAGCATCAGCCGCAGCACCTCAATCTCAAACAGCTTGCCAAGTTGGCCGGTTGCCTGCTCGCCACTAAGGAGGCCCTGGAACCAGGGCCAGGCCGGGGTGCCACCGAAGCCAAGCAGCACGGAAAATGCCGCCAAAACCACGAGCGGAATAGTCATCACCCGCGGGCTTTCGTGCACTTCGTAGGAGCCGACGTGAGGGCCTGTTGCCCAAGTCTCCTGCAGGTTCGAAGGTAGGGCGCGCACTCCGCTGCGCGCCGTTAGAGGTTGTGCAAATGCTGGCTTTTCGAGCATTTCCGGCTGCTCGCGGCGCGCAGCGGAGTGCGCGCCCCACCCATGAGACGGTTGGGCAACACGCCCGTAAGGAGGCTCTAACTTGCCCAAGCCCGGCGCACCAGCGACATAAGCCCCCTCGCGCCGCCTGCTACGTACCGATCCCAAAAAAACATAACACACCTGGCGGGTCATATAGAAGGCGGTCAGAAGCGCGGCAAAGACCCCCAGGTAGAATGGCCCGGGCGCAATCCAGCCGCGCGCGGCATGCAGAATCTCCTCCTTGCTCCAAAACCCGGAGAACAACAGCGGAAAGCCGCTCAAAGCGAGCATCCCGACGCCGTAAGTAGCAAAGGTCACAGGCATGAGCTTGCGCAGTCCACCCATCCGGCGTATGTCCTGTTCATCCCTGCAACCGTGAATTACCGAACCCGCGCCCAGAAACAGAAGCGCCTTGAAAAACGCGTGAGTAATGAGGTGAAACATCCCGACCGCCACGCCACCTGCGCCCAAGCCCAACATCATGAAGCCCAGTTGTGAAATCGTCGAGTAGGCCAGGATGCGTTTGATGTCTGTTTGGGCAACAGCGATGCTCGCGGCGAAGATCGCGGTGATCGCGCCGACCCAGGTGACGACCTGGAGTGCGCCCGGCACAGACGCATCGCCTGCGGGCTGTGCTGCCATCAACGGATACACCCGCGCCACAAGAAATACTCCTGCAGCGACCATTGTCGCGGCGTGGATGAGCGCGCTGACCGGCGTCGGACCCTCCATCGCATCGGGTAGCCAGACGTGCAGTGGCACCTGACCCGACTTGCCGATCGCTCCACAGAAGATCAGCAGCCCGATGCCGGTCGAAACGGCCATTCCGAGGCTCGTAGTTTGGACTGCCAAAGTCGCCAGCGCCGAATGTTCGAGACAGCCCTTGCCGCCGTCGTAAAAGAGCAGCGTGCCAGTTTCGGAGTAAAGCCACACCATGCCCAGCAGTACCGCGAGATCGCCGATTCGCGTTGTAATGAACGCCTTCTTGGCCGCCGCCGTAGCGCTAGGTTTGTGATACCAAAAGCCAATCAACAGGTAGGAAGTCAGGCCTACGATCTCCCAGCAGATAAACAGCAGCAGCAGGCTGTTGGCGATGACCAACCCGAGCATCGCGGAGGCAAACAACGAGAGAAAGCAGAAGAAGCGGGTAAAGTTCTCGTCGTGCGCCATATAGCCGAGGCTATAGATAAAAATGAGCAGCCCAACCATCGAGACCATCACCAGCATGACCGCCGCCAGCGGGTCCAGCACCCAGCCGAGCCGCAGGGCCGTGCCATTGACCTGCGGGTCGCCGGCCTGGAACCAGAAGAAGTTGACTGCCTGCCTGACGGCCGAGCTGTGGCCCCAATGCTCAATGACATTGATGAAGGCAGCGCACGATAGTGCCAGCGCAAGCACCATTGAGCCAATCGCCAGAAACGCCGACAACCGGCGCTGGTGCTGCTTGAGCAATGCGCTCACCGCCGCCGCCACGAGCGGCAGCAAAGGAATCAGCCATAGCGTCTGAACAATCCAATCCATCTCAGCCCCTCATCGAATCGATCCGATTCAGATTGGTCGTTCGGTAATGCCGATAGATTGAGATAATCAGAGCCAGTCCGACGGCAGCTTCCGCGGCGGCGGCGCCGATTGAGAAGATCACGAATGCAATGCCGGTGAGCGCCTGCGGGTTGGGCCCGTATCGCCAGAACGCAATGAAGTTCAGGTTAGCCGCGTTGAGCATTAATTCGATGCCAATAAGCACGAGGATCGCATTGCGGCGTGTCAGCGCACCGGCCAGGCCAATGGAGAAGAGCAGCGCGGAGACCAGGAGATAGCAGGTGAGTGGCGTCACTCGGACCTCCCGGAACTACGAAAGCAGCGGTCAGAGGATGGAGACGAGGAAGCCGCCGTCACGCGTGGTGATCCATACTCGGTTGTCCATCCTTCGTTCTCGCTGCTCATTCGCGCTCCTTCTCGTGCATGGCGATGATCACGGCGCCGATCAAGGCAGCGGTCAACAGCAGGCCGATTACTTCGAGCGGCAAGATGAACGTGGTCATCAACTGGTCGCCAATCTGGCGGACCGTTGCTTCCGGAGGAGGGCGAAACTCGCGCCTCACTACTCCGCTCGATAAGATCAACCCGCTCAACAACCCGAATACGATTACCGCTATGCCGACACCTGTTGCTCCAGCGGAGGAGAATCTCGAACGCCGGGAAGGCTCGTCGCTGCGAGTCAGGAGGATAGCGAACACGATCAGTATCGCCACCGCCCCGATATAGATCAGGATCTGTGCAAACCCAACGAACTGCGCACCCAATTGCAAATAGAACGCCGCGATGCCGGCGAGTGTCACCATAAGCATCAGCGCGCAATGTACCAGGTTGCGCAGGCTCATGGCGGCGACGGCGCTGGCTATAGTCAAGGCGGCAATAATAGCGAAAGGCCAAATCATAGAGTTAAATAGGTTACATCGCTACATGGGTCGCATGGGGAGAGGGCCTAATCGAATATTTCAATGCCCCTGGGCGAACCACTAGCTCCGTTAGGAGCGGCATGTTTATAGTTGCGCAGGTCAGGTTGTCCTCAAGCTCTGCTAGGAGCGGCATACCCGGCTGACGTGATGGCGCCGACCGACATGCCGCTCCTGACAGAGCTGGATTCCGTCGGTGCGACCATGCTATAAACATGGCGCTCCTAACGGAGCTTTCGCGAGGCGGCTGTGCACCGATCCCCTTGGGTTCTGGATTATCAGGGCCACGGTCGAGGCCCAGCCTCATGTAACCAGGCAACTCATTTAACCAGGTAACCTTAGTCCGCATATTTATAGACCCGTTTAACCAGTTGTTTCCGCCCGGTCAGCGCCCGTCCGAGCACCAAGTACGGAACGGCCACCAGAAATGAGCAGGCAATCCAGCGCGCCGCACCGGCAGGCATAAAGCGCCACGCTCCCGCCGCCAGAATGTTGGCGAGGGCCATCGGTAGCATCAGCTTCCAGGCAAAACTCATGAGCTGGTCCATGCGCAAGCGCGGCAAAGTCCCTCGCACCCAAATGAACACCGCAATGAGCGCCAGAAGTTTGGCGAAGAACCAGAACCAGGATGGAATCCATCCGAGGCCGGCCAGTGGGGCGTGCCAGCCGCCCAGAAAGAGCGTGATGCCCAATCCACTAACGGCGAAAAGCCCCAGGTATTCGCCCAGGAAGAACAGCGCGAACTTGAACCCGGAATACTCGGTGTAATAACCGGCGATGATCTCCGATTCAGCCTCAGGGAGGTCAAAAGGTGAGCGGTTGGATTCGGCTGCGGCCGCAATCATGAAGAGAATGAAGCCGGCCAGTCCCCATGGAGTCAGCACATACCACTTCGGGATAAGGCCCCAGTAACCGCCTTGTGCTTGGACAATTTTGACGGCGGAGAGCGAGCCCGCCGCCATGACGGCTGTTACAGCGGAAAGTATGAGCGGTACCTCATAACTGATCATCTGAGCAATTGCCCGCATGGCACCAAGCAACGAATACTTGTTCCGGCTGGACCAGCCTGCCATGAACACCGACAGTTCCGTGGCTGCGCCAACAGCGAAAAAGAACAGCACCCCGGCATCGGTGTCCAGCGCGGCCATGTTCCTTCCCACCGGCACAATTGCTAGGGCGAGGAAAGCCGGCGCCACCAGCACCAGCGGCGCAATGTAATGAACCACCTTGTCGGCTGTGCGCGGGACGACATCTTCTTTCGTCAGGGCTTTGAGCCCGTCCGCGATCGGTTGGAGGATGCCATACGGGCCGACGCGGTTGGGGCCGTAACGGTTCTGAATGCGCCCGAGGCCTTTTCGCTCCAGCAGAGTGGTAATGGCGAAGAGGGTCGCGAAGATAACCACTATAGCCGCGATGGAGAGGAGCGCTGAAACGACAGGCTGGCACTGGACAGGCGCCAAACCAACCACCCAGTGCTTCGACGTGACAAAAATCTGGTCCATCGCATTAACCATCATCGGCCCTGTAACAAAATGGAAAAGCTCTGCCCTGTCGAGCCTGGGCGCAGCTTAAGCATGGCTTGACTTTGCCTGCTCCGCAAGCGATTACCCTCATCCCACAAGCGCCGGGGCAGATGTGGGGGCGGTCATCGGTGCCGTTTTGGCCGCGGCGGCAGCCTTGACCTTTGCATCGGCCTTGGCTTTCTCTGCCTCAAGCCGCCTATCCACTTCCGCCGCCTCCGCCGGATGTATCTTCCGGTAATAATCGTTGGATTTCGCCAACTCTTTCTTTTGCACCAGCAAGCCGTCGAACCGGTCGCTCGTGCTCAGCTCATACTCGACGTCCATCTTAATCGCGTCGAACGGGCAGACCTCTACACAAATTTGGCAGCTCATGCAGACCGAGGTGTCAATGTCGAATACCTTAGGCTGGAACTGGAGCTTGCCAACGTAATCGGGCTTCCGAACGGTATCCTTCACTATGTAGATGCACTGGGGCGGGCACTCCTTCTCGCAAATCTGGCAGGCCACGCAACGCAAGCCCTTTTGCCAATCATCCCCATCATAGACAAGGAAAGGGAAGTTGCGCGCGGCTTCCTTGCGCGGCAAGCGCTCCTCGGGATACTGCACCGTCACCAGCCGGTCTTCCTTGACATAGCTCCCGATGAAGTTCCGGGCCGTCTCGGCCAGGCCCTTGAGGATACCTTCGCCCAGCAGAGGAGCGCTCATCCCTCGCGCTCCTTCCCGCCCCTTGCGCCCAGCACGTCCACTTCGGATTTCGGATTTCCGATTTCGGGCTTCCTCATCGGTCCACCTCCCCCATCACTATGTCCACGCTGCCCAGGATGATGACCGCGTCCGCTACGTGATGCCCCACGCACATGTCCTCCAGAATCGTCAGGTTGATGAAGCTCGGCGGACGCACACGATAGCGGTAGGGGTTAGGCGAGCCATCGCTAATGACGTAAAACCCCAGCTCCCCTTTCGGCGCTTCGATGCGACCGTATGCCTCGCCCGGTTTCGGGCGGAACCCACGCAGTTTGGCCTTCGGATCAATGATTGGCCCTTCCGGAATGTCACGCATCGCGGCCTGTAGAATGCTCAGGGACTCGCGCATCTCCAGAATTCTCACCATGTATCGGTCATAGACGTCCCCCTGCTCCCCCAGCGGCACCCGAAACTTGAACCGGTCGTAGATGCCGTATTTGTCCACCTTTCGAATGTCATAGTTGACCCCGCTGGCACGCAGCATTGGGCCTGTGATGCTCGCGTTGACAGCGAGGTCGGCAGGCAGGCGTCCCACGTCTTGTGTGCGCGACATAAGAATCTCGTTCTCGCTTAACAACGCCTCGAACTCGTCAAGGAAGCGCGGGAACTCGGCCACTACCTGCCGAGCGTCCTCCAGCCAACCCGCCGGCAGGTCGCAACGGCAGCCGCCGAAGCGCATGTAATTGCACATCATCCGCGCCCCTGTGAGCGATTCGAATAGATCGAGTATCTTCTCCCGTTCGCGAAAGGCATACATCAGCGGCGTGCCCATAGCGCCCATATCCTGGAGCAGGAACCCCACGAGCGAGACATGGTTCTGGAGTCGAGTCAATTCGGCGGTAATGACCCGAATGTATTCCGCCCGGTCGGGAGGTTCTAGGCCGGCAAGCCTTTCGACCGTCAGCGCGTAAGCCCAGTTGTTGGTCAGCGAGCAGAAATAGTCCAGCCGGTCCGTGTATGGCATGGAGCCCAGGTAAGTCGTGTTCTCACCGATCTTCTCGTGATTGCGATGCAGGTAGCCGAAGACGGGCTTGAGCTTGACCACCCGCTCACCGTCGAGCACGACGTCCATGCGGAACACGCCGTGCGTCGAGGGATGCTGTGGACCCATGGACACTTCCAGCAAATGGCCCCCCAGGGTTCCGTCGGCCAAATCCTTGGGGCGAAGCTCGTATTGCTCCGGCGGCTCTCTATTCTCGAGATTGGCTGTAGTCGCTTTCACTGACTTTCAATTCTCCCGGTCTGACGTTGTGGCAGATTACCTCGCGGAAAGAGAGTGCCGGATTTCCTCCATCAAACCCTAGGTGCCGTGCCGTCGGCACCATTGCTCGATGTATGCCCAAGTTACTCGCGAACGAGCCGGAGAGCAGAAATGAAATCCCGCAGGCCTCAAGGGCTTCAGCAACTTTCATCGTGATGCTTTCGCCTGCGGTCATCCCCGCTTCTCCATTCGTTCGCGCAAATCCAACCTTGCTTCGAGAATCCGGAGGCATTCCTCCTCGTTGAGGCCCCGGAACTGGTCCCGGATGCCAGCCAGCGTAATCGCGCAGGCGTACTCGAAGAGCTCCTCCCCAGCCAGCAGCTTCTCCTCCAGCGGCATCTGCCGTGCTTCCACCACCCGTTCGCAATAGAGTTCCTCGGCGAGCCTCGTGATTCGGGCGTCCGCGGAGCCCGGCCGATCCTCAACCGGAGTGGTCTCTCTGTTGCTCATAGGCGCAAGGTACTCGCAAGGCTAGCTGCTAACAACCCCACCCTTTGCGTTGGACTCGCGCGGAACGTCTTGCAACGACGTCGGGTAATGTCGCTGGGTCTTTTCCAGCACGTCGTCGTGCGGCGTCGGCTCATACTCGTAGTCGTCCGGCTCGACGTAGTCCTTGCGCATCGGGAAGTCCTTGAACTCCTCCCACATAAGGATGCGCCGCAGATCAGGGTGCCCCTCAAACGTAATGCCGAAGAGGTCGTAGGCCTCCCGCTCCTGGAACTCGGCCCCCCGCCAAACCGGTGTAAGTGACGCCACCCGCGCGTTGTCGCCGCGGTTCGCCGTGCGTAAGCGCAGAATCAGCGGGCCATGCTTGAGCTCCATCGAGTAAAGATGATAAACCACCTCAAGATAACCGGGCTTCTTGAATTCCGTCGTCTGCTCAATCTCCCGCTCCACCCCTTCAACGACCTGTTTCACCTTCTGCTTTTCCTGGACTACCGCGTCGAGCCAATCCACGCCCGTCACGTTCGAGGCGTAGTCCAGGCGCAAGGAGGGGTCCTCGCGCAGGAACTTCGCGATCGCGAGCGCATGGGCATTATCCACCAGCAGGGACGGCACTCCGCCAGGGCTGCCATTAGGCACCATCTCGACAGTTGCTCCCTGCACCACGGCCTCGATGCGTGTCTTGATTTGCTCCAATGGCTCCAGAATAAACTCCTCGCACTATTCCGCCCTGACCAACGTGGGCGGCTGCCAAACCGCCGGATTATTCGGCGGCTCCAAATCATGCTCACCGAACTCCGGCACCGGGAATTCGCTCGGTGCCTCGGCGACCAGGTGCCGGGGGCGCTTCGCTCCGGTCAGCGACTGTTCGTCAATCTTGCGCTGCAGCGTCATGAAAGCATGGATCAGCGCCTCAGGCCGCGGCGGGCAACCGGGAATGTGCACATCCACGGGGATATATCGGTCAATGCCTTTGAGCACGTTGTAGCCCTGCTTGAACGGTCCGCCGGAAATCGCGCAGGCGCCCATCGCGATGACGTATTTCGGCTCCGGCATTTGGTTATAGAGCCGGACGACCTGCGGCGCCATCTTCTTGGTCACCGTGCCGGCCACAATCATCAAATCCGCCTGGCGCGGCGAAGGTCGGAACACCTCGGCGCCAAAGCGCGCCAGGTCATATCTAGCCATAGACGCGGCAATCATCTCGATCGCACAGCATGCCAAACCGAAGCCCAGCGGCCAGATGGAGTTCTTGCGCCCCCAGTTGTAGAGGTCTTCCAGGGTCGTGGTGAAGATCCCCTGCTTGCTCAACTCGCTGCGCAGTCCTTCGTCCATAGGGGAATGGAGAAATGGAGTGTTGGAGTATTGGAGTGATGGGGTTGGATTCCCTGCATCACTCCATTACTCCAGCACTCCAACACTCCGTTTGCTTGCCTCATTTCCACGTCAGCACCCCTTTCTGCCATGCCCAGAACAGCCCTTCGGCCAGCAGCAGCAGAAAGACCATCATCGCTACAAATGCCCCGGCGCTCAGGCCACCGAACGCTACCGCGAACGGAAGCACAAAGATGGTCTCCACATCGAAAATCAGGAAGATGATCGCATACAGGTAATATTCCGCCTTGAACTGCACCCAGGCATCGCCTTTCGATTCCAACCCGCACTCGTATATGGCGTTCTTCACCGGGCCCGGCTTGCGCGGCGAAAACTTCTTCGCCCATAGCCAGGCAAGTCCTAGCGGCGCCAGCGCAAAGACAACCGCTGCGATCAGCAGGAGGACGATGAATAAGTAAGGGCTGTATTCAACGGGCATAAACCAAATCCATTTCTCTTTCCACGAGCAACCGTACCCGTTGTCATTTCCTGCGTCAAGCAAGGCACCGTTGGCTTATGTGCGTGCACCGCCGAGAATAGGACTCTCATGACCGGCCAGCTTGCCACTCTTGGGAGAAGGCGCTGTGGGCAATCCGCGATCAGACGTGCTATCACGCCGCTCAGGGCGACGGTTGGAGGCACGCGGTCCCGCACAGTAGGAGGCAGGAGCCTCAATGGATGAACAACCGGCGTATAACCGCAACACAACCGAAATACAACGGAAGTGCAACCGAACAACAACGGACCCCCACCAGAATTCCACGCTAACAGCAGGCGGGCAGCACGCTCCTTGCGCGCTTGCCGTTACACCGGGCTTCTCGGACCGTTGGCTGGCTATAGAGCAAGCGGACCGTGAGACGGTCTGGCCGGAAGGCGACAAATTCCGGACGCTGGAGGGACTCGGTCGGAGGTGACTGACGCGGGCTTGTAGCGAGTGGAAGGGGCTTCGCCGAGTCGCGAGCGGGACGGCTACTCGGGCTTCTCGCGACGCAACCCAACCGCGTGGGCGATTTCGTCGAACTCTTCGTGGCTGACGTCCTCCAGTTGTTTGCCTTTGGCGGAGAGCTTCTCGTTAATCTTAATGGCCTTTTCGGTCATCACCTCATGGGTCTCTTCTGAACCGCCGGCCAGCACGAAGTTCGGCCCGGTGGTGAGTCTCTTGTGGCCATCGGAATCGAGGCCGACGCCCAGCATCCAAGCCTTGCGGCGCGGCTTCTTCTTCTTCGTATTCGCCATTAAGCAAATCTAGGGTCTGCCAGGAAGGAGGTCAATCCACATCAGCCACCGGGCGCCGTCAACTGCTTGCCATTGTCGCCCGAGCCCAAGTTGAGCAGGAAGGGCACGGCCCTCTTGGCCCATTCGGCGGGCAAAGGATAGCCGGAAGCCGAGCTCCCGAAGCAGCTTTGCAGCATGTCGGTGTTGATGATGCCCGGATTCAGCGCCACGGCCGCCATGCCGGAAGGTAACTCCTGCGCGAAAGTCTGCGTCAGCCCCTCAACGGCCCACTTGCTGGCGCAATACGGCGCCACTTCCGCATCAGTGGACCGGCCCCAGCCCGAACTGAAATTCACCATGACACCGCTCTTCCGCTTGACCATCGCCGGCACAAAGTGGCGGATGATGTTGGCGATGCCTTTGATGTTTACGTCAATGACCTGCGAGAACTCGCGCTCAGAGACCTCCCAGAGCCGGGCATTCCTGTTGATGACGCCGGCATTGTTAAGCACAAGATCAGGCGCCGCGTAAGCGCCGAGCAGCCTGTGCGCCCACGCCTTCACTTGCTCATCGGAGGCAACATCTACCACCGCAAAATCGTGTGGCAAGCCACTCTTCCGCCGGACTTGCTCGATTGCTTGCTCTGACCGGCCGCATCCGAGAACGGTGTGTCCCTGGCGGACGAATTCATCCACCATTGCGCGGCCCAAGCCGCGTGTTACCCCTGTGATGAGGATGATCTTTCTGGCCATGTTCGACTCAATGCGTCAGCGCATAGACCGCGATGTTGAGCGTGAGCTTCTGGCCGTCCTCGGGACTGACGCCCTTGCCGCTGTTGCAGGTGTTATTGGCGCTAAATGCGCAGCAAAGGCCGTCCTCGCACATCACCGCCACCAGGTTCCCCTCGTAGAAGATACCTTCGAGCTGGATGTCGCGGGGCTCGTGCAGGCAGCGGATGCGATCAATCTTGTAAAATGAGCGGTAAATCAGGTGGTCGTAAGGAATCGGCTTTACCTTCTCATTGGGAAAGATCCGGCTGAATTCCCGCCGCCAGGCCTTGGGGAACCCCGGGCTGGTGCAGCAGCCAGAGGAGAACATGAACCCGCCGTGGCTTAGATACTTGCGCAGGGTCGCCAGCTCCGGCTCCGTGAGGACAAAATCATTGTGCCCATTCATGAACAGGAATGGCGTCTCAAATAGTTCCGGGTCGGTCAGCCGGACTTTGCGCTCCTCCTGGATCTTGATAGTAGAAGCACGCGAGACCAACTGCATCAGCTCCTGCCCTACCCCGCTACAGTCGTTGCCGTCGCTGGAGCTATACCGCACGCGTCCCATGAAAAAGGTGGCTTGTTTGTCGTCGGTAACTTGAGCAGGGGCGGCGAGACCGGTGGCCATGAACCAGAGAAGCAACGGCAGTATGAACCGGTTATGGTTCCTCGACGTCTGCGCCGGACTCCAGGCCCCAAGTCCGAAGGCCGAAGACCGAAACCCGAAAGAAATCCGAAGCCCGAAACCCGAAGTCATCGCCCCCTTTGCTGCCGTTGGAGCGGACGGACCCGAAGCGCCTCGGCGTTCCAACCTCAAGTCCTCAGGCCCCTGCGGCCCACGCGTGGAGTCGGGCCCTTTCGGAATTCGGATTTCGGCCTTCTTTCGGCCTTCGGCCTTCGGGTTTCGGATTGCTGCCGCCCAGCCCTTACCTGCCGACAATGGCGAGCAACAACGTTCAAGAGCCATAACATTCATTCCACTACGCCAATCCCCACCGTTTCCGCAGCAGCCACTCGCTGCCCAGGCAGCCAAGCACCAGCGTCAGCAGCCAGCCGTTCACGCCGGCCGGGCGGCGCATTTGTTTTCCATGGCGAACCTGCTCGATCTTAGCCTTGATCTGACCCACTAGATCATCCGCATCGCGGCAATCCTCGACTTTCACCGCCAGCCCGTCGCTGATTGACGCCCACTGCTGCAAGGTCTCCATGTTGCGGGCCGTATCTTGAAACTCAACGTTCATGTCTCGAATCTCAATCGGGCGCGTGGCAATAGGCACCTTCATCAGGTCGGAGACCGTCACCGTATAGATGTCCGGTTTGTCCGCGTGAAAGCGAAAGTCCACCGGGTGGGCTGTCTCCAGTTCGACGGTCTCCTCATGCAGCACCTTCTTCTGGCCATCCTCCACGCGCACCAGAAACTTGCGGTTGGTATCAGTGATGTTCTTTGGATTGGGCTGCTTTTCCAGGACGACCTGCACGTCCATTTGCGGATGCAATTCCTGGTCGGCCAGGTGAATGGAAACATCCTGCCGGCCTACCTCGCTGAGAAAGCGAAAGAGCTGCCGCCAAAAGCGGTCGAACTGCTGCGGCTCGGCATCCTTGGCCAGCCGCCAGCGCCAGAAATTCTGAATGCACACTACCGCCGACAGGCCCGCGCCGTACCGCTGCGACGCCATCAGAATGCGGCGCCCTTGCGGCCCTTCGTCTGTTTGGTGCACCGCCCACACCTGCGCGCCGGGCTTGGCGGCATCCACGCGGCCGTACTGTGTAAATGTCGGCAACTGCGCCCACGCTTCCCGCATCGCGCGGCCATCAGCAATTTGAAAGACCGGATGCTGCAAGGCCTCTTCGGTTAGCTCCAGCCGAAAAGGCCGGTCCAACCCCTGCACCCCGCGGTTGGCCGAGAATACCACCGGCAGCAACTGCTCCAGCCGGCTGCTCTGCCACGAGCTGTCAAACGTCGCCGGCCCGCCAATCATCAGCACCCCGCCCCCCAACTCGCCGCAAAAACGCGCCAACACCTCCTGCTGCGCGGTGGTCAAGTCTGCCGGGCGCAGATTCGAGAGCACCACCACGCGGAAGGGGGCCAGCTCTTCGAGCGACGTGGGAAAGCCGTTCATCAATTCGCCGGCGCTCTCGACGTTCTGGCGGAACACCGACTGCCGCGACGTGCGGGTCAGGCCGGTCATCTTCATCGTCTGATCGTTACGCAGCGCCAGGCCGACGAACTTGTAGTCCCACGTTAGCGCGCCTTGGATATAAAGCACTCGCAACTCCTTCTCATCCGACACGCGCACCGAGGTGCTCGCGAGCATGTTGACGCACTTCAAGCCCGGCAGATCAGGCGGCAGCAACTGCACCGCGTAATTATGCACCCCCTGCTTCTCTTCGGTCACCGGAAAGCTCTCCAGCCAGTTGCGTGAGCCTTTGCCCGGCACCACCGTCTTCTTCTGCTGCATCTGCCCGTCACGGAACAGCAGCAAGTCGAATGTGGGCATATCCTGCGGGTTGATCGTCTCAAGCTGCGCCGAAATGTTGAAGCCGGTCTTGGTTGAGACGACGGACGGCGCCTCCACTTCCCGCAAGGAAAGCGTCCGCACTCCCTGGTCGCTGCCGAAGCCTACACCAATGAACGGCACGTGCGCGTCCACCAATGCCGTCAGCGCGCGGGTGTTGTCCCCGCTCTCGTTTACGATGCCGTCCGTCAGGGCGATCACCGCGAGCGGCGGCTGCCCGGCATCGCCCAGCGCCTGCGCGACGGCGCCGCCCAGGTTCGTGCGCTTGCCATTGGGTATCGCCGAATTCAGTTTCACTCCATCCGCCGGCTCAGCGCCTTGGTCGAAGAGCATCGCCTGCACCGGCAGGCCGCCGGCCCGCAGGGCGGGAAGCAACCTCTCGCGCAGGAAACCAAGCGCCTGTTGGTAACGACTTGAGCCCCGCTCTTCAAGGGACATGCTCTCGCTGCGATCCATCAGCACCATTACCGACCGCGTCGCCGAGGCCGGCGGCTCCCGTGTTATCCAGATCGGCCGCGCGGCAAGAAACACCAGGACCAGCAAAGCGACCACACGCAAACCAACCAGCGCGGCGATCCGCGATGCCCCTAGCCCGCCCCGATGCTGCCGCCAAACGGCAAACCCCAGCATGCCGGCTAGCGGCACGCCAAAAAGCCAACCTGCTGGAAATTCGAAGAGGATCGCGGCGGTCATTTCTCCGAAAGCTTTTCGAAGTACTTCTGAATGCGCCCCCGATACGCCGGCGGCAGCCGCGTCGGATCAATGTTGGTGACCTCCGGTTTAACCTGATTTCGCTCCATCTGGTCGGCGGTCTCGACCGAGAAATGCCGGAGTTCGTTAATCAGCTTTCTCAGGTCCTCCACATCAATCGGCTCCTCTGCCTTCAGCACTTGGTCCAGCTTCGCCAGAAGCTGGTTGCCGCTTTCATTATCGCCGTACTTGCTGCGCACACCAGCCCGCAGATTGCCCAGTGCCTCCTGGCCTTGCTTGCCCTGCTTCTCGCGCGAGAGTTGCCGCTTGTCCTCAAGCTGCTTGAGCAGGCTCTCCAGCTCGGACATGCCCATGTTGAAGCTGTCTTGGTCCCCGGGTTTCAGCGAATCCTGTTTCTGCGCCATTTGCATGGCCTTCGGCTCGCTTTCGTCGAAGGCCTTGCTGACCTTGCCCAATGCATCCCTGGCGTCGCTCGCCCGCTCCCGTTTGGCCGGCTCGTCCTGCGCCAATTGCAGGCGCGCCAGCTTGGAATCCAACTCCACCTTGTTCGTCCCACTCAGCGCATTTCGCAGCGGCGGGCCAAACGCATCCCGTGTCGGCTCCTGCTCGGCGACCTTCTTAAGCTGGTTGAGGGTCTCGCGCGCTTCGCTTGCCGTCCGATCCGCTTCCGCGCTTGAAACACCCCCGCCCGCACCGGGGTTGGCGCACTCGCCGAAGGTCTGGATTTGTTTGTCGAGCATCTGCTTCAACTTGTAGGCGTCGGCTAACTGCCGGCCTGCCGACTCGCTTTTCATCGCCTCAGTCAGTTTCTCCAATTGCTGGGTCGCCTGTTGCGTGGCAGTGCGCGCCTCCGTGCGCTTCCTTTGCAGCGAGTCCGTGGCCGTATTCATGGCCTCCTGCGTTTGCTGCGCCTCGGCCTGCGTGCCTTTGAAGGGGCGCGGGTGCTGTTGCTCGAACTCAGTCAGCGATTTCTGCAACTGCCGCTCCTGTTCCCCGAGCCTGGCATAGTCAGTCGGCGGGGTAGTCCGGGTCTCCTGCTCCAGGGTCCTCTGCTGTTGCAACGTCTTTTCCACAAACTGCTGCGTGGCCTTGGCTTCGTTTCGAAACTCCGCCATCTCATTCAGCTTCTTCTCGTTCAGCGTCTTCAACGAGTCGGCTGTCGGCCCCACTTCTTGGTCTTTCGAGTCGCCTCCGAAAGCATCCGGATTGTCACTCACGGCCTTTTGGAACATCTTACGCGCGGCGACGAGCTCAGCCAGCCCGCGGCGCTCCCGGTTCTGCGCCTCGTTCATGACATTGTCCGACAGCAACTTGCTGGCACGGTCCAGAGATTTCTCAGCCTTGGCGAGGTTATCCAGAGCGTCGCCGATCGGCTTGCTCTCCATCATCGCGGCCATTTTGGCGTAGAGGTGCTGCGCTGATTCCCCCAGGTCGGCTTCGGCATCGGAGAGCTTCTTCCGGTCCTGCGCCTGGAGGTTCTCCTGCTCCTGCGGCTTCCGCAAGTGCTGGTGCGTCTGCCGGATCACGTGTTGTTGCCCACTGATCAGCGCGGACAATTCGCTCAGGCATTGATGCGGCACCCCTCCCTCACCACCGGGTAGCTTCAAAAGATCCTCGCGGAACGGGCGTACCTCCAGGAAATATACCTCGGAGGCGAACGACTTCTCCTTTTCGGTATCGGCCTTCGCGTAATAGGTCATCACGTCCCAGTCCGAAAGGCGCAGCTCGTCCATATAGACCGTGGGTTGATAGACCGCATAACGGGGCTCGGACGGGGGAGGCAGCTCATGGGATGTCTCGCCCGCCCCATTGATTGTGGAGAACCAGCCCACCTTTTTGAGCGCCTGGTTGGCCGCCGCTTCGATCTGAAGAGGCACTACATCTACTTTTGTTACCCGAAGGTCGCTGCCCGGGTCAGTGATGCGGACTTCGCCCCAGGCCTGGCTTTGCTCGACATTGTTGGTGGCCGGCAGGTTCAAGTCCAGGGGCTTTTCGGCCTGCACCGCCGGAGCCGCTTTGGACTTCTCGGCCGCCAGTAGCCGGCTCCAGGGGGCGTAAAACTGATACACCAGGACCGTGATTGCCAGCGCCACAATGAACCCCACCATATACTCAAGCACGCGGGTGGCGGGAAACGGTGACGGTCGAGCCTTCGCCCCCATCACAGACGTGGTTTGCCGGGCGATGCGCAGCGCAAACGAGTGCGCGCGCGAATCCCGCCGGCGGCGTTCGAGAAAGAGCAGCGTGTTCAACCGGTCCAGCAGCCGCGGGTTTGCCCGCTCCAGCGCCGCCGCCAGCCAGCTCCGCTCCGGCGCGCCGGCCAGAACGCTGATGAGAATCACGGCCCAGGCAACAAAGCCGGCCATCCCCAGCAAAGCAAAGAAAGTGGTTGCCAGTGCCTTGTTGGCAACCCAGCCGAAGATGATTGCCCCGCCGAACAGGAGCACCAGCAGGCACAGGATGACACCCAGCAGAAAGCTGTGCTGGAGCAATCTCAGCCATTTCCAGCGGAACTCCGCTTGATTCAGGCTGGTTTCGACCACCGTAAATCGAGAATTCATACGCGCGCCCGTTTGATCTCGGCCAACGCCATCTCCAACATCAACGCCGCCAGGCCTCCCACCACCATCCACCACCACCAATGCTGTTGCAAGATGCCGATCAGGCTCAGTTTCTCGCGCACCACCGAGGACGCGGACTTTCCGGTTCCCGGCGGCAGGTTCACCCGCCACTCTTTAAAGGCCTCAGGGGAATCCACATACACCAGTTGTGATTCCTTGGGTGAAGGATTCACGCTGAACAGCTTCTCCGCCTGGTCGCTGTCATCGTAGGTCAGCGTATAGACCCCCGGCTTGTCCGGCATTCGCACCTGGGCTCTCCCCTGCTCCACCGGAGCCCGGGACAGCACCCGCCGCTCGTCTCGCAACACTGCTTCCCTTACCGTTGAGCCGACAGGCAGTTGTATCTTGCTGATCTCCCCCGGTTCAAAAGTCGTTGGCATCGGATCTTCCGCGCGGGCGGTCTGCAAGGTCAGGTCAAGGAACGGTATGAAGGTCTGGTCCACCGGCCAGGAGGTGTGCTCTCGATCCAGTCCGAACGCCGCCACGAACAGCTTGCCCGGGAACTTCGTCCCCTGGAAGAACAGCCCGGCGCCCTTTTCCGAGAAGATCAGCGGCATCGCCTGGTTCCCTCTGAGCTGCGCATACTTCAGCACTTTGATGTCCATCAGGCTGCCATAGTCCGCTGACAGGAACGGATGGAAGATCGGATGGTTGAAGAACACGAATTGAAACCTCTCCGCGCTGCCCTTCTCAGTACTGATGGTGCCTTCCGCCTCGAAACCCAGCTCCCGCAGGCAGCCGCTGATGCTGGGCGTCACCCGGTTTACCAACAGCACCACCCCGCGCCCATTGGTCAAGTAACGCCAGAGCAGTTTGCGCGCGTCACTCGACTGCAGGTAGTTGCTCTCGACCACCAGCACATCGGCGTCCTCGGTCGTGGCCAGTTCCGCCGCCAGTTTCGTCGGCTCCAGCACCCGCGTCGCCCATTGACCCCGCATGACATCTGGCGACAGCGCCAGGCGCAGATACGGCGATTGCGCCAGTAGTGCTACTTTGCCCTCGATCACCGGCGGGAGGGAAAAAAAGACCCGATTATCCGCCGGGAGCGCGTCCGGTGTTCCAGACACGGTGACCTCGCCGCGAAGCCAGGATGCCGTGTCGGCTTCCCACTGCGCTTGCAGCAGGATTGTTTCCGGCTGCTTATCCAGGTCCACGGTGCGGTTGAGAATGACCTGTTCATTGGCGCTCAACCGGATGTCCGCCGTCTTCGCCTCGCCTTGATGACTGAGCTTGACCGTGCAATTCACCAACGACTTGTCGCCCAGAAATATCCGCTGCACGCGCGGCTCAGAGAGCGATAGGTTTGGCAGGGCTGTCGCTATTATCTTTGGCAAGTCAACCTGCACGTTGCGCAGGAAAGGCGGTGTGCTCGTGCCTTCGCTCCACTGGTTCTCCTGGTTGTCGCCCAACAGGATGATTCGCTTCTGCTCGCCCAGCGAATTGCCCAGCAGCGAGTTGGCCTGCCGGAATGCGGCCAGGTAGGACCCGCGTTGGAAGGACGGTTCCAGCGCCTCAAGCTTCTGCTTCGCCAACTCACGGCTCTCCCCGAAAGACACCACCACGCGTGGCGCCGAGGTCAACTCGATGACCGCCACCTGGATGTCGCTCGGCCCCTTGCTGACCTCGTTCAGGACCCGGTCGCGATCCCGCCTGAAGCCGTCATTGGCCTGGTGGCTGAGCGTGTTGTCCAGGATATAGACCCGGCTCTCCTTGATCGGCGCCGTATTTGCGCCCCGCAGATAGGGCCATGCAAAGGCCGCCACCAGCGTCAGCAGGGCCAGAACCCGCAGCATGAACAGCAGAAGGTCGCGCAGGCGCAGCGGACTGCGCCGCGGCTCGGGCTGATCGTCCAGGAACCGCAGCGCGGAAAACTCCACCAGGTCGGTTTCCCGCTTCCGCCGCAAGTGCAGCCAGATCGGCGCCGCTACCACCAGCGCGCCCAGCCAGAACCAGGAATTGAGGAAAGAAAAGGGCATTGAATCTTAAGGAGTTACATGAGTTAAATCAGTTACATGAGTTACATAGGTTCCGCATCCCTCCCATACTTCCCATCCATCCCATGTAACCATGCAACTCCTGTAACTCAATTGACTCCTTTCCCTCATTTTAGCCTCTTCCTCTCCGCTAGGAACGCTGCCAGCGCCCGCCACGGATTCTCGTCCGTGCGCACCACGCAATGCGTCATCTCCAGCCTGCGAAACAGCTCCCGGTACGCCTCCATAAAGGTATTAAATCGTGCGAGGTAGCTCTCCCGCGCCGCCGCTGGCGTCACCATGCGCCGAACTCCCGTCTCCAGGTCCTCGAACAGCTTGGATTCAGTAAACTGGAACTCCGTCTCATCGCGGTCCAGCACCTGGAATACTATCACCTCGTGGCCGTGAAAGTGGAGTTGTTTGAACCCCATCGCCACTTCTTCCGAAGGCTCCAGCAGGTCGGAGAAGAACAGGATGACGCTCCGGCGATGGACCAGGCGAACCGTATGCTCCAGCAGGCGCGACAGACAGGCCCCGCCACTGGCGCGGAGCGAATCGAACTGGCGCAGCATCAGGCCAAACTGGTTAGGCCGTTGCGACGGCCGCATGAACTCCGGGATTTCATTCGGCCCCTTCAGCGTGACCATGCCCGCCGCGTCGTTCTGCTTGAGCAGGAACCACGTCAGCGCCGCCGCCAGCACCTTCGCGCACTCCAGCTTCGAGCCCCAAGCCCCCCCGCCCCGATATTTCATGGACGCGCTGGTGTCGCAGATGACATAGAACCGCGCGTTGGTTTCCTGCATATACCGTTTGATGCAGAGCCGGTCGCTCCGCGCGTACAGCCGCCAATCCAGGTGCCGCAAATCGTCCCCCGGCTGGTAGTTGCGGTAATCGCTGAACTCCACGCTGAACCCGTGAAACGGGCTGTCGTGCAACCCGCTCAGAAACCCCTCCATCACATAGCGCGCCTTGAAGTCCAGCCCCTCCAACGCCGCCAGCATCTTAGGGTCGAACCGCTCCGATAATGTTTGGGTAGCTGTAGCCATTACTCACCAAGCCGATTTCCCGCTTCCCGCATCACGCATCACGTTTCACCCCCTCGCCACATCCTGCAAGAGCTGCGCGATGATGTCATCCGTCGTCTTGCCTTCCGCATCCGCCTGAAATGTGCGAATCAGCCGATGCCGCAGCACCAGCGGCGCGAGCGCCGCCACGTCTTCGCAGGCGACGTTAAACCGCCCCTGGCATGCCGCTCGTGCCCGCCCGGCCAAAATCAGGTACTGGCTCGCGCGCGGGCTCGCCCCCCACCGAATCCAGCGCTTGATATATTCGGGCGCCTCACCATCGCTCACCGGCCGCGTCGCCCGAACCAGCCGCACGGCATACTCAATCACATTGGGCGCCGCCGGAACCTGCGCGATGGCCTGGCGAAAACTCAGCACCTCATCGCGCGTCAGCACCGGTTGGAGCCTATCCAGCGGTGTGAAGGAATGTTGCGCCACTACCTTGTTCTCCTCCTCCAGCGTTGGATACTCCACCAGCACCTCGAACAAGAATCGATCCAGTTGCGCCTCCGGCAGCGGGTAGGTCCCCTCCTGCTCGATCGGATTCTGTGTTGCCAGCACCATGAACGGCTCCTCCAGCCGATACGTCTTGCCGGCTACCGTCACCGTTTTCTCCTGCATCGCCTCCAGCAACGCTGCCTGGGTCTTCGGCGGCGTGCGGTTGATTTCGTCCGCCAGCAGTATCTGGGTAAAGACAGGCCCTCGCCCAAATACGAACCGGCGATGCCCGGTCGCCGAGTCTTCCTCCAGGATCTCAGTCCCCGTGATGTCCGACGGCATCAGGTCGGGAGTAAACTGGATGCGCCCGAAGGCCAATTCCAGTGAATGCGCCAATGTCTGCACCAGCAGCGTCTTGGCCAACCCAGGCACGCCCACCAGCAGACAATGGCCGCGCGAAAACAGCGCATACAGCGCCGCCATGATGACTTCCTCCTGCCCGATAATCACCTTGGCCATTTCATTCTGCAACAGCCGAATCCTGGGCGCGAGTTGGTCGAGCACTTCCGCCGGATCGCGTTCGATTACTGGCGGCACAGCCTCATGGACCAGGTGTGTGGAGTGTTCAGTCATAACTCATTATGTTCGCGTGTGCTTCTTTCTAGGACGTTGCTGCCTCTGTAGTGGGGCAGGCGTCACGCCTGTCACGAGGGCGTCTCGCCCGCGTTGCTGCGAGCGAGGGCGAGACGCCCGATGCGACAGGCGTGACGCCTGCCCCACTACCCAAACAGTTGCATTCGGGATAAACCACGGCCATCAATCGCTCTTGCTACGGCCCCGGCAAGCTCGCACCTCCGGCCAGCGCAGCCAGTAAATCGCGCAGTTGCTTCTGCAATGCCTGCGTCTCGCTCGGCGACAACTCGCCTCCCGCCAGTTCGGCCCGCATCCGCGCTGACAACTTGTCATTGCCGATCTTCGTCCATTCTATCCTCCAACGCAACGGCGCGCTCCTATTCTCACTAACCTCACTAACCGCGGGCACGACCGCTAGTGACGCATTGGCCGGCAGGGTGAATTCAAACTCCTCTTCCAGCGTCAGCGGATATCCCTGGTTGAGATACAGCCCGGCCTTCCTGCGGTGCAGCGCCAGGTCCCACTCCTTGGGCAGCCAAAACGGCGCGCGCAGCAACCGGCTGCCTCCTGTCGTCGAGCACAGGCCGACGCACGTCCCGGTCGCTTGCCAGGCAAAGTCTTCATCCAGCGCGGCCACCGAGGTCGAGCTTTGCGTCTCCATGGCAAAGGAGCCCGCGGCAGGGCGAAAGTGCGCGGCCAGCAAAGGCAGCGTCAAGGCGTGCTCTTTCGTTTCCCGCGCCGTCGTGCGCAGCTCGTAGTCGGGATACCCTGACGCTGTGGCGTTCAGCTTCACCGGCAACGCGTCCAGCGCACCGGTACAATCCACTTCTCCGCGAACCTTCATTACGTGCTCGCTCGGCTCGGCTGTCGGCAGTCGAGTCAGCGCATTGGTCCGGCCATCAATCACCAGCACCTTCCGGCCCGGATCGCCAGGCGGCAGCATCCCAAACCGGCATACGTCGTCTGTCGTATCCACCCAGACCGCCTTCCCACCCAGGGTGACCTGCGAAATGGCATGATTAAAGGACAAGCCTGGAAGATCCTCATGAGCCTGGCTGAAGCGCGGCACCAGCACGAGGTGCGCCTCGATTCCCACCGTATGCAGAAAAGTGTTGAACAGGTTGGCCTTGTCCTTGCAATCCCCATACTCGTTTTGCAGCACGTTCGCAGCGGCATGTGGCCGGAAGGAATTGACGCCGAGCGGCACCGCCACGTAGCGAAGCCGGGTCACATAGTTGTAAAGGGCCAGCACCTTGTCCCGGTCCTCCTTTGCCTCGCGTGTCAACTCCTTCGCTTTCGCCGCGATCTCCGGCGTCACCTCGTCCGTCAGCTTGCTTATCCTCTCATACCACTCCGCAAACGCGGCCCAATCGGGGAAGGTGGAAATCAGCAGCCGGGAGCGCAGCCCGGGCGAAACCAAAACCTCGTGCTCCTCCGCGGGCAGGTTCTCGAAACCCCACGAATAGGTCGTGCCGTAAGTCGTTTGCCTGACGACGGGATCAGCCGCCGCAACCTCCTCCAGCGCAAAATGAAACGGAGTCTCCTTAGGCACGCTGACCTGGACCGCCGCCTCGACCGCCGCCAGGTCCTGCCCGATCGGAATCTCCAATGAAACGTGCGGCAGCGGATACGTCTTCCACGTCGTTCGGTACCGCACGTGCAGCACCGCGCCGGGACTCACTCCCGGCAGGGAAAAGAACTTCCTCTGCCCCCATTGGTAATCACCGACCGATTGCTCGTGAGTGTCCCGGATCGCGTCCGGGTCCAGCCGCACGAGCTTTCCATCCGCGCGCAGCACTTCGCAATCAAGGAAACTGAGGTCCTCGTAGGGCGGCGAATAGCTTATGTCGAAGTCCCCATAGTGTTTGCCCTCGGGGGTCAGCACCTGCATGAACGCCTCCTGCTCCGTGGCGATCGCCGGATTGCTGCCCAACGTATAGCTAAGCCGGCGGCGCAGGATGACAGCGTCGGCCTCCGGGTAGTTCCGCGCCTCGACCCGCTTTATCTCCTTCCACACCGCCGGCAGGTCACTGGGCGGCGCGGCGGCTTCCGATTCCGCTACGCTAACCGTGTTGGTGGCCACCCCTTTGGCTCCTGCCGGCTTGACCGAAGCTAACACGTTTTCCTCTGCCACGGGTGTGGCTAAATGCCTTGGCTTATCTGTCCCCACCCGAAGCGTCGGTTCCTCGGTGCGGGCAAGATGGCGGTCGGTGTACCAGGCCTCGGTAGCCTTTCCCAGTTCCTCCGCCAGCTCCGCAAACCGGAGTTCGGGCTTCGCCCTCGCAATCTTCAGCAGCAACGGCATCCCCACCGGGTCGTCGTTGAACATGGTCTCGTCTTCGGAAGAAATAATCTGCCGCCCCTCCCCTGCCAGCTCGCTCGCGAAGGTCCCGCTGCCGCGGAACATCAGTACCCATCTCGATTCCCGCGTCCCCGCCTGGCTGGCCAACGCCTTGAAATCTGCCGCCGTGATCCGTGGCCCCCGCACATGCAGCACCGGCATATTGCCTTGCCTCCCCCCGTGACCCCAGGCAATCACCACCAGCGCATTGGTGTCGCCTGCCAGCTTTTGGCCAAGCCCCAGGAAGTTGCTCCGGTCACCCTTGAGAACGCTGGCAGCCGGTAAGGACGCGTTCCACCGCGTCCCATTTGTTTCCGCCGAACTCAGGGACTCGGTGGAACGCGTCCTTACCGGGCTCTCCGGCACCGTCACCGATTGTGGGTCATCGCACAACACGAAGACTCTTACTGCCTGACCGCTGCTGGCCACGATATCAATCCAGCCCTGCAACTGCTCCCGGTAATTCGCTTCGTTCTCAACGTCTCCCGGCACCCCCACGAGCAGTACCACGGTTGATTGTGGCAGGAACAGCCCCGACCGCTGCGCCGGCTCGGCCCCGACCAACGCCAACCCCAGGAGAAAACTCCATAACGCTGTCGCGCATATTCGCCGCGCCCGCGGGTGCCCACCCATAATTCGTTGTGCCTCGATATAGCCATTCCTTAGACCCACTAACACAAAAAACGTTCCGCCCGCATAAATGCCCCACTTTGCACTCTTTAGACTCCGGACTTGCCTTCCACTTCAAATCTGTAACGTGACGCGCTATTTCGTGGACGGGGTTACTGTTTGAGTTCGTGGTGATTGCCCGCGCTTTGGCGGATTGGTTTGTGGAATTACCACTTCAAGGCGGCCCTCCAGCCCCCGGTTCC
>Ga0224558_1001015_pt1 | contig 31219 bp, 22 predicted proteins | sample 714S32024metaG_FD_180682 | JGI IMG/M metagenome (GOLD analysis project Ga0224558, IMG submission 180682) | Peat soil microbial communities from Stordalen Mire, Sweden - 717 S3 20-24 | ecosystem: Environmental > Terrestrial > Soil > Wetlands > Peat | place: Sweden: Norrbotten County, Stordalen... | reverse complement strand
CAATAAACCTTATTATGTCTTGTTTTTCTTAAGAAAAAACACCCAAAACGTAAAACATAATAAGATCCTCTATGAAATAAAGACCCAGCTTTTTTCTGCTACGCACGCTTCGTAAAAAAAAAGAAGGGTAAATAAAGGTGGAGAAGAAGGAGAAGACAAAAAAGGACACTTTTGCCCTGGTTAAAGCCTTTATAATGCTTTTAATGTAATAATAATAGTATAGCTAAACCTATGTTACGCAGAGAAATAAAATGTGTTAGCCCCCCCTTTCAAATCTATCTGTATGCTGGAAACATTCATAAGGCTTAAGTATTATCTAAAGTTAGCGTATAATATCGTAAAAAAAAAAAGAAGAAAATACAATGGTTTTCTCTTTACTCTTTTATTGCTAAGCATAGGTATTTCTGGATTCGTATTAAATAAAAAAAAAGATTATATTAACAAGTCACTCTAGTTTAATCTTAATCTTTTCTAGTTTCTTCATTATTTATTCCAAGGTATTATTCCCTTTCTTCTTTGGTTTCTAGTTTTTATGATTTGTTTATATATCAACCTAAAAAAAAAGAGAATTCTTTAGTTTACACTATAGGGTTCATTAATTTTACACTATAGGGAGGGTATGCCAAAGCAAAGCAGTCTTTTTTTTAAGTGAAAGATATCTCGGCTATTTTTTTGTATATAAATGAAGTAAGATTTGCTTTTTTATTGTATGAATGGTATACGTCTTTTTAATATATATATTAACAAAACTATAAAAATATCATATGATAAAAAAGATATCTCTTAAACCCTAACTAGCGGTTTACTTAGGTCTTTTATATTAGTTTATATTACACAATGAAACAGGTAATTTTAAATAACGACGACGTATGCGCAATCATAAAGATAATAGTATAGCATGCGGTCCCTAAGACTTCTGCTTGTCTAGCCATAATGAGATCCAATCCCTAAACAATGCACATAATCGTAGTAGTGGAGGTAGGCAGCCTTTAGAGGAAATTGCTTGGTCTAGTCTTTCTTTAGTTAAAACAAGTATATCTTTATGAACAGAAAGGTGATTTTGATCATCAAATGCTAAAGATATAGGTACACTATACCTAATCTTTGCCTTATTCTCAGGATTATTGGGTACTGCTTTTTCTGTTTTAATAAGATTAGAACTAAGCGGACCTGGTGTTCAATATATTGCGGATAATCAATTATACAATAGTATGATTACAGCCCACGCAATTTTAATGATTTTCTTTATGGTTATGCCTGCATTAATAGGTGGTTTTGGGAACTTTCTATTACCATTATTAGTAGGGGGTCCAGATATGGCATTCCCTAGATTAAATAATATTAGTTTCTGACTATTACCGCCTAGTTTATTATTATTCTTATTTGCTAGTGGTATAGAAAATGGGGTAGGTACTGGTTGAACTCTTTATCCTCCACTAAGTGGAGTACAAAGTCACAGTGGACCTAGTGTTGACTTAGCTATATTTGGATTACACTTAGCTGGTATAAGTAGTTTACTTGGAGCTATAAACTTCATTACAACTATACTAAATATGAGAAGTCCTGGGATCAGGCTACACAAGTTAGCTTTATTTGGATGAGCTGTAGTAGTTACAGCTGTATTATTATTATTATCATTACCTGTGTTAGCCGGTGGTATAACAATGGTTTTAACTGATAGAAACTTTAATACATCATTCTTTGAAGCAGCAGGTGGTGGTGACCCTATACTTTTCCAACATCTTTTCTGGTTTTTCGGTTAAACTTTTGTGGATGGCCGTATTTTACAGATATTATTCGTTTAGTATTGGCTGCATTTCTATAGGTAAAATATACTTAGTTCTTAACATATTTTACAATATAATATTGTTGCTGTTTACAATAACGTATTTTAGAATAAAATAATATCGCTGTATGCAAGAACATCCTTTGCTCCAGTTAAGATAAAATTCTTGTAAGGGAAAATAGGACAATTTGCAGGAAACCAAAGAGTAATTATGTATATATATTTGCTTTAGTAGGATCTTCAGAGACTATATGCGATATATCCTTTTATAGAGGATAAAGACATAGTCCAATCTTAGTAGTAATACTATGCTTAACATATATATAATAAATTCTTTATATTAATTTATGCATCTAAATATGCTTATTCCTTTTATATTATTTACTTTCTTTATTTTAACATCTTTAATAAAAACATATAACATCTTTTCTATAAAGAAAGCTTTAATTAACAGTGTTTTTTTTTTAAGCTTCTCTGGCAATTCTCTTTTGGATTTTTCTGATATTAGGTCTTGAATTTTACTTTTTTGTTGTGCCTCTTTTACTTATAGAAGAAATTTTGGTAAAGAAAATGTATTTACCAACACAATAGATGAAGAATCCAATTTTACAGAAGAGGAAAAGGACTTTATTATAGAAAAAGCTAATAAAGTACAAAAAGAAGGTAGAGAAGTTCTGACTTTCCCCGTAGAAGGTCGTGGGAATATGTTATGTAAGGAAATACGTAGTAATGTTGAAACCTACTATGTAGAGGTTAAAAACAATAAAGGTTTAGATGACGTATCTCGTTGAGTTAATTCAAATAGAGGTAGGTAATTTATATGTATTTATTATTATTTTTTTTTTCTAAGACCAGTTACATCTGCTGGGCATCTGTGAAATTCCCAAAATTAAAGGTCCTCCTTCACCAGGTGTATCGTTACTCTAGCTTGCTAAGTATTACTCTACACCTAGTCTTTAAAAACAATTCTTATTTATTAAGGGATTATTTTTAATGTTATACAATAATAAGGTTATATGTATTTTAAACCATTAAATTGTAAATAAAGTGTTAAATTAATTAATAAGCATCCAGAAGTTTACATACTAATTATACCTGGATTCGGTATAATAAGTACTGTAGTATCAGCAAGCTCTAATAAGAGCGTATTTGGATATCTTGGGATGGTTTATGCCATGATGTCTATTGGTGTATTAGGTTTTGTTGTTTGAAGTCACCACATGTATACAGTGGGGCTTGACGTGGATACAAGAGCATATTTCACAGCCGCAACATTAATAATTGCTGTTCCTACCGGTATTAAAATATTCTCTTGATTAGCAACATGTTACGGTGGATCTTTACATTTAACTCCTTCCATGTTATTTGCTTTAGGTTTCATATTTATGTTTACTATCGGGGGATTATCAGGTGTCGTTTTAGCGAACGCATCACTTGATATTGCATTCCACGATACTTACTATGTAGTCGCTCATTTCCACTACGTTTTAAGTATGGGTGCAGTATTTGCATTATACAGCGCATGGTACTTTTGAATACCTAAAATGTTAGGTTTAGAGTATAACAGAATGTATGGTAAAGTACATTTCTGAATATTCTTTATAGGGGTTAATGTAACATTCTTTCCTCAACATTTTTTAGGTCTACAAGGTATGCCTAGAAGAATTAGTGATTATCCTGACGCCTTTGCAGGTTGAAACTTAATAAGTAGTTTTGGAAGTATTATAAGTGTGGTGGCTACATGGCTATTTTTATATATAGTTTATGTACAATTAGTTGAAGGTAAAGCTACAAGCAGATACCCTTGATTAACTCCACAATTTTATAGTGATATTTTACAAACCTTATTAAATAGAAGTTACAATTCTTTAGAGTGAGCTTTAAGTAGCCCACCTAAACCTCATGCTTTTGTATCTTTACCTATACAATCTTCTTTTAATGTGACTGTTCTTGCAGGTACGGCTGTTACATGGACAGGTTATGCATTAGCAAGTGGTGGATCTTTGCTTATTGGTGGTGCAAGTGTATTTGTACTAGGTTTATGAAGTTATCATGCAGGTAGAATTGTTTATAACGCTGCTGCACCTGTTGTTATACAAGCAGGTGCAGATATAGCCAGTATTGTAGCCAATAGTCCACAAGTTGCGGAAACCGCCGCGAACTTAGTGTAGATTCTTGGCTACATGATGAACTTATGCCGCCTGTTATTTGATAAATATAAAATAAACCCCAAATAAATTATTACTAGGTTAAATAATAATTATTAATACCTAATATCTATGTATTAAGTATTCTTATTAGTCCAATGTTAGAGCAGGAAGTACGAATTAATGACTTGAATAATTCTAAAACTTTTGTTTTTATTTCTTCTTTTATAAGAAGCCTTAATATACATAAATAAGAAAAATATAATAAGAATTAATTCTAAGGCTAACTACGGAAATAACAGTGTCCTATGAGGATAATAATAGCGGATCATAACTTGAAGCTATTTTTTTATTAATCCATAAAACTTGTATAAGGTTTTATAACTTGGGATTCTCCGATTTTATAGCTTGATATTTTTAGATAATATGGCTTTATATTCTTTAGTATTAGTACCCTTTCTTGGAAGGTTATAATTCCATTTGGATTATGATTTACCTAGATTGAAGGTGAGAAGGACTTAGTTTAATAAAATTTAAAGTGAGGTAGATATACTTTAGCGGAGGGCAGCTTATCTTTTAATAAAAAAAAAGGTTAATATAAGCCAAAAGAGTATATTGAGGTGGTGTTTTTTTTTTCTAGCATTTGTGTTATTCACTAAGAGTTACTATTCTTATGTTTCTGATTTGAATAGACACTATTAGAAATAGAAGGGAAACTTTAGATTTTATTTGGGCGGTGCTAAAATAATTAATATACAAATTTATACAATGAATTTATCCTTAATACTTTTTTATTGCAAAGCACAGGGGTTTTAGGTATCGTTTTAAACATAAAAAATATAAGAAAAAAAAAAGATTTTTAATAATTTAACTGAAAAAGTTAAATTATATAGCTATAAGGAATGCCAAGAATAATTAGTGATTACCCGGATGCTTTTGCTGATTGAAATTTAGTAGGATCAAAATCATCTTTCTGTTCATAAAGATATACTTTAACTAGAGAAAGACTTGATCAATGCGTATCCTCTTCAGACTACTTACCTGAAATATCTCCATTATTTTCTTTTGTAGGGATTGAGAATGAGTAGACAATACGGAACTACGGGACTGTTAGCTTAAGTCTACTGTAATATATAGGTCCATCTAATTTTTATAATAAGCTTTTATAGCTCAATGGTAGAGCAAAATACTGTTAATATTTAGACAGATGTTCGATTCATCTTAAAGGCTGAAGCGTGTTGATAGTTATTAGACCCATCTTAAAGGATGAGACTTATACCTATCAAATCTTTTAATAATTAGGATATTTATTTTTTTAATTCATGTAGGTTTTATCATTGGGTAGTCAAAGTTCCCATCTTAATCTATTATAATTCAACACTTATATAATCATAGATAGTTAAATAAGATTTAAGATCAGGTTTGGGCTAATTAGTTCTTTATAAGTACTTAATGCATATATGTAGACTTATCTTTTAGATTTTTCTGCCTAAAGATAGCGCTAATATATAAGAAAAATTTAACTTGTGAGAAAGCTAAACGAAATACCCCTGATTAACATCACAATTCTAGAGTGATACTCTACAAACCTCATTAAATAGAAGTTATAATAGCTTAAGGGGGGGGGTAAAGTGCCTTAGATTAGAGGTAAAGATTTATATCTTTGCCTTTATGTTAAACTTAAAAGCTTGCGGTATAAATTAACTTTATATTCCCTAAACTTATCTTAAAGAATGTCACTGGTTTTAATAACGATTGTTATTTAATTCCTTTGACCGGGAAATAAATATCCCTATTTTTTTGATTTTTTATATTATTATGATTTTTTTTCTTACTTATTAAAGCTATGTTACTTCCGCTTTTATTAATACCCTTGTTCGGGATAATGATTCTCTATACAAGTATGTCTTTTGGTTTGTCTTCTCTAAACATTAAACGTACTAAAACAATTTCATTAACTACGTCTATAGTCAATCTTTTTTTTTCTTTAATCTTTTTCATTTTATTTGACTTCAGCACAAATCTATTTCAATATGTCCAAGAAATGCATGAAAATAATTCTTATGATTTCTACTTGGGTTTAGACGGGATATCTATATATTTTGTCCTGTTAACGACAATAATATCGCCTATCGCTCTATTAAGTAATTGAAATTCTATTAAGGATAACGTCAGATCATACGTCCTTATTATATTATTATTAGAGACATTATTATTAGCCGTCTTTTTCGTTTTAGATATCTTATTATTTTATATTTTTTTTGAGAGTATCTTGCCCCCTTTATTTATATTAATAGGTTTATTCGGATCCAGTAACAAAGTTAGAGCTAGTTTCTATTTATTTTTATATACATTATTTGGATCATTGTTTTTACTCTTATCTATATTAGCTATATCTTCTATAATGGGAACAACCGATTTTGACGCTTTATATAAAACTAACTTTAATCATTCTACACAATTATTTTTATTTTATGGAATATTTATAGCCTTTGCTGTGAAAACACCCACTATCTTTTTGAACACTTGATTGCTAAAAGCTCATGTTGAATCACCATTAGGGGGTAGTATTATATTAGCTGCGATTGTTTTAAAATTAAGTTTATATGGTATATTTAGACTGATCCTACCTTTATTACCTAAGGCTACTCTCGATTATACATATATAATATATCTTATAGGTGTTATAACTATAATATATGCTAGTTTTAGTACTTTAAGAACAATTGATGTTAAAGAACTTATTGCATACAGTTCTGTGTCACACGCAGCTGTATATCTTCTAGGTGTATTTAGTAATACCATACAAGGAATAGAAGGTGGTATAGCTTTAGGGCTAGGTCACGGTTTTGTTTCAAGTGGTTTATTTATTTGTGCTGGAGGTGTATTATACGATAGATCTGGTACTAGATTAATTAGTTATTATAGAGGTATTGCTCAAATAATGCCTTTATTCTCTGTTTTATTCTTTATACTATCTTTAGGTAATGCGGGTACACCACTTACTTTAAACTTTGTAGGAGAATTCATGTGCTTATATGGTACTTTTGAAAGATTACCTTTATTAGGTGCTTTTGCTAGCTCTTCAATAGTATTCTCTGCCGCATATACCATATATATGTTTAATAGAATAGCTTTCGGGGGATCCTTTAGCAAAGATTTTGATACTAACATAAGTGACGTTAATAAACGTGAATTCTTTATATTACTAACATTAGTAATATTAACGGTATTATTCGGTATATATCCTTCTCCTATATTAGATGGTTTACATTACAGTGTGTCAACATTGATTTATTCTTCTGATCCCTCTATTGGTTTATCTATGGGTCTTTTCCCATATGCTTTAGGGATTAGTCGTATAAATTTTGGTTCAACATCTCGTTTAAATAGATTAAATATTAATCAATTAATTACTCGGTCATAAGATGGAAATATTTATATCGAAACGAGAGTAAGGGAAGCTGTTCGGCAGTACTTTCTGAAGATAGATAATTTATCCGCAGCAACTATAGATAGCGATTGGCTAAGTTATGCAGGTAGACATGAATCCACACATCAACTTATTCGCGGGTTAGAGTATATAATAACACATGTACCGCGGGACCTTTCAACATCTGAACAGCGTCAATTCCTAAACACAGCTATAGATTTTCGAGACAGGATCCGAAGGTTTAAGGATGTACATACCACACCACTTTTCACACGACCAGGAACTCCAGATAATTCTCGTCCTTCTTCCCCATCCAATAAAGATCAAAACGATAAAGGCGGTAAAGGTGGTTAGGGTCCTAGCTCTGCCTCCTGTGTATCTAGTAGTAACACATCTTCTACTGCTACCTATAGTAGTAATTCTAATCATCGTATTATAGTTATTTTATCTTTATTATCTTGTGTTTTAGCCTTTAGTATCTTTGTCTTATTTGGTTATGTATACCCTGCTCCTGTATTAGATGGTTTACATTACTCAATTTCTTTAATATATTCTTCTGGTCTGTTATATATTTTTATAGCCGGAAATAGGGAATAAAATCTAAAACGGTCAGATTAAAAAACTCTTTAAAGGCATTCTAATAAGAGTTTATTTAAATCCTAAGAATTTAACCCCTCATATGACCCTACAACCAGTCTTATAGTTAATGACCTTTAATAGAAAGAATGCCACAATTAGTCCCTTTTTATTTTATAAATCAAGTAACCTATGCTTTTATTTTTCTTGTAGTAATGATTTATGTTTTTTCAAGATATATCCTTCCAACATTTGTCCGTCTATTTATTGCTCGTGTGTTTATAAGTAAATTATAATAGACCTTCCCCCCCCCCCCCCTCCTTATTTTAGCCCAAATAGTTTAACGCCATATTGGCGTACAATCAGTCTTATAGTTAATGACCTTTAATAGAAACAATTAATCTCTTTTTATTTTATAAATCAAGCAAATATCTGTCTAAATATTAACAGTATTTTGCTCTACCCTTGAGCTATAAAAGCTTTTTTTAAAAAGAGCTTTAGCATTTTTATAAAAAAAAAATAAACCTCATAATAGTACTGGATTACAACTCCAAGTCTTATATATATACTTCTAATAACAAAAAAGATATGACTACATTTTTATATATAACTATTCCAAGTCCTCTGGAGCAATTTGAAATAAACTCGATATTAAGTTTAAATGCTCCTATACTAGCTAATTTAAATCTTTCCCTAACTAATATCGGACTATACTTAATAATAGGAACTTTAACCGCATTAACTTTGAATATCTTAGCCACTAGTTTCAACAAAGTCGTAAGTAATCGTTGATCTATAAGTCAAGAGTCTCTGTATGCAACTATACATAGCATAGTTACAAATCAAATAAACTCAAGTAAAGGGCAAATATATTTCCCGTTTATATATACATTGTTTATATTTATTTTAATTAATAATTTAATAGGAATGGTTCCATATAGTTTCGCTTCAACAAGCCACTTTGTATTAACCTTTGCGGTTAGTTTTACAGTCGTTTTAGGTGCAACAGTATTAGGTTTTCAAAAGCACGGTTTAGTCTTCTTTTCTCTTTTAGTTCCAGCTGGTTGTCCTCTAGCTTTATTGCCTTTATTAGTTTTAATAGAATTCATTTCATATTTAGCAAGGAATATATCTCTGGGTTTGAGATTAGGTGCCAACATATTATCTGGACACATGCTCTTAAACATTTTAGCGGGTTTTACTTACAATATTATGACAAATGGTATAATATCCTTTTTTTTTGGTTTGGTACCTTTAGCTTTTATAATAGCTTTTTCTGGTTTAGAGTTAGGGATTGCGTTCATTCAAGCGCAAGTCTTTATTGTTTTATCCGCATCTTATATAAAGGATGCCTTAGATTTACATTAACTTGAAATAAGGCATCTTTATTTATTACTCTAAATTAGAACATATTAAATTTAATTTAAGTTGATGTTTCTCTAGTTCATCTAAACCACATGGTTTTGTTACTAATTATTTAAATTCCAGCTTTATTCCTCAAGGATTTAATTATAAGTTTCTAAAAAATCTGTTGGTTAAATTTTTTTAATTTTGTTTATCGACTGTTTTGATTTATGTAATTGACTTTATAATAAGAGAATTAATAAGACATTTTATAGGTATGCCTTTATCTTTATGTATTAAAGCTTTTTTTTACGATTAAAGGTTTTAAAGAGAAATTTAAATTTAAATCTATAGTTAGACACTTTTTTGTTACACTTGTTATGGTTATACTATATCATACTTAATAAAGGAGTTTTTTATAAATAACTTATTGTTAATTCTAAAATATTGTTACAATTATTGGTATTTGTTTATTAATTGGGGCTATGGCTAATAACTAATTAGTTATAATTACTGGCTATACATGCAGTACTTATAGACTTATCCTTTATATATTTGCTGTTTGTTCAAAAAAAGAGAGATAGGAGAAAAATATATAAAGAAATTTTAGGGAGAAAGCATAAAGTATGATAAAGCCCTCTTAACTATTATTAGCTCAACGGTAGAGCAGTCTTTTCCTAAAATCTTGGTTTAAATTCTAATCTTAAATTGAGCGGTGATTTTTATACTAAAAGACTTAAAATATTGGGCGTAATCAGTCTAGTTTGAAAATAAACGAGGAGAATCTTTTTTATAAAATACTAATATTATTATAATGTATGTTTAATATATTAGTAATGGTATAGAAATTAATGTAAAAAAAAATCACTATACCGATTAATTATATATAAAACAAAGGAATAATAACTTAACTCTACAGGTAATGCAAGAGAAGCTCGATTTCGCAAACAATGCGCTAACCCAAATACCTACAATTCCTACAACTGAATACGAGTTTAAACTAAAAAATAAAATATTAATAGATTTATAATAATTAAGTAAAAATAAAGTTCGAGCGGAAGCCAGAGCTACTCTTTTAAATTATAGTATACAATACATAGAAATTAAGATAAATTAAAATAAACAATAATTTTTAATAACGTACTAAATATCTCTTTTTTTTTAAGTTTGTACTAGCTATGTTTGGTTCTAATATGCTTACCAAAAAATTAAAAGTCTTTAATTTACTTATTGAAAAAAAAAAGCAGATTTTCTCTGGTCCAATATTGGTAATTATCCGTTTGTCTTTAAATTATTTTAGAGATTAACGGGTAATTAGGGTCAATCTCCTAATTGGTATGGAGCTTTTTTGTCAAGAAAGAATTTGCCGGTTCGAGCCCGGTTTGACCCGAATATATCAAATAAGACTATAAATCTGGAATTATATAAATTAAAAGCGAACGGATTAGCTCAATTGTTAGAGCATCCGTTTTACACACGGCAGGTTAGGAATTCCGGCCACCGATTCCTTATAAAACAAGGGTAAACAAAAAAGATTCCTGCTTTTAAGCTTTTTAATTATACCCTTAAAGGATTCACTATTAAGGGTTTATTATTAAATTACATATATATATTCTACGGTATAAATGGATCTTCAATAGTTTATGGTCTGAAAGAAAAATAATATACATATTCCCTATGGTATTCATGCTATAAGACACCTTTCTCTTACATTAGGTTAGTAGACATCATAATTCTTTTATTTGTTTAACAGAATAGTATAAATTTAGCATTTTGGATTTTAAATTAGGGTATAGGAGAATTGGTGTGTAACATATCAAAAGGTAACAGTCTTTGTTTATATATAATATATTAGGGATGTGTAGTAGACGGTTCTACATTTTGATTGCAGATCAGACGTTTGGGGTTCAATTCCTCCATATCCCTTCATAAATATCAGATTGTTAAATTTATACTATTCTGTTAAACAAATAAAAAAAGCAGTGATGACTATCCCTTACAATGTTACAACACCTCAAATGATTAAGTATATACAAGATCAATTTGAACTTGATGAAGTTAATACGTCGAATACAAAAGAACTCTACTATTTAAAGGATAGTGATGAGGACATTAAATTAACTTTCGACTAAATTAAATTAATAGGTTTAGGATTAAAAGAGATCTTAGATATTCAATTTCCGAAGTTAAAATCTTTGTTGACTTACTTACGAGAAATAGCTAGAGTATGTACCAAATTAAACCTTACAATCCCCTGGGGTTTACCATCAGGTCTTGTGGTAAATCAAAGTTATATATCTACAAAAGAGGCTAAGCTTAGACCATTCTCTTACGGTAAAACTAGTTTTACCATACAAATACCGGATAAAGAAACTACCAACAAAAGCAAACAAGTACGAGCTTTTATGCCCAACTTAGTACATTCATTAGATGCTGCAAGCTTAACTATGTTAGTGGACTTTTACTTTAATAATTATTCATCTGAAAGAAAAAATATCTATACAGTATGTGAGATAAAAAAATTCTAAACATATTAAATTATAAAAAAAAAAGTACAATACTAGAAATCTCCAGGAGAATTCTCCAGGAGAAATCTAGATAAAAGACGGACGCTTTTCTCCTACGTGTATCCAAACCGAGCGAAAACAAGATTTTGATTGTCAAAGCTTCGTCCCTCCTATTAATAGACAATCAAATGGGGGATATTTTGTGTACTCCCCCTAAAGAAGTAAGAAAAGAAAAGAACAAAAGAGAGTTCTTAGAAATATATATTTATATTTACGGATTAAAGAATTTAATTATATGTTTACATATAATTAAATAAGGCTCTTATTAGCTCAATGGTAGAGCAGGATACTTCTAATATCTAGATCCAAGTTCGAGTCTTGGATAAGAATTCTACTTAATTAATTTAGCCTAAGAATTTCAGAAAAAAAAAAATAAAGAAGAAAAAAAAGGATATAAATATAAACGACTTCTTTGTATGTCTAATTCTATTACAGATACACCTAGATTTAACCTAAAAAGGGTAGTTTAGATCTAAAAGAAATACTTAACGCTATATATTTAATCAATTAAATTAGTTCATTATTTATAAGTTTATAAGGAGCAGTTTTAATAAGTTTATTGTTTTCATAAATTAGTTTTCTTTTATTTTCTGTTGTCATTAAAGTATAGGATTCCACTTTAGTAATAATACGCCCGTGACTAAAATCAGTGTGTCATTTTTCCTGATTTAAGCTTAGTTTTTCATTGTTATTAATAATATTAGCGATTTCATTAAAATTAACATTGTCATCTTTGTATCCTTTAATAACAATATATTCTTCCTTTTTTTCAGTAATAGCTGTAGAGACTTTAGGAGCCAAACATACAACATCTTTTAAAATATTTTTAAATTCCAAAGGATTCTCACGATCTTTTTTAGATAATTTAATTTCTAAATCTAAACTAAGATTGTTATCTTTGTATCCTTTAATAACAATATATTCTTCCATAGTTCCTGTAATAGCAGCATAAACTTTAGGAGCGACGTATACAACTTCTTTAAAGGTATTTTCTAATTTATAATCACCTAAATTTTCGCTTATATATTTATCGGGTAGTTTAATGTCTAAATCTATACTATCTGTATCACTATAGTATATATTATTAGAATATTCTGTTTTAATTTTAGACATTACTATTCTTGCATAAGCAGTAATTGATGAAGAAATTGCTACATTAATATTACTGATTGTTGATAATTCTTCATCATCACTTAAATTTTTAGTGTAGCTTACTAGCTCTATATCTTCATCTAACTCCAAAGAATCTTTTATACTTATTTTACCTTCATTATTTAATTTAATGAATTTACCCATTTCAGATTCTCCTTTAACTATTTCATGAGTTTCCTTATCAGGGTTCATACCAAATCTACCGTATAAACTATTTAGTAATAATTTACTAATAGTGTAGTTCGGAGTACCCCCTTTTTGATTCTTTTTTCAATTTATATAAGTCGTTTACATATTCTTTGAATATGTACTCTTTTTCAAAGAGATATCCTCAAATAATTTCAATTTCATAGCCTTGTTTTTTAGCATTATATAGCTCCTCGCTTAAATATCAACCACTCCATTCACCTAAAGGAGAAACGGTTCTTATACCAGCTCCTTTGGATTTCACTCTCGTTTGTAGTATAGGTATATGCAAGTACTCAGGTGTTTTGATTTTAACAAAGAAAAATCCAAAAGGGTTTTCTGGATATTTTAAGATATCACCTTTGAATTTCGTTATTTTACCTACCGGAGAAGGGAAATTTGACATTACAGAAGGATACAAACTGTTTACGTCATATCTGTTTATCTCTTCTCCTATGGGTTTATATACATCTACGCTACCACCTGTAGAACTTTTATTAAGGTTTCTGTATAATTCCCCTGTTATACAGGGTATTTTATATTTATTTAAATATTTTATTCTATATATCGAAAAAGCTAATGAAGATAACGTAGGGTATTTATTAATATCCGCTTCAAACAATCTAAATATCCTAATTTTTCAATAATTAAGTATAATGATATAACATCCATTTCACAATATTTTAATGTTTCATCTCTCAGGGATCACTGTTTATCTTTATAACTATTAACATAATTAATATATTCTTTAAGATCTTCTGTTTTTGTTACCTTATCAAAATATTTATGGCTTGGAATTGGACCTTTATAATCTAGGCTAATGTTAAGATCGTTAACAAAAGTATAAGGGTAGATACCTTTTTGGACTCCTACTTCGAAAGATTTCCTTAAGCTAGAGGGTAATATTAACAAACTATCTCTAAAATATATACTATACTTTCTCTTACCATCTAAATTAAAATTAAGCTTTAGGTCTATTATCTTACTCTCTCTTTTCAAACATCGTTTAATTTCACAATTTTTCATCTTTGCAATAACCCTAAGCATAAAGACAGCATCAAATTTTTAAAAGTTATGAATATATACTCGGAATCCATTATATTTTCTTTGTAGTAGATATGTTATGGATTCTTTTAATAATTCATCACTGTTTTCAAAGTCTGCTAAATAAAAACTTTTAGTAGTATTTCCATCGTAAATACACGCCGCAATTACATGCATAATATTATCAATGGTCCTAGTTTCTAGATCCATTGTAATATAATTTTTTTTATAGAAGTATCAGGAATTTTTGGTTTAATATAGTTCGATATCAAATTTTGCATAAGTAAATTACATTTACCATTATGATAATATACCGTAGAACTTCCAATAGTTCGTATGAAAGTATTATTACTTTTATCTTTTGGATCATATTTATCATGAAAAGATAATATTTCTTTTTCCTTAAAATTTAAAGATACATAATACTCATTATCCAATTCTCTTATAAAAAAAGCATGATTGTCTTTATTAACTACATATGTATTATCTCCATTTATAATAACATTGTCGCCTCACGTTTCAAACAATCTGTTATTAGGTAAATTTGTATACCCCTGTGGTAATAATTCATTGCTTTTATCAAATTCTGTTGGGAATCTTCATATATTTTCTTTTGGTGCTATGTCATGTTCTAAAGGTCTATATCTAAAAACTATTTTTTCTACAGGTAACCCCTTATAAACATCTGACTTATATGCCCAAAATAGAAGGAAAATTTCTTTTAAATCTTTCATACTGCTAGGATCTATAGTTTGAAGTGACGAAATATTTCTTCAATCTCCATCGATTGTTTTTATTTTGAATATTATACAAAATTTTTCAAGTGATTTGTATGTTTTTAGTACTTCGTTGGAAAACTTGTTTATAGATAAAGTTATATCTGCAGGTGTAAGTACATTATTTAGCTCGTATTGAAAATTCTTGAATTTAAATTGTTTTTTCATATGATTTTAAGTATTATGTTTAAAAAGAGACAAATTCTCTAACGCTTCTTTACTTGATCAAAACTTAATTATTTCATTAAACCCCGTAGCCTGTATAATATAGAAGAAGCTGGGGTGTATAGTTGGGGCCATAAACATCTTTCATTAAAACCCCCGTAGCCTGTATAATACAGAAGCAGCTGGGGCCATTAATACGCCGTCGCCCGTAACCCGTGTACTGAAGATGAAGAAGAGGAGCCCATAAACATCTGGTATTTCGTGACAAGATCACGATATCGTTCTACAATTTCACATACTTCTGCGATATTTGTATTGTATTCAGTCGTTCTACCATCAAGTATCATAAATTGTTTGTATAATACAAACTCCCGTAAATTAAATGGGGGTATATACTCCTTTGGTTTAAGAGGAATAAAATAGCTGGGGCTATTCTTACAATGGAAAAGGTCTATAATGGGTTGAAAAATAAATGTTCTTTTTAGTGCGAGCTCCGTCTTTGCTTTGTAAAGTTCAGAATTTTCATTAGCAATTCTAGAAATATTATTAGAAATGTTATTAATAATTTCTTCATCTATATTATCAATAAAAAATATTTGACTTATTTCTAAAAAGATGATTAAAGTTAAAAACAAGAATATAAGAAGTAGTATTAGGTTTATAAGTATATATTTAACCCTACTACTTCTTATATATAGATTTTTTGTCTTCAAAATAATATTCGAAATCGATTCTATCTAATATATCTTGTCTTTCTGACAAAAATTTTGTGTCGAATATTTGTCTCAAGACAATTACGACGTCTGTATATTCTGATGTACTAAAGGGTAAATTTTTAAGCAGTGTGAATGATCTGTTGTTTCTATTTAAAACTGTAATTGTTAGTCAAACTTTTGATTTGTTTAATGTCATTACCTCGTTTAATCAAAATGTTGTTAATTTTGAACAAACATTTTCAAAGGTGAAATCCAAGTTAATATTGCTGTATGATGTGTTTTTCATGTTTATTTATTTATTTATTATTAATTAAAAAAGAGGCCTATCCTCTAAAGACTTTTATTTATTTCTTTAATCTTATAAATTATGTATTAAAAAGAGACAAAAATTCCTCTAAGATAAGCAACAAATAGCTAAGATCCCTATAAGGGACTGTGGAAAATAATGTGCTTATACTCTTCCAACGATCTAGAAATTTAATATTAAATTTATAGATCGTTGGAAGAGTATATTAGTTCCCCTCAAATAGAGTGAGAAGGACAAGTAAAAGGTATAAAGACCCAGTCTCGCATATTCGCGGCTAAATTGTTCGTAGTGTAAATATTACCTAAGCTATCCTATTATTATGACCCTCTCCTAAAGAGAAGGGTGCACACCGATTTAGTATGTATCTCTAATATTTTGGTATAAATACAAGATGTAATTTCTCCTCTTCAGCTTATATTTGTGTAATATCTAGTCCTATATCTTCTTCAAAATCGATTTGTTCATAATAAGATTGCATAGTGTACGCTTAGTTTAAGAGTATCGGCACTGAAAATCTAAATAAGTTAATTAGCCTGCAACTTTCTTCCTGTTCTTTCACAGGACATTACATATAAACATCTTTTAATTTTTTTTTTATTAATATGAACAATATAACAAGAAGTCAATATCAGGCTCATCCCTTTCATCTTGTAAACCCTAGTCCTTGGCCGTTATTCACGTGTATATCGCTATTAACATTAACGACTAGTGGTGTATCAACTATGCATGGATTTGAGTACGCAAAAATCTTTCCAATATTAGCTTTTATATCCCTTGTTCTTTCTATGTCCTTTTGATGACGTGATGTTATAAGTGAAGGAACATACCTAGGGAATCACACACTAGCAGTCCAAAAAGGACTAAACCTAGGTGTTGGTTTATTTATATTATCCGAGGCTTTATTTTTTTTAGCTATATTTTGAGGGTTTTTCCACAGTGCCTTATCTCCCACTGTGGAGTTAGGAGCCCAATGACCTCCCATGGGTATAGAACCAATTAACCCCTTCGAATTACCATTACTTAATACAGTTATATTATTATCGTCAGGTGTTACAGTTACCTATGCTCACCATTCTTTAATTCAAGGTGACAGGAAAGGCGCATTATATGGTTTAATAGCTACAGTTATATTAGCTATTATTTTTACAGGTTTCCAGGTAGTAGAATACTCTGTATCTTCATTTACCATAAGTGATGGTGCATTTGGATCTTGTTTCTATTTCTCTACCGGATTCCACGGGTTACATGTAATGATCGGTACTGCTTTCATAGCTGTGGGTTTATGACGTGTTTTAGCCTACCACTCTACTGAAAATCATCATCTGGGATTGGAATCCAGTATTTTGTACTGACATTTTGTAGATGTCGTCTGGCTATTTTTATTCATATCTATTTATTATTGAGGTTCTTAGATAATTGACTGACATTACCCTCGAATAATAACAATATGACTCAATCAAACATATTATAGTTTGTAGAGCAGGGATTTTTCGGTTTAATAGGTTGGTTATCATCTTTACATTTAAATATAAATTCTGTACAATATTACTTAGATTTCGTGGCATATTTAGATACTAACCTGTCTAAAATCATTATTGGTTTATTTTTTATTGTACCTCTTTTAATTTCTCTAGTTTTATATATGAATATAGACGATATTTTGGGGTTTTTAAATAATACCTTTAAAATTTCTTTTGCTGTATTTATACCTTAACTAATCGTATGCCTTTTAAAGTCTTTAGAGTAAAAGCGCACAAAAACTAAGTAGTTTCTATTTAAGATTTATGTCCTTATGGATCCAGACCTAGACCTAAAACGTACCTACCACTTGATTCATAATAATATTGCATATCATAGACTTATCCCTATTCTTTTTTTATTCCTTAAATATGCAGAAATAAACGTAAAACTGATAAGAGATTTACTTGTTTATTGCAAAGCAGGGAGAAAGCATATACGCTAAAGCCCAAATTAAACCATAAGAATAAATAAAAACAGGGCAATTATAAAGGATTTGTATCTAGCACCTTTGGTACTTAAGCATAATATAACTATGGCTAAACAAGTTATATCAAATAATTTGGGTTTTTGTGTTATTAATTTTACAAGTGCTATATTTAAATATAGTATAGGAAAGTCCAGCGCTTATTGAATGTATACACCTAAAAAAAAGAGTGTTAAGTAAAAACGGGGGTTTAGAACAGAAATATAAGGAATATCTTTCTATATTTATAGCTAAATGTATAAAATTTTCGTTAATTATATACAATCAAAGAAGATTTGCGAACTAGTGAGCTCTATGTTAGGCCTTAATTGAGTTTAATAACTATAACAGAACCCAGCTTAATTATATCCAAAAACCCCAAATTCTTTCTTTTGCCTCCTTTTCTTCCTATTCCTACTACAGAAACAAGGAAAAAAAAATATACAAAAAAAAATCTTTAAGCAAATTTTTAAAGAACTACGTATTTATTAGTAATGGTATAGTAATAAATAGGTTTGAAAAAAACCACTATACCGATTAATTGAGTTTGATGATGGCTCTGAATGAACGCTGTCCAAGTGCTTGACACATGCTAATCGAACGTCTAATTTAAGAAAAGATTTCGGTTTTTTATTTTATTAGAAGTGGTGTACAGGTGAGTATATAACATTTTGGCTGCCTTAAAGTAGAGTTAATAAATACTTTATATTGAAAGGAAAGAAATTTCCGCTTTAAGAGGACAATAAATGTTTCGGATAGGTAGTAGTTAAAGTAATGATTTAACTAGCCAAAAATTCCGTAGTCGAGGCTGAGAGGTCGATCGATCACATTGGGTCTGAAAAAACCCCAATACGTATAGTACAGCAGTGGGGAATATTGGTCAATAGCCTAACGGCTGAACCAGCAACTTGGGGGAATGGATAGCTTCGGATTTTCCGACTGGTTACGCTTTAGTACTTAAAAAAATAGGTACTTTAGCCTAAGGGGGTGTAAGATCGATTTATTCGAATAAAGTTCTAGATAGAACGAATGATTATGACAATGTTCTATTCTATATGTCTTGACCAAATTACGTGCCAGCAGTCGCGGCAATACGTAGAAGACTAGTGTTATTCATCTTTAGTAGGTTTAAAGGGTACCTAGACGGTATAATTAGTCTTAAACAGGATACGGTTATACTAGAGTTATATATGAGGAGGGGAGTATTTATGGAGTAGAGTTGAAATTCATTGATACCATAACGACTGGTAGCGGCGAAAGCAACCTTTTATCTAATAACTGACGTTGAGGGACGAAGGCTCGGGTCACGAACAGGATTAGATACCCTAGTAGTCCAAGCAGAGAATGATGAATGCCATAGGCTAGATATTTATTTAGCCTATAAATGAAAGTGTAAGCATTTCACCTCAAGAGTAATGCGGCAACGCAGGAACTGAAATCATTAGGCCGTTTACTGAAACCAGTAGTGAAGTATGTTATTTAATTCGTAAGCACGCGAAAAACCTTACCACAACTTGAATATTATCGAGCAGATATTACAAGCGTTGCACGGCTGTCTTCAGTTAATGTCGTGAGATATTGGTTAACTCCATTAATTAACGGAAACCCTTGCTTTAGTTGCGATTTAAATAATTAAAGCAGAGCGCCATCACATAAGAAGGGATAATAGGGACCAAGACAAGTCATCATGGCCTAAATGTTGTGGGCAATAGACGTGCCACATGTTCCTATACAAAATGATGCGATAATGTGAATTTGAGCTAATCTAAATAAAGTAGGATAAAACATGGATTGTAGTCTGTAATTCGACTACATGAATAAGGAATTACTAGTAATCGTGAATCACCACGTCACGGTGGATTTAATCTCAGATAGGTACTAACCACTCGTCAGGCGCCGAAAGAAGTATGTGCAATAAGTTTGAGATTTTATATTGGATTCTCTAGGGGAAATTCGTCCTAGTTACTATATGGGGTATCTTCGTATGCGTGACTTTGATTGGTGTTAAGTCGAAATACGGTTCGTGTAGTGGAAATTGCACGGGATTGATTAAAATTAACAATAATAAAATACTCATAAGACAGCTCCACGTTTCTTATGGGTATTAAGGAAACTTCCATAATTGGTAAGATGGGTTGAGCTGTAAACTCAATAGTTCTAAACTTTTTAGAGTTCGAATCTCTAGTTTCCTAATATATATTTGTGAAATTAATACGTAGTGTTTGAGGCATTTAAATTATTCACGAGATCTCTTTCTTAAAGAAAGGCGCGTTAAAGGAAAAAAAAAGTTTGTGTTTTAATAAATATATTATAACTTAAATTTTTGTGCGCAATTATTTCATTTTAGCCATAATACCGGAATTTGCTTCGAAAATATATATGGTTTTTCACACAGGTCATTCTTTTATCCCTATAAGCGAATACATGAAGTCTAATTTAATTTTTTTTTATGTTTAGTCTTTTTATTTTTAAAGAAAATATTACTAATGGTTTTCTAATAGAAGTTTTAGATATTCTATCCTTTGTTGCTATTGTGTGTGGTATACTTGTTATTATAAGTAAAAATCCTATTGTATCTATTTTATTTTTGATTGGCTTGTTTCTAAGTATAGCAAGCTATTTAATGACCTTGGGGTTTCATTTTATTGGCCTTTCTTATTTATTAGTTTATATAGGTGCTGTGTCAATCTTATTTCTTTTTATCTTAATGTTAATAAACGTTAGGATAAGTGAATTGTTAAGCAACACTAGTAACAGTATACCTTTAGCTATCTTTATAACTATTTCTTTTATTTATCCAGTGTCTCGAATATTACCTTATAGTATTGCTTTTTTTAATTATATAGTTAATTTAAACGGGACTTTTATTGTATGATATAATAATTATAGTGAATCTTTAAATAAATTTTTTAAATTAAGTAGTACTGAGCGAGATAACGGGGAAATCTTTTTTGTTACCAGTCAAATTTGGGATGGGAATTTAGCAGAAACTAGTCATATTACTAGTATTGGTAATATAATGTATACCAGTTATAGTATATGGTTAATATTAACTTCTATTATATTACTACTAGCTATGGTTGGGGCTATAATGATTACAATTAAACAAAAAAATTAAAAGTCTTTATACTTATTTAAAAAAATCCGGGCTTTCTTAAATCTAACATTCATTCTCCTAATTGGACCTAACCAGTCATCTAGCGAATCTTCTCATACCTACGCTAAGTACAGGATCGACAAATATCTCATCTAAATCTGTTAACTGGGGAAGAAAGCATAAGTTAGCTATACTGCAGAAATTCTAACCACAGCTGTGATAATAAGGATAAAATAACACCCTGCACGTCTGATGCTTTTTTTATCCTTATTATCTTTATATATACCTTTAAAGATTATATATAACTAATGATAAAGCATCGGAGGCAGGTCTTTAAGCCACGCCTTTTTTTTTTAGATCTATTTAATTTGCTTCATCTTTAGTTTCAAACTAAATTTAAGTAAGAACGTGCCTTTTTTTCTAGAAGCAAGTGGCTCTGCCACTAAAATCAACCCAATAAAAATACTAATTTTTTTTAATTAGTATTTTTATTGTTTAGTGACCAATAAATAAGGTTATATTAAGTTTATATATATAATTATTATTTATACTATATTTTCAGACTCAGGAGAATCTATGCATGCCGACTCGGAGGGTAGGTGCAATTCCTATCTCGGCGATCTCACTTTATCGATCCAATAGTTTAAAGAGGGGTCCTCCGGCCTTTATTTTAGCCAAAGGAAGGAATTAGCTCAATTGGTAGAGCATCCGTTTTACACACGGCAGGTTAGGTGTTCAAGTCACCTATTCCTTATAAAACAAAAGAAAAACAAAAAAGATTTCTACTTTTAAGCTTTTTAATTATACCCTTAAAGGGTTCATTATTAAGGATTTATTCTTAAATTATATCGGAAGCCTCTTTATAAAAATAGAAGTTAATTAGTCTTATGTTTATTTTATATATTTAAAGAAGATTCTTTTCCTTAAAGTTATTGACGGAAATCTGACTAATATCATCGTAAGTAATTCCCAGGCTAATACTTTTCATTAGGGATCTCCGTCTCCTGGGTCCCTACACATATATTTATTAACCTTGACAACTCGCGGAGCATATACTATGCTTGGTTTTAACCCTTCAAAAACCATCTTAATGTTGATTATTATATCACTTGTTAGCCCTATGTACAAGGGATGATAGGTGTTCTAAGTGAAGGAACATCCCTTGGAAATATTACATTAGCTGTTCAGATATGTTTAAACATGAGTCTTGTTTTATTTATACTCTCCTAAGCTTTATTTTTCTTAGCTATTTTTTAGCTTTTTTTAAGGTGTTTTGTCTCCTACTGTCGAATTAGGAGCTCAAGAATCTCCTAGGGCATAGAAGCGATTAACCCTTTCGAATTACCGTTACTTAACACAGTAATCTTGTTATCTACAGGTGTCTGCCCTTTAGGGAAAAGAATAAAAAAAAAGGTTTATATTTACCTAAGGTAAAATAACGATTAACTTTGTTTTCCAGTATAATATCTATTACTAAGCGTATAAGTCCACATAATTTTTATAATAAGCTTTTATAGCTCAATGGTAGAGCAAAATACTGTTAATATTTAGACAGATGTTCGATTCATCTTAAAGGCTGAAGCGTGTTGATAGTTATTAGACTCATCTTAAAGGATGAGACGCGTTAGCTTAATGGTAGAGTTTTGTGTTTCGGCCACAAGTATACAAGTTCAAGTCTTGTACGCGTCTTTGACGCTTTAAGCCTAGACGTTTCAATCCTAGGCAAGGTTTACTTATTCCTTGTATTAATTCTGTTTTACTAATTTTTTTTAACATAATAGGATCTCTTTAGGATAAATAGAGGAGAATACTCAAAAAGTCATTAAAAGCCTTTATAATGATTTATTATATAGAGAACTGTCGTAAAAAAGCCTTCTCAGCAGAAACTTTTCAAGAAAATCCTTATAGTAATATGCTATTGAAACCTGAAGAATTTAACTATCATCAGATCCAAGAACAAGATTAAATAACTTAAGAATATTAAATATTTATACAGTAAATAGGGTATTATCAGTAAAACAAAAATTCTTCTTATATTTTACCTTAATATTTTCGTCAAGACATGCGAGGATTCGATCCTTCTGGGGCTATATTATCGGCTAATATCTTGGCTTATTAATAGAAATAATTAAAAAAAGATATTAATACGGATTGATGTAATAGTAACATAATTGGCTCATGTCCAGCATATAGAGGTGCAAATCCTCTGTCCGTACTTTAACCTTTTTAGATAATAAAGAAGATTCTCACGAGTCGAACAATTTAACGAGTCAAACGGCAAAACTGAAAATCTGATCCGATTATCCTATCAAATCCATCCCATCAAACATCATTTTTAATATAAAGCCTTTTCAGATAAAGTCTTTTCGTATCATATAATCTTATGATGTTTTTTTTCTTCTTAAAATAATATTACTTAGTTTATATTTTTAATATAATTGTTCAGTATAATTACTATCTGCAGAGGTATATCGTATAGTTTGTCTTCTATAAGGATTAAACGTATTAAATTAATTAACTAACGATATTTATAATCAATCTTTTTTTTTTCTTTAATCTTTGGGTGGGGGTTTCCTTTTGTTAATCTTTATTCTTCATTAATGCTATTATATTTCTTACCACGAAACATTGATTCCTGGTTAAAGTCTTTACCTTTCCCTAGGTTTTTATTGCGCATATGGCTAGTCTTAACTGCCTTAAAAAGGCGAATACTTCCAATTTTGGTTAGGATCTTTATTGTGAGTATAATTAACGCTATTTTTTTTAGATTATTCTACTATTTATATATAAAATTTTTCCGTTTTTATATAATTTTACTATACTTTTAATATTTACAGTTATAATACTCATCTTGTTATATATATTTCTTTAATAATAAATAAGACGGCCATAGGTTAATGGTAGACCAATCGTCTTCCAAACGATTTATGCCGATTCGAATTCGGCTGGCCGTATGCTAAATAAAACTAAGTCTTTTAAATTATAATTTTTTTTTTATAACAGTGTGTGGGTTAAATCAGGGTGTCACAATTTTATTTCTAATTTTATGCGTCAATGTTTGTAATAAAGGAAAAGTCGCTATTGGTAAAGCAAGATATTTGCTAAATATTGTGTTATGCACCTGGATGTTCAAATCATCTCTTTTCCGATCTTTATACATATTATTTTGAGTATAAAGTAACAAGAAATTAACTTACTAAAAATAAAGAGCATAGTTTAATGGTAAAATTTGAAGCTTCAAACTTCACATTCTCAGTTCAAATCTGAGTGCTCTTGTATCATTTATACTTATCTAAACATATTTTAATTTAAAACAGGAAAGATGCTATGCTTGATTGTTTAACTATAAAGTATATTATAAAGAATAAAAACATGTTATAGCAGCAGATTTTTAATAGTTTATCGTGGCCGCCTCCTTGCAAAGCAAGGAGGGGTCTTCCTCACTGTATAAAACCATGCCTTGCTTTACAGCAGTGGATGATTTTACCTTTTTTGCCTTGCTGTATTTTGTTTATCTTTCTTCTTGAGCAAACAATTGTTCTAAACGGAATCTTCTAAATGTTTACTATTTTATCTAAACAATCTTTCCGGTTTTGATTTATAAGTATTATCAATTTTTTATAATATTTTAGTCGCTTCATTAGGATATGTTAAGATAAATTTTCTTATTGACAATATTCAGGTAAGAACATAATTTACTTGCTCAATATTTTCTTATAATATTCTCTTTTATCACCTTTTTTACCTTAATCATGGGCAGGTTCAGGTAGAATTTAGTGATAAGAAGGTTGAGGGATTGCGTTTGCTTTAGGTTCACTTACTATAAGAATTTTCTTGATAGAAGCTTTATTTCTTTTATCTTCTAAATTTTCTTTAGTGCCTTCTAGTCGTCAGGGTTTTGTGACCCTCTGCTATGAAGCCCCAACCTCCGAGCTATGAGATTCGGATATCATCATTACTTACAGCACTGTGTGGTGGAGAATAAATAACAACTCTATTTCCACAAGGAATTACATTAATCGATTATTCCTATAAACTATATTTTGCACTATCTAAATTATTTTACTGGACTTAAAAAGAGTGTCGTTACCTAGACTGTCCTTAATTTTACAAAGTAGTTCTCTGGTATTCAAGATATCTTATCTAAGAGCTGAACTAATCTATAAAAAAAAGGTTTTTACCGTTAATTCTAAAACTATCTAGATTTTTTAATTGATTTTCTATAATAGTATATTCTAATTTAGTTAAAGCATTTGATCAACTTGCTTTTTGACTATAATCCATCTCAGACTTAGATTTCATATCAGAACTATTCTCAGACTTAGGGTGCAAAGGAGCAGCAGTAGAAGAAGATAGACTTAACTTTGGCAATTCCATGCTGGTGTAATCTTGAATCTCCGTTTCTTAGATATCCTCTACATTATTTGTAAACTGGTTATCTGCTACGTCTACGAAGTTGTCATAAACTTGGGATGAAAAAGATCTACTATACCATTAATTAAGTTGGAAGATGGAATATAAGTTCCATTCTTTTATTTAAACTAATGAGTTATTTATATAGATAGAATATAAGATCCACAAGGGTTGCATAAATCTCCATTGTTCAATATATTATTTTCAGAGATCCACAGCTGCTCTTTATAAGTAGGTTTCCCCTGGGTTAAATAAATCTCTTTTTATTCCTTCTTTAATAATAATGATATGGCTTCTGTTTTTTATTAAGACCTTAGTAGCTTAGAAACAAAAAAGAGGAAACTGTAAACAACAGATAAATCTGTTGACTGCAAAGCAGGGGAGAAAGCCTAAATCAGGTACAACCTATGTTAAAGCCTTCGCTTTATATAATTTATAATAAATTCTTCGCTTTATAATTTAGGATAAAGTTCTCCTCGTTGCATTTTCTCTTTTTAGAAAAGATTCTCAAGAGTAAAAAAGAGAAAACTGAAAAAGTAGGCTTTTCGGGTAAAGCCCTTTTTAATATGCTGTTTCTTTGGTAATAAAGGGTATTATATCTAGGAGATATGATATTAAAAGGCTATAGCTTAATTGGTAAAGCAAGCTGCTCATAACAGCTGAGTTGAGTGTTCAAATCACTTTAGCCTTAAAAGTTTAGTTGCTTTTAGTTTATCTCATTAGAACTTTAATAGAATACTGTTTATTTTTATAGACGTGTTAGCTTAATAGGTCTCGTTTTATCTTTAAGCAATCTGTGTTTACTTGATACTCTAGTTTAAAGAATCCAATTCCCTCTACAGTTAAATTAGGGTTTATTGATTTGTTTGTTACTATACTATCCGTATCTGTATAATATCTTGAACCACTGCTTTTTAAGACATCTAACTTTATAAATACTATTACGTAACTAGTAACAGCTTAAGCTATGCTGATTGAAACATAAAGGTACCTTTAGTTTATTGATGGCTTATTGGATTCTTTAATACTGCATAATTGAAATCTACGTTAGATTGTTCACAAATTTAGGGGGGTCTACTTTATTTTTAGGGTTTACAACCCGTAAATCCTCTATATTCTGTTAAGTACTACCTTTGTCTAATTTTATTTAACTTCTCTTCAAATATAATATCCGTCTTAAACCAAATCACCCTAATAAATTATTTAACCGAGATTTGGCTACTGCTTTCTCAGTCTTACTTTTGGGTTGTGATTTTCTTTTAAAGGATATACATAATTCTGTAATGTCTCTTTTTTATATGAAAGAGATATACTTTTAAAACGATTATAATATAATCGTGTAAGACCGTTAATTTAAATTATTCTGGCAAAGATCAACCTTCATAAGTACCACTAGGGATTATAATACCTCTGGCCGTTCTATATGGAAGTAAACCTATATAAAAACCATTTGTTTTTATATACCCTAGAGATCCTAGGTACACAATAAAAGAATCTCAATATTGTCCTCTAAGTACGCATAGTTCCTGCCATTGTATTTAAGGCTGCATAACTATATAACTAAATAACATAGTATAATAGATCTTTACCACCATAAGATTTATAAACTACAGTTATTCCACCATAAGAACTTAAGATCATCGTAATGTTTTTCTCGTGTTATATGTTTTCTTCTTAGGTTCCTTAGCTTAATTGGTAAAGCGTGTTTTTGATAAGGACATGTTCAGAGTTCAATTCTCTGAGGAATCATCTAGATAAATTTGACTCTAAAGGAAACTTCTAAATGAAGAATAAAAAAAAAAATATGAATGCAATAACTAATAAAAAGGAGGGTTTAATATTATATCCTTCGGTTTAGGGAAGAGGAGTAATTTATATTTTTTTTTCGAAGTAAGAATAGCTAAAGGAGTTAAATATTCTCGGCTTACCACCTTAAAAAAGGGGGTAAATATATGACTATCTTTTACAAATATACGATTGTACAAATCTTAAGTAAATAAAATATTCGAATATTTATCATAGGCATGCCTACTTCGTAAGAAGATGTAAAGTTGGGATATTACAAACTAAAAATGAGAGAGTTGGCTGAGCGGTTTAAAGCGACTAGCTTGAAACTAGTTAAAATTAAAAATTTTCATGGGTTCAAATCCTATACTCTCTGAATAAAAGTAAACTTTAAATTTCTTTTGTAAAAAAAAAATTACATCCTCGCGTTGCAAAAAAAAAAACAGATATTATCTGTACCCCCTTGCTAAATTATTAATCTAAAAAAAGAATATTACGGATTAGAGCCAGGTTGGTTAGGCGCCTCATTTGGGTTGAGGAGTTGTTATGTTCGAATCATAATAATCCGAATATAAGGAAGTACTAATGATATATTAGTAATGTATATGATATTAATATGGCAACACTATACATATTTAAAAAGAATATAGTATAAGAAAGTATTTAAAGAGACTATTAGGGATACCTAGCTATATATTAAAGAGAGTAAATTTAATTTGTATTTGAAGAGAAAAAGTTAATACATAAACTCTTAGAGAAATTCAATAATAAACGGAGTGAATTGAAATATCTTAGTAACTTTAGGAAAAGAAATCAAACGAGATTCTATGATTAGTGTGAATTAAAATAGAAAAGTCTAATCTCATAGGATCGTAATGAGAGCAATAAAGATAATAGAAAAAAGGGAATAACAAAAAAATTATAAAAAAAAAAGAACCAAATTCTTCGAGATTAAACAATCTCTTAGAATAAAAAGAGATTATCTAGACCAACCCTAATATCTTAGCAACCTTTTAATCTTAATATAATCCGCAGAGAAATAACAAACAAGTAAAACGGGCAAAACCTGTTTGAATATAGGGGAACCTTCCTCTAAGACTAAATATAATATATAAGCGACAGTGAAAAGTACTGTGAAGGAAAGGTTTGAAATAGTAGTCTTATAAGCAGCTCGAGTAAAAGTTAAATAAAAATAAGAGCGTACCTTTTGCATAATGGGTCAGCAAGTTAATATTAGATGCGAGCAGAAATGCCCAGATAAACCAATTATGAAATAATGAATTAGTATCTAAAATTAGACCCGAAGCCTGGTGATCTTACCACAGTCAGGATTATAAAAGTCCGAACGGTTTATCGTTGTATAGATATCCGAAGAACTGTGGTAAGTAAGTGAAAGACAATACTGACTAGGATAGCTGGTTTTCTGCGAAACCTATATAAGTAGGTAATTCAAGATACATCATAGCAGGTACAGAACTGTCATCTCAGGCAACTTATATTTATGGATTTTAGTTAACTAGAAATTATAGGTATTTTTTGCATATATCGGGCAACCATGAAGGTTTTATCGGTGAGTATCCACACTCGGAAGGGCAATGATGAGTATTGAATAATCGGACATAGTACGATAAGGTTGTATGTCTAAAGGGAAACAGCCCAGAACAAGAGTTAAGGTTCCAAAATTATTGTTAAGTGAAATTAAGGAAGTTTCTATCTAATACGACTAGGAAATTGGCTTAGAAGCGGTCCATTTTTTGAAGATCTCGTAACAGAGCACTAGTTTAGTAAATTGGGTTTATGCCTGATAAAGAGCTAGATATCATATTTACATTGATAGTTGCACCGAAGATTTAACGGATCTAAACAATATACCGACACCTTGTCCATATTTATTAATAATTAAGATTATTATATTTAATGGGGTAGCAGAACGTTGGGGAAATCTCGGACTTATTCTTTTTAAGAATGAATATCAGATAACCCAAGTGAGAATGCTGACATGAGTAACGAAAAAGGGCTGTCATAAATAGTTATCTAATAAACTAAATAGATGAGGCAATGTCTATTATGACTCATACCCTCGCCTAAAGCTTATGGCTTTTATAAAGTAACGGCCTCTAAGTTTACCAACCTAAAGGATTAAACGATGAGCAAATCTTTGTTACAAAGTAACAACCTTCTTTATATCATATATTTTGAGATAAAGTGAAGAAGGTTCTGGAAAAACAGTAACAAACATAAAACGATTGCAATAAACTCAAAAGATGAGCAGTTTATTTTATGCGAAAAAAAAACCGCAATAAACTCAAAAGATGAGCAGTTTTTATTTTTTTTGAAACCGTACCTAGAAACTACCACAAGTAAGCTAGTAGAGAATACGAAGGCGTTTGAGTGAACAATCATTAAGGAACTCGGCAAACTAGCTACCGTAACTTCGGGATAAGGAGAGCCATTCCTCCTAATTAATATTAGGTAAAGAATAGGAAGCATGGAATAGTGTTGTACGACTGTTTAATTAAAACAAAGCACTCTGCAGTAAGATAATAAATCAAAGTATTGAGTGTGATTTCTGCCCGATGTCGGCTGGTTAACGGATTTGTTAAGTTGACTAAAATAAGCTTGGCTTTGAAGGAAACCCCGATCAATGGCGGCCTTACCTATGAGGGTCCTAAGGTAGCGGAATACCCTGGCCGTTAAATGCGGTCTTGCATGAATGATTTAACGATACAACAGCTGTCTCGATGATTGGCTCAGTGAAATTGGAATAACTGTGCAGATACAGTTTACCTCTAGTTAGACGAGAAGACCCTATGCAGCTTTACTGTTGCTAGTTATTGGATATGATATCAGAGTTTTAGTGTATAAGGTAGTTAGGTAGTTGCTGACACAATTGAAACACCTTTATTTCGGGTATCATGTTGGTAGACGCAGTCTACATGATCAAGAACGGTTGGAATGATCATTAACCTTCCTTAAAAAGAAGGGACAATTGCTAGGAGGCAGTTTATGCGGGGCACAGATCCCATAAAAAGTACCTGGGTGTATCCAAAGTTAATTTCGTAAATTTGCCATAATATAGTTATGGCAATTAAATATACAAATTTTGTGTATTTTTATCTTTTTAGTTTGTTATTTGGTATAGCTTAAGCTATAACTAATCCAACTATATATCTATTGAGTTAGAACTAATAATTTTTTTATCCAAGTAAGATTTTAACTATATGGAAAATAGATGTAATTAAATCATTAAGAGAATAGAATGGATTCCTACCTACAAATTTTTAACTAATGTTTTTAGTTATACTCTTAGTACGTTTAAATAATTATTATTTAAGCACTGTTTTGCAGAAAAAAAACTAAGAATATAATTATGTTTATTACTTGTCAAGTTTAATGGCTTAATCTTGCTTTACTGTTTGATTTACACGTCTATCAGTCGCGTAAGCGGGGCATATGATCACAAGATGCAGAAAGGAAAGGTCTTGGATTTTTGAAAAAGCTACGCTAGGGATACTCGAATGTTTGTCCCTCAATATTTGATTGCCTCACAATTCGGTATACATTTATTCAATAAAATTGGGTTAATTTCAAGAAGAACTTACAAAAAAAAAAGATAACTTGAAGCGTTATTTATAGGAATTCTTTTAGAGAATTATTAAATAAAAACGTTCAACGACTACTGGTATACGATTAACCGAGATTTATCTTATGTTTAAGATAAGCCGTTTAGTATACCCGTCC
>Ga0224558_1001014_pt1 | contig 31248 bp, 30 predicted proteins | sample 714S32024metaG_FD_180682 | JGI IMG/M metagenome (GOLD analysis project Ga0224558, IMG submission 180682) | Peat soil microbial communities from Stordalen Mire, Sweden - 717 S3 20-24 | ecosystem: Environmental > Terrestrial > Soil > Wetlands > Peat | place: Sweden: Norrbotten County, Stordalen... | reverse complement strand
GTGATCGGGGTGGAGGCCGTGGACGTGGCCTGCCGGGTGGTGACAGGCGGGAATGTGAGCGACCACAAGAGCCTGTCGCTGCCGGGCATTGACCTAGCGGTGCCGGCCCTGACCGACAAGGACCTGATCGATCTTCGCTTCGCGCTGAAGTTGCGTGTTGACATAGTCGCGCTCTCGTTCGTGCGGCAGGCAGATGACGCGAAAAAGATCCGTCAGGTGTTGCGGGAAACAGGATCGCCTGCCGGGGTCATCGCCAAGGTCGAAAAGCCTCAAGCCGTGTCACAGCTGTCAGAGATCGTGGCCGCATTCGACGCGATCATGATCGCCCGGGGGGACCTCGGGGTCGAGACACCCTTGGAGCAGGTGCCTCTTGTGCAGAAGCGGGTGATCCGTCTTGCGCGTGAGGCCGGCAAGCCGGTCATCGTCGCCACCCAGATGCTCGAGTCGATGACAACCCAGGCGCGCCCCACCCGGGCCGAGGCCTCCGACGTGGCAACGGCCGTGTTCGACGGTGCGGATGCGTTGATGCTCTCGGGCGAAACCAGCGTGGGAGCCAACCCGCGCCAGGCAGTGGACACAATGGCTCGCATCATCGAGGCAGCCGAGTCCGAGGCGGTCGGGCACCTCCCGCCCATCGAATCACACTTGGGCACGAGCGGCGCAGCCCTCGCGGCAGCCGCGATCGAGGTGGCAACCGATGTACAGGCAGCTGCTCTCGTCGCCTTCACACAGACTGGCGCCACCGCGCGCCGGTTGGCGAGGGCCCGCCCGGTGGTTCCGATCCTTGCGTTCACGCCGGAACCGGTCGTGCGAAGCCAACTCGCGTTGAGCTGGGGGGTGGAGACGTTCATCGTTCCGACCGCCGCCACCACCGACGGGATGGTGCGACAGGTCGACGAGGCACTCCAGGCAACGGGCAGAGCCGGAGACGGCGACCGGGTTGTCATCGTCGCCGGAACTCCTCCGGGACAGCCGGGGAGCACGAACACGGTGAGGGTGCATCGGATCGGTGACGCGATCTGATCGTCTGCACCGAGACGAGCCGTCGGACGAACGGCGCCGAGCAAGGCATCTGCACCGAGTGAGGACCAAGACCTTCGCGCTTGTCGAGCGTTAGGCCTCGGCAGGAGCTGGTTCGGGTTGATCGACCCGAACAGCCAGAGCGCGTGAGACATGTTGCGAGAACCACCAATTCCACTTGCCGAACAACGACACGAGGACCGGCACGAGCAACGCCCGGATGATTGTGGCGTCGAGCAGGATCCCCGCGCCGAGGCCAGTAGCCAGCACCTTGATGTCCGTGTCCGGCGCCGAGGCCAGCGAGGAGAACGCCAAGAACAAGATTAGCGCTGCGCTCGTAACCAGACGCCCGGTCCGCCCGAGACCCTCGGCCACCGCTGCGTTCGTGCTGCGCGTTCGGTCGTACTCCTGTCTCACCCTGGTGAGGATGAACACCTCGTAGTCCATCGACAGGCCGAAGAGGAACGCGAAGACCATGAGCGGGATCCAGAAGGTGATCGCGCCGGTGGCGGAATGCCGAACACCGCACGGCCGTAGTCCTGCTCGATGGCGCCCGTTCCGGTCACGCCGATCGCACCCGGGCTGTGCTCGACCGCGGCCTCGACTACGCGCACCGGGGCCAGCGTCGTGTTGTTCACGATGGCGGAGTCGGGCACCGCGATGATGTCGGAGGTCCCCGCCCGGCTGCCGGTGGATCCCGAGGGCGCCACAGCGGTTGTGATACCGGGCACACCGGCGAGGGTCGCTCGCACCTGTGGCGCTGCCTGAGTGGTGGTGAGCACCTCGATGGGAGTGAGCACTCCCTGGGGTACCCCACCGCGCACGAGGTTCTCGTACTCAGCGTGAGCGATGCCCGTCTTCGTCAGGGCGTTCACCTCGGTCAAGCCAACCTCTATCTGCAGAGCCGGAACGGCGAAGAGCGTGAGCAGGACGATGGCGAGACCTGCCGCCGCCCAGCGCCAACGCACCACTCCTCGGCCCCACGCGCTCCATGAGCGGCTGGCGTGCTGCTCCTTTCTGAGCCGCGGCCAATCGACACGCGGGCCTAAACCGCCGAGCAACGCCAGGAGCAGTGTGTTCACGACGAGAATCGACACGAGGGGCATGAACATGCTGCCGATCCCGGTGCTTCTCAGGCCCGGCGCGCACAGCACCACCAAGGCGACGAGGTCGGTAACCAACGCTGAGCCAGCAGAGCCAAGCTCGGCGGCAACGGGTTGTGGCGCTCGGTCGGTCAGCCGTGGCGCTCTTGGAGATACTTAGTCGTCTGCGCGGCCCTGAGCGGGATGCTCGACCACGGCCACGACTCTCGCGGACATGAACCGCGCCGACCGGACCGGATGACCGGACCGAGTCACCTCGGTGATCTCGACGATGCCGCGAACGTTCGAGATGTCGATCCTCCGGCCCGCTCTCGTGGCAAGAACCTCAAAGCGTTGCACGCCGCCTCCCACGTCGACGAGCACTTCGACCCGGTCACCCTTCACCAGTGAAACCCTATAACCGAATGGTCCTTCATCGCGGGCCTGTTCGGGGACCACAACCGCGAGACTGCTCTTTCGCCGCCGGGGTTGATCATGAAGAAGTCGCGGTCGAAGTCCGCGCCTGAGCCCTCTCGTTATAGGAACGCAGGACCGGCGCGTCGATACCCCATGCGACCCGGGTGAGCGAAGCGGTGGCGAGGTACAGGTGCCACACCACCTCGTCACCGGTCCCAAGCGCCCAGGCGACTGCCGCCTTGATCGGCGAGACATGACTCACCACAACCACGTCCGCATCGGCACGCGCTCCCGTCCCCTCGAGCGCGAAGAGCTCCTCGCACGACTGGCGCACCCGCCGACCGACATCGGCCAGCGACTCTCCGCCGGGCCACGGGGAGGCCGGGTCCGATCGCCACCGTTCCCAAGCCGAGCTCTCCACAGATGAAAGTGGGCGTCCCTCGTATTCGCCGTAGTCGACCTCCACCCAGCGGTCATCTACCTCTACCGAGAGCCCCGACCCCAGTGCCGCCGCAGTCTCGCGGGCGCGAGCGAGCGGGCTGGCTATGAGGCGACCCACGTTACCCAATGCCGGTGCGAGAGCAGCAGCCTGGGCACGCCCCCGGTCGGTTAGCGGAGAGTCGACGCGACCTAGGAGCACTCTCGCCGCGTTGGCAGCCGCTTCTCCGTGACGTACGAGCACGAGCACTTCATCAACCTGTCACCAAACGGGAACGCACCGCAACGCCTATCGCAGGAACGGCGGCGCGTACGACCACGGCCCTGAGCGCACCTGAAGTGGTAACCGTAAGTCACACGCCGATCAACGGACCAGGATGCGGCCACACTGGTCGCAGGTGATGACAGCGTCCGGAAGCGCCTTTCGAATTCTGTCGACCTCCATCGATGGAAGTGCCAAGTGACACCCGCCGCACGAACCCCCAATCAGACGCGCCGCTCCGGTCCCGCCGAGCTTCTTGCGTAGCTGCTCGTAGCGTACAAGCAGCTCCCGCGGAACATCACCTGCCGCGCCGTCACGCTCTTCGCTCTGCACAGCGAGGTCGGCACTGAGCGAGGCTTCGGACAATGCGATCGCTTCGCGCAGCCGCATAGCAGCCTCCTCGAGTGCGACCCGCTCTCTCTCCGCCGTCTCCAGCTCGGCGTCGAGAGGCTCGAGCGCTTCCATCACCTCGATCTCGCGGTCCTCCAGCTCGGCGATGTGCCGCATGAGGTGCTTGACCTCGTCGTCCATCGCTTGCAGCTCCCGGGGGGCGGTGACTTGTCCACCGTACATTCGACGTTCGAGCTCAGCCCGGCGTGACTTGGAAGCCTCGATCTGTTGTTCGAGGCCCGACTGGCGCGAAGCAAGCTCGTCGCGCTGCATGCTGACTTCTTTCGTGCGCCCGTCGAGAGCAGACAGGCGGATCTCGGTGGAACCGAGCTCGGCCCGTTCGGAGAGGGTCTCGTGGCGATGGCGCAGCTGATCGATGGCGGTGTCGTGGTCCTGGACCTCGAGCAGGCGCAGCAATGGCGGAACGGAGCTACCGTCGTGCCGGATATCACGAGGGGGTGGGGGCGCTTCGTCTCCCATCTTCACCCGCCATTGTGCCCCATGGCGCCGCCGCTGGGACTCTCGTTCTTCGTCGCGCCGTTGGACTCTTGGCTCGTCACGCTCTCACTCCTGGTGCCGTCGGCTGCTTCACCGAGGAACTGTTGAGTTTCGGGCTGGCGTCGCGCCGCCCGCAGGGCCCCGGTGAGGGCCGCGTCGCAGAGGGCATCGGCCTGCTCCCATGAACACCAGCGCACCTCAGGGCTCTCCCCTGGCGGGGGCGAAGGGTCAGTGTCGGCAGCCAGGAGGAAATAACGCAGGTCAAGATGGGTGTGGTCGTCGGCTGCGGGATGGACGTCCAAGTGGATGAGCCGAGGGCCGTCCGCTGGGTGCGAAAGTGCCAGGCCGGTCTCTTCCTGCGACTCACGAAGAGCAGCATCAGAGGGCACCTCGCCGGCATCGACGTGCCCACCTGGCTGCATCCAGCGCCCGAGGCGCCGGTGCACGTGCAACACCGTCCCACGGGGGCCTACCACGACGGCGGATCCCGTCATGTGGACCGGATCGGCGTCCACATCGAAGGGACGTTCCAGGGTGTCGAGAGCAGCAAGAATCCGCTCTCGCGCCAGAGCCTCACGCTCGTCGGCAGGCAGGTGGGCGAGGACCTCCGAACGCACGTTGCCGGAGCTCGTAGGAGGCAAGCCACCGTCGGTGCCCTGGTCAGGGGCCGCAGATATCACCACTTCATCCCTAGCACAGGGCGGTGAACGGCGCAGCCTCCACCGATGGCCCAAGATGGACCAGTGAGACAGAGCGTCAGGCTCGGTACCTACGCAGGGATCCCGGTGGGCGTCCACTGGAGCGTCGCGGTGATCTTCGGGCTTGTCACCTGGGAGCTCGCCGACATCGTGTTCCCCAGTGCGTACGGAGGCACCCGGGCCGCCTACTGGGTGACGGCACTCGTGGCGGCGGTGCTCTTCTTCGGCTCCTTGTTGGCCCATGAGGTCTCCCACGCAGTGGTCGCCCGTCACCACGGGATCGCGGTCCGTTCGATCACCCTCTGGCTCTTCGGCGGCGTGGCCCAACTCGAAGGCGAGGCCCACACCGCAGGGGCTGACTTCCGGATTGCGGCAGTGGGCCCGGGAACGAGCCTCCTTCTTGTCGGGGCGTTCGCCGCTGTGGAGGCCTTCATGAGCGCTGCGGGGGTGCACGGGCTCGTGGGAGCAGTGCCTTCTTGGCTGTGGAAGATGAACCTCCTCCTCGCCGTGTTCAACCTCATTCCCGCCGCCCCGCTCGACGGTGGGCGGATCCTTCGCGCGGGACTGTGGGCGCGCTCTGGGGATCGTACGAGGGCAACGGTCATCGCGGCGCGAGTCGGACGTGGCTTCGGGATCGTGCTCGTCGTTGTCGGTATCGCGCTCTTCGTGGGCTACGACGACGTGTACGGCTTGTGGCCCGCATTCCTCGGATGGTTCCTGTTCGTCGCAGCCCGGGCCGAAGAAGGCGCCGCCATGGTACGCCGTGGTCTACAGGGCCTGCGGGTCCGAGACGTGATGACAGCGCAACCGCCGGCGATCGCGTCATCCACTAGTGTCGCGGAGCTGGTACATCGGCACCTGCCCTGGTACAGAACCGACGCGGTGGCAGTGGTAGGTCCGACGGGATGGCTGGAAGGGATCTTGCCGCTGGATCGCATAAGGACCCTCCCCCCTTTGTCACACGCGGACACGCGCATCGGTGATCTTGCTGTTCCCATTTCGGCCGCGCCTGTCGCGCGTCCCGAGGAGCCAGTGGAAGACCTGATGGAGCGGATGGCAGCCGCGGGCGGAGCCCCCGCTGTCGTTCTCGACGCCAACAACCGTCTGGCAGGGATCGTGACAGCGGCCAATGTCGATCGCACCATCCAGGTGAACGGGGTCCGCGCCAGTAGGCGTTGAGGCCAGTTCAGGGCCCTCCAGCCGGGCAACGGATCGGCCGCGGATCCCCGAGGCAACGGATCGGCCGCGGATCCCCGAACATCGAACTTGCGCCCGAACTCTCCGGGTGTATCGACTCAGTACGCTCTGGGAACTGCGGTCCTGCATCGTGGGCGCTTAGCTCAGTTGGTTAGAGCAGCTGGCTTACAACCAGCAGGTCGGGGGTTCGAGTCCCTCAGCGCCCACTCTGGTACACGGCGTACGAACAGCGCTCTCCGCTGACTCTCGGGTGTCGGGCAACCGGAAATAGGCGGGTCGGAGTGAGCCGGCCGAGCGCACGTGAGACCCCCAAGCTCGGTGACAAGCCGTGTGAGCTGAATACGCTTGTATCAACGTGGCGAAGGTCGCGCCGATCAGTTTCTGCTGGCCGGCGCCGTCGATACTACGTAGAGAGCGCGATTCCGAGAAGGAGACTCCAATGGCGACAGTTGTGGCTGCCTTGAGCATGTCGTTGGACGGCTTCATCGCTCATCTCAACGACGGCGTGGGGCACCTCTTTGATTGGTACAACAACGGAGAGATCGACATTGAGTGGCCAGGCAACGACATGGTCTCGCACGTCACGCCTGCGAGCGCCACCTACCTGCGCGGCAGCATCGCCCAGGTAGGCGCGCTCGTGGTCGGTCGGCGGCTGTTCGACTACACCGACGGTTGGGGTGGACACCACCCGTTCGGCGTGCCGGTGTTCGTGGTCACCCATAGCGTCCCCGATGGCTGGCCCCGCGCCGACGCGCCGTTCACGATCGTCACTGATGGCGCGCAGAGCGCAGTGGCACGAGCCAGCAAGGTCGCCGGCGACAAGGCCGTGGAAGTGGCTGGCCCCAACGTCATCCAGCAGTGCCTAAATGCCGGGCTCGTCCACGAGCTGAGGATCGAGCTCGTGCCCGTCCTGCTGGGAGAGGGCATCCGCTTCTTCGACAACCTGACCAATTCGCTGGTGACGTTCGAGAACCCCACGGTCATCGAGGGCGACCGGGTTACCCACCTCATCTACCGCCGATCCGACACGCCATAAGCGTCGCCGAAACACCGAACGCCACAGCCGAACATCGTTCCTCATCGATGTCCAACTCGAGCCGATCGACGTTCAGATCAGGCGTGCACTGTTGAGGAAGGCCACAGGCGCAGGCTGGGGTGGACCGGCATTCCGGCACGGGTTCGCGTGCACTTCCGGCACCTTCGGGATCGGGACAAACAGCCCTATCCCCACTCCCATGCGCGGTCCATCGTGGAAGTAATCGGATCGGCAGGCGTCGCGACCAACCAGGGACGCCATGGTCGAATTCACGACGTCGTACAGTGCGTCATGAACAACAAACGGATCGCCGTGCTGGCCGGCGTCACCGCACTCGGGCCCGCAGGCATCGGCATCGGTGTGGGCTTCGCAGCCAGCGGGTCGTCGCCGGCTCCCACCGAAGTCGCCGGCCCGTCGACTTCGACCAGCCGGTCGAATGCGAGCAGCTACGACTACTACCACTCCATGATGGACAGCTACTCCGGCTCTTCGATGATGGGCGGTTCCTTCGGCTGGATGATGGGCAACTCGGGATACCAGTGGATGACCGGCGGCACGAGCGCCCCGGCTTGGATGCGAGGAGAGAGCCTGCCGGGCTCCATGATGGGGACAGACACCGACTCGGGTCAGGTGATGGGCGAGTTCTGGGCAAACGCCCCCGGCCCCCGGGTAAGGCCTGACGAGGCGACCCAGCTCGGGAACCAGACCTCGGCGGGCGCCACGATCGACACCGTGGCACGCCGCATCACCTTCGCGAACAACTACGTCCACCTCGTTGTCCTTGCCAGTCCCTCCATGCCAGCGGAGAACTTCCGCACCAACGGGATGGTGAACCCGACCATCGTCGTCCCTCCCGGCGCCAAGGTCACCATTGAGCTGATCAACGCCGACTCAGACATGGCCCACGGGCTCGTCGTCACCGCCGACGGCGCATCATCGTCACCCACGCCGATGATGAGTACGCCTCCCGCCTTCTCTGGAGCCGCGCTGTGGTTCTTGGGCGAGTCGACCTCGGCCGGAATGCGCGAGGGCACCCTCAGCTTCACCGCCGGCCAAGCCGGGATCTACCAGTACCTGTGCCCGGTGCCCGGCCACGCGCAGGATGGCATGGTCGGGACCTTCGTGGTACAGCCCAGCCCATGAGCACCTCGTCGGTCGCGCCGCGAGCACCGTTGCACGGGCACCTTGTAACGCCGGGCAGTTAGTAACCACTGTCCGCTCCGTCCACCGGTTCCTCTGGCGAGGCCCGCTCCAAGGCGGCGGGGTGAGCCGAAACCGTCCCTATCGACGCTCCTGAAGGCGTACTCTGTTGAGGAAGGCGACGGGCGTCTGGGTGGACCTACGCCGGCGGTATTGAAACTGAACGACATGTCACGGGGACACCAGTTCGAGTGTGCGGGAGCGTCACGTCGAGACAGTTGACCAAAGTCGTTCAAACCGAAGGGGTGTGGACCATGAGGAATGGGACCGCTCGGCTGGTCGGCGCAGCGATGGCGCCGTTGGCTTTCGGCGTTGCAGCATGCGTCCCTGTCGCGTCCACGACCACGACCGCGCCCACGACCACTGCACACATCATGGTCGTGATGATGGAAAACAAGAACTATTCCGAGGTGATAGGCAACCCCGCCCAGCAGTACGTGGACAGCCTAGCGGCTGATTACGGGTCTGCAACGCACTCCTACGCCCTCGCGCACCCGAGCCTGCCAAACTACTTGGACATCGTGTCGGGCTCGAACCAGGGCATCACAGATGACAACAATCCGTCGAGCCACAGCTTCGCGAGCACTCAGACCCTGGCGGATCAGCTATCGACCGCGGGCGTCTCCGAGAAGGCGTACGCCGAGAACATGCCGGCTGATCCCAGCCAGGACTCAGGTCTCTATGCCGTGCGGCACGTCCCGTGGGAGTACTTCCCCGGCACGAAGATCGCCCTCGCCAACGCCTCAGGCTTGACAGCGGATCTCAACGCCGCCAACACGCCCGACTTCGTCTGGTACACGCCGAACCTCACCAACGACGAGCACACCGGCGTTCCGGTGGACACGGTGACTCAGCAGTTGGCTGACGGCGAGTCGTTCTTGTCATCGTTCGTTCCGTCCGTTCAGGCGACCGCCTGGTACCGGGCCGGTGGCATCATCATCATCCAGTGGGACGAGGCCGAGGACTCGGACACTTCGGGGCTCAACGGCGGTGCCGGCGGTCACATTGCGACCATCGTCGTGAGCGATGCGCTGAAGGCCCACCCGCAGCAGGACTCGACGCCAGTAGACACGGTCGGGGTCCTGCGCTCGATCGAGGATGCCTACGGCCTGGCACATCTCGGCAACGCTGCCGACGCGGCCAACGGCAACATCGACGCCCTGCTCGACGCCGCTCCTGCTCCTTAATAGTGAGTTTCTCATGACGCTTGGCTTCATTCGGGCGTTGTAGAGCGCCATCGCCGGTTCACATACCGTTCCGCATACATACCAGAACCGCATACGTTCACCGGTTCACATGCGAAAGGCCGTGACAATTCCGCAATGGGCCGTCGGAGCCGGAGCTTCTCGAACGACAATAGGTTGTGAACAAGCAGCAATCAGCCATGGCGGACATCCCGGGCGGCCTGCTCGATCTCTACGACATCACCCTTCCACATGTCCACAGGTATCTCTCTGCTCACTGTGGTGCACGGGGGCTGGTCGAGGACCTCACCGCCGAGACATTCCTCGCGGCAGTCGACGCGGTGCGCCGCGAGGACCCACCAACGCTCAGCGTTCCGTAAATCATCGGCATGGCACGAAACAAACTGGTCGATCACTGGCGCCGCCATGCCCGCGAGCAGCGAAGCCTGGTCGCTTCGACCAGGACGACTAGGCCGATCGCCCCATTGTCGCCGCCGTCTCACGGTGGAGCCGCCCGAAGTTGTAGTAGGCGGCGCAGGCGCCCTCGGATGAGACCATACAGGTACCGATGGGAGTCTCCGGCGTGCAGGCGGTCCCAAACACCTTGCACTCCCAGGGCTTGAGGGCACCTTTGAGGACCTCGCCGCACTGGCAGGCCTTGGGATCAGCGACCCGCACACCGGGCACCTCGTAGAGCAGCTCGGCATCCCAGGAGGCGAACTCGGCGCGGAGCTTGAGGGCGCTTTGGGAGATTGAGCCGAGACCTCGCCATTCGAAATCCGGCCGCAGCTCGAAGACCTGTTCCAAGACGGCCAGGGCCCGGGGGTTGCCCTCGTCGCGAACCACGCGGGTGTACTGGTTCTCGACCTCGCAGCGCCCTTCGCGGATCTGGGCCAACAACATGGCGATGGCCTGGAGGATGTCCAGCGGTTCGAAACCGGCGGTCACAAACGGCTTGCCGTACACCTCGGACACCAAGCGATACGGGCGGTTGCCGATCACCGTCGAGACGTGGCCGGGCCCGACGAAGCCATCGAGGCGCAGATCCGGCGATTCGAGGATGGCCTTGATGGGCGGGACGACGGTCACGTGGTTGCAGAAAACGCTGAAGTTGTCGATCGCATGGGCCCTAGCTTCGAGGACGGTGACCCCGGTCGACGGAGCGGTCGTCTCGAAGCCGACGGCGAAGAACACAACCGGCTTGTCGGGGTGCTCCATGGCGATACGCAGCGCGTCGAGGGGCGAGTACACGAAACGGACATCGGCGCCCCGGGCTTTGGCTTCGAGCAGGCTGCCGCGGCTGCCCGGCACCCGCATCATGTCCGCGAAGGACGTGAAGATCACACCGGGCGTCTCGGCGAGCGCGATGGCGTCATCGACACGACCCATTGGGATGACACACACCGGACAACCAGGGCCGTGGACCATCTCCACGTTGGAAGGAAGCAAATGCTCGATGCCGTGTCGATAGATCGTGTGGGTGTGGCCGCCACAGACCTCCATGAACTTGAAATGGTCGTCACCGGCCAAGGCGTGGATGCGCGCGATGAGCGTCCTCGCTGCGGCAGGGTCTCGGTACTCGTCGACGAAGCGCATCGGCTAGACGCCCGAGCTCCACCGGCCCCGGAACGCCAACCTGACCATCGCACCCATCGTCAACCTCCGATCGCGCTGGTCGTCGGAGTGATCCGCGACTGCCTGACAGCCGCGGCCTCGTCCGTGTAGGCCTGGCCCACGAGCTTGAGCGCGTCGAGGGTCAGCCGGGCTTCGGCTTCGTCAATCTTCGACAGGGCGAAACCGACGTGGATGAGGACCCAGTCCCCCTCCTGGAGGTGCTCGTTCTCCAAAAGGGCGACGTTTATGGTCCGTCGGACTCCGGTTACCTCGACCTTGGCCAGCTGGTTCTCACTGTCAAGCAGCTCGACGACTTGGCCAGGAATCCCGAGACACATCGCCACCCCTCTCGCAGGCTCGATCGTTACACCACGTCATCGGTGCCGTCATCACCGAAGGCGCCGCATCACCGGTGTCGTCATCACCGGAGCTGTGCTCCCGCCATTCTATTGCATCGGGCACAATTCCTCACCGGCGATCACCGCGACGTCGAGCGCAGCCCGAGACGACGCTCAGAGGCGGCCACTGGTACGAAGTGTCGTCCCGGGTCAGGCCGACACTTCCGGCGGGCGTCGGGCAGTAGCGGCGATGGCGGCCTGGCCGACGCTGATCCCGCCGTCATTCGGGGGCACCGCCCGGTGGACCAGCACGGTCAATCCCTCACTTACAAGGCCCTCGTCGACCAGTTCGCTGAACCTGGCGTTCTGGAAGACCCCACCGCTCAGTGCGACCGTCTGCTGGCCGTTGGCTCGCGCCAACTCAACCGCCGCGGCGACCGCTCCTCGGGCCAGGCCCTCGTGGAACGACGCCGCAATCTGCTCAACCGGCGTCCCCTTCTCGCGTCCTTCGACCACCGACACGATCAGCGGGCGAGGGTCGAGCACCAGCTTGCCGTCCTCCCAGGCCTGCGCCACCGGGTACGGGGGCGCCTCGCCCGTCGGAATGGTGCGAGCCAGCGCCTCGAGCTCGATGGCCGCCTGGCCCTCGTAGCTGACCGTGCTCCTGACGCCGATCAGGGCGGCCACCGCGTCGAACAGACGGCCCACGCTGGTCGTCAACGGAGCAGTCGGGGATCTCACGAGGTCGGCAACCAGCGCGGCGCGAGGGTCGAGCCGCGATCCGTGTCGGATGGCTGCGTCGGTTCCCAGGCTGAGCACAGCCCACGCCACAGCCATTCGCCACGGTTCGCGTATGGGCGCGGCACCTCCGGGCATGGGGCACGGCCGGAGATGGCCGACGCGGCGGCACGATTCAAGGTCGGCGACCAGGAACTCGCCACCCCAAAGCATCCCGTCGGTGCCATAGCCCAACCCATCGAAGGCCAGGCCCAGGACCGGCTCGGTCCTGGCGTGCTCGGCCAGGCAGGACGCGATGTGCGCGTGATGGTGCTGGATACCCCAGGCGGGCAGGTCGAGATCCAACGCCAGCTTTGTGGAGAGGTACTCGGGGTGCAGGTCATGGGCCACCACCTCGGGCGTGACCCCGAACAGGAGACAGAGGTGGTCGACGGCCTGACGGAACGACTGATAGGTCGCAAGGTGCTCCAGGTCCCCGATGTGGTGGCTGGCGACCATCCAGGACTGCTTGGCGACGGTGACCGTGTTCTTGAGCTCGGCGCCGACCGCCAGCACCTGTCGCCGGGCCGGACCTGGCAAGGCCATCGGCTCAGGGGCATATCCCCGTGACCGTCGCAGCAGCTGGGTGGTCCCACCGATTGCACGTAGGACCGAGTCGTCGCAGCGGATGTGGATGGGCCGGTCGTGAGTCAGCACTCCGTCAACCAACGGTCCGAGCCGAGCGAATGCGTCCTCGTCGGTGTAGGCGATTGGATCGTCAGAGAGGTTGCCGCTGGTCATCACCAGCGGCCGAGCCACTCGCCGGACGAGCATGTGGTGAAGCGGGGTGTATGGAAGAAAGAGCCCCAGCTCTGGCAGGCCTCGGGCCACGCCCTCGGCGATGGCGGTGTGAGCCCGCCGAGCCGCCAGTACGACGGGGCGCCGGGCCGACGTTAGGGCCGCCTCTGCGACCGCGTCGAGATGGCACAGGCGGCACGCAGTATCGAGGTCGGCAACCATGACCGCGAACGGTTTGTCGTCTCGAGCCTTGCGGCGCCGCAGTTCGGCTACCGCGGCCGGGTCGGTGGCGTCGACGACCAGGTGGAACCCGCCGATGCCTTTGACGGCCGCGATCCGACCTGATCGGAGGGCGGCCGTGGCGTGGTCTAAGGCGTCGGGGCCAGCGGCCAGCGGCTCGCCGGCCGCGTCGCACCACGAGAGCTGCGGCCCGCACGCACCGCAGGCGTTGGGCTGGGCGTGAAAGCGCCGGTCGGCGGGGTCTTCGTACTCCCGGCGGCACTGTGGGCACATCGTGAAACCTGCCATCGTCGTGGCCGGCCGGTCGTAGGGCACCGAGATGACAATCGTGTAGCGAGGCCCGCAGTTCGTGCAGTTGGTAAAGGGATACTCATAACGCCGGTCGGTCGGGTCATCCACTTCCGCGAGGCAGTCGGCACATGTGGCAGTGTCCACGCTCACCGGTACCGCCGGCGGACCCTCCTCGGCACTGTCGATGATGATAAAACGGCCGTTCGTCCCCATCGTCGGCAAGGACGTGGCCGAGACCGAGGTAACCCGGGCGAGGGGGGGCGGGTGTTCGAGCAGCAGCCGGCCCAACGCGGCCACACTGGCCGGTGAGCCCTCGACCTCGATCAGGACTCCGGCGCTGTCGTTGCGAACGAAACCGGCGAGGCCCAAAGCGACGGCATGGCGGTACACGAAGGGCCGAAACCCCACCCCCTGCACGGTGCCGGTCACCCTCAGTTGGCAGCGCTCGGCTTCGGCCATTGACGGGTGTCAGCAGATGCGAGGGAGGGGGTCGCCGACGAGCATGTCGACAATGCGGGTGCCACCGAAACTGGTCAGGAGGACCACGATGGCTTCGGGCTCGGCCCTGATGTCGCCGATTCGAGCGGCGTTGACGCCTTGCGGGTGGCCCTTCAGCGTACTGAGCGCGGCGTCGGCCTCGTCAGGAGGGACGATGGCGATCAGCTTGCCCTCGTTGGCCACGTAGAGAGGGTCGATGCCTAGCAGGTCGCAAGCGCCGGCCACGGCCGGGGCGACGGGGAGAAGCGCCTCGTCGAGGACGACGGCGAGGTTGGTGTCGCGGGCCAGCTCGTTGCATACCGTGCCTACCCCACCGCGAGTCGCGTCGCGTAGCCATCGGGTCGAAGGTGCCGCTTGGATGAGGGCGTCTACCAGCGAGGCCAGCGGCGCCGTGTCGGAGCGGATGTCGGCCTCAAGGGCCAGGTCGCCTCGCGCCAACATGACGGCCATGCCGTGGTCGGCGATCGTGCCCGAGACCAGCACGACGTCACCCGGCTGAACCTGCTGCGGACCGAGCTCCCGGCCGGCCGGGATCACCCCGATACCGGTTGTGGTGATGTAAAGGCCGTCAGCCGCTCCACGGTCGACCACCTTTGTGTCCCCCGTGACGATCTCGACCCCCGCGACGCTGGCGGCCTCGGCCATGTCCGCCACGACGTCTCGGAGCTCGTCGATGGAGAACCCCTCCTCGAGCACGAAGGCCGCCGACAACCACCTCGGACGGGCCCCCATCACCGCCAGATCGTTCACGGTGCCGTGGACGGCCAGGTGGCCGATCGAGCCTCCCGGGAAGCGGTGCGGCTTCACCACGAACGAATCGGTGCTCATGGCTATCCGCTCCCCCGACGGCAGGGTCAGGCAGGCTCCGTCTGCCAGGGCAGCCAGGGCCTCGTTGGCAAAGGGCTCCAGGAACACTGCGTCGACAAGGGCGGCCGACGCCTTACCGCCGGCTCCATGGGCCAGGGTGACGACGTCATCGGTGAGGCGCGGCCTGCGACGTCGGAATGCTTCAATGCGCTGCAAGACGGCGGCCTCCCGGCCACCCACGGTGGGGCTATCGGGGCTCATCTCGCGCTCGCTTCGTCTACGTCTAGGAACGTCTCGACCACGCCGATGGCCGCCCCTGCGTGGATGACGACCAGGTCGCCGGGAGCGAGGGTGCCCACGAGGCTCGTGTCGATCTCCTCGACGCCACGGGCGGTCCGGGCCACGGCCGAGTGATTGTCCTTGGTGGCTGCGTCTGCGACTTCTGCGGGCACGATCTCGCCCAGACGACCTTCATCGGCGCAGGTGACACAGACCTCGTCCCTCGTGCAAGGTGCGGGATCATCCACCTCGAGCATGCCAGGACCCTCGAGGTGGATGTGGGTCAGCTCCCAGAGGTGGTGGCACAGAAGCACGAAGTCACCCGTATCGGCCATGACATCGAAGGTGCCCGCCATGACATCAGGAACTGCATCGACCCACAGCACATGGTCGGCCGCGCCTGGCTCTGGGTGGACACCACTGCCGATCCAGATTGTTTCCAAGCCCCAAGCGGGCGCTCGGCGCATAGCCGCTGCCACTTCCCTTTGGTCGGTCACGGACAACGCCAGCAACAGGTCACCGCTGTGAACGATCTCTCGCAGCCGTTCCACCAGATCGGCGTCGACGACGGCGATAGCGGGAAGTGCCTTCCTGCCCGCGATCACCGGATGCGCGAACTCCCCGGCGACGTGGTTGGCACGTTCGGGCCACGTCGGAGCCACGCACCACATGGTGGCGCCGCCAGCGAACCGTCGGGCCATCGCCAACGACGCCATTGCCAGGTCATCGGACAGCGTGACCAGCAACGCGCTGGTTGGCGGCGCGTCGGGCGTGGGAGTTGATGTCATGGCGTCACCGGGAAATGCGTTGAATACGTTGAATACGTCGAGCGGACCACGTCGCCAACGGCCGCCCTCTGTCGTTTCATCGATATTACCCCATCTGTCACTCCTGCTACTTGCCGTCGTAGATGTCCGCGTCGCACCCCAATGCCTCAATCGACGCCGCCCAGGTGCCAGCCACCACAGAACTCACAGCGGTAAGGCAGCAGGTCCGAACCGTGCTCGAGCCGATGACCGAAAGATGCTCGGTTCGCCTCGGTTTCGGACGCGTAGCGGACCTTCGCCTTTCCGTCCGCGCGCCAGTGCGACAGGAGCGTACGACGTGGTCCTTCGCGACGACGTAATCGGCGACGGCTCGCCACGTCCTAGCCCTCGCCTGCCACAGACGCACTGTCCTTTTGCCCCCCGGTTCCCAGAACCGCGTCACGCAGCTGAGCCAACAACACCTCGGTGGCTGCCCCAGCGACTGCCCGGCGTGCTTCGGGATCGGTGGTGACCAGCTCGCGACCGGAGAGATCGCACACGTGGCCGCCTGCCTCCGTGCAAACGAGGACACCACCCAGGTAGTCCCACGGAGCAATGTGCGCTCCGCCACCGGCCACAAAGGCGTCGAGGCTGCCTTCCGCGACCGCGCACAACTCGAGCGCGGCGGCGCCGAAAGCGCGGAATTGGGCCCATCCCAGGTGGCGACGGGGAAATCCCGACAGTGCGACCACCGCGCGATGCAGCTCGGTGCAACCTGAGACGCTCAGTCGCTCGTCGCCCCTCCAGGCACCTTCGCCTCGAATTGCACGATAACGCTCTCCGGTCGCCAGGTTGCCCACCACCGCGACGCGTGGACCCGCCTCGTCGATAATGCAGATGCTCGTGGCGTACCAAGGCACTCGTCGTGAGGCGTTGGTGGAACCGTCGACCGGGTCGAGCACCGCCATGAGCGCGGATCCCGGCCGGCGAAGGCCGCTCTCCTCGGAAAGTACCCCGAGGCCCGCGTCGTCGAGAACCTCGAGCGCGGCGCGATCAGCTGTTAGGTCGATCGCGTACTGACCGGGACGCCCGCCCTTCGCGCTCCAGTCGTCGACGCCGCCGAGCGACGCTCCCACGGCGTCGACGACACGCTCGCAAACCCACAGCAGCGCCTGGTCTTCCACCTGTCCGTCCTCATCGCGTTGTCCTCGTTCGAGGTTACCGGCCCTTCGCCCAGGAGTACACCAAGCGTCAACCGATAGGCTTTGGGCGAAATGGCAGTCATAGACGTAGCGGGATACGTGGCCGACCTGAAAGACCATTCGGTAGACCATGGGTTTCACGTCCACGACGAGCGGCACTTCGTAGAGACCTACTCCTTGCGACAGACCTGGGAGGTCGATCTGCATCCCGAAGAGGGTTGCGGCGGCCCGCTGGACCTCCATCTGGCCTTGGAGGTCGATCCCAGGACTCTGCTCTCGTTCGAGGATGCGGTGATAGACCTGCCCGAGGACGTGGACCCGCCCGACGAGTACCACTTCCCGCTCACCTTCACATGGGGGCTGCCTCCGCTCCCCCAGGGTCCCGACTTGCTGCGTCTCGCCATCGACCTCGCCGGTGTGGGCGGGATCGACCTGCCTCTCGAGGTCTCGGCGATCGACTCGTTCGCCTCGGCCACCGACGCACCCGAGCGACGGCTGTCGATTGTGGCGCGCTATCCCGTTTCCCTTGCTCGAGTCCTCGGGGGAGAAGAACTGTTGTGCGAGGTGTTCGACAGATGCCTGGCAGTGAGCCGACACCTGCTCGAAGCGGCGCCGGGGTGGCTTGGGGAATGACTCGTTGGCGGTCTCGAGTCGTGCGTGACGCCAACGTCACGCACTCCCGACGCGACGGATGCTACGAACACAAAAACCCACGGACTGCGCCGAGCGCTGTGGCAGTTGTCGTCGCGATGGTGCTTGCGGCGGGCATCTCCGGGTGCACCAACCGCAATGGACTCGCGCTGGCGCGCCAGGCGTGCAGTCACGTGGATCGCTCCCTGGCTATCTACCACAGCGCCGAGCGAAGTCCCGGATCGGCCGGGGCCGCCGGCGAGCAGGCGCAGGCTCTCGCTCAGTTGCGCAGCGCGTTGCCAATCACGGCTAGCGCGGCAGGGGAAGCGACACAGTGGCAAGCGCTCATGACCACCCTCTCGGAGAGCGCGCGTGTGCCCGAATCCGACCTCGTCCACGCGCTCGAGGCCCAGTGCGCCGTGCCAAACGGAAACGGCGTGGCGGCGCGTCCGTCACCCACGACTACCTCCGAACGACTGGCGTCCGCCGACGGGTCCGTTCGCCTGATCCGCCCTCTTGGCGGTGGTGCTCAAGGCTGAGAGACGTGTGGGGCCTCGATCGGAGGCAGGACCCCGATCGAGCGGAGGCCGAAGTCGATGGTGATGCGCTCGCTGGCTCGTGTGGCCACGATCCGCTCGTCCCTCACGAACTCGCCTTTGAGGACCGCCGAGAATTCGACCGACGACAGCTGCTGGGCCGCCTGCCCGAAGAGGCTGGTAAGCAGGGTGCCCCGGTTCCCGGGGACGAACCGATAGGTCGAGCCGCTTCGCACGACCGAGGTGGCACCGGCCAACGGCCGCAGAAGCGCCAGCACCTCTCCCGCCACTTGGGCACCATCGGGGCTCCCTGACTGTGAGACCGGGGAGAGCTCAGACCACGAACCGTTGCCAGTCCTCTCGTAACGGTTACCGTCGATCAAGAGCAGGCTGACTGACAGCCCTGTGGCCTCGTGCGTCTCCTCGAGGATCCGGTCGGGGGCCTGGTACTCGATTCTTGCGGAGTTGCTCTCGACGGTGCTCCCTCCGAGAGCCGCTGACGACCGGGGCGCTCTGACGGTGGTCATATCGGTCAACACGAAGCTCGAGGCGGCGACCGTGTTCCTGGCCGCGCCCCGCAACTGCTGTTGGGCGATAGGCGGGGCCGTGAGGAGCGACAACACGATGGCACCAGCGCTGAGCAGCGCCAGCAACCCGAGCGGCGTGTACGACAAGACACCTGATCGCGCTCGCATCCGCAAAGTATGGGCACCCCGAAGGAGCCACTGCCAGCTGAGTGGTTGGGGCCTTGCCGCCTGGGTCGACGAGGTCGGGATCCCACCACCTGGATCAGCGGGGTCGGGGACCCTCCGAGGGCATCGAATTCGTCGGCGGCTCGGCAGTCCCCGCCTGCCGGGGAACCTCTCGCTGGCGCAGGCGATCCGCCAACCATCTGATGCTGTTCGGCTCTGTCATCGCCGACTCCCAACCCTCGAGCACGTCCTCCATCCGGTCGCGTTGAGGGATCCACCCCACCACGGCCACGGTCACCGAGTCGGTTCGAACCCGCGAAGGGTACAAGTCGCCGAACGGATCCTCTGTCATCGGCACGTCGGGCTCGCGCATCACGTAGAGCTCGCCCGTGTCCGCCACCCAAGAGAGCTCGTGGCGCGCGCCGTCCGCGTCACGCCACTCGGTCCCCAGCTCGAGCTCCTCGGAGCGACGGCGGCGCTCATCGGCCTCATAGAACTGTTCGATGTCCATCGGCGCTTCTGGCACGGACTACTTCTTACCAAATGCGAGCTCGAAGGTGTCGGCTCCCTCCGCGGCGAGAGTGCTGGCGTCGAAGGGGGCTGTCGAGGGCCCCTTTTGATCTGACCAGACGGCCGCGACCCCGAGGGTCTTCATGTACCGACTGTGATGGACGTCCAGACTGCGGTGCCGAGCTGGGCTTGAGTATGGTGGCGCTACCGATGCCCATCGCTGCTCGCATCCACAACGTCGCAGACGCGCGGTGTCTGGCTCGACGCACCCTTCCACGGGCGGTGTTCGACTACATCGACGGTGGCGCCGAGGACGAGGTGACTATGGGAGAGAACGAGCGGGCGTTTCGCGAGATCGCGTTCCGCCCGCGCGTGGCGGTCAACGTCGGCCGGCCGCGGCTCGACACGACGGTTCTGGGCACGCCCGTCGCGCTGCCCGTGTTGCTCGCCCCTTGTGGTCTGGTCCAGCTCATGCACCCCGAAGGCGCGCTCGGGGCTGAGCGAGCGGCAAAGCGAGCGGGGACCGTGTCGGTGCTGAGCGCCGTGGCTGGCACGCCTCTTGAGACCTTGGCCGACGAGCCAGGACCACGATGGTTCCAGCTGTACGCCGCCGAGCGCGACACGGCCGAGCAGCTGATGGGCCGGGCGGCTGGCGCTGGGTTCGAGAGCCTCGTCGTCACCGTCGACACGCCTACTCTCGGCAATCGAGAGCGGGACGTTCGAAACGGCGTGGCAGGGTCGCTTCGGCTCGATGCACGCTCTGTCATTCGCTTGGGCCCGCAGATCCTCGCTCACCCCGGCTGGAGCCTCCGCATGTTTCGCAGCGGAATGAGGCTGTTCACGAGGGCACCCGGATCACCTGTCACGACTCCGGGAACAGGCGCGCAGACAACGGACGGCCCCGGTGAACGACCTGTCGGGGCGACGTCCTCGGCGGGCGCGGTGGTGATGCTGGCGTCGCCTTTCACCTGGGACGACATCGCGTGGATTCGAAGCCGCTGGTCCGGCCATCTCCTGGTGAAGGGCGTACTCTCGGGCGACGACGCGGTTCTAGCAGCCGAGGCCGGGGCCGACGCGGTCGTGGTGTCGAACCACGGTGGGCGCCAGCTCGAAGGTGCCCCCGCCACCATACGAGTCCTGCCCGAGGTCGTCGCCGCGGCAGGAGACCGGCTGGAGGTCCTCCTAGACGGGGGAGTGCGGCGCGGCGGTGACGTCATAAAGGCACTCGCCACCGGAGCTCGCGCCGTGCTGGTGGGCCGTCCTTACCTGTACGCGCTCGCCGCTGCGGGCGAGGCCGGGGTGGAGCGGATGCTCGACATCTTCAGCAGCGAGATGAGCAGAACGCTCTCGTTGTTGGGCTGTCCCGGGGTGTCCGATCTTGATCGCAGCTGGCTCCAGGAGCCCTGACGCCTACCGCGGGGCGACCTAAGCCCTTCGAGTGCGGCCCAGACGGCTCTCCACGTCCAGCACCTGCCGTGTCGTCTTCACCACGGAGTCCGGATTCAGGCTCATCGAGTCGATGCCGATCTGCACCAGGTATTCCGCCATCTCCGGGTAGTCCGATGGTGCTTGCCCGCAGAGCCCCGAGTGGATGCCGTTTCGACGGCATCCCTCGACAGCCAGACGGATCATCTCCTTCACGCCCTCGTCGCGCTCGTCGAAGTCGGACGCGAGGATCTCGCTGTCACGGTCCACTCCCAGGGTGAGCTGCGTCAGGTCGTTCGAGCCGATCGAGAAACCGTCGAAGTGCTGGGCGAACTGGTCGATGAGGACGACGTTGTTCGGGATCTCGCACATGGCGTAGACCTTCAGCCCGTTCTCCCCGCGCCGGAGTCCTAGCTCCGCCATCTTGGCCAGCACCTGCTCGGCCTCGCTCACGCGGCGCACGAACGGAAGCATGAGGACCACGTTTGTGAATCCCATGTCTTCGCGCACGCGCTTCATGGCCCGGCACTCGAGGGCGAATCCCTCTGCATAGGCGGGATGTACATAGCGCGACGCACCGCGAAAGCCAAGCATCGGATTGTCCTCATGAGGTTCAAAGACAGCGCCTCCGACCAGGGCCGCGTACTCGTTGGTCTTGAAGTCCGACATTCTCACGACGACCGGCTTCGGCCAGAAGGCCGCGGCGATGGTCCCGATGCCTTCCGACAGACACTCCACGAAAAAGGTCTCGCCGTCGGGGTACCCACGGATAAGGCGGGCAAGACTTTCCCGAGCAGAGGAGTCGGTCACTTTCTCGGGGTGAACCAATGCGAGTGGGTGCGCCTTGATCGACTGACTGATGATGAACTCCATGCGTGCGAGGCCAACGCCATCGTTCGGTAAGAACGAGCTCTTGAACGCAAGGTCCGGGTTTCCCAGGTTGACCATGATCTTCGTCACCGGCCGCGGCAGGTCGGCCACCTCTGTGCGCTCAACCTTGAACGGCACCTCTCCCCGATAGACGCGACCCGCGTCACCCTCGGCACAAGACACGGTGACGATGTCGCCGCTCAGTACACGGGTGGTGGCGTCGCGAGCGCCTACCACGGCGGGGATTCCGAGCTCGCGGGCAATGATCGCGGCGTGGCAGGTGCGCCCGCCATGACTCGTCACGATCGCGGACGCGGTCTTCATCACAGGCTCCCAGTCGGGCGTCGTGATGTTGGCCACCAGCACCTCGCCGGGCTTGAACTGCGACAGCTGGGTCACATCCTCGATGAGGCGGGCGGCGCCCGACGCGATCTTCTCTCCCACGGAACGGCCCTCGACTATGACCTCACCATGCCCTTCGATCGCGTAGCTCTCGAGCGTCGTGACCTTTCGCTGGGAGGCAACGGTCTCGGGCCGGGCTTGGACCATGTAAAGACGACCGTCGACACCGTCCTTCGCCCACTCCATGTCCATTGGTCGGCCGTAATGCTTCTCGATCTTGCATGCGTATTCGGCGAGCTCGAGCACCTCCTCGTCGGTGATGCAGTAGCGCGTCCGGTCGACCTCGGATGTTTCGATGTTGCGAGTGGTCTGGTCCGCCTGGCCTTCTACGTAGATCATCCTCACCGCCTTGTCACCGAGCAGGTGACGCAGGACGGTTCGGTGGCCCTGAGCAAGGGTCGGTTTGTGGACGTAGAACTCGTCCGGCTCCACCGAACCCTGGACGACGTTCTCACCGAGACCATAGGCCCCGGTGACGAACACGACGTCGCGAAAACCTGACTCGGTGTCCAGCGAGAACATCACTCCCGACGCGGCCAGGTCGGAACGCACCATCTTCATCACACCGATAGATAGCGCCACCTTGAAGTGGTCGAAGCCTTGGTTGCTGCGGTAATGGATCGCCCGGTCCATGAACAAGCTGGCAAAACACTTGCGGCACGCTTCGAGCAGGTTGTCGTCGCCGTGGATGTTCAAGTACGTCTCCTGCTGGCCGGCGAAGCTGGCACTCGGCAGGTCCTCGGCTGTGGCAGAGCTTCGGACGGCGAGGCTCATGTCCTCGCCGTACTCCTCCTGGAGCTTGCGGTAAGCGCAGAGGATCTCGTCCGCGAGATCTTTTGGCAGGCCCGCGTTGTAGACGATCTCCCGGGCGCTCTTCCCGCGGCACGCCAGGTCCGAGATATCGGTCGGATCGAGACTGTCGAGTGTGGAATGCAACTCGCCCCACGCGTCGGCCTCGTTGAGCACGTGCCTGTAAGCGTCGGCGGTGATGGCGAACCCGTTCGGTACGAGCACACCTTGGGCCGATAGTTTGCGGAACATCTCCCCTAGCGAAGCGTTCTTGCCCCCCACCAGTGAGATGTCACCGATTCCAATCTCCTCGAAGAAGCGGACGTAGCTGAACTGGCTCATGGTCTTCCTCCCACAGCTCACGGCTCTTCGAGGGGCGATAAAGGCTGCCACCATCAGGATCTTCGCACCAGTCGGCGACCACTAGGGTCCCAAGTCCCTTCGCCGGGATAGCCATGGAACCCGAGTCGTTTCGGAGGTTATCCCTGGCCAAGGCAGTATCGTACGCCTAGCATCGATCCATGACACTCCCGGCGCCTTCGGAAACCTCCACGTGCCTCGTGACCGGTGCCTCTTCTGGTATCGGCGCGGACCTCGCCCGCCAGCTGTGCCAGCGAGGTCATGGCGTGACGCTTGTCGCCCGCCGCGAGGATCGCCTGAGCTCGCTCGCCGACGAGCTCAGCTCCGCGTACCGAGTTCGCGTCGAGGTGCTTGTCGCCGACCTGACCGATGCCTCGGCCCGAGCGAACCTCGCACCCGCCATCTATGAACGCGGCCTGAACGTCGAGCTGCTTGTGAACAACGCTGGCTTCAGCACGACGGGACCGGCGCACCGCGCCGACCACGAGCGCGAGATATCGATGATCCGCACTGACGTGGAAGCGGTGGTCGACTTGTGCAGCCTATTCCTGCCGGACATGGTGCAGCGTGGACGAGGAGCCGTGCTCAACGTAGCGTCCACAGCAGCCTTCCAGCCCCTTCCGGGCCAAGCCGGCTACGCAGCTTCCAAGGCGTTCGTGCTCTCCTACAGCCACGCAATCCGCGCAGAGCTGCGTGCTACGGGAGTGACGGTCACAACCTTGTGCCCAGGACCGGTGAGAACCGAGTTCGCAGAGATGGCGGGCTTCACCGACGGGGACTTGGAAGGCAGCCTCCCCAAGCTCATGTGGCAGTCGTCAGCCCAGGTGGCGCGCGCCGCGATCGAAGGGCTCGAGCGCGGTCGGGCGGTGGTCATTCCCGGAATTCCGAACAGGATCGCCGCCTGCTTGGGGTACATCACCCCTCGTGAGATCCTGCTGCCCATCGTCGCTCGCCAGCACCCGTCTCTCAGAAGATGACGGTGGCTGTGACCGTTGGCCGGTCGCCTGGTGCCGCCTCTGCCCACGTCTCGGGCCGCCGCGCTGGCGAGAGGAAATGCTCGGGCTACTGCGCGACCGATAACACATAGTGGACCAACAAGATGCTGTGGCAATGCCGGGAGCAATGCACGAGGCGGTGAGAGTAAGACGACTGAGGTCATGGGCTAGGAGTTGGCATGCGCGGTAGCTCCTTCTTGGCCGATCGCCTCTGAGGTACACGGTTCGTACCCGAGGTGCGTATATGACAGATGTGAACGGCTCGGGCTTTGACAGTTCGATCGCGATGACACCCTCGCCGCGGCTGTGGCGGATGCGTCTGGCCGAAGTGGCCGTGGTTGCCGGGCTCCTCGCTCTCGTGGTCGGTGTTTCGGTGGGCGCGTCGGCAGGTATATCTGCCGGTGCGGGGGCTGCCGCGGGGATCGCAGTGTGTGGGTTGCTCGCTCTCGTATTCGTGCAAAACCGATTTCGGGCGTGGAACTACCAAGAGCGCAAGGAGGACCTCGTCGTCTCGCGCGGTGTGATGTTCCACCGTCAATCGGTCGTCCCTTACGGCCGCATGCAGTTCGTGGACGTCACGGCGGGGCCAATAGAGCGAATGTTCAGGCTGGCCACCGTCAGGCTACACACGGCGGCGGCGGCGAGCGATGCACGGATACCCGGCCTCGAACGACAAGAGGCGGCGCGCCTTCGCGACCGTCTCGCCGCTTTGGGGGAGGCAAAGGCCGCTGGCCTGTGACACTGACACCCCAGGCGCCATCCAGTTGGCAGAGGCTTCATCCGCTCACACCCATAGTGCGCGGCGGGGGAATCGTAGTCGCGCTGTTGATCGTGCTCGCAGGTTCCGCCGGTGGACGACGCTCGGGTGGGTCCGTTCTTCCTTACGACCTTGCATTCGTCGCTCTGGTGGTGGTGATGAGCCTCATCAAATGGCTCGTCACCAGATGGAAGCTCGACGGTGTGACGCTGCGGATCGAGACAGGCCTCTTGCGCCGGAACTCACGCCAGCTTCCCCTTGCCCGGATCCAGGCCGTGGACGTGGTTCGCCCCTTCCTCGCCCGTATGCTCGGTCTCGCCGAGTTGCGCATCCGCCTGGCGGGTTCCAACTCGGCGAGTGGGCGCCTCGCATACCTGTCCGGGCCACTGGCACTCGACCTGCGCGCTAGCCTCTTGGCGGGCCATCACGGCCTGGACCTCGCCACCCCGGAACCGGCCGAACACGCGCTGGCGACGGTACCCACCGGTCGGCTCGTCGGATCGACGCTGTTATCATTGGCCACTTTCACGACCGTGATCGCCGTTGCAGCGATCGCGGCCCTCGCTCAGGTCTCCAAGCCGGCCGCCGCGGCCACGGGCGGAACCACCTTCGTGTACATCCTCGTGCTCGGCCGGCTCACCTGGCGACGGGTCAACGAGCAGTACGGCTTCACCGTCGGCCAGGCCGCAGACGGGATCAGGATCCGTCGAGGTCTTCTCGGGACCATCGCCGAGACGATCCCCATCCAGCGCGTACAAGCGGTCCGTAAGATCGAGCCTCTGTTGTGGAGGCCCTTCGGATGGTGCCGACTTGAAGTCGACATCGCAGGATCACCAGGGCGCGAGCAGGGAACCCGATCGCCAAGCGTGACCAGGTCGTTGCTTCCAGTCGGCCCTCTCGACACAGCTGGCGTGCTGCTCGGCACGTGGCTCGGCTTGACCGGTCCCGCCCTTCTCCGACCGCCGCGTCGTGCCAAGTGGAAGGCCCCTCTGAGCTACCACTTCCTGGCGGCCGGGCACGACGCCGCCTTGGCGGCCGCATCCACCGGTCGGGTGCGCAAGGTGACGACGTGGGTGCCACTCGAGAAGATCCAGAGCATCCGCCGCGTCCAGGGGCCGTTTCAACGAAGGTTGGGTTTGGCCTCGGTTCACACCGATGCCGCGGGTAGACGCGTGCGCGCGGAGTTTCGCGATCGGGAGGTGCAAGAGGCAAACAATCTCTTGAAGGAGCTCACAGAACTAAGCCGCACCGCCAGGAGGCGGGTCACCTCGCAGCAGTCGATTGCAAGCGCTCCACCGTCCCAGCACGAGGTGGCGACCCCGGCCACAGACGGTCCCGGCCAGCACACATCCCCTGAAGGGCGGTACCAGGACCCGAGCGCGCGCCATCAATATCGCTACTGAGATGGAGAGAGGTGGACCCCGCACGTGAGCGACGACGGGTCGGTGAGCGCAGAGCCACTTTGGTCGGCCCCGACGCGAGGCGTTCGTGCCCTCCTGCGGCGACACAATGCGCGCCGGGCTGCGCTACGGCAGTGACGGTCGGGGGCCCGCGTGGGGCTGGGAAGGGGATCGAATCTGCCACCAAGGACCATGAGACGGGTCCCGTTGGTGAGACTTCTACGTCACCTCCGCGACATGGAAGTCATGAGGAGAGAACCGCGCGCAAGGACTGGCGAAGCGATCGCATGGTGGCAACGACAGCTGTCGGTTCGTAACCGCAGTGTGCCATGCAATTCACGCAGCGAGGATCCTTGCCACGTCCGTACGATCCCCAATCGGTCGTTGCAGTCAACTCTTGGTAGGTGGCGGCGTAGCCGTCGGCCATGAGATAACAGGGTCGCTGCCAGCCCAGCACTGAGTATGAGGGAATCGCCCAGGCCGTGCAGCCGAAGTCCACCTTTCCTTCGAGGAAGTCCAAGAACAACGGCGAATGGTTGAGCCGCCACCGTTTGCGCCGGCCGTTCGCAAAGACCTCAGCGAACAAGCGGTGCGTGTCTTCGACTCCAAGAAAGTGCTCCTGATCCGGAGCCTTGGTGTACGCGTAGGCGGGGGAGATCATCATCGCATCCACGCCAACCTCGTCGTTGAGATAGTCAAGGACCTCTCGCACGGTCGAGGGAGAATCGGTATTGAAGAAGGTGGAGTTCGTGGTGACGCGGAAGCCTCGGGCCTTGGCCTCTCGGATCGCCACCACAGCCTCATCGAATACTCCCGAGCGTGCCACGGCCGCGTCGTGACGCTCCAGCAACCCGTCGATGTGCACGGTCCAGGAGAAGTATCTGGAGGGAGTGAAACGGTTGAGCCGTCGTCGCATCAGCACAGCGTTCGTACACAGGTACACGTACGTCCTGCGGCGGACGAGCCCTTTGACCATGCCGTCAATCTCAGGATGCAGCAGCGGCTCGCCGCCGGCGATGGACACCATCGGAGTGCCGCTCCCCTCCACCGCTGTAAGTACGTCTTGGACTGACAGCCGCCTGCGGAGCACTTCTGTGGGCTGCTGGATCTTGCCGCAACCAGGGCACGAAAGGTTGCAGGCAAACAGTGGCTCTATCTCCACGATCAGGGGGTAGTGCTCCGAGCCCTTCAGGCGCTGGCGCAGCAGGTAAGTAGCAATCCGGAGCTGCTGACGAATCGGTACGGACATCAGCGAAGCTGCCTTGGCAGAGCAAAGCTCACGGCTTCGTCCGCTGTTTGGACCTCTCGAACCTCCACGGGTCCTAGCAGCTGCAGGGTGGAAACCGCCCGTTGCACCAGCGACTCGGGTGCCGAGGCGCCCGCTGTAATGCCGACGACTTCCGCATCCTCGAGCCATCCTAGGTTGATGACCGTCTCGTCTTCGACGAGCTCCGCCCTACATCCTTCGCGACGAGCTACCTCTACGAGACGATTCGAGTTCGACGAGTTCGACGACCCTATGACCAACAGCAGATCGCAATGCTCTACCAACGCCCTCAAGGCATCTTGCCGGTTTTGGGTCGCATAGCAGATGTCCTCCCCTGGGGGTCCGGTGAGGTGGGAGAAGCGGGACCTGAGAGCCGAGACGATGCTGGCGGTCTCGTCGGTAGCAAGCGTCGTCTGAGTTAGGTACGCTACCCGCGCCCCAGGCTCGAGCTCAAGGGCATCGACGTCCTCGAGGCTCTCCACGAGATGGATCTTCCCAGGGGCCTCCCCCATTGTGCCCACCACCTCTTCGTGGTTGGCGTGGCCGATCAGGACCACCGAATAGTCCTGGCTGGTGAACCGCACGACCTCCTTGTGCACCTTGGACACAAGCGGGCAGGTCGCGTCGATGACCAATAGATCGCCTCGCTGAGACGCCTCGTCACGCACCGTGGCGGAAACGCCGTGCGCGGCCAAGACCACGCAGGCACAGGGGGGGACCTCGTCGAGCTCCTGGACGAACACAGCGCCTTTGGCCTCCAGAGCTTTTACTACGTAGCCGTTGTGAACGATCTGGCGCCTCACGTAGACCGGAGCACCAAACCGTTCGAGTGCGCGTTCGACGGTCGCGATTGCACGTTCGACACCGGCGCAGAACGAGCGAGGTGTCGCCAGGAGCACCGTGCGCGACCGAAGCGCCCCCGCCCAACGCTCAAGGCTCCATCGCGCAGCAAGGAGCGAGCTCATGGCACGAATTCCGCCTGATAGTGGACCGCAGCATGGCCCACCTGCGATCACTCGAACCACTACCAACGGACGGTGGCCGAGGGCCTGCGACACGAAGAAAGAGTCTGAATCTATGCCGAGCGCTCCCTGTCGGACGAGAGCCTCTCGTACTTCACCAGACGGACATCTCGGGGTCGATACAACCTGACCCGCGATCACGTCGAGACCCCTCCTTGCGAGATCGTTCGCCACAACCTCGCCTGTGGGGAGCGCGCGAGCTGACGATCCGGCTGTGGTACGCAGTTCGGTGGCGACGACGAGCTGTCCCCGACGAAGGGTCGGCGCCAGGGCTTCGGAGAAGCCTGTGACCGCTACCGCCGCCTGTGGTGTTATCTCGGCGATGAGCTTCTCTGTCGCTTCGACGACTCGCCGGTGCCAAACCCCCATGGCAGGGACGTCGTGTGACTGTGCCTGGGCTTCGAGTCGAATCGTCGAAAGCACTTCAAGGTCAGCCATCTGTGGCTCCTCGCGACCTTAAATAACGGCCGAGTGCCATGACAGGGAAGACCTGTCGGTAGAGGTGGTAGTTGATGTAGAAGTCACCTGGGAAACCGGTCCCGGTGAACTGAGGCTCGTCCCACGTGCCATCCGAGCTCTGGGCCTCGACCAGCCACTGGACACCATGAGACATGACTTGTGATCTCTCGCCTACTGCTATCAGCGCGAGCAGTGCCCACGCCGTCTGTGACGGGGTTGACTCCCCGCGACCACGCCAGGAGACGTCCTCGTAGGAGCGCAGGTCCTCGCCCCAGCCGCCGTCGACGTTCTGATGCTTCTCCAGCCAGACGACAGCGCGCCGGATGGCGGGGTGCCCCACAGGCAACCCGGCCGATACGAGGGCAGGCACCACGTGACCGGTTCCGTAGACGTAGTTCGCGCCCCAGCGCCCGAACCAAGACCCGTCGTCCTCCTGTGCATCGAGCAACCAGGCCACGCCCCGGTCGAGGGCCACACCCCTGCGTCCGAAGGTGGCGAGCATCTCCACGACGTGGGCCGTCACATCGGCGCTCGGCGGATCTATCAGCTCGCCGAAATCGCAGAAGGACAGCTTGGTGCATAGCGTGCGCGTATTGTCCGCGTCGAACGCCGCCCAGCCACCGTCACGACTTTGCATGCCGAGAACCCAGGCCACTCCCCGGGAGATGGCGTCTTCGCTCTCGGTCGTACTCGGTCGGCACGTCGCGTTCCCGGCGGCCCGAAGACCGCTCGGTTCTGGTGCGCTGTGTACGCGCGAAAGGGCCAAAAGAACCTCAGCCGTGTCGTCGATGTCCGGATAGTGGTCGTTGTGGAACTCGAAGGCCCAACCTCCCGGGGCGAGATCAGGTCGGCGCACGGCCCAGTCACCACGCACGGAGATCTCTTCGCGAACCAGCCACGCCTCCGCCTTGGAAATTGCTGGGTCTGTCGCCTCCACGCCGGCGTCGGACAGGGCGTTCAACGCGAGTGCTGTGTCCCACACCGGTGACTGGCACGCCTCGATCCTCCGTCCCGAGGCGTCTGCGATGGTGAAGCGCTCCAGCCCCTCGAATCCTGCGCGCATCACCGGATCGTCGAGGGCATATCCCTGCAGGTGCAGAGCCATGAGCGAATATACCCACGGGGGCTGGATCCCTCCCCAGGATCCGTCGGCCTCCTGACGCTCGATGATCCAGCGCTCAGCCCTCGCCAGGGCGAGGCGTCGAAGACTCCGAACCGGGTGCCGCTCGTAGTGGTGCAGCGCCCGGTCGAGTAGTTCGAAGCGTCCAGCCCACGTCCGGACCGAAACCGGCGGCTTCGAAGCTCCCCCGCTTGCGACCACGAGCTCGGCGAGATCCATCGGGAGAGGACGTGCCGGCCTGTGCGCGCCGACCACCGACACGGCAACGATGGTCTGGCGCGCCCAGCAGGCGAAGTCATAGACGTTGAGCGGGACGAAACGAGGAAGAAGCACGATCTCAGGCGGGAGGACCGGGAGCTTCTCCCACTCCCAAAGACCCGAAAGGGCTAGCCAGATGCGCGTGAAGACCCTTGTGGCTCCCAAGCCGCCCGCGGCACGCACGAAGCTGGTGGCCGCACGCATGTGCGCGGCGTCAGGCGGATCGCCTGCCAGGCGTAGGGCGAGGTAGGCCTCAACCGTGCTGGAAAGATCAGGCGGTCCACCCGCGTATTTCGCCCACGTTCCGTCGTCGCGCTGGCGTGAGCGGATCCAGGTAGCCGTCGTGTCCGTCTGGACCTCGGTGCGGATGCCCAGGAACTGGCGAAGCAGCAGGTCCTCGGCATCAATGGTCACGTTGGTCTCGAGCTCTCCCTTCCACCATCCCTCGACACTCTGCATGCGCAGCAACGCATCGCGTCCGGCCCCAAGCGCTGCCTCCACGTGCTCGTGAGGTACCTCGCCACGTGTGGCCGTCATCTTCTTCTTGCGAACAGCACCGGGCTCGGACAGTTGAGTGTCTTCGACCGATTCGGTGGGCCCGAAAGAGGCGGCGGTCGGTCGAGAGCTGGCGAGGGCGCTCTGGGAAAGGGCTTGCGGAAGACTCTTCCCGGAGGCGTCTGCCTTCATCTATCGCGCTTGGTGATGAACAGAGCCAGCTCCCCCAGCTCTGCGACCGAACGAGGCGCGAACTTGGCGTCGACCAGGACACCGAGAGCGGCTTGCAGGTGGGTATCGGCAATCTCG
>Ga0224558_1001013_pt1 | contig 31274 bp, 46 predicted proteins | sample 714S32024metaG_FD_180682 | JGI IMG/M metagenome (GOLD analysis project Ga0224558, IMG submission 180682) | Peat soil microbial communities from Stordalen Mire, Sweden - 717 S3 20-24 | ecosystem: Environmental > Terrestrial > Soil > Wetlands > Peat | place: Sweden: Norrbotten County, Stordalen... | reverse complement strand
CCCTACCCGAGTGCTATCTCGGCGTCGATTACCAATACCCCCTACGCCGTACCCGGCACCCTTTACCTCGTCACCACCTCCACCAACGCCATCACGATCGACCTACCGACGCCCGTCTCGGGTGCAACGATCGGGGTCAAGAAGGTTGACGCCGCGGCCGGTACGATCACGATATCGACCGCTGCGACATCGGGCTATATCCTCGGCCCAGGTGTTCCCGCGAACGCAACCTCGATCCAATGCTCTGCCTACGGCGCCTATGTCGAGCTCCAGGCAGACGGGACTAACTGGCATATCGTCGGGGGCCAGCAGGACTCGGGATGGCTGGCGTTCTCGTACATCAACTCCTGGGCAAGCGTTGCTGGTCCGGCTACCGGGAATACGGTGGCAGGCTACCGGATCACCGGGAATGTGGTGAGACTCGGCGGACGAATCGGAACCGGCGCATCCAACACCCAAGCGTTCACGCTACCGGCTGGATACAGACCCCTCTACCTCGTGGAATTTCCCGGCATCACCACGGTCACGACCATCAGTGCCGGCCTGGTCCTGATTACGCCTGCAGGGGCTTGCACTGTAAATAACGGAGCGGGAACCATCCCCCAGCTCGATGGGATAACCTGGACGGTGGACTGATGACCAACGGGACCGATCCGGCCACGGAGGAGGAGATGATGCCGGCCCTGGAGGTTGTCGGGCCGGTTTCCCAGGCGCAGATCCACCTCATCGAACTCAGCTTGCGCCGGATCGAACGGAAGTCGGATTCCGCCAACTCCCAGATCACAGACCTCAGCACGGCTCTGCTCGGCAGCGCGCTAGACCCGAATGGCGGCCGACTCCGGAAGCTAGAGATGGGTCTCCAACAACACCTAACCAACCACCGGGAACTGGACGGGGACATCAAGACGGCGGCTGCCGCGGCGCAAGTGGAACTGAAGACGACGGCCCGCGAGGCGGCTAGTGAGCTTCAGCGCCTCGCGTTTAGCCGCCGACAAACCAACACCGCCAGGATTTCGATTGCCGTGGTCGGGGCCGGGGTGATCGGCACCGTCACGTTCAATTTACTCAGCGTCCTCCACGTGGTACACCCCTGATGAGGCGCCAAGATCAAGACGTCGGAGCCCACTACCTCAGGCAGACGTTGCGGGAGATCGTCGCCTATCCCCCCCACGGGCCTCGCAACACCGACCCGCAGGCTAAAGTCTTTGGGGCGGCCCGGAAGCACCTCATCTACACCCTCGAGACTGGCTGTTGGATCGGTGGGGCTACGATCGATGACATCAGGGCCGGGGTGCCGGAGGGCCATCGCTGCTGTGGGGCCAAGCAACTGGAGGCGCACCACTCGATCGCAGAATTCGCGGGGCTCAACGAGGAGGACTGGCGCAAGGTCGCCAAGGACTTTCCCCGGCTCGGCATAGACTCGGATGAGAGCTTCAGGCGTGCGGCCAACTCCGAAGGCGGCCTCCTGATCCTGTGTGACATCCACCATCGCGCCGCCAGCCGGGGGATACATATGATAAGCTACCCGGTGTGGCTACTGGACCGATACGCGCAAGACGATTGGGAGTTCAACCCCGGCGGGGGCGAATGAGCCCCGCCCTGGTGCTGTGCGAGAACTGCTATGCCGATGTCAAGCGAGATCCCTGTCGGGTCCGCATGACGGTTATGTCGGGATGGGAGGGCGATCTGGTGGGCAAGGCGACCAACCGCTTTGACCGGCGCTTATGCCGCCCGTGCGCCAATCGCTTAGTCAAGGCTGACTTCGCGGGCTACCGGAAGCGTCACACGGCTCGGCCAAAGAGACTGTGGCTGCCATAGGTGGATTGTAAGGTGATTTCTCTCCAACAGGAGCAAGAGTGGCGCGAGTGGTATCTCGCGGCCGAGGACGATCTGCGGCTCGCGGCTGATCGGGTGTGGGCGCTGTGGGAGCAAGACGGCCATGGCTCCGAGGCGATGGGCGAGCTCATCGAAGCTGGTTGCGAGGCGCACCGAGTCTGGGAAGGCCGCAGGGTGGCTTACGACGCCTTCGTGGCGGCGGTGAAGCGGCAGACAGACCTCCGCGGGGTGACAGAAACGTGGCGAGAAGCATTGGGAGGGTGATATGATCCAAGATCGCTGCGCCGTGTGCGAGGGGCCGCCGTGACCCGGACTATGTACGACTCTACGGGCGGCCAAGCTCACAACATCCCCCGGGGCGCCCAGATGGTGGCCGGGTTCGTGGACGGATACGCATGGACCCAGTCCGAGTGGGATCTCTTCCCCGATGCAGTCAAAGTCACCATCAGCGTCTACGGCAACCCAGCCGACGTAGGCGACGTGGAGAACGGGGCGCTCACGATCCAGCAAGCCATCAAGATCGGCTACCCTTCGGTCTACTGCTCCACGTATTTCTGGGCCGCCAACCAAGCCGCCTATCGAGCGGCCGGGAAACCTCAGCCCAACTGGTGGGTGGCGGCCTACCCGGGAGCGGGACCCACCGTGCCGGCCGGTGCCATCGCCCACCAGTATTCCAGCGACGGGGGGTACGATACGAGTGTCGTCGCGGACTACTGGCCGGGAGTCGATCCGATACCAGCCCCGCCCCCAGCACCAGCCCAGAACCCGGAGGACGCTATGAGTGTCATCGTACTTCAGCCCGGCGAACCGTTCTTTGTGAGCGGCCCAGACGAGAACGCGGAGTGGAACGCCATCTCGGCCTACGGCGACGCCTCCACGATTCAGGTGATCGCCTACAACTACCAGACGGGCGCCCCACTTGCTACCACGGGCGTGCTGCCGCTCGCGCCAAACGTGCCCGGCAAGGTCGGCCCGATACCGGCGTTCGGGGCGGTCGGCTCTCTCAGCCCCGGCCCCTGCACCTTGGGGTTCGTCCCAGGCTCAGGTCCGGTGACGCTGAGACTTAAACTTGTCGATTGACCGAGAATCAGTTGGCGCCGCGGAGCTCGAGTATGGTATACTCTCTGGGAATCGGCAATGACGGCAATCCTGGGAGGAATTCTATGAAGTCCCTACTCGCTGACCTGGCGGTCGTCGCCAAGCTCTTAGCGGTGGTCACCACGGCCAACGCTATAATCCTTGGCTATTTCGCGGCTCACTTCCCCCAGTACGTCGTGATCGCGTCTGACGTCCTGGCGGGAGTGGTGGTCGTGGCGGCCGTGCTACAGTCAGTTGTCAACACGTTGTCGGTGAGCCGCATTGTGACGGCACAGATCGAGACCGACGCCATGCCCACGGCGATCGAAGACCTGACCGCGGCAATCGTTTCGGCGTTGGACACGACAGACCCCGGCAAGCCAGCGACTTGCTGACATGGGCTTCCCCTATCGCCTCGGCAAACTCCCGGCCACCCGGCCTTACGGCGTTGAGGACTTCGACGCCTACCTGACGACCCGGCCGCCTACTCCCCCTTCTCACGTGGACCCCCCATCCGTGACTAATGCATGGGGGGGCGGCTGGGGGATGGCCGGGAACGACACCTATGGGGACTGCGTGGAGGCAGACTCGAACCACGCGATCCTCGCGCTCAACACCGTCCTCGGCACCCGGGACCTGGTCCCGTCTGCCGGGGAGACTGTCCTGCAATATCAGGAGGAGACGGGTGGGCCGGATGTCGGCCTCAACATCTCCACACACCTCGCCCGATGGCGAGCGCTGGGTCTGTTCGAGGACATGGACGGCATCCCGAACAAGCTGCCAGCCTACGCGCCGGTCAAGCTGGGCATCACCGAGATCCAACGGGCCGTCTGGCTATGCCGCGCGGTCCCGATGGGATGGCAGCTACCCCAGTCCGCTCAGGACCAATTCCCCGGGCACCCGTTCACCGTCGTCCCCGGCTCGCCAATCATCGGCGGCCACGACATGCTCGCGGTCGGATATGACCCGGAGTACCTCTACCTTGTGACCTGGGCCGACACCCACCGCGCTACGTGGCCGTTCGTCGCACGGTACTGCGACGAGGCGTTCGCCCTCATCACCCAATCGGTCAAGGAGAAGGGATTCGGGCCAACGGGCGTGGATTTCAAGTCTCTACTCGCTGACCTGCCCACGATCTGACCTGCTATACTAGGCGTTCGGCCCCACTGATTCCCTGGAAGTCATTACCCAGGTCGAGTCAGTGGGGCTTCTTTGTGTCTAGATTCTCAGCAAGTCGTTACGCTACTGCGACATGTGGGCCCAGGGGGTGTGTTATCCTTTGATTGTAATGACAGAGGCCAAGGACCGGAAGCCGGACACCGACAACGGAGGGACTAGGATGAACGAACCGAACGTTGAGGCAACCTGCGATAGCTGTGGCGTGTGGGGCTGCTGGATTAGCAACCGCGAGGACGCCCTACCGGTGGGCCACGAGGGCGACGTCATCCTGTGCGGCGGCGACGCGCCAGGACTGCGACCTGATCGGCCCTACTGCGACTACTGCCAGATGCTCGCCGAGAACCCGCTCCAGGCGTTTGAAGCGGTGCGCGGGATCTCGCCTAGTCCCGAGGGACTACGAGCCGAGGACGCTATTCGCCGCTTGCGTGATGCCTGATCTCATCCGCTACGTCTGCGAAAGTTGCGGGTGGAGTTGCGTCGCCGAGGATGGCATGGAGTTCCCGGAGTGCGACAACTGTGGTGACCCTTTGGAGCGCGAGGATGAGCCTGAGCAGTTTCTCGCCGCCCTCGCTGACAAGCCGGGTAGCAGAGATCGGGAGGAGGGATGAGCCCCTACTACAGCGAGGACGGGATCACGATCTACTGCGGGGACTGCCGAGAGATCGCGCCGAGCCTGACTGCGGACACAGTTATCTCTGATCCTCCCTACGGCATGGGATGGGACAACCGCGTCTCCATCGGCCCCAACGGGAAGGGCAAGACGGGGACGAGGGCCAGCCGTTATGGCGAAACTATCGTGGGCGACGATAGCCCGTTCGACCCTACGCCGTGGCTGTCCTACCCCCAAGTGATCCTATGGGGGTCCAATCACTTCGGAAGGCTCCTGCCAGTCGGAACAACGCTCGTCTGGGTGAAGAGATACGACGAAGCCTTTGGCTCTTACCTCTCCGACGCTGAGGTGGCGTGGATGAAGGGCGGCGAGGGCGTCTACTGCTTTCGGGAGACAGGCTATAAAAGCAACGAGCCTCGCTTCCACCCTACGCAGAAGCCGATAGCGCTGATCCGCTGGTGCGTCACCAAGACGGAGGGAGTAATCCTCGACCCCTACATGGGGAGCGGCACCACGCTTGTTGCCGCCAAAACGTTCGGACGCCCCGCCATCGGGATCGAGATCGAAGAGCGGTACTGCGAAGTGGCAGTGCGCAGGTTAGCTCAGGGAGTGCTACCGCTATGAGCGACGGACCCGTCTTCGTCTACTGGACGAAGCGTAGCCAGGTGCAGAAGGGGGCCAAGGCGGGAGAGGGCGCTGCGGCAGACGAGGGCGCCTCCAAGAAGGGGGAGGAGAAGTGACTACGCGGGGACGCTGCAGGTGGCTTGTTGCCCATATAATCGAGGAGCGGTACTGCGAGATCGCCGCCAAACGACTCGCCCAGGGAGTGCTCGCCCTCGGCGATGACCCACCGGGTAGCAGAGATCGGGAGGAGGGAACGTGAGGACCGTCGCGCTCATGGAGGGCATCGGGGGCTTCGGCCTCGCAGCGGAGCGGTCGGGGATGGAAACGGTCGCGTACAGCGAGATCGACCCGGCGTGCTCCGAGTTGCTCGCCACCCGCTGGCCCCAGGCGAGCCCGTTGGGCGACATCACGAAGATCACCGAGGAGGTGCTCCATGCGCTCGGACCAGTTGACCTTGTTACCGCCGGATGGCCCTGCCAGGACGTCTCCGTGGCGGGACGTCGTGCTGGCTTGGCAGGCGCACGTTCGGGCCTCTGGCGAGAGGTCGTCCGCGTCCTGGGTGTTCTCCGTCCCCGGTGGTTCGTCGGAGAGAATGTCCCTGGCCTCCTGTCGAGCAAGGGAGGCGAGGACATGGGAACCGTCCTCTGGCAGTTGGGGGAACTCGGGTATGGGTGGGCCTACCGAGTGCTGGACGCTCGTTACTTCGGAGTGGCCCAGCGACGGCGTCGAGTGCTCATTGTCGGATGTCTTGGTGACCCAGCCCGTGCCGCCGAGGTACTACTTGAGCCAGAGGGCGGCGAGTGGCATCCTGCAGCGAGTCGCGAAGCGTCGAGAGGGGTTGCCGGCACCCTTGACGGCGGCTCTGGAGAGCGTGGCTGGCCCCAAGACGTAGAGCGCATGACGTTCGTATCTGAGATCGCTCACACGCTGTGTACAGCGCGTGGCGGCCCATCCGACAACAGCGCCAATCTGATTGCAACAGCATTGACGGGCGGCGGCCAGTTTGATGACCAGGCGCTTGGTCAATTGATCCCCGAGGTTGCGCCCATGCTCGGTAGCGGCAACTATGGGCAGGGAAACCTAGAGGAAGGCGTGCCTATGATGGTGTTCAACCCGTACCGGACGTTGGAGAAAGATGGCTCGGTGAGTTCCGGATTTGCCGAGCGCCCAGTGGTGGATGCGCTCCATGGTCTCACGGGCAACAAGGAGCCGCTCGTGGTGGCTACGGCTGCCGTTCGATACCTTCTCCCCGTGGAGTGCGAACGCCTCCAGGGCTTCCCGGACGGCTGGACGGAGGGCTTCGCGGATTCCACCCGCTACCGGATGCTGGGCAACGCCATCTGCGTCCCGGTGGCCGAATGGGTGCTTCGGCGGCTCGCCGCTGACCCACCGGGTAGCAGAGATCAGGAGGAAGCGATCGGTATCGAGATCGAGGAGCGGTACTGCGAGATCGCCGTCCGCAGGTTGGCTCAGGGAGTGCTACCGATATGAGCGACCCCATCGCCACGTTCACCGTCCCCCTACCCGCCAGCCTCCCGTCGCCCAATTCGCGCATCCACTGGGCAGAGCGAGCCCGACGGGTGAAACAGGCCCGCGAGATCGTGGCCCTCGCGGCTCGGAGCGAGCGCAACCGGCTCGACCTCGATAAAGCCGCCAAGCCCCGGACGGTGCAGCTCACGCGGATCTACTCCGCCCGGCACAAGATCATGGACGCGGATAACGTCACCGCGGCCATGAAACCGGCCGTTGACGGGCTGAGGGATGCAGGGTGGTTGGTTGACGATACCCCCGCCTGGCTGACGCTCCTGCCGATGGAGCAGGAGAAGGGGCGGCTACCCGGGCTCCGGGTCGAGATCAGCGAGCCGTGAATCGTAACCAACCTGTTACCGCACGGCATCCCCGGGGGGTGTAATCTTAGGGCATGGAGATCACCACCGACGACTCCCCGATCCGTCAACGCTGTATGACTACCGGATGCGATAACGTGCGATGGGAGCACTACTCCTACTGCCGAGGCCACGTCGAGATGGCTCGGAGTGCAGCGAAGGACAAGCGCAAGGCCCGCCGCAAGCTGCCGGATGGCGGGCTCAAGGATATGTTGACATATAATGACAATCTAGAGGTTGGATACGATGACTGACACACAACTCACGATCATCGCGAACCCCGCCGACCTTGCGCGCTTGTTTACCAATGCCGAACTATTCACTAGCCGCGATACGGCACGACCCACCTATACAATGGTACGACTCGAAGTCAACGCTACTCACCTTAGAATTGAGGCTACGGACGGGTACACTCTCATTAGGGATGAGATACACGTCGAGCGCGAGTCGGGCGCTAAGCTCGTTACGTGGTGCGCTGGTGCCGACCTGCTCCGCATCGCTAAGGTTGCCAAGACTACTAGGTGGGGCCGCGTTACCCTCACATTTGGGGATGGCTTGTCAGTAGAAACTGGTGCCTATACCGTAGGCGCGCCACTCGCCGCGACTGTAGACTGGCTGCATACCGACCAAGTATGCCCGAAGGATGATGCTGTACCCGAACTGACGGGCGGTACCATCGCGCTCGGCGCTCCGCAACTGGCCCGTTTGGCTAAAGTCCAGTTCACTACCGATAAGCCGCGCGCTCGCAAGTGGGAGCAGACCGGTCCATATATGCGCTTCGAGTTCTTCGGGGATCTCAAGCCGGTGCGTATCATCCAAGATAGTGTGTACCTGCTAGTTATGCCGGTACGGATGCCGTAACACCAAAGGAGGATATGGCGTGAAGAAGGTGAACAGGATCACCACGGCGGCGGCGGCACTGGCGATCGCGGCGACGGCGACACTTGGAGCGGGTATGCCCACCCTGGCCAAGACCCACCCGCAGGTTCGGATCGAGTACCGCTACCGGACGCCGGCGGCGTGCTCAACGGCCCTGACGGACTGGCGGCAGATCGAGCGCCAGCAGGCGGGCGTGTTCGCGAACGTCTCGTCCTACTTCCTCGAGCACGAGACGGCTGACACACTGATCGGGCAGGTGGACACCATGTCCAGCGAGATCAAGGCCGAGACCCCTGGGCTCCAGGCGGCCGAACTTGAGTGTGACGGGTCATGATCGAGTGGTCCGACCTCGACACCCCCGCCAGCGTGGACGAGTTCATTGCGGCGGCCAAGCCGCCGACTGGGCTAGAGACCATCCGGGCCCGGCTTGCCCGGGATCTCGCCGCACGGGCACGGGACGAGGCGAACGAAGGGGTGGGACCGATGACCGCCTACGTACCAGTGATACGGTGCCGCCGATGCAAGTCTGACAATGTGGAACTAATCTCGACCCTTGCAAGCGGACTTGAGCAGTGGTGGTGCCACGACTGCCGCGACGACTTCACACTCTGCGCCCCGCTCGATGGGGTTAGCCCCCGGCCCGGCGACATCCTCCTCATCCGCGGAACCAACTTCTGGGATCGCGTCGTGGAGAGGGTGACTCAGTCGCCCTACGGTCACTGCGCGATGCTCGTAGACCCGGGCGTCCTCATAGAGTCGCTAAACCGGCAGGGTGTCCGGCTCACGCCGGTCAGCACGTATACTGGCGACTGGTATCGCGCCGCGGACGCCCTGCCCGGCACCCAGGCCGCGGCGATCAGGGCGGCCGTATCACGTATCGGGCAGCCCTATGGCTGGGGCGAGGCGGCCCACGACTGGAACCGGCTGCTCCGGGGCAAGCTCTCGCCCGTCGACTGCTCCGGTCTGATTGCCTGGGCGTACCGGGAGGCGGGCTACCCACTGACTCGACGGCCGTACCCGACACCCGGGGATCTCGCGTGGTGCGAGACGCTAACGCCTTTGGCGAGGACTCACCCGGAGTGCGAGCCGTGAGCGATCCCGGGTAGACGATCTCAAAAAGGGGAACCTAGCGTGAGGATCAGAGATGACATCACTCAGCCCGGAACTCACACCACACGGCACTAACCGGCGTCGTGGTATCATGGTCGGGCGGGGGATGTCCTCTTAGGGGAGGCCATCCGCTATTTGGAGGAGGATCGTGGACGCTGACCGAAGATTTTATTCGGTGACGACCATCATCGGAGCGCTGGACAAACCGGCACTCCTCTTCTGGGCGGCCGAGCAGACCGCGCTCGCTGCCGTCCGGATGGCCGGGTCGCTGGAGGCTCGGGTGGAGGAGGAGGGCGCCGAGGCCGTTGTGCGCTACCTGCGAGACGCCCGGAAACGCCCGCCACCCGGCCAGGTTAGCGCGACGGCCCTGGGCACGGCTGTCCACGACGCCGTGGAACGGTACGTCAAAGAGGGTAAGCGGCCGGACGTCGGGGTTACGGTGTTGCCGTACCTCGAGCAGTTCGACCGCTGGGCCCAGGTCTGGCAACCCGAATACCACGTCACGGAGGCCTCGGTCTATTCCCCGCGCTACCAGTACGCCGGCACCCTTGACGCGATCTGCACGATCGAGGGGTGCAAGGTGCTGGTGGACTATAAGTCGTCTCGGCGGTCCGTAGGGCCCGACGACAAGCCAAGTAGGCCCTACCCCGAGGCGGCCCTCCAGCTGGCCGCATATCGTCACGCCGAGCTCCTGGCGACTGTGCGGGGTAGGCGGACTGAGGTGTTGGGTCGGCGGTACTACCTGTTTGGCGCGGAGGAGGCTGCCTCGGCGGTCCCGATGTCGACGCTGGACGGGTCGGTCGTGGTTCATATAACCCCCGAGCACTGCGATATGTACCCTGTTAGATCGGACGACCGGGTGTTCGAGGCGTTCTTGTACACCGTGGAGGCGTTCCGGTGGCAGCAGGAGTTGTCGAAGCAAGTAATCGGTGAGCGATCAACCAAGGAGGCGGAAGAACCCGAGACACTGAAGCCTAAGGCGCTTGTACCCAGCCCAAGGCGCTTGTACCCAGGACACAAGCCTACGGCGCTTGTACCCAAGACACCCAAGCCGAGAGCGCGACCCCAGAGGGCGATATCGAGGGCAATGGCGTTCCAGATGTTGGCGGACGGGGGGCTACAAGAGGCCGTCCGAATCGCAGAGAACCTTAAACCGCAACAAGCGGAGGGAGCATAAAATGGCGTTCGTGAAGGCATCGGAGCTGATAAATCCCGAGACCAAGGAGTCTGTGGGGCTAACCCTAGTCGCCGTAGAGTACCGAAGCGACACCTCCCTACCCCAGTCGCAGTACGGGGATGAGGTCATGTACCATCTCGAGGACGTCAACGGTAACGAGCTAACCTTTAGTCAGGCTCGTAATCCGCGGCGGGAGAATACCGTGATAGCGATGTGTGAGGCGCTTTTTGACTCTCCCCTTGGCGTACCCGTTACCCTCGTCGAAATCGAGACTAAGCGATCGATAACAGGGGTCACCCACTACTTCCGGGAGTTCAACGCGGGTGTGGGTGGAGCTGAGAGTTCGGTTATGGCTAGGTACCGGGCGGCGCGTGAGCTTGCTGAAGTCAAAAACGGTCACGTTGCTGACGATGACGTACGGGCTCGATTCCGCGCGACGAATAAGACCGCGCCGCCCGCCAGCCCGCCAGCGACCGAAGGGAACATCGACCCCGACCTGATCCCGTTCTGACGTGGACGACGACGAGACGTTCGCCGCTGACGTCGAGGCTGCTCTCCGCGGGGAAGGAGAGGCCGTACCGTACCCGGAGGACTTTGAGCCGGAGCCGCTCCCCGAGCTCAAGCGCTACGGGCCGCGTGCGACCGGCCGCCGCCTGATAGCCAAACCCATCTCCGCTATCCCCCTCCGCGCCCCCGAGTGGCTTATAGACGGCGAGATCCCCCTGGGAGGCTTGACCCTGCTGGCCGGCCGGGAAGGAACGGGGAAGTCAACCTACTGGGCGGACCTAGCTGCTCGCGTAACCACCGGCCGGTTATCCCTCGCGCGCGGGCGCGCGCACGCGGTAAGCGTTATAGCTACAGAAGACTCATACGAAAGCGTTATACGGCCTAGACTTCAAGCGGCAGGAGCTAACCTTGATAAAGTCTTTACGGTTGAACCGGAAGACGCGGAGATAGGAGACTTAACGGTAAGTCTGCCAGACGATATTCAAGAGTTAGAACGTCTAGTCGTTGAAAACGACATAGCGCTTATTATCTTAGACCCTCTTATCTCCCGTTTACGGGTCGGACTAGACACGCATAAGGACGCTGAAGTCCGTCAAGCGTTAGAACCCTTAACCGCTTTAGCGGAAAGGACAAGGGCAACCGTCTTAGGACTCATACACATAGCCAAGATGCAGACGGATGACCCGTTAACCTCGATAATGGGGTCTAGAGCCTTTCCCGCTGTAGCCCGTAGCGTGCTATATGTGCTAGAAGCTCCCGGGTCTTGGGAGGGTGAACGGGGTAAGCGGTTCATCGGGGTTGGTAAGTCTAACTACGGGGAGAGTAACACCCGTATGCGTTGTTACCGGATACAGGGTGAGTATGTTGGATCGGACTCTAACGGTCATCCCGTCAACGCCTCGAGGGTTGTCTGGCTGGGCCGGGTGATGGGCGTAGGGGTCCGAGACATGCTACAATGTATCAACGCCAAAGGGCCTAAGGAGGACGTCATGAGTAGCTTCCGGGAAGATCTCGAGCGGGTCGACCACCCGCAACCCCGCGCAGCACGCGCCAACAGCGCACCCGCCATACCCGCCACCCTGCTGGTCCCGACCGCTGCCCCCGATCCCGTTGTCGAGGAGGTTGGCACCCCGGAGCTGGACATGATTAGCGAAGGCGGTCCGACGCGCGCGGAGGCCGTCGCTGTCTTCGGCGCCCCCGTGGACCAGCCGGTCTCAGACCTCGACTACATCAAGGCCCACTGGAAGCGGCTGTCACAAGTCCAGCTGTTCGAGGCGTTCAACGCTGCGCAGCTGAACAGCTGTCTGGTCACCGTTGGCGGGAAGATGATCGTCAGCGGAGCCAAAATACTCGCCGCACCCGCCGACCAGGTGAACGTCGTGCGGAACATGTTTGAGGGGTTCACGTCATGACCGCTGTGGAAAGTAGCCCCACGGCCATGAGGATTGACGAGACCTCAGAACTGGAGCGGGTGTCGCTCGCGCTCGACCTCACCCACGCCGAGGGCGAGGTCCGCTACACCGACCCCGAGACGGGCGGGCAGAAAGGGCAGAAGCCGGCCGAGTTAGGAGCGCTACCGCCCGAGGCGTTGCTGCACCTGGCGGAAGTCGCCGGGTACGGGACGCGCAAGTACGACCGATACAACTACCTGAAGGGCTACAAGTGGTCCTTGTCGTTTGATGCCATGGAACGACACCTGCTCCAGTTCTGGGGCGGGGAGTACGACGACGCCGAGAGCGGGTTGCCTCATTTGGCCCATGCCGCCTGGCACTGCCTCACGCTCATCGCGTTTTACGAACAGGCGATCGGGACGGATGATCGGTGGCAAAAATGACTGGAGGACGCCCCGCGAAGACCGAGACCACGGGCCGCTCCCACTCCGCCACCGCCGTCACCGCTTTCGCCCATCGCTGCCGGAAGCATGTCTTGCTCGATGACAGGACGGCGATCGCGCCGGTCGTGCCCGCCGGGATGTCTGTCTGCCGCCGCTGCGGCATACTGTTCCTTACCCTGTGCTGCCAGTGCATGACCGAGTTTGACCCACATGGGAGGGTGCGCGGTGACCAGGACCTTCTGTGACCGCTGCGGGAAAGAGACTCCGGACGTCAATGAAGGGAAGGCCAGCGCTGTGCGGCAGGGTGCGCGGTGACCAAGACCACTTACCAGCTCTGCCTGTCCTACCTCCGCTACTTACCGCCGGAACATCGTCCGGAGGCCGCCAATGTCGTCGCCAAGACGGCGCAGTACGGCACTATCGGGGGGCGTGGTAGCAAAGAGCCCGACCACGCTATCGACCCAATTGTCGAGGAGGTCGACTTGGCGCGGGCGCTGTCTATGGTGGGCGATCCGTACCTACAGGCGATCGGTGTTGACGCCCGACGGTTCCAGGACTCTGGCGCGGTTGTCCGCCGGGCTCGGGCCGCGAACCCGCGGGGCTGGGAGGAACTGCGCCGCGACCGGTTCGCGACTCACACGATCCTAGTTGTGCCGGACGGCGAGAACTTCGACGTTGAGTGCGTCTACTGCGGCTACCGGGCCGTCGCGTACAACATGAACGAGACCCGGAAGATCATCATGCAACACCTCGACCCGCTGCGTGAAGCGCTGGAACGTTGCGCGGTGAGGATGGCGGCCATCTTGGGTCCGTCCTTCGGGGGGAACTGTACCCATGACTGAGCCTAAGCACGGCATGGAGCCGGTGAGATCGGTCAAGGGACCGTGGCACAACAAGACCCAGCCTTGCGCCCGCCCCGGCTGTGGACACGACATCTACAGCCATTTGGATTCTCGACTCCACCTAAGCATCGTTCCGGGCGTACCGCTCGGCCCTGATGGATGTCCCTGTCCCTCCTACCGTACCCAGGCCCAGCAGGAGGCGTGGGAGGACGCCAAGGCTTCGGGGTTTCAATCGTGGCGCAAGCCCGATCTGGTCCGTGTCATTGAGCGTCTGCTGGAGCTGTACCCATAAACCACGAGGAGACACGATGAACACCCCCTACCTAGCGCCCTGGGGTTCCCGGAGCGATGAGCCACCAGACGAGCTGGTTGCCGAGCGACGCGAGTTGGTGCGCCGAATGATTGGCGTGATGTCCAAGGGGATGCGGCCGCCGAGCAGGGCTGAGTTCGATCGCCTCCAAGCCCGCATCAAGCAAGCCTGGGAAGCGGCGGATTACGGGAACGAGCACGGAGATTCCCCCCGGCGCACTCTGGACACCGTCCTGCGCGCCCTGGGGTTCCCGGAGCCCTGGGGATGAGCCACCAGACGGCCCGGAGCGGCCCGTGCGGGCTGAAGGACGGGCATGGGGGGGACCATCGGACCCCGCAGGGCGTCGAGGCCGTAAACGCCCGCAACGCCAGCCCCGAGGGCAAGGCCCGCAAGGCCCGCTACAACGCCCGCTACGACGCCAGCCCCGAGGGCAAGGCCCGTAAAGCCCGCTACGACGCCAGCCCCAAGGGCAAGGCCCGCAACGCCCGCTACGACGCCAGCCCCGAGGGCAAGGCCCGCAACGCCCGCTACGACGCCAGCCCCAGGGGCTGCCACACAGCGCGCGTCTGGGGGATGAGGTACAATAACCGCTCACGGCGGGCCGCCCTAGAAGTCCGCTACGAGGAGGAACGTCTTGAGATTCGAGAAAGGCTACAACCCGTGGATTCCCGAGGAGTTCGCGATGCGGGGCTCGAAGGCCAACAACGCCCTACTGGCGCGACAGTTCGCGTGGCGCATCGAGAACGCCCTCAACGTCGCGGCCTACGAGGCGTGGGAGGACAACAACCACGAGCGTGCTCCGATCTACACGACGGAAGAGGCTGCGAAGATCGTGGCCAAGCAGACATCGTTCGACCGGAAGCACCTCAGGTGAAGGAGGCAGAATACGACCTGCTCTGCAACCTGGGCCAGCTCCTCGCAGCCCAGCCCCAGCGGGTGCTGGACTTCGACATCGAGAACCGCCCGCTGTCCTACTGGTATGACGGGCACTGCACGGCCGAGATCACGGCGATCGCTGCCAGCTTCGGACCCCGCGAGGGTATCAAGGTTTGGCTGCTGGGGATCGACGAACCCGTCGAGATCCTGGAGCGTTTCCGGGCGCTGTACGACGAGGCGGACGTGGTAACGGGCCACTACATTCGCAAGCACGACCTTCCGATCATCAACGGCGCGATGTTGGAACACGGGTTTGGCCCGTTGGGCCCGAAGCTGACGTCTGACACCCGGTTAGATCTGGTCCGCTTCGGCGATCTCCCCGCCAGCCAAGAGGCGCTGGCCGCGATGTTGGGCGTCAAGGCACCGAAGACCGGGATGAGTCAGGCCGACTGGCGGGCGGCGAACCGCTTGGGGCCCGCGGGCATCGCGCTCACGAAGATCCGGGTCGTCTCGGACGTTCGGCAGCATATGGCGATGAGGGCTGAGCTGCTAAAGCGCGGCTGGCTCTACCCGCCCCGTCGCTGGCGCCCATGACAATAGTCAAACGGCCGTGAGCGACTTGACAACCTCTTCGGAGTATGCAAGTATCAGAAACGTACCAGTGCGCCAGCGAGCATGTCGAGTCCTCGGACGGGGTCGGGCACAGCACACACAAGCAACAGTGACGAAGGCTGGTTCGCCCGTCCCGTCCGTCGACTACGACAGCCCCGATTCGCCTGGAGGGGATGATGCCAAAGTCTGAGAAGCTACGGCGAGGCCAGCTCGTCGAGGTTTGCTGGTACGATGCCGTGACGGAACACGGCTGGATGATGACCCAAGAATACCGGAGTATCTCCAAGCGGGAGCAGCCAAAGGGAACCCCCTGCCGCACCGCCGGCTACGTCGTCCACCAAGGCAAGCACGTCCTGTCCCTTGTCCAGACCCGCTCCCGAGACGGTCAGATGGCGACGGACCAAATGTCAATCCCCCTGGGCTGCATCCGGTCGGTAGAGCCAAGGTCATGATGCCAAGCACGACGGCCAAGTTGCGGATGAATCTGGGCTCCGGCGATTTCCCGTCGCCGGGCTGGACGAATGTTGACGCTTGGAACAACCTGAGGGGCACCGACGTTATTTGCAATGTCCTAGACCTCGCCTCTTACTTCCAGCCGTCCAGCGCCGAGATGATTTACTGCGGACACCTGCTTGAGCATTTGCCTGTCGAGGATGTCGTTCCGGCGCTGAACCAGATACGCGTGGTGTTAGCCGACGACGGCCAGCTCTGCATCGTAGGCCCCGACTATGACAAGGCAGTAGCCGACGGCTGGGACAAAGCGACTCTCGCCGGTATCGTCGATGGGCAGAACCGTTGGCCGGGTGATGCCCACCTCTGGGTGGCATCGATGGCGAACACCCTCGAGATGGTCCGCCAGGTCTTCCCAGACGCCGAACCCACCGACCTGCGGACCCTTGACCCTGTCTGGCCTTGCCCCTTCCGAACGGTCGACTGGCAGCTCTGCATCCTGTCGCCCGCCGACACTAACCCGCGCTGGCACTTCATCGATCCGGGGTCTGAGCCGATATGACCCGGATTACCGTCGTCATCCCTGCGGCCGGCGAGGGCCGACGTTTCGCCGAGGCAGGCTACACCGTCGCCAAGCCGCTGATTCCGGTCTTAGACGTCCCGATGGTGCAGCGGGTCCTCGCCAACGTGACGCCCACCGGCGCCACCGCTCTCGTCGTTGGCCGAGACCTGGTCGGAGCCACCGAAGGAACGCTCGACACGATCCTGAGGGCTGAGCGGCTGATCGACCCGGAGGGCGGTCTGCTGATCGCCCTTGTCGACCAGCTCGTCGACTTCGCGGTTAACGACTTCGTCCGGGTGGGCAACACAGCAGATGGTGCTATAATCACATTCGCCAGTGGACGGCCTGACCTCTCCTACGTCGATGTAGACGATCAGGGCGCGATAACCAGGATCGTCGATAAAGTAGTCGTCTCAGATACGGCCGTCGCTGGTGTTTACTATTTCCGCCGAGCGCGTGGGTTCCTGGACAGTGCCAGGAGCGTTGTACGCAACGAGGAACGCGGTTACCGCGGCGAGTACGTCATCAGCTCGGCGATCGCCAGGATGTTGCGGCGCGGCGACAGGTTGTTGTCGTATCGAGCCGAGACAACGATTCTCGGAACCCCCGAAGACCTCTGGGAGTACGAGAAGTGTCGGACCTGGTAGTCGTCTCGGCCCACGGAACAGACTACATCGATCGGTGCCTGGAATCGCTAGGCGATAAATACCCGGTTCGCGTGGTCTTCACCGAGGTGGTCGGCGGCTATCAGATGACAGCCGTGTTGTCGGCTTACGAGGCATCGGACGCCGACACCTTCCTGTTCGTCCAGGACTCGATGACGGCACTCCAACCCGACTACCTAGAGCCGTTTCGCGACAAGATGCCCGATCGCGGATGTGTCGCCTGGACGTTGTTTGAGGAGCAATTCGGTGGTGGCCGCGAGTGGCAGGACAAGGTCCGCGAGCGCGGACAGCCACAATACGACTTAGAACACTATCCTGATGGCGGTATCTTCGGTCCTGTCTTCGCCACGAATCGCTCCAGCTTGGACGAGATCGTCACGAAAGGTCTATTGCCGCCGACTCCGACCTCCAAAGAACAAGATCAGCTCAACGAGCGCTTCTGGCTCTGGTCATTTTGGCAGGCCGGGATGACGGTCAGAGCGCTGTGCGGTGGCTGGGATCCTGTTGGCATGAGCCGCGGCCTATATCCGCCGTTCAGCAAGTGTTTCGCCGGTCGCCAATGATCCGGGTTGTCTGTCCGTTCACGGCGATCAAACCAGGAGTCGCCGAGGCGTTAGACGCTACGGGCATTGCCTGGGAAGCGATTGACGTCTCCGGTAGTGACTCGGCGTACTGGGAATTGCTGGATTCGCTCTGGACCGCCGGCGAGACATTCATCGTCGTCGAACACGACGTAATCGTTAGACCCGATACACTCGATTATCTACGCTATTGCCCGCAATCGGATGTCTGTACCTATCCGATCCCGTACTTCTGGAGTCCGCAAGCCGTAGGAATGGCCTGTAACAAGTTCGGATCGACGTTCATCGCCCGTCATCCCGACCTCATGGCGCAAGCGGCCGAGATGTCAGACGAGCAACACCCCCCGAAACACTGGTGTCGTCAGGATCAGTGGATACAGACGCTTATCCGACCCGAGGTCTATCACGTCCACTTACCCCCGCTAGCACACTACCGCGAACCCGGCAAATCACTAACTTCATCACACGGTTGTAGCTAGGAGCTCGATCAGTGACGTCACCCTGGTATCGCGGCAGGTGGAAAGGCGTTCGCAAGACCACACTTGAACGTGATCACTATATGTGTCAGATACAGAGTGTTGGTTGTGAACAGGTTGCCGATACAGTGGATCACATCGTATCGCCAAGACTAGGTGGATCATGGTGGGATCAAGACAACCTCAGAGCAGCGTGTGCACATTGCAACTACAGCAAGCAAATAGACCGTGATACGATTGCGATCGCTAGATACTTCAGCGCCCATCCAGACGAAGCGAATGCGATACGTGATCTGAGGCGAACACAACAGACAATGTCGTCTGATTGGTAGGTCGGGCGCCCACCCAAGAAATAAATGGTTGAATCGACTAATGGTTGAAGCGACTAATGGTTGAATCGGCCGGATCGACCCAACGACTTGAGTGGCCAAGCAGACATCGTTCGATGCGTGATCGCCGCCATAGGGGCGGCCTCGCGACCTAGCGAGAGTAACGTGCTTACCACCGGTGTGATGTCTCCTTATTTGAGTCGGAAAGTTTGATTTTTGGTTGGGAGGGCCGCGTGAGCGAGATCAAAACGCCCGGCTTCCTCGTCGACAACAAGCACGACCACTGGTCTTACCACTGTCGCCTCTGCCCGTCCGTCGCCGGCGGTCCAAACCGCCTCTCGGGCAAGCGCAAGGGTCTAACTATCGTCCAGGCACGGGAGGCGGGCATTGTCCACCAGCGAGCCAAGCACAGCTGACGGTCCCGTTCTTGCCGCTGCCCGCGTCACCGTCGCCGAGCTCCGCTCGGCCGGCCACCTCGGCGTCGTAGACTCCGCCCGCGTGGCGTCGTTCCTGGCGCTAGCCGCCGCCGTTGACGGGCGCAGCGCCGGCAACAGCCAGATGTGGCGAGAACTCCGTGAACTCGAGACCACGCTACGGAAGGGGATTGATGAGGGAGCCACGTCCGTCGCCGACGAGGTCCGCGGGATTTTGTCCGCCGCGCTGGGCGACCCCGCGAAGCCCGGAACGCCAGACGTTCGGCCCGCGAGTCGCCGCCGTGGCAAGGCTATTCCTGCCGCAGGGGCAGGAGCTGATGCCGTGGCAGCAGATGGTAGCAGACGTGGCCGGGGAGTATACGCTGTCGGCCGCGGGGGAGATCCGGCTATCCTACCAGCAAGTAGTAGTCCTTACCCCGAGGCAGTCTGGGAAGACATCCTGGCTCCTGGCGCAGGAGGTTGATCGGGCGATCAACTGGCACGGTCCTCAGCGGATCGCATACACGGCCCAGACCGGCAAGGACGCTCGCGCCAAGCTGATCGTCGACCAAGCGACACTCCTGCTCCACTCGCCGCTGTGTAAGGCGTTCGGAATTCGCGTATTCAGCGCCGCCGGCTCCGAGGCCATCACCTTCGACAACGGCTCACGAATCGGCATCGTCTATCCCGGCCACTCCGGAGGCGGCCGCGGCCAGACGATCGACCTCGGGATCGTTGACGAGGCCCAGGACGACGTCGACGACATGCGCGAGGCAGGGCTGGCGCCGACGATGATCACGCGGGCAAACTCCCAGCTGCTCATCGCCTCGACCGCCGGCTTCGAGTCCTCGGTCTACCTGTCGCGGAAGGTTGGCGCCGGCCGAGACGCTGTCGCGAATGGCGTGCGATCGGGGATCGCCTATTTCGAGTGGAGCGCGCCTGACGGTGCACCGATCGACGCCGAGACCACGTGGGAGGGTTGTATGCCTGCGTACGGGATAACGGTCGATCCCGCCAAGATCCGCGCCGAGTTTCTGGTGCGAGAAGAGGGGACCTTCCGACGCGAGTACCTAAACCAGTGGACCGGCGCGAAACAGAGCCTAATCTCAGAAGCGTTGTGGAATGCCGTCTGTGAGTAGCGCCGGGGTCAACCGTGAAGGCTGTACGTTCGGGGTCGACTGTGACCCTTATCACACCTCCGCCGCGATTGTTGCCGCCGACGGCAAGGGGAATATCGAGGTGGTCGAGGCCGGTCTGCCGACCGGTGAATTGGTCGCTCGCGTGACGCACCTCGCCACGCAGTACAGCGGTTACGTTGTGTTGCAAGGTCGCGGACCCGCTCGCCAGTACGCCGACGAGATCCGGCGCACGGTCAAGGTGTACGAGTATGACGACGCTCAGTTCGCTGACGCGTGCGCCCGATTTTTCCGCGCCGTAGCCGACAAGAAGGTTCACGTTCTGCGCCACCCAGCGCTGACGGCCGCCGTGCTGGCGGCGACGAGCAAGCCCGCGGGCGACAACTGGCGCTGGGCGCGCGACAAGACCGAGACCGACATAACGACGCTGATCGCCGCCACGCTGGCCCACGATCGCGCAACCAGGCCGAACACCGTTTGGGTGAGTACATGAAGCATTTTCGCGTTAGGCGTCACGTCGTGCTACAGACAGCCGGTCTGGTCGTCCTTTCGACCGGTCTCGCCCTCCTGGCGACCCCGCCCGTAGGCGTTGTTGCGTTCGCGGTTGGCCTGATCGCCTTCGGCGTATCCGACGAACAGGCCAACTACTAACATGGGCCTCGCCCGACTGATCCGGCGCAGTCAAGGTGTCGCGCCTGGGCTGATCATGCCTCCGCGCAACAACTCAGAGATTCGCAAACTCTGGGAGCAGGCCGAAGCCCGGTCGGGTACGGGCCTGTCATTCCCCGACTATCTGCGCCTCTGGGAGCGATTCGGTTTCAACGGCGTCGAGTACATGATCCCGTCGGGGCAAGTCGGCGAGATCATCGCCCGCGAGTCGATCCGCGACCCGATCGTCATGGCGTGCATGACTATCCGCATCCAGATCTTCGCCGAGATCACTTTCGCCTTCCAGGCTTACTCAGCCGGTCGGCCCGGTGAGCTCAGCGACTCGCCACAACTCCAACTCCTCCGCGAACCGTGGCCCGAGGCGTCGACCGGCGACCTTCTCGCCCGGATGGAGATGGACGGCTCAATGTATGGCAACTCGTACTGGGTGCGGTCGACCGAGCAGCCCAACGCACTGACCCGTCTCGAGCCCGCCCGTGTCAAGATCCTAACCGGCGACGTCAACGACAACCTCACAGACAAGGCTTACGGCCAGTTCCTCGTCGGTTACGCCGTCTATAACCCGAAACAGGACACGGTGGCCACGTTCGCGCCGGACGAGATCGTCCACTACCGTCCGCTGCCCGACCCCGAACACCCCTTCCGCGGCATGTCGTGGCTACACTCGCTGTTACCAGACGTTATGTCCGACCTGGGCCTGACCGACTACAAGAACGCCTTCTTGAGTAACGCCGCAACGCCCAACCTCGTTGTCTCGTTCACGGACCCAATCGGCGAGGACGCCTTCCAGGCGTTCAAGGCCCGGCTGGACGACCGGCACAACGGCGCTCAGGCCGGATTCAAGACGCTGTATGTAGGATCGGGCGTCGACGTCAAGACGATCGGGTCCAACTTCCAGGATCTCAACCTCTCGGGCGTCCTCGAGCAGGGCGAAATGAGGATCTGCGCCGCGGCGGGGGTGCCGGCGCCAATCGTTGGAGTGGCTGGTGGCATGAAAGGCTCGGCGTTGAACGCCAACACCTATACCGCGACCCGCCGGCGATTGGCGGACGGTACGATCCGGCCGCTGTGGCGCGCTGCCGCCAACGCGCTGTCGGTCCTCGTCCCGGCTCCACCGGGCAAGCGACTCTGGTACGACGACCGAGACGTTGCCTTCCTACAGGCGGACCTGCTGGACGCCGCTCAGGTTCGCGCCGCTGACGCCACAACGATGTTGACCCTGATCAACTCGGGTTACACGCCGGAGTCTGTGACGCTGGCGATCGAGACCGACGACTGGTCGGTACTCGAACACTCCCAGCTAATCTCGGTCCAACTGCAAGCGATGACGTACGACAAGGCCGAGGACGCTGCCACGGCGTCGATCAAGGCCACGCTGGCGCCTAAGCCCCCGCCGCTGATGATCGGTGGACCACCGGCCGCCTCGTCTGAAGATTCAGACGGCGGCGGTTCTAATCAAGACGAGGACAGCGGCGGTGACGAGGACAGCGGCGGTAATGGAGAACAGGATAATGGATCAGGCCAGTAACTACGATCCCGAGGCACGGGCTACCGATCCCAAGTACTCGATGCCGGATGGGTCGTACCCGATCAACAACTGCGCCGATGTCAGCGACGCCGCTAAGCTAGCGCACCACTCCAAGACCTACAGTTTCGACGCCGTGAAGGCGATGGTGCTCAAGGCGAAGAAGGGGCTTGATTGTCCGGACTCTGTCCTGCCCGCCACGTGGGATGAGAGCGGTAAGAACTCGGTGAACCCAGACCCCACCCGGCTGATTCGCTCTAGCTTTGGTCCCAACGTGATCGAACTTCGCGACTCAACCGAGATGCCCGGAACGGGCTCGGAGCTCCACGGCCACTTCTCGACGTTCAACAAGTGGTACGAGGTCGATGACGCGTGGGAGGGGCAGTTCTTGGAGCGCGTCGCGCCCGGCTCCTTTGCCAAGACGATCGAGCAAGACCGGTCGCGGATGCGTGTCTTGTTTGATCACGGCTTCGACCCTACGTTCGGCGACAAGCCGCTAGGACCGATTGCCACGCTGGAGGAGGACGACACCGGGGCACACTACGTCGTGCCGCTGCTGGACACCGCCCAGAACCGCGACTTCCTGCTGCCGGCGTTGCAAGGCAAGCTCATGGACGGCCGGGCTGTCGGCAGCCAGCTCGGGGCGTCATTTCAGTTCATCGTTCACAGCGACACCTGGGACCGCTCGGGCAAGATCCTGTCATCCAACCCGAAGGGTCTGCCGCGTCGGACTATCACCGAGGCCAAGGTTTTCGAGTTTGGTCCTGTCACGTTCCCGGCATCGCCTTCGGCGACCGCTGGCGTACGCTCCGACACCGCCGACTTCTATGACCACCTACTCCACGATGGCCGCTTCGTTGCTGCATTACAGCGACGCATCGGACCCAACGTTACCGACAAGCTGCTCGAGCATGCGAGGCAAGTCGAGCCCCAGTCGACACGCGATGCCGCGGGAGAGTCCCGGGAGAAGCGTCAACTGCACCGCCGAGCCACGAACGTAAGCGTATTGCGTGAACGGGCGAAGGCCATTCTCCAAAGGGAAACCAGTGAGTAAGACACTCAGGGAAGTCCGCGAGACGTTCAAGGCCCTACAGGCCGAGGTCGCCGAGCTGGACGCCAAGGAAGATCGCAGCGACGACGAGGAGGCTCGTTATGCCGTTGCGATCGAAGAGGCCGAGGTTGCCTCGACCGAGCTGGCGGGACTTGAGGCGCGTGCGCTGAAGGTCGCGTCGATTCGGGCCAAGACAACCGACCAGGTCGAAGGCGAGGACCGCGGTCATGCGCCGGCGCAGATCAACAAGTCCGACCCGCTTTCGATCGACCGCAGCAGGGCCACCAAGACCGAGCTGCGCGACGCGGCGTTGGCGGTTGCCGAGAAGTCCGTGGGCTTCAGCGGCTTCACCGCCAAGCAAGGCGCCAAATTGCAGGCCATGTATCGGGGGCGCTCTTACGGCGTGAACTCCGATTGGATGGCGAAGATGACCCTTATCACCGAGTCCGACGCCTATCGCAGCGCGTTCGGGAAGCTGATGAGCGGCAGGTATTCCGAGGGGTCCCTGCAACCCGACGAGCTTCGCTCGATCGTTGAAGCCCGCGCGGCATCAGAGGGCACCGCGTCTGCTGGTGGGTATGGCGTCCCGATTACGATTGACCCGACCGTGATTCTGACGGCGGGAGCCCTGGCGGCCCCCATTCTCGACATCGCCCGGATCGAGAACGTCACGACCGATGCGTGGCGTGGCGTTACGTCGGCCGGCACCACCTTCGCGTACTTCGCGGAAGGTACAGCCGTCACCGACGGCACCCCCACCCTGGCCCAGCCCGTCATCACGGTGTACAAGGCGTCAGCGATGATTCCCTACAGCATCGAAGTTGGCGAGGATTACCCGGGATTCGCGGAGCAGATGTCGATTCTTTTGCAGCAGGGCTACGTCAACCTGTTGGCGCAGTCGACAATGACCGGCGCCACCGGGGGCACGGTCCCCGTTGGTATCTTCTCTGCGCTAGACACCCGCTACGCGGCTGGATGCGCAGACGGATCGTCTGGTCTCGGGGTTGTCCCGACCACACTCGGCACCTTCTCGGGTGTTGACCTCCGCGCCCTGTGGGCGGCGGTTCCCGAGCTGTTCCGTTCGCGTTCGACCTTCGTGATGAACCCCGCGGTGCAGGCGGAGGTCCGGGCGTTGGGTAACAACCTGGCCCTGGCCGACTTTATACAGGACGCAACGGGTGGACCCGGAGCGACCCTGCTCGGTCGTCCGATCGTGCTTTCGGACTACGCGCCCGCCGCGTCGTCCACAACCAGCCTCAGCAACAAGTTCATGGTCCTGGGAGACTTCTCCCACTTTGTTATTGCTCAGCGCGTGGGCATGACCGTCGAGCTGGTCCAGCACTTGTTCAGCACTTCGACTGGTCTGCCCACCGGGCAGCGTGGTTGGTACGCCTACTCTCGACTCGGTCATAACGCTGACTCTGCGAATCCCTTCCGGATCCTGCAGAACTAAGCGTAGACAAGTCTCCGGCCGAGACAACCCCCTCCGCCGGTCGTCACCCTTGACGGGTGGCGGCCGGTTTGGGGGCCGCGAACAGGAGGGAAACCGTGACTAAGATCGTATTCGCGACCGTGACCCAGATGGTATTCGGACCCGGCGACTTGCGCTACAACCTGCGCGAAGGCGACACCTGGGCGGCCGAAGACCCGCTCGTCCAGCAGTACCCCGACTTCTTCAGCGCCGAGCCGACCCGTCTGCTCCGGACCGAGCCCCTCACCCCGACCGTTGCCGCGAAGCCCGCGAAGCTCGAGCGCGCAACCGCCGGCCCTGGCGAGACCCGCGGATGGGGGTGAAGTCCGAGAGAGACGTTCTCGTCGCGTATTTGTGCCGAGACACGATCGCCAGCTCGTTTCACCACTCGATGTTCGAGCTGATGGGGTATGACGCTAGCCATAACCATCGGCTTAACCAGCGCCTACAGTCCCGGGGGGGCCCAATGGGGCTGGTCGCCGCACGAAACGAGCTGGTGAAGGGCTTCCTGAAGACCGATAACGAGTGGATGTTCTGCCTCGACGACGACATGGGGTTCGAGCCAATCATCCTCGACCAGTTGTTGTCGGTGGCCGACGCAAAGGAGCGCCCCGTGATGGGCGGTCTGTGCTTCGTTCAGCGCGAGATCGCGCCTGACGGCATGTACGGCTTCCGCACGATGCCGAGCCCGACAATCTTCGACTGGATCCCCAACGACATCCAGGGCTGCGACGCCTACACCGCGCGAGCACACTACCCAATGAATCAGTGCATGGAGATCGGCGCGACCGGCGCCGCCTGTCTGCTGATCCACCGTTCGGTGGTCAATAAGCTGCACGAGAAGTTCGGCGACCAGTACTGGGACCAACTACCCCAGGACAACGGCGTTATGATGGGTGAGGACATCTCGTTTTGTGACCGCGTCCATCAGGTCGGCGTTCCCGTCTGGGTCCACACCGGAATCCGCCTGACCCACTATAAGCACACGTGGGTCGGTGAGGACGACTTCTGGCAGTCTTTTATCGCCCCGCCGGCGACCGAGCGCGTTAGCGTGATCGTCCCGGTCCTGCACCGGCCGCAGAACGTGAAGACCCTGATGGAGTCGCTGACAGCCTCCACCGGCCTAGCCACCGCGTGGTTCGTCTGCGACCCGGACGATATCGAGGAACAGGAAGAGGTTCGCAAATACGGCGGCCGCGTCCTGCTCTGCGACGGCACATTCGCCCACAAGGTCAACACGGCCTACAAGGCGGTGTATGACGGGGATCTGGTGCTCGACGCCCCGTGGATTCTCCTGGTCGGCGACGACGTCCGTTTCCGCCCCGGCTGGCTTGACCAGGCCCAAGACGTCGCCCGCCGCTACGTCGGTGCAGACGTCATTGGCACGAACGACCTGGCCAACGCTCGCGTCATCCGCGGCGAGCACGCTACTCACCCTATGATCCGTCGCTCGTACATCGACGAGCTGGGCGCCTCGTGGGATGGGCCTGGAATTATAGCGCACGAAGGCTACCATCACTGGTTTGTTGATGACGAGATCATCACCGTCGCAAAAAGCCGTCAAGCCTTCCAGGCCGCTCACGGCTCCGAGGTCGAGCACATGCACCCGATCGCTGGCAAGGCCCAACTAGACGCGGTTTATGCGCTTGGTCAGGCCCACATCGCCGAGGACGAGGCGCTGTTCCGCAAGCGCCTAGCCGCCCACGGCGGCCGCGTCGTCCCGGCGTCACCTGCAACCCCGCCCGCCAACCGCGCGCAGCGCCGCGCCCAAAGGAGTCCCAATGCACACAGACGAACCGCGCCCGTTCCCCAAGCCCTTGCCGCATCCACCCTGCTGACCAAATGACAGCCACTCCCGGTTACGTCGTCATAACGCTCCTGCCCGACCCGGCAGGCGTAGTGCCCGACGGAACCATTGTTACCGTGACTGCCGCCTTTTCCAACAATGCCGGTACACCCACCAGCCCCACCGCCGCGACGTACAACTACGCACTCTCGGGCGCAACCACCAACGCCGCTGGTAGTCCGTTCTCGATGACTGGCACCTCGGGGATATACACCGGCAACATCGACACAACTGGCTTCTGCGCCGGGGTGAGCCAGTATGCCACCCAGGTCGAGGTCGAGGTTTCGGGAACCGGGACATGCCAGGCTTTCGGCCGCACGTACTTCACCGTTCTATCGCCCGACCTCGGAACCGAGGGGCCGTAATGCCATATCCATATCCACTACGCAACCAGCTGTGTTCCCTCGTCGACCTCAAGCTCGCTATGGGCGTCTCGCCGACGAACACCAGTGACGATTACCGTCTCGCTCTCAACATTGACGTCGCCTCCCGTAAGATCGAGAATTTCCTGGGCCGAGTCTTCACCCAGCAGGCCACCCCGACATTCCGAACCTTCGTCACCGAAGACCCCTGGTTGTGCTACGTCGATGACTTTATGTCGCTCGAGGGCCTGATCGTATCGGTGGACTACGCCGGCTATGGGGTTGTCACCGGGAACGCCTTCGGGACCGTCTTGGCCAATCCGACCGTGGTCGATACGACCCTGACGGCCGGGATCGGCACGACCGGCGGCGACTTCCAGCTTGAGCCGATCAACGGACTCATCCACGGGCAGCCGTGGGCGTTCGACCGCATCCGGGCGATCCGCTCCCAGTACTTCCCCCAGTACGGCGGCCTCGCGTATCCGCGACCATACACCCAGGCGCTCGTTGGCGTCTATGCGATGTTCGGCTGGAACTACGTACCCACCGACGTCAAGAAGGCTTGCATCCTCGAGGCGATGAAGATCTACAAGTCAGACGATGTGCCGTTCGGTGCTACCCCGTTCGGCGAGACAGGCGTCCTCCGGACCGGCGACAAGATGCACCCCGAAACCAGGATGTTGCTGGCTCCGTATATTCGGACCGGCGTACTGGTGGCGTGACCTACTCCACACCGGCCCTCCAGCAGATTGCCGAGGCGCTGTCGGGACAGGTCGCTTCGGTCCTGACTGCTAACGGCGTGGACATGAACGCCTTCGCGTACCTGTCTGACCGCCTGCCCGTTCCGGTCTGCATGGCGGCCGTCGACACCGTTGAATACCACCTGGCGGCCGGGACAATCGCTGGCGGTGGTGCGACCTACATGTTCACGCTACACATCATCGTCGCGCGGTCGAGCGAGGCAGCGGCACTCGAGGCTATGGAATCGTATATGGACGTCGTCTCGCCCGCTTCGGTCGCGGTCGCGGTCGAGACGCCGGACGCTAGCGGGGCGCGGACGTTGGGCGGGGTCGTCATGGATGTCCTGGTCAAGAAGTCCGGCCCACCCGCCGCGCTGAGCATAGGGACGTCAGGCGCCGAGTACATTGTGGTCCCTTTCGAGGTTCAAGTAATTGCCTGAGAGCACGCGGTATGAGGTGATGACGACTAACTTTATGGGCGGCAAGCAGGGCGACGTCCTGACCGAGGACGAGCTCGAGGGCTACAACGTCGACGCGCTAATCAGGGGCGGACACCTAGCCCCCAGAACCCCGGCGGTAACACGTCCGGACAAGGAGACACAGAGCAATGGCTAAGACGGTTTTGACCAATCCCCAAATTACCGTTGGCGGTGTGAACCTCAGCACCTGGATCGACCAGGTTGAGATTCACCAGTCGTACGCGGACGTCGATACAACCGCGTTCGGATCAGGCGCCAAGACCCGCATCGCCGGCCTCGGCGACCACAAGCTCACCCTCGAGTTCCAGCAGGACTTCTCGTCGGGCGGACCGGAGGCGACAATTCTCCCCCTCGTCGGCTCGTCAACCTCGTTCGTCATCCTCCCGGTGGCGTCCGCGACGTCGACCACCAACCCGGCGTACTCCGGTTTCGTTCTAATCACCGAGTGGCCCGACCTGTCCGGCAAGATTGGCGACCTGGAGAAGGCGTCGGTCACCTGGCCGATTAGCGGCGCTGTTACCCAGACACTCTGATGGTCGACGGACGGGAAACCCCAAACCCTCAGCGCGTCAACCCGTTTGCGCGCAAGATCATCCTCGTTCACCACGTCGACGGGACCGTCACGAAGACACCCTGCCGCGCCTCGGCGGAGATGGCCCTTGAGGCTAAGTTCCACGTCGGTCTTCGCGACGCCTTCGGCGGCGAAGACAGTTCGACCCGCCTGTACTTCTTAGCCTACGAGTGCGAGCGTCGCTTCGGCGAGCTCCGCGGCACGTCGTTTCCGGAGTTCGAGGCGTGGGCCGACACCGTCGACGCTATCGATATCGTCGTGGAGTCGGTCCCTTTCAGCGAGGCTCAGTCGGATACGCCGTCGCCCAGCTGAGCGTACAAGCGGGGATACCGCCTCAGTATTTACTTGATCCGGAGTTGCCCGACGGTTTGCTAGAAGCGATGTTTGTTGCCTACAACCGCGCCCATAGGGATGGTGGCTGATGCTCGCCAAGAACGTCAAGACCGTTAGGTCCGCAGCGATCACCGTCAACATGCAGTCGTTCGCCCACTTGGCGCGCGACATGAAGCGGGCGGCACCTCTGATGTACAAGGAGATCCATCACGGGCTCAAAGACATTGGCGAGATCGTGGCAGTCGAAGCCCGGCACAACGCTAGCTACGCCCAGAAGATCGCCAATTCGATCAAAGTCCGAACCAGCCTCTTCACCGTATCGGTAGTCGCCAAGGGCACGCTGGCGGAGCTGGAGGAGAGGGGCAGCGCGAAGCCCGGCCCTCAGTGGTGGCGACACCCTTTGTTCGGCGACAGATATCATTGGTATCCGCAGCGGGGTCGTCCATACCTGTATCCGGCCCTCAAGTCTAAGGCCGAACTAATCGACTTAGCCGTCTGGACATTGGTCGGCACCGCCCTAGATGACGCATTGGAGTTATAGATGGCCGACCGTATGGTCCGAATCTTCGTCACGGCCGAGACCGCTGCCGCAATTGCCAGGCTTGAGGCAGTAGGCGCAACCGCCGACGAGGTCGCGGCAGGGTCGACCGCGGCGATGGACGAGTCGGCGGCCAGCACCGACGCCGCAGGTAACTCGTTCTCCCTGGCGGGGCTCAAGTCTATGGCGATGGCGAACCCGTGGATCACCGCAGGGTTAGCGGTGGGCGCCGCCGTCGTTGGCGTCGGCGTGTTCGCCGTCAACATGGCGGACAAGTTCGACAAGGCGACCGACTCCCTGGCGGCTGACGCCGGGATCTCGACGAAGAGCGCCAAGAAGATCAGTGACTCGTTCCTGGACGCCGGGAACTCCACGATCTATGACGCGACGGCGATCACGTCGGCATACGCTGGCGTAGCCGCTCAGTTGGGCTCGGTCGAGGGGCACGCCCTAGATGCGGCGCAGGCCCAGCAGGTCATGAACGCCGCGCAGAACCTTGCGACAGCGACGGGCGGCGACCTGGCCGGGAGCACCTCCAGCCTGGCCACGATCATGCAGATCTATGGCCAGAAGTCCACCGCTGCGGCGGGAGACTCCAACATCCTATTCAACGCCGCCCGCCTGGTCGGCGGGGGTGTAGACACAGTCACGGCGTCCGCCCAGAAGCTCGTCGCCGGCCTAGGCGTCGCCGCACCTCCGCTCAAGGATGTCGGCGGTCTGCTCGAAGATCTGGCGACACACGGCGAGACCGGCCGCAAAGCCATCTCGGCCGTCACGTCGGGCTTCGCCACCGTGATCAAGACATCTCTCGGCGTGACCGTAGCGCAGCGGAACATGGCAACGGATATGGGTGGGCTGACGGGGCCGGCATTGGCGCTGGCGCAGCAACTCGAGGCCGGCACGATATCCAGTTACAACTACGGTAAGGCTGTTGAGCAGCTTGGCGGTCAGCAGGGTTCGCTCGCCACCGCGTTCGGATCGGCCTACTCTGCCGAGGCCACCGCCCAGGTCAAGGTTGCCGATTTGGGCATTACCGTCGACAACGCCGCGGGCAAGTTCGTCGGGATCGGCAGTGTGATCTCGCAACTCCACGCGATTTACCTCGCACACGGTGCGGATGCGGCGATGGCCGCAGCGACCGACGCCCTCGGCGCTGGAGCCGCCGACAAGCTGACGAAGACGATCGAGGCCGGACCTGCCGCCTATAACGCCGACGTCGCAGCCGTTGCGAAGTCCAACTCCGCCCACAAAGCCGCCCACAAGGAACTCCAGAACCTCGGCGCCATGTTTGACGAGGTCAAGACCAAGGTTGAAGACACAGCGATTAAGTTCGGCGAGAAGCTGACCCCCGCGTTAAGCGTCGTGGGGGGTGCCATCGTGAAGGTGGTTGACATGCTCACGCATGACCTGCAGCCCGTCTTTGCGGTGATCAGCGCTGGCGTGGCCAAACTATCGGATTGGATCAAGGATCACTGGGATACGATTAGGAACGTCACCAACAACATCTGGAACGCCATTCACGAGATTCTGTCCATATGGTGGTCGGCGATCTCCACGGAGGTGACGATAGCATGGGACATCATCTCCACCACCATCGGCACGGCAATCACGGTAATCGTCACGGTGGTGGAGACCATCGACCGGATTATCACCTTCCTGGTCGGCGTATGGCAGACCGTGACCTCGGACGTCTCGGGCTTCATCAGCCACTTCGTCGG
>Ga0224558_1001008_pt1 | contig 31387 bp, 31 predicted proteins | sample 714S32024metaG_FD_180682 | JGI IMG/M metagenome (GOLD analysis project Ga0224558, IMG submission 180682) | Peat soil microbial communities from Stordalen Mire, Sweden - 717 S3 20-24 | ecosystem: Environmental > Terrestrial > Soil > Wetlands > Peat | place: Sweden: Norrbotten County, Stordalen... | reverse complement strand
GTGCAAACAGAGGGGCGGTGGCCGATCTACGGGACAGGCTCAACTCGCGTTGGCCTAAGGGGCGCACGGCCTTACCGCCGAAACGTGAACTAATCCTCACGCCTCTGAATGCAACATACAAGGGGCGTCATGAAAATAGCCCAGGGTGAAACCCTGGGAAAGCAATGCAATGATGATGTCCCGCCCCGGAGGGGCGGTGTGAGTCTAGCGGTTTATGTGTTTCTTCATCGCATCTGAAAGCAGTCTTTCGCTCTTCAAGAAATCTTTACTCTTAGCGGGACAAGGGACAGGCCCATCGTGAACAAGTTGCATAAATGGCTTCGGCAGTGGAATCAGAGGCTTTTCGCAAGAAGCAGCACGCAGGTAGTCAAGTGCCGTACGGCCCGCATTGTCTCTTATCTTGGCGTCTGCTCCTGCTGCGATTGCGTCCTTCAATCCATCGGTTTCATATTTTTGCGCCAATAACATCAGGGCTGTTACGCCATCTGCGTTTTGTGCGTTAATTTCAGCGCCTTTGTCCAATAAACTTTCATTGAGATAGCCATAATAAGCAGCCATCATCAGCGCCGTATCGCCGTGCATGGATACGCGGTTTGGGTCAGCATGAGCCTCCAACAGCAACCGCACCGCCTCACTGTCGTAAGAATCAAAGTAAGCCGCGTACATCAGCGCGGTCCATCCGCTCTCATCGGCTGCGTCGATTACGGCTCCTTTGGCAATTAGATGTTTGAGCGGCTCCAGCGTCTGTTGGCCATTGTTCGGGTTGAATCGATACGTCGCGCGCATCAGCGCCGTGACGCCCGGCTTTGGCAGATAGAGATCATCGTGCATATTCGTGTACGGCTCGATGTCTGCGTCTCCATGCCGCCAGCGATGCGCGTTCACGGCCTTATCCACAGCCCACGCATACTTTGCTCCGACTTCTGCCTCATTGAACGAATTGAAGCTGGAATTCACCGTCTTCACGTGGCCGCCTATGCTGACGGTTAGATAGTCACCTGAAGTGAAATCATCATCAACATTGTGAGGAGGAGGAGGCAACTCTGCGGAACATGCCGACCAGAAGCTTGCATCCCGAAAACGGTCGAGCAACGCCGTGGCGCTCTCCGTGCTGATCTGCGCATCTTGAACTCCCTTGACCGCCACATTCTTTTCCCCATGCCATTCGACGCGGCCATCCCGATAGACACGGATGCGGTACTCGTCGGTATTCTGTTCAACATACGTGCTTCGATACAGTTCAACGTAGTCGTTTGCATCAATCTTGGACGGTGATTGCTTTTCGTTGTCGCTCGGGCAGCGGTCTGCTGCAGGAGGAGCAGCCGCGGGCGTGACATCAATCGTTTGGCTTCCGTCTAGACTGTGCACAGCTCCTGTCACTTGCGCCGCTCTTTCAGGCAGGATGACGATACAGCCGCCACCAGCTTCCCATGGCGGAGCGTCGAGATCGTCCTCAAGGTTCTCGTCCAGGCTGGCAATATGGAACGTGTAGACCGCTTCAAAATCCTCTTGCGCATTGGCCGGTAGCGGCGTCTTGAAGCGCCATTGTTTGATTTGTTCTTCAACAGCGCCGCGTAGCATCATTGGCCCTGAGATCGTCCGTACAGATGAAGTTTGTCCATCCATATCGATGGAATAATCAACAACCACCGTGCCTTCAACACGCGCTGCCTTTGCAATGGGTGGGTATTTGACATTCGGAGGAGTAGTCAGCACGGGCGCAGCCGATAGTTGCGCAGCAAGCTTCGCGGAGAAGAGGATCGCAACAAAGATCAGGACAAGTTTTGGCAGGCGCATGATGGAGCCATTCTAACTCAAGAGCGAAAAAGCGCATTCTCAACTAACCGCCGGGTTCCCCAGCCACTCAAGCCGCAATATTAAACCGTTCAATCTTGGGCCGTTTCTTCTGCGATGCCTGCCACATATCGTAGCCCATCTGCATCTCATACCAGAGGCTGTCGTGGGTTCCCAGCGCATCAGACAGCCGCAGCGACATATCCGCCGAGATTCCCGCATTGCAATTGAGAATACGCGAGAGCGTGGTGCGCGAAATATGCAGCTTCGTTGCCGCGCTGGTAACATCCATCTCGCTAAGAAATTCGCGCAGCACCTTGCCCGGATGAGGCGGATTGAACATTCGTGTCATTGTTCCTCCTAGTGATAATCCAGATAATCGACGAGGATTGCATTCTCGCCCTCGAATGACCACTGACCATAATTACGCATAAATCGCCAGAACCCTACGCATATTTACGCATATATTCTCTGGATTTTACGCATAATGACGCATATATACCCCCAAAATCACGCCCATATGTACGCATAAGGCCGAGCATCGCCTTCTCTAACCCCTGATCCCTAACCCCGAATCCCTATTTCCCGCTTCCCAAATAACCCAATTTTGCGCAAAAAACCTCTACTTCGAAGTGGAGGTTGTTGTAACGCGTAATCGCGCCTGATCTTTGCTCTCTGTTCCCTGTTCCCTGTTACCTGTTCTCTGATCACTGACCACTGAGAACTACGAACTGAGAACTGAGAACTGTCTTTCAAGCCATCTGCTTGCGCACAGCCGCAATCTCCGCGCGTGTCCCATCAGCGGCGGCACGGCGGTCGGGGTAGAGGCGCGGCTCGCCAAATCGCACAATGGCAGTGAACCCCGCAACTCCAAGTATCTTCAGCAGATGCGTCCCAAACGGCTCATCGCCCCACCAGCACAGTTCCTTCTCCGGCGTACCGTCCTCCAGTACGTAGCGGACGGTAGCCGTTGTAATCTGCGTTCCGGTCGAGGTGGCCGGGTCAATCAGCCGAGGATGAAAGGGCAGCAGTTGCACTCCGTCGGTGCTGGTGCCCTCAGGGAATAACAGCACTGGAATCTGCAACTTGAACCGCTCGATCATCTGATCTGCTACGCTCATTGCGCTCTCCAGGCTGGAGCGGTCCAGGAAGATGGTTCCGCTGGAGCGCGCCGCTTTTCCGAAGAAAGACAACCCGCCAACCTCAATTTTGGCCACAAAGAAGCAGGGCATGTCCGCTGAAAGGATGAGTACATCGATGATACTAAGGTGGTTAGCGACCACCAGTCCCTGTGTGGGCGGAGTACCCTCCACACGGCAGCGAATGCCTACACAGGCCAGGATTGCGCGGGCGGTTTGCTGGCCCCACAGCGCGCGGCGCTCCATGGTAATTGGACCACGCAAACGAAGCAGCCAGTAACGAATAATGCTGAGGACTAAAGCAAACACCAGCGCAACAGCGCGCCGTATCGCGCGAAAAATCATAAGGTTAGCAGCTTTCCAACGAATCTTTAGGAGTCAACGCTGTCAACCGATTATTGAACGTAGCTCCCATCCCGGAAGCATATAGTGCAACACCCCTCCATCACAAGGTCAGCCTCACCCCCCGGCGATAGACGGAATCACCAGCACCTCGTCGCCCTCCTGAAAGCGGTAGTTCTCATTGCCAAGGAAGCGAATATCCTCTTCGTTTACATAGAAGTTGATGAACCGCCGGATCTGCCCATCCTCGCCGCGCAGGTGCTTGCGCAGGGCCGGAAAAAGGCCCTCGATCTCGGTGATCAGCTCCGGCAGATTGGCCGCGGCGCTGGCTATCTCGCGCGTATTGTTGGTGTGCTTCTGAAAGGCATTGGGCAAAAGGACTCTAACGGCCATCGGTATCTCCCGCCAGGACTAAATCCTGACTCTGTGCTGGGCTGTATTCGTTGCGTTCTTCCACATAAGCTTCAAAGTCGCTGAGCCGTGGACGTATAGCCTGGCTCTGCTCATAAGCTCCGTTCAGACAATCGGTGGTCTTCAGGCCGTTGCCAGTAATACAAGTGACAGTCAGCTCGCCGGGCTTGATACGCCCATGAGCATAGAGCCGAGCCGTGACCGCGGTGGTCACGCCGCCGGCCGTCTCGGTAAAGACGCCCTCGGTCTCCGCCAGTTCCTGCATGGCTGATACGATCTCCACATCCGACACATCCTCAGCCCAGCCGCCGGTAGCTCGAATGGCGCGCGCGGCATACGTGCCGTCTGCCGGGTTGCCGATGGCCAGCGAACGCGCGATGGTGTGAGGCCGCTGCGGCTCAATCACATCAGTCCCGTTCTTGACCGCCTGGGCGATGGGCGAGCAGCCCGTAGCCTGCGCCCCGAAGAAGCGCACGGGCTTGTCTTCGACTAGGCCGAGGGCAATCAGTTCATTGAAAGCCTTGCGAATCTTCGTAATCAGCGAACCGCCGGCCATGGGGCAAACAATGTTGTCCGGCAGACGCCAGCCCAGTTGCTCGGCAATCTCAAAGCCCACAGTCTTCGATCCCTCGGCGTAGAAGGGTCGCAGGTTCACGTTCACAAAGCCCCAGTTGTAGCGGTCGGCAATCTGCGACGAGAGGCGGTTGACGTGGTCATAGTTGCCCGCAACACGCACCAGTGTGGCCCCATAGACCTGTGTGTTGAGTATCTTGGCCGGCTCCAGATCGTCGGGAACCAGGATGAAGCTCTTCAACCCCAGCCGTGCGGCTTGCGCGGCCACGGCGTTGGCCAGGTTGCCGGTGGACGAGCATCCCACCGTGTCGAAGCCGAAGGTCTGTGCGTTGGCCAGCGCCACGGCCACCACGCGATCCTTGAAGCTGAGCGTGGGCAGGCAGACGGCGTCGTTCTTGATGAAGAGATTGCTCGCGCCGATGCGCGCGCCAAGCCGGAGAGCCTTCATCAGCGGCGTCAAACCCACTGGCGTCTGCGGCTGGTAGCTGTCGCTCACCGGCAGCAGGGCCCGATAGCGCCACATATTCAGCGGTCCCTGATGGATAGTCTCGCGGGTAAAGCGGGTGCGGGCATACTCCAAGTCAAAGACCACCTCGAGTGGAGAAAAACACTCGTCACAGATGGAAAGCGGCTGATTCCCGTAGGATTTGCCACATTCCCGGCAGCGCAATTCGTAAGCAGTTGTCATCATCCCTCGCATCGCGAGAGGCTGCAGAGATACGAGCGCGTGACCGGCTCAAAAAGAGCGAACGTGAAGTGACTCGAAGTATCTTGCGAGACGCCTCAGCTAAGAGTGCTGAAGCGACCCCCGAATCTCATGTTCCCCACTATGGGCGAGAGTTGACACCATACTCCTGGTTTGCCCAGGCAGGTTGTCGTGGCGTCACAGGGCTCGTCCCTCAGCCACTCTGCATGAAATCCAGGCTTGCCTTTGGGGGCAAACTGGAATGATTCAGTTATATCATAGAGTCAATTTAAGCGCAAACAACTTTGCAGCAAACGGCGCCGGGCAGGGTTTCAAAGGTCATTTGCGGGAATTAAATCGCAAACGAACCGTGGTTGGCTGTCTATGCACTGGAGCCTTACCGGCAGCTTTAGTTCGTATACACCCGCACGTAGTCCACCAGCATTTCAGAAGGGAATGGAGTGGTGGCGTTGGGGTTACCGGGCCAAGTGCCTCCTACAGCCAAATTAAGTAGGATGAAGTTACTTTGGCCAACATCAAAGGGCCACACCGCGCCTCTGAATCCGCTGATGCTCGAAGTCGTATAGGTGACGTAGGGATGGGCGGGGTCGTCCACGTAATAGGCCACACTTCCCGGTTTCCAGATCATGCCGTAGGTGTGCCAGCCTGACGCCGTTTGCCCAGATGGGAAGTGAAACACCGTGCCCAGATTGTCGCCTGTGATGCCGGTTCCGTGAATTGATCCTTCATTCCAGTCGGGCGTGGCTGCCGCGTTAGTCCGCTCCAGCACATCCATCTCGCCGCAGATGGGCCATTTGACAGTGGCGATGTTGTTGCCCATCAGCCAGGCCGCTGGCCAGAAGCCCTGAGCCTCCGGTACCTGGGCGCGCACCTCAAACCGGCCGTACTGAAAACTGAACAGCCCTTGGGTCTTCAAACGCGCCGACGTGTAGACGCCAGCCGAAGGCTGCCGCGCATCGATGTGCAGATAGCCGTCGGTGCCTACATAAACATTAGGGTTCGCCGTGGAGCACGGTGTGGTGTTTGAGCCCCAGGCGCAATAGTTCTCCAACTCGATATTACCGAATCCGCTGTTGCCGGTGACGTATGTCCAGACCAACGGATTGGGTTGCGCGTTAGAGCCAGTGGAGTTGGTGAACTCGTCAGACCAGACCAGTGTTCCCGAGGGAATGTTGGGCATAAAGCTCTGGCTGGTGACATTGCTGGCCGCATTCCCAGGGGCCATAGCCACGGCCTTAACTGTCAGATTCGAAGCCACCAGAAACGGCGCCTGGTAGAGTTGCGATGCGGTAGTGGGCTTCGATCCGTCCACTGTGTAGTAAATGGTAGCGCCGGAAGTCGTCGATGCCAAACTTACCACCACGGCGCTGTTCTGCGCGTTCGTAGTAGTGATAGTGGGTGTAGCCGCCGTCGTGACAGGGGAGGAAGTCGAGCTTCCCCAGGCTCTGCATCCGCACAACAATGCGCTCGATAAAGCAATTGCAACCAGCATTGACGTACTTGCTCGCATTCCGCATCTCCGTGATTGAGGGGAGCCGGGATGACATTCGCCCCGCTCGATCCATCAAAACACTGTCAAAGTTCCAGTGTCAAACGGAGTAGGAGCGAACCGTCGGCTGCCGTTTGTGAGAGAATTTCTCTTTCGTGATTGATGGAGTCCAGGTCGTCATGCAAACAAGACTTGCGCCGCTTTTTCTGGTGTTGCTCGCTCTTCCAACAGCACTTGAAGCTGGAACCGTAACGCCGCTTCGCGAATGGTGGCGGATGCAGTCAGCCTGCCAGCTCCAGGCCGCGGGCGAAACGATTTCCGTGCAGGGATTCGCCGCGGAAAAGTGGTTAAAGACCACCGTTCCCAGCACCGTGCTGGCCGCGCAGGTCGTCGCGGGCATTTTTCCCGATCCCTATTTCGGCGTGAACCTGCGCCAGATTCCCGGGACGGATTATCCCATCGGTCGCATCTTTGCCAATCTGCCAATGGCGCAGGATAGCCCCTACCGCTGCGGCTGGTGGTATCGCATCGAGTTCCCGGCGCCAGCCGCATCCCATTTCAAGGTGCCGGCCGCCTCGCAAGATGAAACGCACTACTGGTTGCACTTCGCCGGCATCAACTATCGCGCAGAAATCTGGCTGAACGGCCGCAAAATCGCGGACTCGTCACAGGTTGCCGGAGCCTATCGCACGTATGACTTTGAAGTGACCGGGGTTCTGAAGCCCGGCAAGACGAATGTGCTGGCTGTCGAAACCTTTGCGCCAACGGAAAAAGACCTTGGCATCAACTGGGTCGATTGGAATCCAGCACCGCCGGACAAGGACATGGGCCTCACAGGCGAAGTCGATCTGATAGCGACCGGCCTAGTCACGGTGCGCTCGCCTTTAGCCGTCACGCATTTTTCGGATAGCTCGCTCACCTCCGCTGACCTTACTGTTTACGCTGAACTGCACAATTCTACAGATCACGCAGTGAAAGGTCTGGTTTCCGGCACTGCCGCCGGAGTTCGCTTCGAGCAGCCGGTTGAGTTGGCGCCGCACGAAGATCGCGAAGTCATTTTCACTCCCGAGCAATATCCACAACTCCAAATCCACAATCCCAAACCATGGTGGCCCCGCCAGATGGGCGAGCCGCATCTGAAGCATCTCACCCTCAGCTTCATCGTGAAAGGCCAAACCACTGACGAGCAAAGCGTGGACTTCGGATTTCGCGAGGTCACATCGGAAATTACATCTAGCGGCAACCGCCTATTCCGCGTCAACGGCAAACCCCTTCTGATTCGCGGCGCGGGCTGGTCGCAGGATATGTTGTTACGCTCCGATGCAAAGCGCCTGCGCGATCAGTTCCGCCTGGTGAGCGATCTGAATCTGAACACCATTCGCCTGGAGGGCAAGCTGGAAACCGATGAGTTCTTTCATCTGGCCGACCAGCAGGGCATCCTGGTGATGCTGGGCTGGTGCTGTTGCGACCACTGGGAGCACTGGAAAGACTGGACCCCGGAAGACCTCTCCATCGCCACCGCCTCCTTGCGCGCGCAGATGCTGCGCCTGCGATCCCACCCCAGCCTGCTGGTGTGGCTCAACGGCAGCGACGGTCCTCCGCCGGCCGACGTGGAGAACGCCTATCTAAAAGTCGAAACCGATACTCACTGGCCCAACCCCGTGCTCTCTTCCGCCTCAGCAGCGCCTACCACCGTGACCGGCGCAAGTGGCGTCAAGATGACCGGGCCTTACGATTACGTTGCGCCAAGCTACTGGTATGTGGACCGGCAACACGGTGGCGCCTACGGGTTCAACACGGAGACCAGCCCCGGCCCGGCCATTCCGTCGTTGGCCAGCCGGCAAAAGTTCTTGCCCGACCCCGATGCATGGCCGCCATCCGTGACGTGGAGTTATCACAACGGCAGCGGAAAATTCTCTAATCTCCTGGTCTTCAACGCGGCCATGGAAGCCATCTATGCCAAGCCCCGTTCCGCCGCTGAGTATGAGCGCATGGCACAGGCCATGGAGTACGACTCCGAGCGCGCGATGTTCGAGGCCTACAGCAAAAACAAGTACGCTTCCACCGGCGTCATTCAGTGGATGCTCAACAACGCCTGGCCCTCCATGATCTGGCACCTCTACGACTATTACCTCGACACTGGAGCCGGATACTTTGCCGCCAAAAAAGCCTGCGAGCCGCTGCATATTCAGTACTCTTACGACGATCTCTCCATCGTGGTGGTGAACAGCACCTACGCACCCGCCGCAAGACTCCAAGCCAACGTCCGCGTTTACAACTTAGCGGGAAAGGAAATCTACAGCGCCGAAACAATTATCAATGCGGCTGCCGACAGCGCGCAGCGCGTCTTCTCGATTCCTGAGAAAATCTATCAAGGCTCCGACCGCATCCTGTTTATCGACTTGACCCTCGCGGACTCCTCAGGAACCGTTGTGAGCCGCAACTTCTACTGGGTGCCCACCACGCTCACCACCTTCGACTGGGCCAAGACCGACAACACACACACGCCCGCCGCGCGTCACGAAGACCTGGCGGCGCTGACCAGCCTGCCGCGGTCCAAGGTTACAGCGCACGCGGAGATCGATACTACGTCGCGCGGTCGCGAACTGCGCCTGCAACTCTCCAACTCCTCGGTGGAGTTGGCCTTTCAAATCAGCGCCGCCCTTCGTACGCCCTCCGGTGGGCTCGTCGCCCCCGTCTTCTGGTCTGACAACTGGATCGAGCTTCTGCCCGGTGAGTCGCGCACCCTGACCGCGCTGCTGCCGGACAATGCCCCCGCCGATTCCATCGTGCAGATTTCAGGCTGGAACATCGCCCCGGAAACCATCACCCCCACAGCTGCCGTCGCGGCACAATAAGGATATGCATGGCAGCAGCCACGGATAACAACCAGCCAAAAACCATCGGCCTCCATCGCACGCTCGGCCTGTGGAACCTCATCATCATCGGCATGGTCATCATTCAGCCGACCGCGCCCATGGGCATCTACGGCGTCATCAGCAACAAAGCCCATGGCCACGTAGTCACCACCATTCTGCTCGCCATGATCGCCATGCTCTTTACGGCCATCAGCTACGGTCGCATGGCGAGGGTCTATCCCAGCGCCGGGTCAGCCTACACGTATGTCGGCCAGGAGATGCACTCCGCCCTCGGCTACGTTGTCGGATGGGGCATGGTGATGGACTACCTGATCAATCCGCTCATCTGCACGGCCTTCTGCGCCAAGGCCGCTATGAATATTCTTCCCGGCCTCTCCTTTTTCGTCTGGATCATTTTCTTCGCGGCCTTCTTCACATGGATGAACCTGCGCGGCATCAAGACTTCGGCGCAGATGAATGAGGCTCTCTGCGCCGGCATGGTGGTCGTGGTCCTGCTATTTTTGGGCTGCGTGATTCGCACCGTTTGGCAGATCCACCACGATCCCGGATTCTTTTCTCATCCCTTCTACGATCCGGCCAGTTTCCATCTCTCCAGCATCTTTGCCGGCACCTCGGTCGCAGTGCTCACCTACATCGGCTTCGACGCCATCTCCACCTTCTCTGAAGAGGTCCGCAATCCCCGCCGCAACATCCTGCTGGCCACGGTCCTGGTCTGTCTCATCACCGGCCTGCTCTCCGGCCTGGAGGTCTACGCCGCGCAACTCATCTGGGGATCGAAGCCCTTCTCCAGCGACAATGTCGAATCGGCATTTGCCCTGGTCAGCGGCAAGGCCGGTGGCGTGGTGCTCTTTCAGATCGTGAATTTCACATTACTGATCGCCAACGTGGGTTCCGGAATGGGCTCGCAACTGGCCGCCGGTCGCCTGCTCTATGGCATGGGACGGGGCAACGCGCTTCCCCGGTCGTTTTTCGGCGTCATCGAGCCCAAACGCCGCGTTCCTCGTAACAATATTCTTGCCGTAGGAGCCTTTGCGCTGGCCGGAGCCGGCCTACTGGAGTTTTTTGCCAGCCGCCTGGGCGGAGGCGCCTACGAAATCGGCGCCCAATGCCTCAACTTTGGAGCATTTATCGCCTTCATGGGCGTCAATGCCGCAGCTTTCGCCCACCATTGGCGGCAGGCCAAGGGCCGGAATCTCAACGGCTTTGTCGTCCCTGCCATGGGCTTCTGCATCTGTGCCTTCATCTGGGCCAATCTCAGCAGCAAGGCGCTGGTACTGGGCACTATATGGATGGTTGCCGGCATCGTCTATGGGGCAATTCGCACCCGCGGCTTCCGGGCTGAGCTTGTTACTTTCGAGGTCCCTTCGGACCTGGAGTAACCGCCAACAGGCCATATTCAGGGCGATTTTTATCCCGTGTTGACCATTTCCAGATACAATTAAAAAATGGGAACAGATGCGATGCTTATCGGCTCGACGATGCAGGTTCCGGCTGCCACCCATATGGAAGATAGGCAGAAAGACCACGCCTCCCAGCTTCTGGTGCTGACCACCGAGAGCCAGAACGAAGCTTCTCAAGGCTTCGACACCAAGTCCGCGCTCGATATCGCCCGCATCATTAACCACGAAGATGCCAAGGTCGCCGCAGCGGTCAAGAAGGCTATTCCTGAGATTGCGCCTGTCATCGACCAGGTGGCCCGCTGCCTGCGCGATGGCGGCCGGCTGATCTACATCGGGGCTGGCTCCAGCGGACGGATTGCCGCGCTGGACGCCGCCGAATGTCCGCCCACTTACTCCACCGCTCCCGGGCAGGTGCAGTACATCATGGCTGGCGGACCCAAGGCGCTGGCCTCGGCCGTCGAGGTTAACGAGGATTCCGAAGAGCTTGGCCAGCGGGATATCGCCCGCCGCCGCCCCACCCGTAAAGACGTTATCATCGGTGTCTCCGCATCCGGCCGCACCCCTTACGTAGTAGCCGCCGTGGCTTACGCTCGCGCCCGCGGAGCCCACACCGCCGCCGTCACGTGCAACCAGGGAACTCCGCTGGCCGCCGCCGCGGAGTTCGTCGTCATTGCCGACGTGGGCCCCGAGGTCATCTCCGGCTCCACGCGCATGAAGGCTGGCAGCGCCCAGAAGATGATCCTCAACATGATCACCACCGGCGCCATGACCCGGCTCGGCTACGTTTACGAGAACCTGATGGTCAACGTGCACATGCAGAACTCCAAGCTCGTGGAGCGCGGCATCCGCATCCTCATGTGCGCCTGCAAAATCGACCGCCCCACCGCCGTCGAAACCATCAAGTGCGCCGGCCGCAGCGTCCCCGTGGCCCTGGTCATGCTCAAAGCAAAAGTCGACAAACCCGAAGCCGTCCGCCGCCTCGCAAAGTCCGACGGCAACGTCCGCCTCGCCATCGAGGACAATGTGCTGGAGCTGTAAAGAATTCTACTCGGACGCGCACTGTACCAGGATACGACTCCACAGTTTGCGGAAATACTCACTCGGCCGGTAGGCCGGGGATTTATCCCCGGTATAAAGCCAGCAAAATCAAATGGGCTTTAGCCCCTGCGGTCCGCTTTTCGTGTGATTCGTTTGGTAATATACTTTTTTCCGCAAGCTATTCAGCCGTGCCGCAAATGCAAAAAAGCATGAGGTCGCGGCTTTATTGATAACTGCATAAATAATGTACTGGCAACCGCGCCGTAGGCGCAGCGTTTATTAGCCCCGCGCTTCAGCGTGGGGAAAGAGGTTTCCACAAATGCTCTCCGGAGTCCCATAGGGACGGCGCAAGGACATTTCTTTTGCAAGGTCCAATAGCCCCTGAGGTTGTTCTTCGCAGAATCGATTCGTTGAGCGGCTCATGACAAACGTCTGCTCGGTTTATTTTTGATAACAGCAACGATTGCCCATAGAAAGATCAGGACAAAATCGAGCGGCACAAACCAAATCAAAAAATCCTTCACACTCCCCGTGGACCAGTGAAGATACTGAAACTGCTCGCGTTCTAACGCTATATCGTATGTAGAAACTTGAATCGTGCGAAGCCCAAATACGACTGAGCATAACGCAGGAAACAGAAGAACATGTGCCCAGAAGACATGCCTCCACTTGTTGATCGCAAAGCGTCGCTGCATCTTCCAGGAATGGACAAGCAATCCCAAACAGAGTGCTCCGACAGCAGCGCAGATCAAGCACATAATCCAGACAACTCTAGCTGGGCTTTGATAGGCAACCGGCTCAAACTCGATTCCGCTCGCGTAGACCTCCAGAACAGCAATCAAATACGCAACAAGAAGACTCCAATACCGCCTCAAGAACCGCTGTACGATCTTCATCTCATCCTCACAACGTACGCGCGCATCATAGCAGCGCCGTTTATTCCAGGTCTTGTTAGCCGAAGGCCGCTAGCCGCACCGCAGATGCTTGCAGATTATTACCGTTCGTTGGCGCACACTATCAGTATGAACAAAATTGGCCCAACCCACTCTTCATCCTGTCAGGGATGCACCGATCTGTACCCCGAAGCCACCCCCCTACCCCCCTCCCCATTTCCAGTGAAACTGTGAAACTGTGAGGCAAAAAACAGCCTACCCCCCACCCCCCCCTACCCCCTAGATGCCGGTTTTTCATTCATCCATTGCACTTAACTTTCATTAAATCAATTACATACATTTTTGCCCTGTTAACTAATCAGTAACTTCAAACCCCCGATTTTGCCCACTTTTGACCCTAAAAAGGGCCGATTTAACCTCAAAATGACCTCTTTTTCGCTAAAAATGACAACCCCGAATCATCGCTCCGGAGCCTTTCCGCTAACTCGCTAACTTGCGAATGTGCGCGAAGCGCACGCTAACTCGCTAACCCGCTGACCTCGCTCAACCGATGCAAATTACACTAGAAAGCCAGAGGTTTCTCTACCTTCATGGATAAATTTGTCATTCGCGGCGGCAATCCGCTCACCGGCACGATTCACGTATCGGGAGCCAAAAACTCGGCGCTGCCCTGCATGGCCGCGGCGATTCTCACTGACGACGAGATCACTCTCGAAAACATTCCTCAAGTCTGGGACATCTCAACACAGCGGAAGCTGCTTCTCTCCATGGGCGCAGAAGTCAAGCCGGGCGACGCGCCAAACTCAACCACAATCAATTGCCGCACGCTCTCCGATCCCGTCGCAAAATACGAGATCGTCAAGACCATGCGCGCCAGCTCTCTGGTCCTCGGTCCGCTCATTGCCCGCACAGGCGAGGCGCGCGTAGCCATGCCCGGCGGATGTGCCATCGGCGGACGTCCCATCGATATGCACATTAAGGGCCTGGAGAAGATGGGCGTCCAAATCACTCAGGAGCACGGCTATCTGGATGCCAAGACGGATCGATTGCATGGCGCACATCTGCTCTTCGACAAGATCACCGTCACTGGTACCGAAGACCTGTTGATGGCCGCCGTGCTGGCCGAAGGCGAAACCCTGATGGAGAACTGCGCGCGTGAGCCTGAGGTCATCGATCTGGCCGCGCTGCTCATCGCCATGGGCGCGCAGATCGAAGGTGCGGGCACATCCACCATTCGCGTGCAGGGCGTCAGCCGTCTTCATGGCGCGCGCTACCGCATCAATCCCGACCGCATTGAGGCAGGAACATTTCTGTTGGCCGGAGCCATCACCGGCGGTGACCTGACGGTGGCCGATTGCAATCCCGCGCACCTTGGTGCCGTGATGAACAAACTTCAGGAAGCTGGCGCTCACGTGGAGATTCTCGGGGCCGATTCGGTACGCGTGCGCTCGGGCGGCAAACTGCGCGCCGCCGACATCTCCACCGAGGAGTATCCCGGATTTCCCACCGACATGCAGGCGCAATTCATGGCGCTGGCCACACAGGCCGAGGGCGTCAGCATGGTCCACGAGAATATCTTCGAGAACCGCTTTATGCATGTACAGGAACTGGCGCGGATGGGCGCGAATATTAAAGTAGACGGCCGCACGGCCACGGTGCGCGGGCCGGCTCAGCTCTCTGCTGCGGCCGTCATGTGCTCGGACCTGCGAGCTTCCGCGTCGTTGGTGCTGGCTGCGCTGGTAGCCGACGGCGAGTCCATCCTGGACCGCGTTTATCACATCGACCGCGGATATGAACGCATCGAGGAGAAGCTGGCTGGCGTTGGCGCCGAGATTCACCGCATGGGCAACATCTTCGCACCCAAAGACAAACAAACAGTCGCCAATTAACCGCTTGAAGCTCACATTCCGATAACGATGAAAATCTATTTTGCTCACAAGAAAAGGCCCGAATGCGCTCCGGGCCTTTTCATTTCTGCTTCGCAACGAAGCTATTAGCTAACAACTAAAAGCTAATAGCTGCTTTTACTATCCGCGTCCACCACCACCGGGGCGGCGGCGGCGGCGGCGATTCTTGTTGTCGGGCTTCGGTCTGCCCGCGCCTACCGCCTGTCCGGCGACTGGAGCTGGCGCGCCATCGACACGATTGAAGTTTGGCTCGTTCTCTTCGTCGATCTCCTCGCCGTCTACCTCGTCAAAGTCGTCTCCGCCTTCGATCAGGATGGTGCTCTGGTTTGACTTGGGTTGGCGCTCGTCGAACTCATTGAGTGGCTTGCTCTGTCTGGGCTGCACAACCGGCGCGGCACCAGCAGCTGGAGACTCTGAGGCGGAAAGCTCCACCTCTTCCACTTCAGCTGCAGCCGGAGCGGACGTGCCCAGCTTGGCCTTCAGTTCCTTGATCAGTGCCTTGCGGCTGAGCTTGATGCGATTGCCCTCGATGGCCAAAACCTTGACCATCACTTGATCGCCTTCGCTCAGCTCGTCCTTCACTTCCTTCACGCGGTGTTCCGCGATCTCGGAGATGTGCAGCAGGCCATCGGTGCCGGGGAACAGCTCGACAAACGCGCCGAATTCAGCCAGGCGAACCACCTTGCCCTGATAAACCTTGCCCACTTCGGGCACGGCGGTGAGGTTGCCGATCATCTCCAGCGCCTTCTTCAGGCCATCGGCGTCGCAGGAGGCAACGTTGACCCGGCCGGTGTCGTCCACATCAATCTTTGCGCCGGTCTGCTCGATGATGCTGCGGATGGTTGCGCCGCCCTTTCCGATCAGATCGCGAATCTTGTCGGTGGGAATCATGACAGTTTCGATGCGCGGAGCATAGGCCGAGCGCTCCGTGCGCGGTCCGTCCAGCACCGCGTCCATCTTGTCCAGCAGGAAGATCCGGCCGCGACGCGCCTGCTCCATCGCCTGGGAAAGAATCGCGTGGGTCAGGCCGCCGATCTTGATGTCCATCTGCAGTGCGGTGATGCCCTTGCGCGTACCGGCCACCTTGAAGTCCATGTCGCCGTAGTGGTCTTCAGCACCGGCAATGTCGGTTAGAATGGCGTAATCGTCGCCCTCCTTGACCAGGCCCATCGCCACTCCGGCCACCGCTCCCTTAAGCGCAATGCCGGAGTCAAATAGTGCCAGACTCGCGCCACAAACCGTGGCCATCGAAGACGACCCATTGGACTCCAGTATGTCGCTGACAATGCGGATGGTGTAAGGCGATTCCTCCGGCGAGGGCAGAACCGCGGTGATGGCGCGTTCCGCCAGTGCTCCGTGGCCAATCTCACGCCGGCCCGTGCCCGTCATGCGGCCCGTTTCGCCAACGCAGAAGGGCGGAAAGTTGTAGTGGAGCATGAAGGGCTTCTTCTTCTCGCCCTCATAGCTCTCCAGCCGCTGCCCGTCGTCGGTGGTGCCCAGCGTGGCCGTAACCAGTGCCTGCGTTTCGCCGCGTGTAAACAGCGCCGAACCGTGTACTCGGGGCAGCACGCTGGTCTCAATGGTAATCTGCCGAATCTCATCAAAGAGCCGCCGATCAGGCCGGATGCGCTCTTTGGTCACCTGTTCGCGGAAGATTTGCTCGCGCAGTTTTTCATAGTAGTGAGCCAACTTCTTCTTGGCCAACGGATCATCGGCAGGCAACTCGGCGACCAGCTCGTCCTTGATCGCCTTGATGAGCGTCTGGCTCTCCAGCTTGGGATGTGTCTGGGTGTCCAACGCGTCCTTGAGCCGGACTTCAATCTTGGCTTTGAGCTCGGCGTAGTAAGCCTCGTCAAACTCCGGCGCGGTAAAGGCCCTCTTCGGCTTGCCGGCCAGGGCCACCAACTCTTCAATAGCGGCAACGATCTTCTTGATCTCCGCGTGGCCAAACTCAATGGCCGCCAGAATGGTCTCTTCAGACTCTTCCTTGGCGCCCGACTCGATCATCACAATGCCGTCCTTGTGGCCGACAACCATGATGTTGACCGTGGTGGCGGCGCGCTCAGCATAGGTGGGGTTAATCACGAACTGGCCATCCACGCGGCCCACGCGAACTGCGCCAACCGTAGCGCTGAAGGGAATGTCAGAGAGCGCCAGCGCGCAGGCGGCTGCGTTAATGCCTACCACGTCCGGATCGTTCTCCTTGTCTGCGGAAAAAACCAGGGCAATTAGCTGCGTCTCATTGCGGAATCCATCAGGAAAGAGCGGGCGCAACGGGCGGTCAATCTGGCGGCAGGTCAGCACTTCTTTTTCGCTGGGCCGGCCTTCGCGCTTGATGAAGCCGCCGGGAATGCGTCCGCCGGCGTAGGTGTACTCGCGGTAATCCACCGTGAGGGGGAAAAAGTCGATGCCTTCCCTGGGTTCGGGAGAGGCTACGGCGGTGGCCAGAACGACGGTTTCGCCCGTGCTCACCAGTGCGGCGCCAGAGGCTTGCTTGGCCATGCGCCCCGTCTCAAAAACCAGCCGCTTGCCACCGGCAAGCTCGACCGCTACTTCATGCTTAGACATAGAGTCCTCGTTTCATTGTGTTCACTTGGGAATCTTGTGTTGGGAATGCACCGGAAGGTAAATTCACGGGCGCGCTCAGCCCATAGCTCGGCGTCGTCCCTGGCTGCGGGTCCGTTTCGCCAGGTACACCATGGCTCCAGGTCCTGTGTAGAACGGGAGCCGTGACCAATCTTCGGTCTGGGCGCTTCCGGGTCAATGTAGGCTTTCTGGGCTGGCTCTCTGGCTACTTGCGGATACCGAGCTTGCCGATGACGTCGCGGTAGCGATCGGTATCATGCGTCTTCAAGTAGTCCAAAAGGCGGCGGCGCTTGCTGACCAGTTGCAAAAGACCGCGCCGGGAAGCGTGGTCCTTGGCGTGCGTCTTGAAGTGTTCGGTCAGTTCGCTGATGCGCGCACTCAAAATCGCGATCTGGACTTCCGGCGAACCGGTGTCCGTATCATGGGTGCGGAAGCTTTCAATCAGGGTTGTTTTCTTAGCGGTCGCCAGCACGGCGTTTGTTACTCCTCTTGTCTTCTCAGTCCACTCTCAGGTGTCTATTGTGAGATTACCATGAATATGCCCCGCAGCGCCATTCCCCGCCTCACCGAATCCAGCCGGAACCAGACTGGAAACCTCTTCCGGTCAGCGCATCTCAAAACGGACGTGAGGCTGCCTTACTGCTCCGCCTCCATCCAGTAATTCGCTCGTGCCACGATGCGGGCGCCATAATCCTGTGCCAGTCGTACACGAATCGTATGCAGGCCGGGCGTCGTATCGGAGGGACTGAAGGTAATCAGGTAGCGATTGCGGGCGTGCTGGGCCGACTCCACCACCCTGCTCTCAAAGCCCTTGTCGCCGGTGAAAGCATGGTACTCGCCGCCGCTCATGTGGGCAACCTCTTTGGTCACGTTTTTCTTGAAAGCCTGCACCAACATGAAAAGTGACGAAACCATGTTCATCGTCCGGTTGTCTCCATTATCTTTTAGGTCATGGCTCAACTCAGCGCGCGCCGGCGAGTACGAAACACTCAGCACCAGCACGTCCGATTGGCCGATCTTCTCAATTAGTTTCGCGGGCTTGGTGTGTTTGCTGCCGTGGTCGCGCTCCTCGCTGATGAGGAGCAGCACGCGGCGATACTCCTTCGGCTGGGATTCAAGCAGATCGACGGCATAGCTGACCGAATCGAGAATCGCGTCGCCGCCATCGCCCGGTTTCAGATGCTTTAGGTCTGCATTCACATCATCGCTGGAGTGCGTGAAGTCGCGGATCAAATGCGGCTTCGAGTCGAAGCCCACCAGCGCCGCCTGCCCCTTGCCGTCAGAAAGAAATAGATCCAGCAGCGGACCCAACTTGGCCAGCTTGTTGAATTCCAGCGCGCCCACGCCGCCCAGCTCAACCGCCACCACCAGCGCTACCGGCGCCGTGTCCATCTCCTCCTGCACGCGAATCTTCTGCGGCACGCCGTTGTCTTCCAGCACAAAATCCTGCGGCTTGAGGCCGTAGATAACGCCTCCGCCCGGTTTTTCCACCAGCGTAGGCACCAGCACCTCGTTAGCCGTAACGCGCAGGGTAGGCGTCTCACTGTGGGCTTTGGGCAGCGGAAGAGGAGGTTCAGCAGGGGGCATTTGCTGCGCACAGGCGGCTGCGGCACTCACAAGCCATGCCATGAACACGATGCAATGGAGGCGAATAAAGCCAATTCTCATACAGATAACAGCTTACAGCTATCAGTTTACTGTTACGGGCTATCAGCAGTTAGCTGTCCACTATCTCACACGCGCTTATGTACTTCGCGGTGCAGGCGGTTAATCCACACCAGATAGCCGAGAAACTCCCAGCGCATGCCCCAGAAAAAGCTCAGGATATCGCTGGTCGTCAGCGTCTCCGCTCGCTTGCCGCTATAGGTCTCGATTCTCCAACGCAGATATTCGCTCCGCCACGGTGTCAGCCGGTGGCCGCGCGTTGCATTCCACAGAAAACGAAGCGGAGCAAGCATAGAAAGCCCCTTCGCATTAAGTATAGACGGTATGACGGCAGTGGTCAGTTTTCAGTGATCAGTTCCTCGCCTGCGGTGCGAACAGATTCATCTTCTAAAAAATGCTTGACAATCCAAAAACAGCTTAGACAATTCGTCTGACCACTGACCACTGTCTTTAACCCGGCAGCTTGCTGAACAAGTCATTCTGACTCGAATTCAGTTGAGCAATCACGCTGATAAGCGCCGTCTGCTGAGCTTCTGTCTGGGATAGCTGTGTGGAGATCGATGGAATATCTGCCTGCATCAGGTTGGTCTGTGCGGTGGTCAGTTGGGACTGCACGTTGCTCACGGCGTCAGAAGCGGAGGTGACTTGGGTTATGGAGTTGTCGATGGTCACGCGCTGCTGAGAGACGTAGCTCAGTGCCGCGCCCAATGCCTGCGTATCGCTCACGGCCTGGGCGGTGTCAACGGTGCCGCTGGAATAATCAGCGACCAGAGCATTGAGTGATCCAAAAACGCTGTTCGATCCCGTGCCCAGAAAAATCTGGTCGCCGGGCACATTCAACTGGATCTTTTGACCGTTGGGCGTATGAAGATAATTGACATTCTCATCGCCGTTGTATGCCGTAGAAGCAGGCGAAGTGGCTGTCGAAATAACAAACGGGGCCGTTGAAGTCTGCCCTCCGGCAAAGATGTACTGGCCCTGATAATTAGTGTTGGCCAGCGAAGTTACTTCGTTCAAAATGCCCGAGATCTGGTTCGCGATGGACTTGACGTTACTGGAGTTCATGGTGCCGTTATTGGCGCTGGTGGCCAGCGAAATGGCCTGCGTAAGCTGGGTAACCACGCTGCCCAGGGCTGAATCTGCCACCTGCAACTGGCCCGTAACCAGGTTCGCGCTTTGCGTGAAGGAGTCGTCCTGCTGAATTTGGTTGAGCAGCAGAACATTCTCTCCCGAGGCCACCGGATCCTGGCTCAAAGAGGTCACGCGCACACCACTCGACAGTTCGGATGTCAACTGCTGCTCGCTCACCTGAGCCTGATCCAGCGAACCCACCAGATTCGTCGTGTAAAAAGGATCCACCCGCATCGCATTCACCCTGTTCCCTGTTCCCTAGTCCCTAGTCCCTAGTCCCTGTCTTTAAGACACCGCCGTTTGATCGCCCAGGTTCAACGACGCGGCCATGATTGTGTTCAACATCGCAAACACCTGCGAGGCCGCCTGATAACTACGCTCGAACGTGGTCATGGACGAAGCCTCATCGTTCAAATTGACGCCGCTGAGCGCATCGTTCTGCGTCTGCAACTGAGTCACTGAGGCATTCTGCGCCGTATTCTCTGTTTGCACGCCGGAGACCGTCGAACCCGGCTTGGCCACAAAGTTTGAGTAATAGTTGGTCGGCGTCTGGCCGCTCACAATCCCTTGATTGGCCATGGATGCCATGGCCGTGGCATTCGAGTTGTCTCCCGTCCCATCTCCCGCCCCGGCCGCGGCTATCTGGTTCGGATCGGTCATCACCACGCTCATGCTGGCCGCGCTGCCCGCCACCACCGTGGGTTGACTGAAGATATAGAGCGGATTGGCCACTGTGCCGGTGACTCCATCCAGGTCCGTCCCCGCATTGTTCTGCGTATTGACCTCCGTGGAGACGCTGTAGGCAAGTTGATCGAGCGAGTTGAGCGCGCCGGGAATGTCTCCGTCGCGCGCCGTCAAATAGCCGCCCAGCGAGCCGCCGCCTGCGGCCAACTCGGAGGTGATATCCGTATTGCCAAGAAAGAAATCCGTGACCCCATTCACCATGCCGGTGGTCAACTGGTAGCTCGTTCCCCCGGAGAGCAGCAACTGACCAGAAGTCGTGGTGATCGCCAGGCCGTTGTTCTCGGTCGTAATCTGATTAATCCCGATCAACTTCGAAAGTTGGCTCAGATCGCTCTGCCGCTGATCTTCGAGCGTTCCCGCATCGGAATTGGGAGAGGTGGTCTGTATCTGCTGATTGAGCTGGGCGATGGCTGTGGTCAGCGAGTTCACCTGGCTAGTCACACCGGCCGCTTCCTGGTCCAGAGCCGACCTTTGCGAGCCCAGGCTTGCCGCGGCATTGGAGACGTCCCCGGCCAGCATGCCCGCCGCAGAAAGCACGTTCTGGCGCAGTGCGTTATCGGTGGGATTGGCCTCCAGCGACGAAAACGAATTAAAGAAATTGGTAATGTCGCTGCCGATGTCTCCGGCAGTTGAACTGGACGATCCCGAGTCCGGCGTAAACAGGGCCTGAAGCGTATTAAGCGACGTCAGTCGAGAGCCGGAAGCCGAAGCCAGCTGCTGCTGCTGGTCCAGCCGTGACTCCAGCACCCGATCCCGCTCGGATGTGGCGCCCGTCTCTGCTACCCCCTGCCCGTACGAGACTCCGTTGATGTTGAGCGGTTGGTTCTCCTGCCAGGTGGGTGTCTCTTCTGTGTAACCCGGAGTGTTGGCATTGGCCACGTTATTGGCCACAACATTCAGCGCCTGCTGATCGGCATCCAGAGCCCGCGAAATGATGCTCAATGAGGAGTTAATTGTCCCCATGGCCGCTCTCCGTTCCTCGCCATCCTGGCGCTGGCGGACCTCTGTATTCCGAAGGTCCTTCGAGGTATTCCAACCTGCCCGCGCGTAACTCCCGCAGCCGGTTCATCACATTCAGGTTGGCTCGCGTCACCTCTAACACCCTGGCGAATACCGCCATGTCACCTTCAGCTTCTTTGCACTCCATTGCCAGCGCCGTACGATCTGCGGGTGGATGTGGACGAGCGTCCGCATCCCCGTGTGCCAGTTCGCTCTGCACTAAATCACGGTTCAGGGCCTGACAACAGAGAGCCAACTCCTCCAGCCGCTCCGCATCCAGACGCGCCAACGCCCGCGAAGCCTCAACAACCAACTCCTTCATCTTCGGACGTTCGCGGCGCTCTCCCATCTCCTGCAAGCAATCGCTCCTTTCACCCCTGCCGGCCACGTTTAACTGCCGAGCATCGAATCCACAACCTTCGAGGCCACATCCGATGCGGAGACGTTGTATGTTCCCGCCGCCAGTGCCGCCTGAATGCTGGCCACCTTGTCCATGCGAACTCCCGCGTCGCCGGCCGTCTGAGAGACTTCGCTTCCCGCGTTGCTGAATGTCGCCTGGTCGCTGCTCAGAGCGCTTCCACCCGTCGTCGAGCCGCTCTTCGGCTGAGTCGTTGTCGCCGGTGTGGCTTCGGGCGTTCCCAAAAGCGATTTCAATCCTTCAAGACTGCTGCGAATGTCCATAAACTCATGACTCCTTGCCGGATTCATCGGCATCATTACTAATCACTTTAGTCATTCACGGGTTTTTATGACGGTATTGCCGTGCACATTCCCAGTTACTTGAGCGGTTACCCCTGAGTTACCTTTCGGCGTAAGCTGACGCACAATACCATTAGCAATTCCAAATCCACCATTCTCACTCAGCCCCCGTCCCAACGCCTCCGATGCAAACGCTCCCAGCGCCCCGCCCGAGCCCGAGGCCGTGTCGTTCTCCTCCCCATCCAGGCCGTTCCCGCTGGTCAGCGGCTTCAGTAACTCCTGCATCATCTGCGCTTCAAATTCGTGTGCCGCCTTCACCAGCCGGGGCTGTGGCATTATTGTTGACGAGGCTACACCCATAGCCCCCGTAATCCCTGTAGCCCCTGTCATCCCGGTAGCCCCCAAACCCGCCGACGTCGCTGCAATCGAATGCATCAGAGTACCTCCAGGTCGGCTTCCAGTGCGCCGGCCTCCTTCATGGCCTGCAGAATCGAGATCACGTCCCGCGCACCCGCCCCTGTCCGTTGCAATTCCTGCACCAAATCCTCAACCGTCGCCCCTTCTTTCAGATCGATGCGGTTTACCGGCTTGTCGGTAGCCTGTACCGTCGTCTGCTGAACCACCTGTGTCGTCCCCGCTGATCCCGGGTTGGGCTGCGAGACCTCGTTTACGGAGATCACGTTGACACTCAAACCGCCATGCAGAATCGAAACCGGCTGCAACCGCACCGTGCCCCCAATCACCACCGTACCGGTGCGCTCATTGACCACCACCCGCGCCCGCGGATAAACGTCCACTTCAACGCCCTCCACCTTATCCAGCAGTGCCGCCATGTCCTCGTCCGGCTCTGGTGCTACCTCCACCCGGCGGCTATCGATCACGCGCGACCGCTTGGCGCCCAGCGTCTTGTCAATCGAAGCCGCCATCCGTTCCGCGGTATGAAAATCCGCATCGTTCAGCACCACGCTGACTACGCGCATCTGCTTCAACTCAAAGGCCACTGCCCGCTCCACCAGCGCCCCGCCGGGAATCCGTCCCGTGGTCGGATGGTTTGACAATTTGGTATTGCCTCCGCCGGTCGCCATATACCCGCCTAGCACCAGCGACCCCTGAGCCTGCGCGTAGATCTGCCCATCCGGGCCGTAAAGCGGAGTCATCAGCAGGATGCCTCCTTCTAGCGACCTCGCATCTCCGGCCGAGGATACCGTAATATCCATCTTGTAGCCGGGACGGCTGAAGGGCGGCAGCGTGGCCACCACAAAGACCGCGGCCATGTTCTTTACCTGCATGTTGCTGGCGCTGTTAGCTCCGGTCTGGGGAACTGTGATGCCCATCCGCTCCAGCGTGGAGATCAGCGTTTGCGCCGGAAAAACCGTCTGCGAGCTGTCCCCGGTGCCCCTGAGCCCCACCACCAGCCCGTAGCCCACCAGCTGATTGTCCCGAATCCCTTCGATGGTCGCTACGTCCTTGATCCGCGCCTGGTGCCCTGCCGTCGCGGAGTGGGCAGGCGTCCCGGCCAGCAACGTAGCCAGCAGCAGCACCGCACCCGGAGCTACCCACCACCAGAAGCTTGTGCCCCTCTCGTGCTCCACCGTTTTTCCGCTCGCCACGCGCATCTGATTCCCTGTTCCCTGTTCCCTATTCCCTGTTCCCTGCACTTAGAACACCAGCAGCTTCTCCAGGAAGCGCACCACCGCGTTCTGCCGGTAGGTGGAGTCGTTCACAATGCCCTTGCCGGTCACTTCCAGCTCCAGATCGGTCATGGCCGTCGATTGCACCTGGTTCTGCGCACTCACATCCTCGGGGCGCACCAGACCGCGCAGCTTGATCAGTTGTGTCTGCTGCGAGAAGGTCAACTGGCGCGTCGCCTGCACCACCAGCATCCCGTTGGGTAGCACGTCCACCACCTCTGCGCCGAAGGTCGTCGTCAGGCTGGAGCTGGTCGTGCTCTGGCCCTGCGCCGACAAACCCGAGGCCGCGGTCATCCCCAATAGGTTCTGCAGACTGTTCGTGGCCTTGAGCTTGCCAAACAGCCCCGTCAGGCCGGAGCTGGCATTGGAGGCGCGGGAGTTCTTCACCTGCCCATCGGTCGAAGCCGCCAGGCTTTCGGTCACCACAATCCCCACCACGTCGTGCAGCCGGACTGCCTTGGCGTCGGTTCCCAACCTCACCAGCCGCCCCTCTGAACTCCAGATCGAGCCCGGTGTCCGCACCTCCGCTGCCTGCTGCGCCCGCACCCGCTCGATATAGGACTTGAGAGCAGCCTCGGGCGGGGTAGCTTTGCCCGTGATTCCCGGCGTCGCCTTTTTCTTGCTGCCGATGGCATGTGCTGGCTGCGCAGCAAAGAGCGCCACCACTGTCAGCAAGAATCCAACCCTCAGCAATCTCAGTCTCATGGCCGCACACCTGTCTTGGGTTGAAGCGTTGCTCGGCCAGGTCCCAGGGCTACCGCCCGCACCACATTGCCGCCAATCGCCAAGCGCACGTCGAGCGAAGCTCCTGCTGCGGCCGGATTGAGCGCGCGAGCCTCCAGAACCGCATCGACTCGCGCCGTATGCTCTTCTACAATCAGCCGGTCTCCAATGCGAATCACTGGAAGAAACTGCGCTTCTCCTGTTTGTTCCGCAGTCCGCAAGGCTGCGCCACCAGACGCGTTGCCATGAGCCCCAACCAGCACCAGCCGCCCCGGCCCGCCCGGTATCAGCTCGTTTCGCACCAGCAGCCAACGGTCCCCGGTGTGCGGGTCGTCGATCTCGCGGACAATTCCTCCTGACACAAGTGCCCCTGACACCGTGCTCTGCAATCCAGCCGGGAGCAGCTCTCCGGATGAGAGCATCACTTGTGCGCCGGAATCGGGACCAGCCACGGCCGGCGCCTGAGCACTTGCGGCAAGTGCTGCTCCCAGAGCCAGCAACCCTGCGCTCCACGCCATTCTCAGCCCCATTCTCACTCAGCCCTCCCTGCCCAGAAACCCATCCCTAGTCCCTAGTCCCTATTCCCTAGCGCGTCATGTTATTGACCTGGGAGTACATATCGTCGGCCGCCTTGATGACCTTGGAGTTAGCCTCATAGGCCCGCTGCGCCAGCACCATCTGCACAAACTCCGTGACCACGTCCACATTCGAGTTCTCCAGGTACCCCTGTTGCAGGGTTCCCAGCCCCTCCGACCCTCCGGGATTGCCCAGCACCGCATCCCCGGAGCTGAGCGTGGCCTGCAGCAGGTTCGATCCCATGCTCTCCAAGCCTCCGGGATTGGGAAAAGTCGCCAACTGAAGCTGGCCTAATTGCGAGGGGTTCTGCTGGCCCGGCAAAGTGGCGTTCACCACCCCGTACTGGGTGATGGTCACGGCCGTCGCATTGGGGGGAATCGTGATGGTGGGAATGATCGGGTCGCCGTCCGTGGTCACGATGGTGCCCTGGCTGTTCAGATGGAACTGGCCGGCACGCGTATATTCAATAGTCCCATCCGGCCTTTGCACCTGGAAGAAACCAGAGCCCTCGATGGCTACATCCAACGGGTTCGAGGTCTGATTCAGCTCGCCCTGGGTCATGATCACCTCAGTGGCCGCCGACTTGGTGCCCAGCCCGATCTGCAAGCCCGCCGACACTGTGGACTGCGACTGCGCCGCCCCCGGCGTTACGAGATTTTGATAAACCATGTCCTGAAACTCCAATCGCAACTGGCGAAATCCAGTGGTCGAGGAGTTGGCCAGATTGTTGGCGATGGTGTCCAGGTTCAACTGCTGCGCGCTCATGCCGCTGGCTGCGGTATACAAGGCTCGAATCATTGTCCTCTCCTTGAGGGACTAGGGATTAGGGACTAGGGACTAGAAAAACCGGTTTCTGAAAACCAATCGACTATTCCCTTGCAACTAACTCCATTACCCACGTCCTATTCCCTAGTCCCTATTCCCTAGTCCCGAGTCCCTAGTCCCTGCCTTCATACCTTCGGCAGATCCTCGGTGGCAATCTTGTTGAACTCCGTGTGGAAGACAGTCAGCGCCCGCTGCATCATCTCCGCCTCGCGCTGCACCATGATCAGGTTCAGCGTTCCGGGAATCACGCCCTGGTTGGCGCCCTCAATGGCCCCCTGGTGAATCGCGGCATTCTTTGAGATTGCCGGCGCAACGCCCTCCGGCGCGAGATAACGATTGACGCCCTCGGGAGTCAACTGCGCGCCGGCCGGAAAGGTGTAGACGCCCACCGTGGCCACTACTCCACCAGCTACCGAAACCGTGCCATCCACACTCACCGTCACCTGGCCGGGCGGAACAGGAATTTTTTGGCCGGTTGCGGACAGCACCGGATCGCCGGCTGACGTCACCAGTTGTCCTTGCGGTGTGCGATGAAAGCCGCCATCGCGGGTGTAACGCAGACCGTTGGCCGTCTGCACCTGAAAAAATCCCTCGCCTTCAATGGCCAGATCCAGCGGATTGCCTGTCTGTTGGATTGCACCCTGGCTCAGGTTGAGCCGGTCACCGCCCAGCAGACCGAAGTTGTTCACCGTCTGCCCCAATTGCGAGTTCTGGGCGTCGGGCCCCAGCAGCACCGAGCGAAAATACTCCTGCTCGGCCCGATAGCCGGGAGTCTGCGCATTGGCCAGATTGGTGGCCGCAATGTCCAAAGCCTGGGTGCGTGCCACCAGCCCGGTCATCGCAGCATAGTATCCGCTATCCATCGCGCCGCCCCTCCTCTGCAACAAGAAGACATTGCAGGTAAAGGACCGGAAGAACTCGAAAGTGATTAGAGTAATATCAGAATTGAAGTGCAGGAACTAAGGACAAGGGACTAAGGAATGTGAACTAGGAAATGGGGGATGGGACCACGGTACAGGAACTAGTCCCTACGTCCCTAGTCCCTTAGTCCCTGTCTTACTGCAACCCATCACAGATAATCGTAACTTCGAAGCTGGTATCGTCGAATTCGAACGTGTGGTGGAGCTTGAACTCGGGGGCCTGAACGTGGATTTTGTAATCCCGCCCGGTAATCACTGCGGGAATCGACAGGCCGCAGTTGGCCGCCAGATCCGGCACCTTGCTCTTCCACGCTCCGGCCAGCATATTGCAGATTTCGCCGATCCCGTCCTTGACGGTATCGTCAACCTCCGTGAATTCCATCCCCGTCATGTGCGCGGCAATCTTGATGGCCGCCGAGGCCCCGCTGCGGAAGACACATGCCCCGCTCAACAGGCCGCCAAAGCCAACCACCGCAGTCACTGACTCCGGTTCGCCAATCTCCACTGGCCCGGTGTAACGCAGGCAGCTGAGCCCCAGCATTAGCTTGAAGACCTCTTCCACGCTGGTATCCAGATTCCTGGGATCGGAAACCAGATGCATGGACTCCCGCAATGAACTCACCATCGCACGCTCCAAATTCTTATTGCTACTGCTCGTGGCGATCGCGGCCTGGCGCACACCGTTTAACAGCACACCGATGCCTCCCGGCTACGCCGCCTTCAACAACGGCAACACCCGTTCCCGTACTTGCTCAACCGTAAACGGCTTGCGGATATATCCCTGCGCCCCCGCCTGAATCGCCTGCTTGACGTGCTCCTCGCTAGACTCCGTGGTGATCATCACCACCGGGACCCCTGGTGCAAGATTCTGCGCACGAAGCTGGCGCAGAAACTCCAGCCCGTCCATCGCCGGCATATTGATGTCGGAGAGAATCAGGTCCACCTGTTGCGTTTTCAACACATCCAACCCCTCGATGCCGCTGCCGGCCTCGAAGACCACCAACGCCTCTAGGCCCGCCTGGCGGAGCGAACGCTCCACAATCTTACGCATGACCGAGGAATCGTCCACGATCAGAGTTCGAACTTCACTCATGCCCAGACTCCTCCGCTGGTATTCCTATCGGCTCTTCCGCGAAATCCATGAGAAGCGTTCCCTTATTGTCTTTCGGTCGGCTTCAATGCGCCCCGACCGAGCAGATCAGGTCCTGAACCGAGCCGCATTCCGGCATCGGTCCGCTTTGCGGCCGACGCCACATCCTGAGCCACAGGCAATCGTGAACCCTGACCAGCCGGGACGCGACCGGCCGCACCTGTTCGATGGATTTTGAAAGCGCATACGCCACAGCCTGCTCCGAGACGGCCTCCATCAACTCCACGGCGGGAAACTTCGCGTTCAACATGCGAGCGTGCGCCGGCCCAAACAGCGATTCCTGCACCAGCCCGCTCTCCACCCTGAGGCCGGTCATCCGCTCCACGGCCAGGGCCACAATCGGGTCCAACCGGTCCTCAAATCCCAGATAAAGTAGCTGGCCGGCGGCCACACGCAATGGAAGCGCGCCAAAGGCGTCCACGAACAGCCTGGGCACGAGAACTGCAAACGCCTCGGCGTCATGAAACTCCAAAGGCAGCACCGGGCAGCTCCACTGCAGGCCCAGCGCCCTGGTAACCAGTTGCTCGCTCACCCCCTGCTGGCGCACCAGCCAGTGGCCCAACCGTCCGGCTTTGGCCGCCCGCTGTGCATCCAGCGCCTGGCGCAACTTGCCTGAGGTGATCCAGCCCTGTTCGAGCATCAACAAACCAAGCGGAATGCGATGCTGATGACTCTCGGCAGCCAGGCCCCGGCTGTCCAGCTCGCGGCGCACCGCCGCTGCCATCCGAGCCGCCGTGCAAGTGGCCGAGCAACTCCAGCCACCTTCAAATACCGGCGCCTGACGGCTGCGCCACAGATGCAGCCATCCCGAACCGCACCCGGGATTGGCACAGGTTTCAAAGAAGGCGCTCCGCGCTCTCGCGTCCAGTGCACCCGCGCCACGGGCTTCGGATGCCTGCCTCTCGCGAGGGGTTGCCCCCAAGAGTGTCGGCCGGTTGGGCCCGGACAATCTCTGCCCCTGGTCCCGGCTCTGGTTTCGGCTCAGAATAGGCATCGGATACTCTCCAGCCGCTGCCTGGGCGAGGCCACCTCAGTCACCCTCAAACCAAAGTTGCCGTTGACCAGCACCACCTCGCCGCAGGCCACAATCTTGTCGCCAACGATCAGGTCTACCGGGTCAGTCACATTGCGGTCCAGTTGCACCACGTCTCCGGGGCCGAGATCGAGAATCTCGCCCAGAGGCAACTCCTTGCAGCCAAAGCGCAGCGAAACCTCCAACTCGACATCCATCAGCAGATTGATGCCTGGGTTGAGGGCTGCTGGAGGCGCCGGCCGGTCGGCAGATGGAGCAGCGGGCTGGGCCACTGACCGTGCAACGCGCAACTCGTCGCTCACCATGATGGCAAAGGAGCGTTCACCGCAGTTCAACTGGAAGGCGCGCGATGCCTTACTCTCTCCGGCACTTTCCTCGAACCTCTCGACATGGCAGTTTTTTCCGGTCTTGGCCAACAGATCCCCGGTGGCCGCATTGGCCACCTCGCGCAGCAACTCGCCCCAGCCAGCCTTCTGATCCACGCCTTCGCCCACCAGAGGAGATTCCAGAATTGCGCCGTCGAGAACCACGCTGAAGCGGCCCTCTTCGTCCCCGGCGAGGGTGGCGGCAAAGCCGAAGACGCCCGCCGTCATTGGTTTGGGCAGCGACTCAGCCAGCTCGGGCTCTCCGGCCAGAGCCTGGGAAAACAGGGATGTCGCGGCCTCGGTCCAGCACTCAAGATAGCTTTTCATAACTCCGCCTCAATCGCCGGCCGCTCGATGCGGGCGGCGCGGTGTGCTCCCTGACGAATGGCCTGCGCCAGGGAGAGTGTCTGGCCGCCGACCTTCCATTCGGATAGGCTGTTCGCGGCCAGGTCCAGGCGCAGAACCTTGCCCGGCTCCAGGTTTTCAATTTCGCTGGCCGCCATTCGCACCGCTGGCAGTTGCAGCGAAGCGCCGAAGCGTATGCGGCGCGCCGCGGTCTCCATGCGCGCCCGTGTTTCGTCCCCGTGGCGGCGGCGTCGCGCCCAGTCCGAGGTCAGCCGGCGCAGGATGGTGTTGGCCACCACCGCCGGGAACGATAGGTTGAGCAATCCCGAGCTGTGCGGCATGCGAATCTCGAAGCTCAGGCAGAGGGTCTTTTCCGTGACCGACATAATGCGCGCCACCTGGGTCTGCATCTGGCGGCGCTCGAAGTTGAAGTTCAAACCCACCGGTTGCCAGGCCGCGGTCAGCTCCCGGCAGATGATCTCAACCACACTGGCCAGAATCGACTCCTCAATGTCGGTCAGCTCGCGCAGGGCGCCATCCCGTCCCTCGCCGCCCAATAAAAGATCGATAATAGGAGGAGCTAATGCCAGATCCAGTTGCAGCACGGCCAGCGCCCCCAGAGGCTCCATGCGGACTGAAGCTACATAGCTGATCTCGGGAATGCGCAGCAGAAACTCGTTGAAGGGAATCTGTTCGGCCGAAACCAGGTTGACCTGGAAGCGGGTGCGCAGCCAGGCCGCCAGGTTATGCGTCAGGTTGCGGGCAAACAGGTCGTTCAACATGCTGATGGCGCGCAACTGTTCGGTCGAAATCTGGCCCGCGGAGGAAAAATTGTAGGCCACGGCCCGGGCCCGCGCCTCGGCCTTCTGCGCTTCGGGCGTGGAGCTGAGCGCCGCTTGAAACAGGGCGTCGATCTCATTCTGCTTGAGCGTCTTCTCCATCATCGGCTACCCCTGCCTCTGTTTCCAATTCCCTGTTTCCGATTCCATGTTCCCTATTCCCTGTTCCCTGTTCCCTGTTTTTCTCACCGCCGCGCCCGTACCGCCGCCTTCTGGGAGCGCGGATGCTCAAAAGCCCCGCGTGCCGCAAGATCCTTGAGCGCGCCCCTCAGATGCACCACCGCCGAGGCATGCACCTGCGAGACCCGCGACTCGACCACCCCCAGCGCCAAACCGATCTCGTGCATGGTCATCTCCTCGTAGTAGTAAAGGCTCATCACCAGGCGCTCCCGGTCAGGCAGATTCTGAATGGCCTCGGCCAGCCGTTCTTCCAGCTCGCCTCGGAGGCAGCAAAACAACGGGTCCTCCTCGGGACGGCCGGGAATATAAGCCAGCTCCTCTTCGCCTGAGTCCTCGAGGAGGACC